>Ga0105347_1000687_pt1 | contig 15633 bp, 12 predicted proteins | sample EasRivMeERMLT890_FD_89677 | JGI IMG/M metagenome (GOLD analysis project Ga0105347, IMG submission 89677) | Soil microbial communities from meander-bound floodplain in the East River, Colorado, USA - East River MetaG ERMLT890 | ecosystem: Environmental > Terrestrial > Soil > Floodplain | place... | reverse complement strand
TCTGCGGCGTTCGATTGAAATCGAAAAGACCGCGTCGACGACCGAGCTAGAGCTGCTTGACAGAACCTTAGCTGCTATCCTAGACGACCCTTTCCTACCTGGACGGTTCCCCGCTTTTTATGATCCACAGCATCCAACCTTCCTTTTGCGGGGCTGGCCCGTTCCTTTATCGAGTTTGCCGTGAACGATGACACCGACACTGTCACGTTTGTGAGCTTGTTTTACCGCGGATAAGTTGCGCCGTCTGCCAGATTGAAGCCCGACTCCAGAGTTTGGTGTTTGCCTGGTGCCGTCTGGCGCGACCTTGCCATGTAATTGCTTACTGTGATACTCGCACTCGGCAGAAGCGAAATGCCTATTAGACAACGGGTGTATGACCGAATAAGAAAAGACTCTAATCGCCGGCTGCTTGAAAAGGGACGGGCCCGCCTGGAACGACTTTGTTCACCAGTACTCAGGGTTAATCTATCATAGGATCAAAACGACTCTTACCATCCATCATCTGGATCCATCGCAGCATCTCATCGACGATATCTTTCAGGACATCTTCCTGTCGTTAGTCAAGGACGATTTTGCCCAACTCAGGCGCTTTAGAGGTGATCACGGTTGCACGCTGGCCAGCTGGTTGAGAATGATCGCCACGCGCCGGACTATTGATCATCTAAGGAAATTCAATTTTCCGACGGAGCTGTTGGAAGAACCGTTGGAAGAGCGCCACAGGGAATCCAGTCATAAGTAGAAACAGAAGTACCTTGTATATGTGACTTTGGCTTGTAAAAGGCAACTCGTCCAGCACGCCCCAGACTTGATTTATGCGGCCGAAGTGAGCAGAGTTTTTACGAGATGGGAATCCGCAGCGAAGTTCTAACTTTCATCCAAAGGCATAAGCTCTTTTCTCACGGCGACCGTGTCCTGGTTGCCGTTTCCGGCGGGCCAGATTCGGTAGCGATGCTGCACTTGCTCCATGATCTGCGCGAGGAATTCGCGCTGCACCTGGAGGTGGCCCACTTACAGCACGGGATTCGCGGCGAAGAGGCCCAAGCAGATGCGCGGTTCGTGGCGGAGCTGGCGGAAAAGTTGCGCTTGCCGTTCCATCTTAAAGAAGTAGATCTGCCCCGGATCAAATCTGCGGCTGGAAAGGGCAATCTCGAGGGGCTCGCCCGGGCGGAGCGGTATGGTTTCTTCGCCGCTTTAGCACGGGAGCGTAAGCTCGGAAAAATCGCAACGGCGCATACCCGGGACGATCAAGCGGAGACCGTGTTGATGTGGTTCCTACGCGGCTCTGGCTTGAAAGGGTTGGGTGGCATGTCGGCGGTGCGTCAACTCGATGGCGCAAATATCGATGCCGCCTGCCGCCTCACAGTGATTCGTCCCTGTCTGGGCGTGTCGAAAGCGGATCTGCAGCAATATCTGGAAGCAAGCAAATTGGGCTTCCGGCTCGATCGTAGCAATCAAGATCCCAGCTTCCTCCGCAATTGGATTCGCCTCACGTTGATGCCTCAACTGAAGGAAAGAATGGATCGGCATTTGCCTTCACGATTGGCTCAACAGGCGGAGTTAATCCAAGATGAAGACGGATTTTTGGCGGATCTCGCGCGTGTCGAGCTCGATCGAATTCGGTCCCCCGAAGGAATCAATCGGGGCCCATTGCTACTGTACAACAAGGCCCTGCAGCGACGGCTGTTACGCCTCTGGATTCAGGAGCTCCGGGGCCACTTGCGCGGTCTGGATTTTCAACATATCGACGCGCTCTTGGCGTTAATATCGGATGGGGCTCCGCAAAGCCGTCTTGCGATTCCCGGCGGTTGGGAACTGGTCAAAGAATATGAAACCCTCAGGCTCGAAAGGCGATCTCAAAGCGTCGGGCGGTGGTGCGCCTGTTACAGCTATGAACTTCAGGCGGGTGAGGATTTGCGCATTCAAGAAGCCGGGTTGACGATTCAAGCCCGAGAAATTTCACCGCCACTTCCGCGGCTACCGGATAACTACCTGGAGGCTGCTTTTGATTTCACGTCCCGGTCCGCCAATCTAACGATGCGCAACTTTCGCCACGGCGATCGGTTCCAGCCCCTCGGCATGGCCGGCCACAAAAAAGTGAAGGAGCTGTTCATTGAAAAAAGAGTCCCGCTATCGGTTCGGGCCAGTTTGCCGCTTCTGCTGTTCGATGATGAGGTTGTCTGGATTCCCGGATATGCTAGAAGTGAAGTCAGGAAGGTTACGTCCGAAAGCAAAGTGATTTTGCATCTCAAGGCAGTTCCGATTCCTCGTGTAATATGTTGATCTAACTGCTTGGGTGTGTTAGGCTTTTCATGTTTTTAGAACAGGGAGGACGCGGTTGAGTCAGTCATCAAAGCACATTGCCCTCTGGTTGGTCCTGGCGTTGGTTTTCCTGGTCATCTTCAGTGTTTTCAGTAAGCAGCAGGGCCGCGAACCGGAAGTCGTGTTCAGCGATTTCATGAGTGCGGTCGATCGGGGCGAGGTTCAGGAAGTCATTATTCAGGGACACAACATCCAGGGGAAGTACAAGAACGGTGAACGATTTCGAAGCTTTGCGCCCAACGATCCTGAGTTGGTGAAGTCTTTGAGGGAAAAGAATGTCAAGATTGCCGCAAAGCCCGAAGACGAGTCGCCTTGGTATATGGTGTTGTTGCTCAATTGGTTTCCTATGCTGCTGCTCATCGGCGTTTGGATTTTCTTCATGCGCCAGATGCAGGTAGGCGGCGGGAAGGCGATGTCTTTCGGCAAGAGCCGCGCGAAGTTATTGACCGAGAACCAGCATCGAATAACGTTTTCTGACGTGGCCGGCGTGGAAGAAGCCAAGGACGATCTTCAAGAGATTATCGCTTTCCTAAAGGATCCGAAGAAATTCACCAGGCTTGGCGGCCGAATTCCTAAAGGTTGCTTGCTCGTCGGTCCTCCGGGGACGGGCAAGACTCTATTGGCTCGCGCCATCGCGGGCGAAGCGGGCGTGCCGTTTTTCAGCATCAGCGGCTCGGACTTTGTCGAGATGTTCGTCGGCGTCGGCGCCTCCCGTGTACGCGACCTCTTTGTCCAAGGTAAAAAGAACGCGCCGTGCATTATTTTCATCGACGAAATCGATGCGGTGGGTCGCCATCGCGGAGCCGGGCTTGGCGGCGGCCATGACGAGCGCGAACAAACATTGAATCAGTTGCTCGTCGAGATGGACGGTTTTGAAGCCAATGAGGGAGTTATTCTTATCGCCGCCACTAACCGTCCCGATGTTTTGGACCCGGCGCTGCTCCGTCCTGGACGCTTCGACCGGCGTGTCGTGGTTCCACGGCCGGACGTCAAAGGCCGGGAAGGTATTTTGCAGGTTCACACGCGCAAGGTCCCGCTGGCGTCGGATGTGGATGTCAGTGTGCTGGCACGCGCGACTCCCGGGTTTGCCGGCGCCGATTTGGAAAACCTCGTGAACGAGGCGGCGCTCTTGGCGGCACGCAATAACAAAGAAAAGGTCGACATGGGCGACTTCGAGTTGGCCAAAGATAAGGTCATGATGGGCGCGGAGCGGCGCAGCATGATCATCAGTGACGAAGAAAAGCGTAACACGGCCTATCACGAAGCCGGCCACGCGCTGGTCGCGAAACTGCTGCCGGGAGCCGATCCGATACATAAGGTCACGATCATTCCGCGAGGTATGGCACTGGGCTTGACGCAGCAGCTTCCGATTGACGAGAAGCATACCTATCCTAAGGAATATCTTCTCAATAACCTGGTGATTCTTTTCGGTGGACGTGTGGCGGAAGAGCTGGTGCTCGAACACATGACCACCGGCGCCGGCAACGATATCGAAAAGGCCACCGATCTGGCACGCCGGATGGTCTGCGAATGGGGCATGAGTGAAAAGCTCGGACCCATGACCTTTGGCAAAAAGGAGGAGGAGATCTTTCTGGGCAGAGATTTTACTCAGAAAGTGGACTACTCCGAAAGCACGGCTATCGAGATTGACTCTGAGGTCCGGCGCATTATTCAAGAAAGCTACCATCGGGCTAAGGATCTGCTGAAGACCAATCTCCGGTTGCTGCATAAGGTAGCGGAGACGCTCCTCGAAAAAGAGGTGCTGGACGGCTCGGAAATCGACGCCATTGTTAGAGAGTTTGGCGGAAATAACGGAGGCCCGCTTGTCTCTTCGCCCGCCGCGGCCCTTGCCTAGGTTTTTGTGGTCGGAATGAGCTAGCCCCTCCACACCTCCATTTTCCATCCCAAAGTGTCTCTGATTTTCTCACGGAGCCGTCCAGCGACTAACGGCTTCGGGACGCTTTAATATCCACGGTCGAAAAGCATCGGTTGGTTGGTGTGCATCCTTTATGTCCGAAGCCAACATTCGTAGATCGAAACCCGGCGAGTTCCCGGGCGCAGCGGATTCGCTGCACGCCCGCCGTTCGAAGATTAGAACGCGCCACGGAACGATGGATGCATCGCGACGGACGCTTTTGATGGGTATTATCAATGTCACTCCCGACTCCTTTTATGATGGCGGAAGACGGTTGGACTCCGCCGACGCGATAGCCCACGGCACAGGCTTGGTCGAAGCCGGCGCCGACATTATCGATATCGGTGGAGAGTCGACGCGTCCGGGTGCGCGGCCGGTGTCCGCGGCAGAAGAACTGGAACGGGTTCTGCCGGTGATCCGAGGGCTGCGCCGCGAAGTGAACGTGCCAATCTCCATCGATACGTACAAGGCACCGGTCGCCCAGGCGGCATTGAATGAAGGTGCCGATATCGTCAACGACATCAGCGCCTTGAGGTTCGATCCGCAGATGGCCGTTCTCCTAGCCGCAGAAAGCGTTCCGGTCGTGCTTATGCATATGCAGGGTACGCCACAGACGATGCAAGCCGAACCGCGTTACAATGATGTCCTGCGTGAAGTACATGATTTCCTCGCGGCTCGGGTTGGTTTTGCCCTTGATGCAGGAATTGAGCGGGAGAATATCATCATCGATCCCGGAATCGGCTTTGGTAAAAACCTCTCGCATAACCTCACCCTGCTGCGGCACCTGCCGGCGCTGGCGTCCATGGGATACCCGCTGCTGGTGGGCGCGTCGCGCAAAACGTTTATCGGTAAGATCATCGACGGTGAACCTGATGAACGGTTGGAGGGCAGCCTGGCTGCAGCGGTCGCCGCCGTCTTTGGCGGTGCTCAGATTGTTCGCGTTCACGATGTAAGAGAAACTCGCAAAGCCGTGCGAGTTGCGGATGCGGTCCGCTTGGGTATGCCGGGGGCTCAGGGGGTAGCCCGTGGTTGAGATGATCGGTCAACTGCGGTGGCAAGACGGGGTCGATCTCGGGATCGTTACGTTCTTGATCTACCGCTTGCTGCAGATCCTGCGCGGGAGCCGGGCCATGCAGATGGTTACTGGCTTGGCCGTGGTGATGGCGGTTTTCCTCATTTCACGGGCATTTGGACTGTTCACTTTGAATTGGATTCTGGATAATTTTCTCGGCTCCATCATTCTAGTGATTGTTGTCATCTTTCAGAGCGACATCCGTCGAGCCCTCACCCAGGTCGGTACTGCGCCGCTTTTCGGCGCGGAACGCATGATTCAAAGACGAGAAGATATTATCGAAGACGTCTCTCAGGCCGCGATGGCACTGGCCGAAAAGCGCTTCGGCGGTTTGATCGTTTTGCAACGTGAGGTGGGTTTGAATGAATATATGGAAATCGGCGTCCGCCTGGACGCGCGGGTGAGCCGAGAGTTGATTGAAAGCGTTTTTCAGCCGCGTTCATCGATTCACGATGGCGCCCTTGTGATCCAGCGAGGCAGGCTCACGGCGGTCCGCTGCGTGCTGCCCTTGAGTACGAATCCGAACCTGAAGAAAACCTGGGGCACACGGCATCGAGCCGCTATCGGGGTCACAGAAGAAACGGATGCCGTGGCGATCGTGGTTTCGGAACAGGAAGGCACTGTCGCCCTCGTGGTCGGTGGCAACGTTACCGAGAACATCGATGGCACGAGACTCAAAAGCGCTCTGCGAGAGTTGCTCCGATCATGAAATATCTTTGGGAGAGAATCGTTGCCCTCGCGGGGAGCAATTTAGGACTCAAGATTCTTGCCGTGGTAATCGCCGTGGGACTCTGGGTCGCAGGTCATCGGGACGTCGAGCGGGCGGTCGAGGTCCCGGTGGAGTTTCGCAACATTCCTTCCGACCTTATGGTGGTGGATAATCGCGTGGACTACGTGGTTTTGCGTCTCACCGGTCCCCGCACCTTGGTTTCTACTATGGACGCGGAGGATTTGAAGCTTGGCTTGGATCTGAATGGAACGAGACCCGGCGCGGTCAGCTATCCGCTAAGTTCCAGTTCTTTCAACATCCCTCGGGGCGTGACGATTGCCCGCATTACGCCGCCGGTGGTTCATTTGCGCCTGGAGCCCGTGATCAAACGGATGCTGCCGGTGACCGTGCGTTTTGTCAACAAACCTCCTCCCGGCCAGAAGATCGCAGAAGCAGTCGTGGCGCCCGATCGGGTTTCGGTGCTCGGGCCTGCGGATGACGTGCGCCGCTTGGTTTCAGTGGAAACGGTGGCCATCGATCTCGAGGAAAGCCGCAGCGTCATTAAGCGTAGGGTCAGACTTTCCACGGATGGAAAGCCACTTTCGTTCACTCCTGACCAGGTGGAGGTTACCGTTACTTTGGCGGAAGAGGAAATCAGCCGGAGTTTTAGCGGCGTCGAGGTGGAGGCAAAAAGGTTCACCGGCGAATATACCGTCAATCCGCGGTCGGTTTATTTGCAACTTTCCGGTCCCAAGAGCATCATTGAAAAGCTCGCACTGGGAAAGGATCAAGTTTACTTGGACCTCAAAGGGTTGCCGCCCGGGCAACATTCCGTGCCGCTCAGCGTCGATTTACCACCTTCGATCAAAGTGACGGAACAGAAGCCGCAACGGTTTAAAGTCCGTATCAGAAAAGCCGGAGCCTAGACGGTCAAGGATCGAGAAGGAGTTTGCAGCGATGTCGCAACCGGATAAAAAAACGAAGAAAACCGAACGCCGTCTTTTCGGAACGGATGGTGTCAGAGGGGTCGCCAATCAGGAGCCCATGACATCGGAGATGGCGCTGAAGCTTGGGCGGGCGATTGCCCGGGTGCTGCAGGATCCGATGGCGCAGGCTTACGGATCGGGTCGCCGGAGGCCTCCTTCACTCGCCAAAATACTCGAGGGAGACACAGAGCACCGTTATAAAATACTGATCGGCAAAGATACCCGACTGTCGGGCTACATGCTCGAGACAGCGCTGGCCTCAGGGATCTGTTCCATGGGTGCGGATGTGCAACTGGTGGGTCCGATGCCCACACCGGGGGTTGCCTTTCTTACCCGCAGCATGAGAGCCGATGCCGGTGTGGTGATCTCGGCCTCGCACAACCCGTATCAGGATAACGGCATCAAGTTTTTCTCCTGGGATGGTTTTAAACTCCCGGACGAAGTCGAAGCGCGTATGGAAGAAATGATCTTCAACGGCGAGACAGAGAAAAACCGACCTACCGCTTCGAAGATTGGCAAAGCGGTCCGAATCAGCGATGCCGTGGGCCGGTATATCGTGTTCTTGAAAAATTGCTTTCCGCGTCACCTTACACTGGAAGGGTTGCGCATCGTCGCTGATTGCGGCCATGGGGCGGCCTACCGGGTGGTTCCGGCGGTATTGGCAGAGTTGGGAGCGGAGGTTTTGCCGATTGGGGTTCAGCCCGACGGCGAAAATATCAATCGTGGCTGCGGAGCGTTGCATCCGGAAACGGCGCGAGAGGTGCTATTGCACGAGCATGCGGATTTTGCGGTATCCCTGGACGGCGATGCGGACCGCGCGATGTTCGTGGATGAAGAGGGGGATTTGATCGACGGCGATCAAGTCCTGGCGATGTGTGCGAAGGACATGCAGGAAAAGGGGACCCTCAAGCGAGAAACCGTCGTTGCCACGGTGATGAGCAATCTGGGGTTGGAGCTGGCCCTGGGAGATCTCGGGATTAAACTTCTACGAGCCGAAGTCGGCGACCGCTACGTTGTCGAACAGATGCTGGCCGGGGGTTACAACCTGGGCGGCGAGCAGTCGGGCCATATTCTCTTTTTAGATCACAACAGCACCGGCGACGGCGCCATCACCTGCCTCCAATTACTGGCGTTGATAATGGAAAAGGGAAAACGGCTGAGCGAGCTCAAGAAAGTCATGACCCGATTACCGCAAGTGCTGGTCAATGTGCGGGTGAAAGAAAAGAAAGATCTGTCCGGTATGCCCCGTGTTCAGCAAGCGATGGCGATGGTGCAAAAGGAGCTCAAGGAGCGGGGTAGAATACTCGTCCGTTATTCCGGCACGGAGCCGTTGGCGCGCGTGATGCTCGAAGGGGAAAACCAAGACCAGATCAAACAGATGGCCGGCGAGATTGCCGATGCCATTGGCCGAGAAGTAGGGGCATAGTTGATGCTGCGCTTGGGAGTCAATGTGGATCACGTGGCGACGCTACGCCAGGCGCGTCGCGCCGAAGTGCCGGATCCGGTGGAGGCCGCAATACTGGCCGAGCAGGCCGGCGCCGATGGAATTACCGTGCATCTGCGGGAAGATCGGCGCCATATACAAGAGCGTGACGTGACACTTATGCGCCAACGGCTTGGAACGAAGCTTAATTTGGAGATGGCGGTAACTCCCGCCATGATTGCGTTCGCCGAGACCCTGGTTCCCGACGATGCCTGTTTCGTTCCGGAAAAGCGAGCAGAGCTGACCACCGAAGGCGGTCTCAATGTGGTGGCGCAGCGGCAAAAAATTAGCGCCGCGGTGCAGCGCCTCCAGGATCGAGGTGTCCGCGTTGGCCTGTTCGTCGATCCCGAAAGAAGTCAGATCGAATCGAGCAAGGAAGTCGGTGCCCACGCAGTGGAGATCCACACGGGAACGTACTGTAACGCTGCCGAAACCGCACGCGAGCGCGAACGTGAGGCGGTGGCGGCGGCGGCGACCCTGGCCCGGAATCTCGGTTTGGAAGTCCACGCCGGGCACGGCCTCGATTACACCAATGTCTCACCCATCGCCAGCATTCCGGAGATCGTCGAGCTCAATATCGGGCACAGCATTATCGCTCGCGCGGTCATCGTCGGCATCGAGCAGGCTGTGCGCGAGATGAAGCAACTGCTCGCTAAAGCGAGAGGATAATTCGGTTCAAAGTTCCAGGTTCAAAGTTCAACGTTAGAATGCCAAAGTCAATGACCGAAACATTCCTTGAACTTTGAACATTGAACCTTGAACAGGCTATTGACTATGATCGTTGTCACCGCCGAACAGATGCGCGAGATGGATCGCTTGACGATCCAGAAGTACGGTGTGCCCAGTCTCAGCCTGATGGAGCGGGCCGGCGAGGCAATAGCCAGGGCGATTCTTGATAACTTCGGACGGGGTGCCAAAAAAGGCGTCTTGATAGTTGCGGGCAAAGGCAACAACGGTGGGGATGGCTTCGTTGTTGCCCGGCTGCTCAGTAAGAAGCGAATTCCTTGCGAAGTTGTGCTGCTGGCGCGCAAGCACGAATTGTCGCCTGACGCTGCCCATAATCTCGAAGCCTATACCAAACGCAGAGGCAAGGTCGCTGAGATTGCGGATGGGTCGTTGGGCTTGCTGAGCGAACGCCTAGCCGGCAAGGGATTGCTGGTGGACGCCATCTTGGGAACCGGTACTAAAAATATTGTGGGTGGCCTCTACGGCGAGGCGATCACACTGATGAATGCTTCCGGGGTACCGATTGTCGCCGTCGATATCCCTTCGGGTCTCGATACGGATAATGGAATGCCGCTCGGAGTTGCGATTCAAGCGGAGATGACGGTTGCTTTGGCCTACCCAAAGCTCGGTGAGGTGATCCATCCCGGCTTGAACTACGTCGGCGACCTGGCGATTGCAGATATCGGTATTGATTGCCGGGCGGTGGAGGAGATCGCCCCATACATCGAGCTCATGGAACGAGAAGATGTGCGCCGGCTCGTCCCCGTCCGGGAGCCGGACAGCCACAAAGGAACTTACGGTCATGCGTTGGTGATGGCGGGTTCCCGCGGGAAAACGGGGGCGGCGATTTTGGCCTCGCGGGCAGCGATCAGAAGCGGCGCAGGTTTGGTGACCTTGGCGGCGGCGCGCCCGCTGAATGATATTTTTGCCACTGCTTTGGTCGAAGTCATGACCGAGCCGCTGCCAAGCAACGCCGCTGAAGAGATCCAGCCCCTCGGCGATGAAGAATGGCGCCGGCTATTGGCACGCAAGGACGCGTTGCTCTTCGGCCCGGGCATTGGGGTTAACGATGCCACGCGGAGCATGCTGCTCTGGTTACTGCGCAACCTGGAAATTCCCTGGGTAATCGACGCGGACGGACTCAACAACCTCGCTTTGGAAGTGGATCGGTTGCGGAGCGCCAAGACGCCTCCTATTCTGACGCCTCATCCGGGAGAGATGGCCCGCTTGATCGCTAAGGACACCACGATAGTGAACCAAAAACGTGTCGAAGTCGCCCGCTCTTTTGCCATGGAGCACGGGTGTCATGTGGTGCTCAAGGGAGCGCGAACCGTCATTGCGACGACGGAGGGAAAAATATTTATCAATTCCACCGGCAATCCCGGTATGGCGACGGGCGGCATGGGGGATGTTCTGGCGGGGATGTTGACGGCTCTTTTAGGGCAAGGATTCAGTCCCGAAGACGCGATGAAGCTCGGGGTTTATCTCCACGGATTCGTGGGGGATCGTGTGGCGGCGAAAAAGGGTCAGATTGGTCTTATCGCATCGGATATTATCGACGGGCTGCCGTCGGGAATTCGTTCTCTGTCGAGGGCGGACTCCCTAGCCCGGATTGTTCATCCACCGAGGAAAACACACGACAGAGTGGTGGACGAGGAGTAAGCTTCGTAGAGAGCGGGCGTGCCTATGGCATCTCAGATTGCAAATTTCAAATTGCGAAAAATCAAAATCTGAGATCTGAAATCTGAGATTCCGAGCAAAGCGAGGACGAGACCCATTGCCCGCGACCGGAGAGGCTTGCTCCGCGGGTTCCAACGTTGTGAATAAGCCGGGCTAGGGGCTCGTGGAAAACTCTCCAAGTCTCGAAATCTCGTTGAAAATATACTAGTTGTGCTTGTGGGGCTCATGACCTGATGGCTTCGTGGAGGGTCTTCACCAATTCGCCGCGGCAGACGATGAGTTGGGGAGGCAGGCTTGGTAAACTGCTGCAGGGCGGGGAAATCATCGGCCTTATCGGCGAGTTGGGAACGGGTAAGACCTGTTTTGTTCGGGGTGTAACGGAAAGCCTCGATGTCGGCAGGAACAGCTGGATTCGGAGCCCGACGTTTACCTTGATCAACGAATACCACGGGCGGCTGCCGGTCTATCACATTGATCTTTACCGCGTCGGTGGCCCGGGTGAGCTCGAAGGCCTCGATCTTCGAGAATACCTCTATTCGGACGGCGTGAGCTTGATCGAGTGGTTTGAACATCTGCCGCTCCACGAGGTCGACGAATACCTCGAATTGAGGCTCGTGTATGCGGGGGGCAATCGGCGGGAATTGATATTCACCCCGCACGGTGCACAGTACGAAAAGATTCTCGAGCAAGTGAGCGTAAGGAAGTTGAAAGGTTGAAAACTTCGAGGTTTCGCGCGGTAAGAGAAACGAATAGTTTGCTGTCGAATTTCTGCTTAAGCCTTGAGCCTGAGTTGTAGCTATGGCGTTGCTGGTACAAAAATATGGCGGGAGTTCAGTCGGAACGGTGGATCGAATCAAACATGTGGCCGAGAAGGTTTGCACGGCAAAGCTCGGTGGCAACGACGTTGTCGTGGTGGTTTCCGCCATGGCCGGCGAAACCAACCGCCTGGTTGCTCTGGCGCAGGAGATTTCCGAGCTGCCGGACGAGCGCGAGCAAGATGTCCTGCTGGCGTCCGGCGAGCAAGTGGCGGTTGCGCTCTTGAGCCTCGCGTTGAAGGAACGCGGGCAGTCAGCGCGGTCGTTTCTGGGTCATCAAGTGAGGATTGAAACCGATCGGGCCTATGGCAAGGCGCGGATTCGAAACATCGATTCGACGAAAATAGTGCAATCCTTGGCAGCTGGTGAAGTGGTGGTAGTAGCCGGTTTCCAGGGCGTGGATGAGGACGATAATATCACCACCCTGGGACGGGGCGGCTCGGATACCAGCGCGGTGGCCTTGGCGGCATTTCTCAGTGCCACGGCCTGCGAGATCTACACCGACGTCGAGGGTGTTTTCACGACGGACCCAGGGATCTGTCAAGAGGCGAAAAAACTGGGCCGCATTTCTTACGACGAGATGATCGAGCTCGCCAGCAGCGGGGCCAAGGTGCTGGAGATTCGTTCCGTCGAGTTTGCCAAGAAGTTTTCCGTTCCGGTGCACGTGCGTTCGACTTTTTCCGATGTCGAGGGGACGTGGCTGGTCAAGGAGGATGACGCCATGAGCGATGTGCTGGTTTCCGGCGTGTCGTGCGATAAAAACGAGGCCAAAATCACGCTCCTGAGGGTTCCGGATCGGCCGGGACTCGCGGCGCAGGTTTTTGGCCCCATCGCCGATGCCCACATCGTCGTCGACATGATCATACAGAACGCCAGCGAAGATGGTACCACGGATTTGACTTTTACCGTGTCCAAAGCGGATCACAAGAAAGCCCTGTCCATCGTTGAAAAAACCTTGCCCGCGTTGCAAGCCAAGGGAGTCAAAGTCGATACCGACATCGCGAAAATCTCCGTGGTCGGAGTGGGCATGCGCACCCACGCCGGGGTGGCGGCGAAGATGTTTGAAGCGCTCGCCCGCGAGGGGATCAACATCGAGATGATTTCGACCTCGGAGATCAAGATTTCGGTCGTCATCGACGCGAAATATACCGAGCTGGCGGTGCGGGTGTTGCACGACGCATTTATCGGCAAGCAGGGGAACCTATGAAAGACGTTTTGCTTTATGACACGACTTTGAGGGACGGTTGCCAGGCGGAGGATATTTCCTTTACGCTCGAGGATAAGCTCCGCATTGCGGAAAAGCTCGAAGAGTTGGGTATCGATTACATCGAAGGCGGCTATCCCGGCTCGAATCCCCGCGATAAAGACTTCTTCAAGCGGGTGAAGAAACTGAAATTGAAAAAGGCTAAGATCGCGTCCTTCGGAACCACCCGAAAACCCAGCGCCAAGCCTTCCCAGGATATCAATCTAAAGCTTCTTTTGGACGCCGATACCCCGGTGGTCACCTTGGTCGGTAAAACCTGGGATCTCCACGTGCGCGACGATCTGCGGATCAGCCAGAAGGCGAACTTGGAGATCATCGCGGACTCGATCGCCTTCATGAAGCGCCGTGTCGACGAAGTCATGTTTGACGCGGAACATTTCTTCGATGGCTTCCGCGCCAATCCGGATTACGCGATGGCGTGTCTCGACGCCGCCCGGGAAGGCGGGGCCGACTGGATCGTGCTGTGCGATACCAACGGCGGCCGGCTGCCCAGGGATATTCGAGAGGCGATCACTCACGTGAACCGGTTGATCAAAACCCCCTTGGGCATTCATTGCCACAACGACAGCGAGCTGGCGGTGGCGAATACCTTGGCCGGCGTGGAAATGGGCGTGAGCCAGGTCCAAGGAACCATCAACGGCTTCGGCGAACGGTGCGGCAACTTGAACCTTATTTCGATCATTCCCAACCTGCAGTTGAAGATGGGAAAGGATTGCGTCAAGCCGGCGCAACTCAAGAAGTTGCGCGAGGTGTCGCATTTTTTCTACGAGCTGGCCAATATCCAGCCCAACAAGCGCCAGCCCTATGTCGGCGACAGTGCTTTCGCGCACAAAGGCGGGCTCCACGTGTCTGGGGTATTGAAGAATCGCGAGACCTACGAGCATATCGACCCCGAATTTGTCGGCAATCGCCAGCGAGTGCTCGTTTCCGACCTGGCCGGAAGAAGCAACGTCATTTACAAAGGCAAAGAGTACGGCATCGACCTGAAGGGCCATGATGAAGCGGTGCAGAGGATCCTGCGGCACACCAAGGAATTGGAAAGCCAGGGCTACGAGTCTGAAGCCGCGGAGGCCTCCTTTGAATTGCTGATCCAAGAGGCGCTGGAGCGCAAAAAGAAAAACTTTCGGCTGCTCGGATTTCGCGTCATCGACGAAAAGAGAAAAGAGGGAGAGCCGCCGTTGTCCGAGGCGACGATCATGGTGGAGGTTGACGGCGAAGTAGAACACGCGGTGGCCATGGGCAACGGACCCGTGAATGCGCTGGACCAGGCGCTGCGCCGGGCGTTGACGAAATTTTACCCGTCGCTCACGGATGTCGAACGTTTAGACTATAAAGTACGGGTGCTGACGTCGGGAGAGGGCACCGCCGCGTCGGTGCGGGTTTTGATCGAATCCGGCGACGGTAAGGATCACTGGGGTACTGTGGGGGTTTCCCAGAACGTCATCGAGGCGAGCTGGCAAGCGCTGGTGGATAGCATCGATTATAAACTTTACAAAGATGCGAGACATCGGATGGGAACTAAAAAAAATCCGGAGTAATGGAGTGATGGCTTGGAGTAATGGGCAATACTTCTCTACTCCAACACTCCAGCTCCCCGGGTCTTCTGTCATGTGGCAAACCCTTAAAGAAGATATCCAAGCGGTCTTCGACCGCGACCCGGCGGCGCGGTCGACGTGGGAAGTCGCCATTGCTTATCCCGGCCTTCACGCAATTCTGATCCACCGGCTGGCGCACTGGATCTGGCAGCGGCAAGTCACCACCCTCGCGCGGTTCGTGAGCCACGTTGGCCGCTTCCTCACCGGGATCGAGATCCATCCTGGAGCGAAAATCGGCCGCCGCTGTTTTATCGATCACGGCATGGGCGTTGTGATCGGAGAGACGAGCGAGATCGGCGACGACGTGACGATCTATCAGGGTGTCACCCTCGGCGGCACGTCGACGGAGCCAATCAAGCGCCACCCCACCATTGAGGACTCAGTGACGATCTTCAGCGGTGCGGCGGTCCTTGGGCCGGTGACCGTCGGCCGTCACAGCCGGGTGGGCGCAGGCTCCGTGCTGGTGACCTCGGTGCCACAGCATTCCACGGTGGTCGGCATCCCTGGCAGAGTCGTGAGGATAGAGGCGAGGCACACGCCGACAGGCAAAGCGATTATCGACCTCAACTCGGCCGATCTGCCCGACCCCATCGCCAAAGCGATCGGTGCTCTTGCCGACTATGTTGAAAAATTGGAGAAGAAGGTCGACGAACTGAGCACTCGCCAAGGTGGCCTTGAAGAAAAGACCGCTGAAGAGAGCGAGGTCTTGAGCAGGGTCAAGGAGTTGTTGAAAAACAATCACTAAGACGCTCGAAATGGGGCGTTCAAATCGTTCAAGCCGTTCAAAACGTTCAAAGCGATTGAGTCGGCAGCCCGAGTTGGCTGATTAGTTTAAGCGCAGCAAGAACCATGAGTCACAGCCGTCAGAATAAGAAAATCGTTGTCGCCATGAGCGGTGGCGTCGATAGTTCCGTCACCGCCGGTCTCCTGGTGGAACAGGGCTACGACGTCCGGGGCGTCTCGCTACGCTTGTGGGAAGGCGTTGAGCTTGGCCCGCGCAATTGCTCGGATCACCGCGGGGCGAAGGATATTGCCGATGTACTCGGCATTCCGCACACCCTGCTGGACC
>Ga0105347_1000684_pt1 | contig 15662 bp, 17 predicted proteins | sample EasRivMeERMLT890_FD_89677 | JGI IMG/M metagenome (GOLD analysis project Ga0105347, IMG submission 89677) | Soil microbial communities from meander-bound floodplain in the East River, Colorado, USA - East River MetaG ERMLT890 | ecosystem: Environmental > Terrestrial > Soil > Floodplain | place... | reverse complement strand
TGCTTCTGGCCCGCGCGCTGAAGGACGTGCCCGGCGTGGACGTGGACCTGGAAACGGTGCAGACCAACATCGTGTACTTCGACGTGAAGGAGACGGGCCGCACCGCGCAGCAGGTGGCGGAACGCCTCGAATCGCAGGGTGTGCGCCTGATCGCCCTCGGACCCACGCGTTTGCGGCTGGTCACCCACATTGACGTGGACAAGCCCGCCTGCGAGTATGCAGCTGACGTGCTGCGCAGGGTATTGTCGGCCTGACCGGCACATGCGCGGGACCCAATTTCCGGGGTACCGCAGCCCGACCCGCCTGTAGTAGTTTAGCGCCATGGCCGTACTACTGCGCGCCCTCCTTGCGATCGCCATTCTGGCCGGCCTGATCGCACTCATCATCTGGTCGCCGTGGAAGTCCGTTGAGGACGACACCATTCCCGATGACGTCTTCGGAAGCTTCTCCGGAAACTGGGAAGGCAAGTTCACTTCCTACAGCATTCAGGGAACCTGGGAAGAGTCGTACCGGCAGGTGATCAAGCTCAAATCGGTCACGCAGGATTCGCAGGCCGGAATCGTGGTGGTGTTCAGCCCGCAGGGCGACACACTGTCGCGCGACAGTCTGTTTCACATCCGCAAGGGCGACTCCATCTTCTGCCTCCGTACCTCGGAGTCGGGCTCGCGCGAACTGGACCGCGGCTACTGGGTGGACGGACAGATCATCTGGCGCAGCCAGGACATCTTCGGCCGTGTGTCGCACGCCTACCGCGCGTTCGTGCGGAAGGGGGTGTGGGAAACCAACGGCTTCAAGCGCACCGACCGCGGCGACTATCTTCTTCAGTACGGACGGGCTGTCAAGCGGTAGGGCCGCCCCGCCCGAATCACGGGCCAGATGCTCAAAGTCACATCGCGCATCGAGATCGACGACGGGGAACTGGAAGAGACGTTCGTAAGAGCGTCGGGTCCCGGCGGTCAGAACGTCAACAAGGTGGCGAGCGCGGTGCAGTTGCGCTTCAATGTGGCGGACTCACCAGCGCTACCCCACGACGTGCGCGAGCGACTGTTGAGGTTGGCCGGCCACAGGGTGACGGGCGACGGTGTGCTCCTCATCGTGGCGCGCCGCTTTCGCACTCAGGAACGCAACCGGCGCGATGCCCGCGAACGGCTGGCGGCGCTCATCCTGCGTGCGGCTACGCCCCCGAAACCTCGCAGGGCCACGCGTCCGAGCAAGGAAGCCAAACGACGACGGCTCGAACGCAAGCGGCGTCATGGAACGCAGAAGAAACTGCGAAGCGGCGGACGGTCGGGCGAAGAGTAAACGCAGGTCTCGCTTCATGCCGCGCCGGGCAGCCGGCGCGTAGAAAGGCTGGACGGAGTCATGAAACCATTCACGACCATAGCGATGGTGTTTCTGTTTCTCGTGGCCGCGGTGCACCTGGTGCGGTTGTTCACGGGGTTTGAAGTGATGATTGCCGGGAACCTGGTGCCGGTGTGGGTGAGCGCGCCCGGAGCCCTGGTCTTTGGTGCGCTCGGCTTTCTGGTGTTCCGCGAATCGCGGCCTTAACGCGGGGCGTCACCCCCGGGGCGAACCGGGGGTGACGACGCCTCGCGCAAGTTGAGAGACTATTTCAGGCCGTACTGAGAGTCCTCTGCGGCCGGAATCCGGCTGGCGAGTTGATTCACCAGCGCCTTCAGCTCGTCGATCTGCGTCTGCTGCTCCTGGATCGCGCCAATCAGCAGGGGGGTCAGCCGAGCATAATCCACGGCATACATTCCATCAGAACCCTGAGTGACAGCTTCGGGGAATACACTCAGCACGTCCTGAGCAATCAGTCCGGTTTGCGTCCCGGAGGGAAGGCGGCGAGCCGGGAACTCCTCAGTTCGCCAATCGAAATGCACCGGTCGAAGGGTGTTGACGAGCGAGAGCGCCCCCAGGAGTGGCTCCACCCCCTTCTTCAGCCGCAGGTCGGAAGGCGAACACATACCGCCGGTGGCACAGATCGTTCCCACCACGTCCACCTCATAGCCGGGCGCGAGGGTGTTGACGCCAAGCATGCCGCTGCCCTGTGAGCTTGTGGTGCGCATGAGGATCGAGCCTCCCGATCCGCCTCCCAGCTGGACAGCGGCGGTGTCCGGGCCGCCGTCGATCGACACCATGTTCGTGGTGTCCTGCCCGCCGTTGGAGATCTTGAGGATGGTGACATGCCCGTTGTGCTTGTGCGGCTTCACTACCGAGACCACTACGCCGCTGTCCGGGTCGTCACCGTCGCCCAGCTGGATGGACGGACTTGCGGGATCGCCGTCGAGGGTGAGGACTTCCGTGGTGTCCTGCCCGCCGTTGGAGATCTTGAGAATGGTCACGTGCCCACGGTGTTTGTGCTTCATGCCGGTGGTGAGCACTACGCTGCTGTCGGGGTCGCCGCCGTCGCCGAACTGGATGATGGGCCGGTCGGGATCGCCATCGATATGAAGCACCTGCGTGGTATCCTGACCGCCGTTGGAGATCTTGAGAATGGTGACGTGGCCGCGATGCTTGTGTTTCTTGCCTGCAGTGAGCACCACGCCGCTGTCCGGTTCGCTGCCATCGCCGAATTGAAGTGAGGGCGCTGCGGGATCTCCGTCGAGCGAGAGCACTTCTGTGGTATCCTGGCCACCGTTGGAGATCTTGAGAATCGTCACGTGGCCGCGATGCTTGTGTTTCTTGCCTGTGGTGACTACCACTCCGCTGTCGGGCTCGCCGCCGTCGCCGAACTGAAGGGACGGCGCTGACGGGTCGCCGTCGAGCGTGAGGACTTCTGTGGTGTCCTGCCCGCCGTTGGAGATCTTGAGAATGGTGACGTGCCCGCGGTGCTTGTGTGGCTTGGCCACCGAAACCACCACACCGCTGTCGGGATCGTTGCCGTCGCCGATTTGGACGGACGGGCTCCTGGGGTCGCCGTCGAGGGTGAGAACCTCCGTGGTGTCCGATCCTCCGCCGGAGATCTTGAGAATGGTCACGTGGCCCCGGTGATCTACGGCCTTGGATCCGGTGACGACGACCACGCCACTATCTGAGCCGCCGCCCGTCGGCGCGTTGCCCACGGTGAGCTCTCCACGCGACGTGTGGACGTCGCCATGTACACTCGCGGCCACCGCACTCGATGACGTGGAGGCAAACGGTATGCGCGGCGTCATTTCCGGGTCACCATCCACCGTGACACCCAGCCACACGTCACCACTACTGAACAGGTCATAGGGCAGCGTGGTCGAGTCGCCCAGGTAAAACGTGAACAGTCCGTTGGTTAGTTCGACCTGGCGCGGACCACTGGTCCATCGCAGGTTCCCCGCCACTTCATCGTCGTAGATCTTGAATGTAAGGGAATGGAGTCCATCGGATACCGGGCTGCCACCGGAATCCGTGACATAGCCCTGAAGGTCCCAGATGTGAATGTCGAAGAATTGGGCGTTGGCAGAACCGGAAAGCATGAGAACAGCCAACAGCACCGCGGCCGCACGTAGTGCACGCATAGGATGCCCTTTCAATGTTGAGTGACCGACTTATATGTAGAACAGCTACTTGAATTCTGCGGGCACGAGACTGCCGACAGGTTCAGGGTATCGGAGAGTCACCATTTCGTCAAGCGCAAACGGCCCCCAGCGCGTGCCAGGGTGTCCGAAAGCAGTTGCCAGCGGCCCTCCGGACGGGGATATTCCAATTATCTATGCTTCCATGCGGGGGTAGGTTGGCGCGGGGCCTGGTCGCTTCGCTCCTGTTGCTCCTGGGTCTTCCCCAAGAGGCGTTCTCAGCGGGCGTGGCCCGGCTCACCCTACAGATGCCCATCGGGCCCGTCGCGGCGCGAGTGATCGAGTCGTCCATTACGCGCGCCTACGAAAGCGGCGCCGAGGTACTGGTGATCGAACTCGACACCCCCGGCGGACTGGATGAGTCCATGCGCATCATCTGCCGGCGGCTGCTCAATGCTGAGCTGCCCGTGGTGGTGTACGTGGCCCCCTCCGGCTCACGGGCAGCGTCGGCCGGCTTGTTCATCACGTACGCCGCACACGTGGCGGCCATGGCGCCCGGCACCAACATCGGCGCCGCACACGTGGTCAACATGGGCGGCGAGATGGACTCGGTGATGTCGGAGAAGGTGCAGAACGACGCCGTCGCCTACATCACTTCCATCGCCAAAAAGCGCGAACGCAACGTCGAGTGGGCGCGTCGCGCCGTGCTCGAGAGCGTGTCGATCGACGCTCAGGCCGCACTCGACTCGGACGTGGTCGACATCGTGGCCTCGAATTTCGAGGACCTGTTGAAACAGATCGACGAACGCGCCGTGGTGGTGGGCAGCACCACCGACACGCTGGAGGTGACCGACGCCACCGTGACGCAGTACGAGATGGGGTTCAAAGACCGGTTTCTCACCGTGATCACCAACCCCACGATTGCGTTTATCCTGTTCAACCTGGGCTGGATGGGCCTGTTGCTAGAACTGTACAGTCCGGGCACGCTCGTGCCGGGGATCGTAGGCGGCATCTGCATCATCCTGGCGTTTTTCGCGTTTCAGCAGCTGCCCATCAGCTACGCGGGACTGGCCTTGATCATTTTCTCTGTCATTCTGTTCATTCTCGAAGTGAAGATCACGAGCTACGGGCTCCTCGGGATCGGCGGCGTGATCTCGATGCTGCTCGGATCCCTTCTGCTCATCGACTCCACGGCCGCGCCCTGGCTTCAGATCTCGCTGTCGGTGATTCTTGTCACCGTGGGCTCCATCGCGGCCTTCTTCGTGTTTCTCATCGTCTTCGTGTTGAAGGCTCACAAACGCAAGCCCACCACCGGACGCGAGGCGCTGATCGGCGCCGAAGGCAACGTGCGACCGGGAGGCATGGTGTTTCTCGAAGGCGAATTGTGGCGAGCGGAATGCGACGAGCCGCTGGTCGCGGGGGACCGTGTCCAGGTGCTGTCGGTGCAAAACATGCAGATTAAAGTCAGGAAACTCGGGAGGTAGTATGGGCTTCGCAGGACCGGGATTTATCGCGCTCGTCGTGGTTGTCGTGTTCATTCTCGCCAACTCCATCCGCGTGCTGCGCGAGTATGAGCGTGGCGTGGTCTTTCGGCTGGGCCGGCTGTTGGGCGCCAAGGGACCCGGCGTGATCCTGCTGTTTCCCATCGTCGACAAGATGGTGAAGGTGTCGTTGCGTGTGGTCACCATGGACGTGCCGCCGCAGGACGTGATCACCAAAGACAACGTCACGGTGCGCGTAAATGCCGTGGTGTACTTTCGCGTGATGGATCCCGAGAAGGCCATCGTGAGCGTGGAAGACTACCTGTACGCCACGTCGCAGATTTCGCAAACCACGCTGCGCGCGGTGCTGGGTCAGGAAGAGCTCGATTCGCTTCTGGCCGAACGGGACAAGCTCAACGACCGCTTACAGAAGATCATCGATGAGGACACCGCGCCCTGGGGCGTGAAGGTGACCAAGGTGGAGGTGAAGAACGTGGACCTGCCTCAGGAGATGCAGCGCGCCATCGCGCGGCAGGCCGAGGCCGAGCGCGAACGCCGCGCCAAGATCATCCACGCCGAAGGCGAGGCCCAGGCGGCCGCCAAGCTGGCCGAGGCGGCGCGAGTGATCTCGGCCGATCCGGCCGCATTGCAGCTGCGCTTTCTGGGTACGCTGGCTGAGATCGCCACGGAGAACAACTCCACGATCATCTTCCCGGTGCCCATCGATGTGCTCAAGCCGTTCATGGACGCGGCAAACAAGTTCGCCAAATCGTAGTTTCTGGTCCTGGCCGGGCCGGTTTTCAGAAAGACCCGGCCAGGGCTCACCTTTCGCCTCTCAGCTGATTTCAGCCCTCCGTTCGAGGGCCTTGACGCCCCCTCTTCTGATTCAGTAACCTAATCGCTGCCAAATAGTTAGCCAAAAACCTCCCGGCCAGTTTTAATACAATACTTTTCTGTATGTTTTTCCGTGCAATGGAGGGTTTTCACGCGTATCATGACGAGGAGAGACAAGTCAGAACAGAGGCAGGCATATGAAAGTCACGGCTCAAGAGGAATACGGGCTCCGCTGCCTGGTGCAGCTGGCCAGAGGCTTCACCACTCGCAAGCCACTCACCATTCCGGAGATTGCTGAATCCGAGAAGATCTCCGGCCCCTACGCGGGCAAGCTGCTCGCGGTGCTGCGGCAGGGGGGGCTGGTGGCGGGAGTGAGAGGGCGGGCCGGCGGGTACACCCTCACGCGCGACCCTCGGGCGATCACGCTCGACGAGGTGCTTTCGGTTCTGGGCGGGCGGTTGTTCACGTCGGAGTACTGCAGCCAGTTCCCGGGTTCGGAATCCAGCTGCGTGCACACCGACGACTGCAACATCCGGTCCGTCTGGGGCTCGGTGGAACTCGTGCTCTGCTGCGTCTTCAAACGCATGACCCTGGCCGACCTGATCGGCACCGAACGCGAGTTGCGCGACAGCCTCAACTCGGCCCTGCGCGACTCGGTGGCTGAGCGTCCGGCGCGAACGGTCGCCCTGTCACAGGTTTAGAACACAACCCAGAAAACAACGAAGAACTCGAGGAATAGAGGAACGATGGACAAGAAAGCACTGTTCGCCTTTGAAGACCTGCACGTGTCTGTGGAAGGCAATGAGATCGTACGAGGCGTAACGCTGAAGGTGTTGGCCGGCGAAAAACACGCCCTCATGGGACCCAATGGCTCGGGCAAATCCAGCCTCGCCAACGCGCTCATGGGCCACCCGAGCTATGAGGTCACCCGCGGCAAGATTTACCTGCTGGGACAGGACATTACAGAGATGAAGCCCGACGAGCGTTCGCGCCTGGGGCTGTTTCTGGCGTTTCAGTACCCCAACGCCGTACCGGGCGTCACGGTGGGCAACTTCCTGCGCACCGCCCTGCAGGCGCGGCAGCCCAAGGATGAGCCCCTGAAGGGATTCCGCCAGGAACTCAAGAAAGAACTGGCTGCCCTCTCGATCGACGAGGCCTTCGCGGGACGCTACGTGAACGACGGCTTCTCGGGCGGCGAAAAGAAGCGCATCGAGATTCTGCAGATGGCCATGCTCAAGCCGCGCATGGCGATTCTCGACGAAACCGACTCGGGCCTAGACATCGACGCGCTCAAGGTGGTCTCCGACGGCATCAACCGCGTGTGCGGGAAAGAGGTGGGCGTGCTCATCGTCACGCACTACCAGCGCATTCTCGACTACGTGACCCCAACCTATGTGCACGTGATGGTGAAGGGTAAGATCGTGCGCTCGGGTGGTCCCGAACTGGCACTCGAGCTGGAGAAGTCCGGCTACGAAGGCATCGCCGAATCCGAACTGCAAGCGGTGGGAGCATAACTATGACACAGGAACTCAAAGTAGGCGCCACGGAACTTCAGGCGGACACCACGACCGACCTGCACATCGGCGAAGACTACGAACAGCGGTACGGGTTCAAGGACCCCGAGAAGTTCTTTCACAAGAGCCCCAAGGGCTTGAACCACGAAGTCGTGGAAATGATCTCGCGCATGAAGAAGGAACCCGACTGGATGCGCGAGTTCCGGCACAAGGCGCTGGATGTGTTCCTCGCCAAGCCGATGCCCGCGTGGGGCAACCAGGAGCTGCTCGGCCAGATCGACTTTGCGGACATCTACTACTACCTCAGGCCCATCGAAAAGCGCGGCGAGACGTGGGACGACGTGCCGGATTACATCAAGAACACCTTTGATCGGCTGGGCATCCCGCAGGCCGAGAAGAAGTTTCTGGCCGGCGTGTCGGCGCAGTACGAGTCGGAGGTGGTGTACCACTCCATGCAGGAGGACCTCGTGAACAAGGGGGTCATCTTCCTCGACATGGACTCGGCCCTCCGCGAACACCCGGACCTGGTGAAGAAGTACTTCTCCACGGTGATCCCGATCGCCGACAACAAGTTCTCGGCACTGAATTCGGCCGTGTGGTCGGGCGGATCGTTCATCTATGTGCCCAAGGGCGTGGACGTGGGCATCCCGCTGCAGGCGTACTTCCGTATCAACGCCCAGAACATGGGCCAGTTCGAACGCACGCTCATCATTGCCGACGAGGGCTCGCGCGTGCACTACATCGAAGGCTGCACGGCGCCCACCTATTCGAGCAACTCCCTGCACTCCGCGGTGGTGGAACTTCTGGCGCTCGACGGGGCGTATATCCGCTACACGACCATTCAGAACTGGTCGCACAACATCTACAACCTGGTGACCAAGCGCGCCATGGCGTACAAGAACGCCACGGTGGAGTGGGTGGATGGCAACCTCGGGTCGAAGCTCACCATGAAGTACCCGGCCATCTATCTCATGGGCGAAGGCGCCAAGGGCGAGATTCTCTCGGTAGCGTTTGCGGGCAAGGGTCAGCACCAGGACGCCGGCGCCAAGGTGATTCACGCGGCGCCCAACACCAGCTCGCGAATCACGTCCAAGTCGATCTCCAAGGGCGGCGGACGGGCCAGCTATCGCGGTATGGTGAAGGCGTACCCCAACGCCGAGCATTGCAAAGTGTCGGTGGAGTGCGACGCGCTCCTGATCGACTCGGATTCGCGCTCGGACACGTACCCTACCATGGAAATCGCAGAAGACAACGTGAGCATTGAGCATGAGGCCCGCGTGTCGAAGGTGTCGGAAGAGCAGCTGTTCTACCTCACCAGCCGCGGACTGTCGGAGGATGAGGCACGCCTGCTCATCGTAAACGGCTTCATCGAGCCGTTCACCAAGGAATTGCCCATGGAATACGCGGTGGAGCTCAATCGCCTGATCGAGCTGGAAATGGAAGGCTCCGTCGGATGAGCACGCTTACTGAACTTCAGCAGGCTCCCACGGTGGACGACGCCGAAGCCGTTACGTCCGACATCGTGTCGCGGTTCAACGAAGCCTCCTGGCTGGCCGAGTCGCGTCGCCGTGCCTGGGATCGATATGTTGCCACGCCGGCCCCGAGCCGGGTGGAACACCTCTGGCGCTACACCGACCCCGCCGTCTTCGAAGTGCCCGTGGACGTGCTTCAGCGCGCCGCGGCCGGTTCGGTGGGCGACGTCGTCAGCCCCAAGCTCGATCCGAGCCATCTCTCAGGCTGCGCCGTGTGGGCGAATGGCGCGGTGTCGGGATTCCACCTCGACCGCCCACTGGCGGCCGATGGTGTGAAGCTCCTGGATCTGCACGAGGCTGCTACGCAGGTGGAGAAACTTGTTTCCACACATCTGGGCAGCGTGGTGGCCGCGGACTATGGCCGCTATGAGGCGTTGAATCTGGCCACGTGGCGCGGAGGGTTGTTCATCCACGTGCCGCGTGGCGTGCTCGTGCAGAAGCCGATGCACGTGGTGCTTGCGGCGGGCGACAACAACCCGTTCTTCTCGGGCCGTGTCCTGGTGGTGCTGGACGAGGGCGCACAGCTCACGCTCGAAGTGGAAGTCACCAGCCCCCGCGGCGCAAAACTCGCCACCAACACGGTCATTGAGAGCGTGGTGGGACAGGCAGCCAATTTCCGTCTGATCACGGTGCAGCACTGGGGCGACCGCACAACCTCTTACCTCACGCAGCGCACGAAGGTGGGCCGCGACGCGCAGTATCTCTCAGTGTTTGCCGGGCTCGGCGCCGGCACCAGCAAGGCCGACCTGGGCGCCGTTCTGGCAGGACGCGGGGCGAACGTGAAGCTTCTGGGAGTGTCCTTCGGTCAGCGCGACCAGCACTTCGATCATCACACCGTGCACGACCACCAGGCGTCGAACACGTTCAGCGATCTTGATTTCAAGGTGGTGCTCAAGGACAAGGCGCGTTCGGCGTACACCGGCCTCATCCGCATCGAGCACGATGCGAAGGACTGTGAAGCCTACCAGGAAAACAGGAACCTCCTGCTGTCCGACGGCACGCGCGCCGACACCATACCGGAACTGGAAATCCTCAACAACGACGTGCGCTGCACTCACGGCGCCACGATCGGCCCGCTCGATGAACAGCAGATTTTCTACCTCACGGCACGCGGCATCCATCGCGACGAGGCGATCCGCATGATTGTGAACGGCTTCGTGGAGCCCACGCTGCGCGAGGTGCCGGACGATCTGCGCGAGCGGCTCGCCCATACCATCGCCCAGCGCGTGGAGGAGATCTAGGCCCATGGAGACTCTGGTGTTCGTGTCGATCGCGCCCGCGAACCTGACCCCCGGTCAGGTGCGCGTGGTGACACACGACGGGTGGCGCTACGCCGTGTGCAACGTGGACGGTACATACCACGTGGTGGACGACACCTGCACACACGACGACGGACCGCTCGGCGAGGGAGAACTCGACGGCTGTGCCATTGTGTGCCCTCGGCACGGTGCGCGCTTCGACGTGCGTGACGGACGCGTGTTGTCCATGCCGGCAGCTTACCCCATCCGCGCCTACTCAACGCGCGTGGAGGGCGGCCAGGTGCAGATCGGGTTTACGCAGACCCAGAGGGCCCGGGAGACGCGGTCGTGAGCGACGTGACCACCGTGGTGCGCACGGGATCGGGCAAGGCCCCGGCCCGAACGCTTGATCCGAGGGCCCTGCGCAAGGATTTCCCCATTTTGTCGAGGCCCGTTCACGGCAAGCGGCTGGTGTACCTCGACAACGCGGCCACCACGCAAAAACCGCAGGCCATGATCGACGCCCTCGTGAGCTACTACTCCAAGTACAACGCCAACGTGCACCGGGGCGTGCATACGCTGGCGGAAGAGGCCACGGCCGCGTTCGAATCGACGCGCGGCAAGGTGGCGCGTTTCATCGGGTCGGCGGGCACCCATCAAATCATCTTCACACGCAACACCACGGAATCGCTCAATCTGGTGGCCGCTTCCTGGGGTGGAAAGAACATCAAGGCAGGCGACGAGATTCTGCTCACCCAGATGGAGCATCACTCCAATCTGGTGCCGTGGATCATGCTGGCCGAGCGCACGGGGGCAAAGATCCGGCACATCCCGATCACGCCCGACGGTCACCTGGATCTCTCGCAGCTCGACACCCTTCTCACACCGCGCACCCGGCTGGTGTCATTGGTGCACGTATCGAATGTGCTCGGCACCATCAATCCGGTGGCCGAAATCGCCGAGCGTGCCCATCGCTCAGGCGCCCTGGTGGTGGTGGACGGCGCGCAGAGCGTGCCCCACATGCCCGTGAACGTGCAGGATCTGGGGGCCGATTTGTTTGCCTTCTCCGCGCACAAGATGCTGGGACCTACCGGCGTGGGCGTGCTGTGGGGCCGCTCCGACCTGCTCGACGAGATGGATCCCTACATGGGCGGCGGGGAAATGATCCGCGAGGTGCGCCTGGACTCGGTGACCTGGAACGAGCTGCCGTGGAAGTTCGAGGCGGGTACACCCAACATCGCCGATGTGGTGGCCTTTGGAGCCGCCATCGACTACCTCACCGAACTCGGAATGGACGCGGTGCGGCGGCATGAAATAGAGCTTACCAGCTACGCGCTGGAACAACTCCGGCCGCTCAAGCACCTCACTCTGTACGGACCCACCGCAGCAGCCGAGCGCGCGGGCGTAGTTACGTTCAACGACGCCGATATCCATCCGCACGACCTGGCCACCATTCTCGACCATCACGGCGTGGCCGTGCGTGCGGGCCATCACTGCGCCCAGCCCCTCGTGCGGCTCTTGGGCACCGTGGCCACGGCGCGCGCAAGTTTCTACGTGTACAACGATACCGACGATGTGGATCAACTCGTAGCGGCACTCAGGGAGGCACGCAAGTACTTTGGCTTTGCCAATGGTTCCGCTGGATGAGATCTACCGCGACGTAGTTCTCGACCATTATCGCTCCCCCCGCGGCCGTGCTCCACTCGATGCGCCGGACACGCGCGCCGAGGGCACCAATCCACTGTGCGGCGACGAGGTAACCCTCGAACTGAAATTCGCCGGTGACCGGATCGCCGAGGTGGCTGTGAAGGGACGCGGTTGTTCGATCTCGGTGGCGTCCGGATCGATGCTCGCGGACATGTTGCCCGGAAAGACGCGCGCCGAGGCGACGCAAATTCTCTCGGCGTTTCGCTCGCTCATGCATGGGCAGAAGCCGGCCGACGGACTGGATCTGGGCGACCTGGAAGCGTTGGAAGGCGTGAAGAAGTTCCCCGTGCGAGTGAAGTGTGCGCTGCTCGCCTGGACTACTCTTGAAGAGGCGCTGGCCGGCCGCGGCTCCAAACCCAAAGGAATCTCCGCATGATTACCGAGAAGGAAGTCCTCGAGCGTTTGCGACCCATCAAAGACCCCGAAATCCACATCAGCATCGTGGACCTGGGACTGATCTATGGCGTCGACGTGCAGGACGAAGGGAAGAAGCTCAACGTCCGCATGACGCTCACCTCTCAAATGTGCCCGGCCGGACCCGAACTCGTGGGCATGGTGAAGGCCACGGCGGAAATGATCGAGAGCGTGGAGGAAGCCACGGTGCAGATGGTGTGGGAGCCCGCCTGGGATCCCAAGAAGATGGCGTCGGATGATGCCAAGGACCTGCTCGGGATCTGGTAGATTTCCCGGTTGGCGCAGGGGCCTGATTCAAACCTTTCCCGTTAGGTGGTGCGCGAAATCTGCGAGGTGCTGCATCCATCCTCTTAGAGAATCCAGGGTGTGTCCTCCCGACAGGTCGAGCCGAACAATCCGACGACAAAGGAGCCAATCCGTGCGTACTCAGGCAGAAAAAGGGAAGTTCTTTCGCGCGCTTCACCAGCGGGACGAGGCATTCATCATCCCCAATCCGTGGGACGCCGGTACGTCCCGGCTTTTGGCGCGCCTGGGGTTCGAGGCGCTGGCCACTACGAGTGCGGGCTATGCCGTATCAGTGGGTCAGCTCGACAACACGATTGGCCGCGACAGGATGATGGTGCACGTGGCCGACATCGCCCGAGCCACCGACTTGCCCGTAAGCGCCGATCTCGAGAATTGCTTTGGGGACGATCCTGAGACGGTGGCTGAAACGATTCGGCTCGCGGCGGCGGCGGGATTGGTGGGGGGGTCTATCGAGGATTCCACCCAGCGCAAGGACCACCCGCTGTATGACCACGCACACGCTGTAGAGCGGGTCCGTGCCGCAGTGGAGACGGCGCGTTCACTTCCCTTTGACTTTACGTTGACGGCGCGCGCCGAAAACTATCATGTGGGTCAGCCCGATCTCAAGGATGCGATCAGGCGGCTTCAAGCCTACGCCGAGGCGGGCGCGGATGTGCTGTTTGTGCCGGGACTGAAGACCAGGGAAGAAATCGCTGCCGTAGTGAGTTCTGTGGATCGACCCGTGAACGTATTGATGGGGATTGCGGGCGTTCGGCTGACCCTCGCGGAACTATCGGACATGGGAGTGAGACGCGTAAGCGTGGGCGCCGCGCTCACACGCGCGGCCCTGGGGGCCTTTCTTCGCGCCGCGCGCGAAATGAAGGAGCAGGGCACGTTCTCTTTTGCCGATGAAGCGGTGAGCTATAAGGATCTGGGCGAATTGCTCAAGGGGTAGCTGGGGCGGAGAGCGAGATCTTGTTGACACCCATCCAGAATTGACCCGTTTTGGGGTCTGGATTCTCATTCTGGACTGACCCACCTGGAGTGTCAGGTGGGCCTGCCCGATCGGCAGATCCAAGGCGTCGTTGGGGTGACGCATCCTTCCCCTTGCGGATCGTCAACTGAGGCAGGATCTTGCCAGGCCACATGAAGCCCCGCACAGAGCTGTCGCCACCTCCCGCGGAACCCACCAGTGCAGCGCGTCCCGAGGCGTCCGCGCCCGCCGTGGTGGTGTCCAATCTCGGATTCGACTACCCCGGAAGATCGGTGCTCGACATTGCCGAGCTGTCCATCCCATCTGGCTGCATCTACGCTTTCCTGGGACCCAACGGCTCAGGCAAGACCACCCTGTTCTCCATCCTGGCCACGCTCAAGCAGCCCTCTCGCGGATCCGTGCGGGTGAACGGATTCGATCCGGCCACGCAGCCCGCCGATGTACGCAAGTCTCTGGGCGTGGCCTTCCAGCATCCTGCCGTGGACAAGCAGCTCACCTGCCACGAAAATCTGGTGCACCACGGACGACTGTACGGTCTGTCTTCGCAGACAATTCGTACCCGGTCGGAGGAGATGCTCGCGCAGTTCGACCTGGCGAATCGTCGCAACGAACGCGCCGGCACGCTGTCCGGGGGGCTCCTGCGACGGCTCGAACTGACCAAGGCGCTTCTGCACTCGCCCCCGGTGCTCCTGCTTGACGAACCTGCCACGGGGCTCGATCCTGCCGCTCGCTTCCGACTCTGGGAAGACCTCAAACGCCTGCAGGCCGCCACGCGCGTGACCATAGTGCTCACCACACACCTCATGGACGAAGCCGACCGCTGCGACCGCCTGGCCATTCTGCACGAGGGGCGTGTGGTGCGCGAGGGCCCGCCGGAGGAGTTGAAACACTCGGTGGGCACCGAGATCATTCACATCGAGGCGAACGAGACGGCCAGCCTCGCCCGCGACATCCGGGAGCGGTTCGGGATCACGGCGAGACCCTCCATGGGAACGCTGCGGCTCGAGCGCGCCGATGCACACCGGCTGGTGCCCGAACTGGTGGAGGCCTTCGGCAACAACATACGATCGGTGCGCGTGTCGCGGCCAACGCTTGAGGACGTGTTTCTCAAGGCTACAGGCAGCGAATTCGGGGAAGCCTCTCACCCGGATGAAGGGGACCCGTCATGATGTGGAAGCCGGTGTACACACTCACCGTGCGCGAGTTTCAGCGCTTCACGCGTCAGCGAAGCCGGGTGCTGGGCGCACTGGGCACGCCCCTGGTGTTCTGGCTGCTTATGGGATCGGGCCTGGGCCGATCGTTCACATCCGACCTGGTGACCCCCGGCGGGAGTTTTCTGGAGTACTTCTTCCCGGGCACGTTCACGCTTGTGATTCTCTTCACGGGGATCTTCTCCGCCATCTCGCTCATCGAAGACCGTCACGAGGGATTTCTTCAGGGCGTGCTGGTGGCCCCGGCACCGCGTCGTGCCATCGTGCTTGGGAAAATCCTCGGCAGCACGCTTCTGGCCACTCTTCAGGCCGTGTTGTTCCTTGCGCTTGCACCATTGTCCGGCGTTCCGCTCACGTGGTCGCAGCTTCCCGCTCTTCTTCTGGTCACGGTACTGGTGTCGTTCGCCCTGGGCGGACTGGGCTTCGCGGCGGCCTGGAAAATCGACAGCGTGCAGGGGTTTCACGCCGTCATGAACCTGATTCTTATCCCTATGTGGATTCTCTCCGGCGCCCTCTTTCCGGCCGAAGGCGCTTCGCCCTGGCTGGCCCTGCTGCTCAAGTTCAATCCGCTCACGTACGGCGTGGCCGCCCTGCGCCACGCATTGTACGGCCCGGGAAGCCTGGTGTCCGCCAGCCTCCCCGACTGGACGCTGTCCCTCGCCGTCACGGCTTTGTTCGGATTGTTCTGTTTTGGCGCTTCGGTGGCGCTTGTGCACGCGAAGTCGACCTGACGGCGCGAGCATCCTTTTGACAGGTTCGCTTCCGACGCGTAGATTCGGGATCGGACTTCGACCCGAAGCACACCGCATCACGGGGACCGCAGGAAACGCAGCGATCCGGATGCGGCCGGCCGGTCCTCGACGGGTCGTCCAATTGGGGGGTGCGGTATGTACTTCTTGAGATTCGCGCGCGCTCTGAGCTGGGTGTGCGTACTGATCCCCACAGCCGTTTCCCTGGCCGACAC
>Ga0105347_1000683_pt1 | contig 15693 bp, 10 predicted proteins | sample EasRivMeERMLT890_FD_89677 | JGI IMG/M metagenome (GOLD analysis project Ga0105347, IMG submission 89677) | Soil microbial communities from meander-bound floodplain in the East River, Colorado, USA - East River MetaG ERMLT890 | ecosystem: Environmental > Terrestrial > Soil > Floodplain | place... | reverse complement strand
GGTCCGAGGCCGACGTGCCCTGGCTCGTGACCGTCGGGAAGGGCTTCTGCGCGCCGGCGGTGAGCTTGGAGAGGTTCCACATGCCGCGCCGCTCGATCCGCGTGCGGTCGAGGCGGCTCGCCAACGCAATGGAGCAGAAGAGGTAGTCGAGCCGCTGCTTCTTGCCCCCGTAGTAGTAGGCCCAGTCGTCACCGGCGCCGAGATCGACGCGCAGGACGTCGACCAGGTGGGAGTGCGACAGGAGGGGGCCGAGGGACGACGCGTTCGGCGCGTCGCGATCGGCGTTCAGGTCGCCGGCGACGACGACGTACTCGTTCTCGAGGTCGTGACGGCGCAGGATCTCCGCGACGCGCTCGGACTGGCGCAGGCGCTTGGCGTCGTTGCCGGCCTGGGAGCCGTAGCCCTGGCTCTTGAAGTGGTTGGCGAGCACGTGGACGTCGCGTCCGCCGGGAAGTTCGACCTTCGCCTCGAGACAGTCGCGGCTGAAGACGACGCCGTCGGCGTCGCGGTCGTCGACGTGGCTGCGGAGCTCCGTGATCGGCGCCTTGGAGAGGACTCCGACGTCGATGCCGCGGTCGTCGTTGCCGTCGATCAGCATCGCGGAGGAGAAGCGCGTGGGCTTGGGGAGGCGGGGCGACGTCGCGACGTGGCGCAGCGTGTAGCGGTCGTCCATCTCGACCGTGCAGAGGATGTCGGCGTCGACCGCGGCGACGACGCGCAGCGTGTTCTCCTGGCCCTCGTCGGGGATCGACTCGCGCTTCATCTCGACCGAGCCCGCCCACGAGCCCGCCCCGGCGGCGCTGACCTTCCGCTTGGCCCCGCTCCCGGAGAAGAGCTTCCCCTTGTTCTCGCGCAGGGTCAGGTACTTGGAGAGCTTCTTCCAGTTCTCGAGGATCCGGGCTTTCGTCGCCGCGTCGTAGACGGGGCGGGCGAGGTCGGTCTCGAGCTCCGCGAGGTCGGTCAGCAGCGGCGCGACGGTGGCGTTGTCGCGGTTGAGGAGGGTCGGGCGGGAGAAGAAGTTCTCGAAATTGAACGAGGCGATGCGGACGGAGAGGCCCATGGCACGCTCCTGCGGAATGGCGTCGGTTCTCTCCGTGGAGCGGAGCGGGCGAGCCAACGCAACGCACATTCGGGGCGGCTCCCGCGGAGCGACGCGGCGCGGCGCAGATGACAACGGACCGGACATCGACGATGCTGCGCCGGCGCAGTGCGCCTCCGCTGCGCTTCGAGAGACGCCTCATGCACGCAAACGCTGCCTCGCCCGTCCTCGCGCTCGCGTCCTCGCCGAGCGCTGGACGGCGGCGCTGAAGACCCTGGACGTGCCCGGCTTCGCGGTGGCGGTCGTGAAGGACGGCGCCGTGCTCGCGCTCGACGGCTTCGGCGTGCGCAACGTCGCCGGCGACCGCGCGACGCCCGACACCTGCTACTACATCGCCTCCGCCACCAAGCCGTTCACGGCGATGGCCGCCTGCCTCCTCGCCGCCGAGGACGCCGTCGAGCTCGACGAGCCGGTGCTCGAATACCTCCCGCAGCTCGAGCTGCGCGATCCGGAGCTGACCCAGTCGCTCACGCTCCGCGACCTCCTCTGCCACCGGCCCGGGCTCGAGTCGGGGCCGATCGTCCATCGCGACGCCTATTCGGGGCAGATCAGCGACGCGCTCTACTTCACACTCCTGCGCGACGCCGAGATCGCGTACCAGGTCCGCTACAGCAACGTCCACTTCACCCTCGCGGCGCGCGTCCTCGAGGCGGTGAGCGGGAAGAAGTGGCAGGACCTCCTGGCCGAGCGCCTCTTCGCGCCGCTGGGGATGTCGCGCACGACCGCCTACGCCAGCGCGATGTACGGCGAGGGCGAGCACGCCGACCCGATGCTCCGCGTCGACGGCGCCTGGACGAGGTCGCCGCTCCGGAAGACCGACCGGACCATGCACGCGGCCGGAGGGATCGGCACGACGGCGCGCGACGCGGCGCGCTGGCTGCTGGTCAACACAGGCTGCGGCGCGCTCGACGGCCGGCAGCTCCTGCCGAAGGAGATCGCGAACGAGTACTTCTCGCAGCAGTCGGCCCATCCCAGGCCGTCGGGCCGCATTCGCATCGAGGAGGGCTTCGCGCTCGGCTGGAACATCGGGAAGTACCGCGAGCGCACGCGGCCCTATCTCTTCCACGGCGGCGGATACGTCGGCGCCGCCTCGTATTTCTGCTTCCTGCCGGTCGAGCGCATCGGCGTCGCCGTGCTGGTCAACACCGGCGAGGGCGGCGCCGACCTCGCGACGCTCGTCTCGATCGACGTCCTCGACCGGCTGCTCGGCGTGACGGGCCAACCCGACCTGCTCCCGACCTACGAGGACGGCGCCCGCAAGCGGCGCGAGAGCGCGCGGCCGCGGCCGAGCGGCGCCAACCCGGCCCGCGCCGCGGACGGGCTCACGAAAGCACCGGAGCAGTACGCGGGCACCTACACCCATCCGCTGGAGGGCGAGCTCGAGGTGCTCCTCGAACAGGGCGCGCTGAGGGCGCGGAACGGCGACCTGCCCTACGCGCTGGTCTCGACCGGACCGGACGCATTCACCGCGTGGGTGGTGCCCGGCATGACCGCGACGGGACGCTTCGAGCTCGATTCCGGCGGCGCCGTCGTCGCGGTCGAGCTGACGGCGGACAAGGTCACGAACCGCTTCCGTCGCGCCGGCGCTCAGAAGTAGAACATCCGAAGGTGAACGCGGAGAAACCGGAATGGTGACGAACGGCGCTTCGGGCACGCGCGTCGACGAGATCGCGAGCGGGATCTACCGCATCAGCACTCCGATGCGAGACTTTCCCGGCGGCTTCACCTTCAACCAGTTCCTCGTCGTTGACGAGGCGCCGCTGCTCTTCCACACCGGACCGCGGCGGATGTTCGCGCTCACGCGCGAGGCGGTCGCACGCGTGCTCCCGCTCGAGCGGCTGCGCTACGTCGGGTTCTCGCACTTCGAGGCCGACGAGTGCGGGGCGCTGAACGAGTTCCTCGCCGTGGCGCCCGCGGCGGTGCCGCTCTGCGGGAGCGTCGCGGCGATGGTCTCGGTCGGCGACGTCGCCGACCGGCCGCCGCGCGCGCTGGCCGACGGCGAGGTGCTCTCGCTGGGCGAGCGGCGGGTGAAGTGGTTCGACGCTCCGCACGTGCCGCACGGCTGGGAGTGCGGCTTCCTCCTCGAGGAGAGTACGCGCACGCTGCTCTGCGGCGACCTCTTCACGCAGGGGGGCAGCGACGTGCCGCCCGTGACGACGCAGGACGTCCTCGGCCCGAGCGAGGCGTTCCGCAAGCCGATGGACTACTTCGCCCACGCGCCCGGCACGCGCACGCTTCTCGGACGACTGGCCGCGACCGCGCCGGCGACGCTCGCGTGCATGCACGGCAGCAGCTGGAAGGGCGACGGGAAGCGGCTGCTGCTCGCGCTCGCCGACGCGGTGGCCCCGGTCTGAGGTCGGAGCGTCCGGTCAGCGCGCCCCATCGGGCGCGGCGACGCAATCCTGGTAGATGGCCGTCAGGGCGCGCAGCGTCTGCACGGCGCCGACGACGAGCTCCTTCGCGCGATCGCGCTGGCGGACGTTCTTGTCGATCCAGGCGGTGAGGGCGTGCGCGCGACGCGACGCGTGCGCGGAGTGGTCGAGCCAGTAGTCGAGTCCCGAGCGCGGCTTGACCGTGAGCCGGAGCGCGCGCCCGAGCTGCGGAACGAACTCGAGCGATTCGAGGCGCTCGTGGTCGAGGACGCGGAGAGCGCCGACGAGCGCGACCGACGGGGCGCGCGTCCACGCGGGCAGCACCCGTTCGAACTGCTCGAGGAACTTCGGCGCGCGGATCGGCAGCCGGCCGCCGCAGATGCGCAGGTCGCGCAGCAGCGCCTCCTCGCGGGTGAACGTGGGACCGTCGAAGCCCGGCAGGTGGCTCGCCTGGACGACGGCGCGCTCGAATTCGCGGTGAAACGTCAGGAGCGACTGGAGGAGGTCGCAGTAGTGCTCCCTGGAGACCGTCCCCTCCCGCACCGCCTTGTGCAGCGGCACCTCTCGGAGCTCGGCGACGTAGGGCGCGATCGCCCGATCGACCGCCGCCGCGATGGAGACGGAGCTCGGCGAAGTGGGCGCGCGCGGCGGGGTCACGGCGGTCTTCCTCAGTGGGGCGTCCCGACTCCTTTCGACCGATCCCCGGGAGCGGCTTGATCGACGCGCCGCGGGGAAACGACGCCGTTCGGCGCCTCTCGACGCCGGGCGGCGCATCGTCGGAAGGGGGACCCCCGCGACGGATCAGTCGTCGTCGCCGTTCTTGAAGTCCTGCGGCACGTAGACCGAGCCGCCGAGGTCGGCGTCGGTGAAGCCGAAGACGTAGACCTCGTTGGGATTGTTGTTCGGGCCGCCGAAGTCCTGCAGGAAGTCGTTGTCGTTGGCGACCCACAGGGTGTGCGTCGTGACGCCGTGGTCGTCGACGTCGTTCCCGAGCGCGAGGCCCTCGATCTTGGCCGGCACCTGGGTCGCCGCGATGCCCGCGCCGCCCAGGATCGCGACGAGGTCGGCGAAGATCGTCTTGCCCACCGCGTTCGCCGCGGCGGTGAGGCCGTCCATCGGGGTCACGTCGACGGCACCGGTGAGGTCGATCTTGAAGATCTGCTTCACCTTCGCCGCGCTGTCGTCGCCGCGCCCCTTGCCGTCGCGCTCGTCGACGAGGAACTCGTGGTCGTTGAGAGCGACGACCTCGCTCACGCCGCTGCCGGTCGTGAGGTTGTAGGCGTACTCGTGCGTCGTCTTGCCGGTGTGGACGTTGATCGTCACGAAGCGCACGACCTTGTTCGCGGCGCCGCCCTGGTTCGCGTCCTGGACCAGCGGGGCCTGCATGAAGCCGACCAGCGTCTTGCCGTCGGGAGTGATCGCGAGCCCTTCCATGCCCTTGTTGGCGGTGCGGCCGCTCGTGTTGCCGGAGATCTCGTCGTTCCCGACCGGGGCGAGGTTCGCGACGAAGAGGTGGTTCGGCAGGTCGAACGTGCGCAGCCGGTAGCCGGTGGCGCGATCGAACTCGTAGACGTAGGGCCCGTACTCGTCCGAGATGTAGACGCGCCGGCCGCTGCGCGACAGGCGGATGCCTTCGGGGTCGAAGCGGGCGTCGCGCGGATTGCCCGAGTTCCGGTTCGGATCGAAGTTGTCGGAGCGACCGGTGAAGTAGTGGCGCAGGAAACCGTTCTCCGCCGGGACGCCCGAGCCGACGCCGAGCCCCTGGCCCGTGCCGTAGACGAGGGGCAGCAGCGCCTTGAGCAGCGTCGTGTCCTGGAGCGTCGGCGTGAGGACGAAGGGGAGCCCGCCGCCGCCGTTGGGCTGCAGGTCCATGGTCACGGACTGGAAGCGCGAGATGTAGGAGGTCGTCTCGTCGATCAGGGCGTCGTAGGGCACGGCGTTGGGCCCGCGATCGGGGACGCCGACGAAGGTGTTGCCGCCGGCCCACGCGAAGCCGGAGCCGAGCCCGCCGAGGATGTTCGCCGGGACGCCGTTCTCGAGCGTGCCTCCGAGGCCCGACCGGTCGGTGGTCCCGCCGTTCGCGTCGGTCACCTGACCGACGGCGAGCAGTTTGACCTGCGCCGCCGCCGGACGGGCCACCACGACCCCCGACGCCAGCGCAAGGAATGCAAACGACGACGACGCGCTCTTCACGATGAGCTCTCCCGTTTCGAGTGGATTCGAAGCGGGGCCATCGTCGGGGCCGCGAGTGAACGGGTCGTGACCGTTCCGTGAAGTTCCGCGCAACGCCGCGCACGGTCGCGGCCGCGTCGCTGCGGCGAAGCCGGCGTCGGCCTCGACTCCACGACGCGGCCGCGACTTCTCTTTCGAACGCGGATGGGACCGGACGAACTCGGACTAGTAGGTGCAGTTCGCCGACGTGGTCGTGCAGTTGTTCGTCCCCTTGCCGCCCTTCTTCGGGGCGATCCGCTCCTCGAGCTTCTGGATGCGGAAGCGCCTCGGCTTCGCGGGCAGCTCGACCTTGTCCGCGGTCTCCGCGGGCGCGCGATCGATCTTCGGCTTCATCGACGTTCTCCCAGGGGAATTCGACTTCGAGACGGCGCCATGGACGCAATCGGCCGGACGTTCCGAACGATCGTTCGGCGAGGCGCCCCGGTTCCGTCCTCCTTGGCATGTGCGGGTTCGCGGGCTTCCTCAGCCGACCGGGACGGGGGCGCGCGCCGCCGGAGCGCGCCGCGATCCTGCGCGCCATGGCGCGACAGCTCGCGCGGCGCGGGCCCGACGACGAGACGCTCTTCGACGACGGCTCGCTCGCCTTCGCCTTCCGGCGGCTTGCCGTCGTCGACGTCGCGGGCGGCCGGCAGCCGATCTGGAACGAGGACGGGCGCGTCTTCGTCGCGGTCAACGGCGAGATCTACAACCATCGCGAGCTGCGCGAACGGTTGCGCGACGACCATCGCTTCGCGACCCGCTCCGACGCCGAGGTCGTCCTCCACCTCTATGAGGAGCGCGGCGCCGACCTGCTGCCGCTGCTCGACGGCATGTTCGCCGTCGCCCTGTGGGACGCGCGCGCGCGCCGCTTGACGCTCGCCCGCGACCGCCTCGGCATCAAGCCGCTCTACTTCGCACGCACCGCCGGCGGACTCCTCTTCGCGTCGGAGCTGAAGGCGCTGCTCGTCCACCCCGACTGCCCGAGCGAGCTCGAGTGGCGCGACGTCGACCTCTCCTACGTCGAGAGCGAGGTCTACTTCCCGATCACGCCCGGCCGCCAGCCGACCTACGTGAAGGGCGTCGAGCTGCTGCCCGGCGGCACCTTCCTGACCGCGACGCCCGATGCGGCCGGCGCGCCGCAGCGCTGGTGGTCGCTCGAGCCGGTGCTCGCGCGCTCGCTCGCGGAGCCGCCGGAGCCGGCCGAGAAGTACGTCGACCGCTACGCCGAGCTCGTCGCCGACGCGGTCGACTCGCACCTGATGAGCGACGTCGGCGTCGGGGCGCTGCTGAGCGGCGGGCTCGACTCGTCGCTGATCGTCGCGCTCGCGGCCCGAACGCTTCCCGAGCTGCCCTGCTTCACGGTCCTGCAGCGGACGACGCTCGTCTCCGGCGACGCCGAGCGCGCGCGGCGGCTCACGAAGCACCTCGGGCTCCCGTTCCATCCCGTGTCGTTCGAGGAAGGCGTCCTCGACGCGCTCGACTTCTCGCTCGCGACGTTCGAGTACTTCGTCTGGATGGTCGACGGCCCGAAGCTCGACCCCGACTGGCTCTTCAAGCACGAGCTCCATCGCTTCGCGCGGACGGTCGCGCCGTCGCTGAAGGTGATGCTGGTCGGGCAGGGGGCCGACGAATTCGCGGGCGGCTACGCGCGCGCCAACGGCCTCGCGGTCAGCTGGCGCGGCCACCTCGAACGGCGCCGGCGCCACTTGCACTCGATGCGGATGCGCGCCCGCGGCGTGCCGAACGACTTCGCGTCCTTCCTCCGGCTCGAGCCGCCGCGCGGCGACCTCCAGCACGACGACGTCCGCGAGGCGCTCGACCACCTGCAGTACCACAACCTCTGGCACGAGGACCGGACCTCGTCGAGCCAGGGGATCGAGGCGCGCGTCCCGTTCCTCGACCATCACCTCGTCGAGTTCCTCGCGGCGATCCCACCCGCGCGGCACGCGGAGCTCTTCCTCGACAAGGCGATCGTCCGGCGCGCGGCGCGCCGCTTCCTGCCCGAGGAGTTCACGGTCGCGCCGAAGGTCCCGAGCTGGCTCGGCGTCGACCCGTCGTCGACGCTCGAGATGATGCGCGCGCTGGCGCGCCGCATCTACGGCGAGTTCCGCGGGAAGTACCTCGGCGCCGGCGAGCTGCTCGACGCCGCCGAACTCGACCGGCTCCACGAGCGGACCGCGGCGCCCGGCGCCGAGTCGGTCGCGCCGACGAAGCTCCTGCTCGCGGCCATGGCGCTCGCGGTCTTCGAGCGGCTCTGCCGTCGGCTGCGCCACGGCGAAGAGGTCGTGCCCCTCGCGCCGCCGTCGCCGCTGCGCGCCGATCCCGGCTTCGTCGGCCCGGCGACGGCCGGCCCCGCGCCGCTCGGCCGCGTGCGCCTGCGCGCGGACGCGCAGGTCGTCTTCGACGGCGAGCGCGACCGCGCCCATCTCTCCCTGGCCGGCGGCGAGCGCGCAATCGTCGAGCTCGGCGACGACGCGTGGATCCTCGCGCTGCTCGAGCAGGTGCGCGTGCGACCGGGGTCGACGCCCGCGGAGCTCGCGAGCGGCATCGGCCAGGACCTCGCCGCGGTCACCGACGCCGTCGTCGAGTTCCTGGAGGCAGGCTGGTTCGAGACGGCGGAGGTCCCCGCATGAGCTCCTGGTTCGATCGCGACGACGACGCCGTCGTGCGCACGCGGCCGCAGCTCGTCTGGCACCTCGCCGAGCGCGCGCCGCGGCTGCTCGACGCCGCCCTCTCGGCCGAGCCGGCGCTCGCGGAGCCGCTCGAGCGGCTGCGGACGCACGTCCCGGTGCCGCGCCGGCGCGACCCCGGCGATGCCGCGCCCTTCGTCCGCTTTGCCGGGCACGGCCGCTCGTTCTGCGTCGCGTTCCCGACGGCCGCCGCGCCCGAGGGCCACCTCGTCTTCAAGGGCTCGGAGCCGATCGCCGCCGACTTCGAGGAGTGGCTCGACGAGCAGGCGAGCCTCTGGCTGCGCGTCGCCGCGCGCCAGGAGTCGCACTTCGCCGCCGACGGCGGCGTCGAGGCGGAGCTGCGCCTCCTCGACAAGTGGGCCGTGCTCGAGGGCAAGGTGCCCGGCGCCTGCACGCTCGACGAGGCGGTGGGCGAGGCGGACGTCGCCGCCTCCGTGCAGGAGGCGTTCGCCGCGCGCTTCGGGGAGATCGCGCGCGCGCCGCTGCCGCTGCTCGCCGGCCGCTGGCCGCCGGAGACGGTCGAGCGCGTCCGCACCGCACTCGCGGCGCGGCTCTCGCCGGGCGCCTGGGAGATCGCGCGCCGCCGCCTCGACCACGGGCTCGGCCTCTACGTCTATTACTACCCCGGCATCCCGGTCCGCCTCGCGCAGCTCGCGATCGGTGACGCGGGCGAGCTCGGCCTCGCGGCGCGGCTCGAGCAGCTCGACGAGATCTTCGACTGGCGCGACACCGCGCAGAGCTGGCTCGATCTCGTCGCGCGGATGGCCGCGCTCGGCTTCCTGCCCAAGTCGCCGACTTCGCTCCTGAGCGGCGACTGCCTGCAGCTCCAGAACCTGATGCTCGACGGCGGGATCGCCGACCTCGACTCGATCGTGCACGTCGACGCCGTCCCGTCGGAGCGGCAGCTCCGCGACGTCTGGCGCCGGACGCTGCTCGAGCTGACCAAGAGCCTCGCCACGCTGCTGCTCGGCGCCCCGGCGCAGGATCCCGCGTTCCTGCGCCGCTACCCCGACGTGGGCGCCATCGCCGGCAACGCCCTCGTCGAGCGGCTGCGGGCGATCGAAGCGAAGACGCGCGTGCATCCGCGCGTCGCCGCGCTGCTCGGCGAGGGGAGCTGGCCCGACCGGATCCGGGAGGCGTTCCAGCCGTCGTTCTGAGCGGGCGGCGCCGTCTTGGTGCGCGAGCCCTGGGGCGTCAGTTCCCGAGGACGAGCTCCAGGCCGGGCGTGAAGGAGACGCCGCGGGTCGCGCCCTGGTCGGCCTCGAGCACCTGCAGGTCGACGGTCACTCCGACCAGCCTCGGATCGGCGGGGACGGCGCCGTTCAGGTTGAACCCGACCGACGGCAGCGCGAGGCCGTACGCGAAGAGCGGCTGGACGAGGAGGTCACTGCCGAAACTCGTCGGGATCGACGCGCGCTGCGTCCCGAGGAAGAGGACACCGAACGTCGCGGCCCCCTGCGAATTGGCGATCGCGAGCACGAGGCTCGAACCGAGGACGGGGTCGGAGCTCGCGAAGAAGGCGGGGATCCCGTAGCTGCCGGGATGGCCGGCGCCGTAGATCGACCAGCTCGCGAAGCCGGGCCGCGCGTGGACGAAGATGTCGGTCGACAGGTTCGTGTCGCCGGCGACGAGGTTCGTCGCGCGGCTGTCGAGCGCCACGTAGTGGCCGTTCGCGGAGATCGACGCGTAGAAGCTGTCGGCGTCGCCCTCGGCGCCCGACGAGTCGACGCTCGCGCGCTCGGTCCTCGCATTCGCGCGGTCGCGCACGAAGACGTCGGCCATGAGGTTCGAATCGCCGTTCACGAGGTTGGTCGCCCGCGACGTGAAGGCGACGTGGCTCCCGTCGCCGTTCAGCGCCGGGAGCATGCTGTGGTCGTTGCCCTGGACCCCCGACGTCCGGACGCTCGCGCGCTCGGTGACGAGCGTGCTCCGGTCGTGGACGAAGACGTCGAAGGCGCCGTTCGTGTCGCCCGCGACGAGGTTGGTCGCGTAGCTGTCGAAGGCGACGATCCGGCCGTCGCCGGAGAGCGCGGGGTCGCGGCTCTCGTCGTTCGCCTCCGCGCCGGACGAGTCGACGCTCACGCGCACGGTCAGGCCGCTGCCGCGATCGTGGGTGAAGACGTCCGTCTTCCCGTTCAGGTCGCCGCCGACGAGGTTGGTCGCGTCGCTCTGGAACGCGACGATGCTGCCGTCGGCCGAGAGCGCCGCCGTGCGGCTGGGACCGTCCCCCTCGCCTCCGGACGTGTCGACGCTGACGCGCTCGGTCGTGCCGTTGGTCCGGTCTCGGACGTAGATGTCCCAATTCCCGTTCAGGTCGGTCGGGTCGAGGTTCTTGGCGAGGCATTCGAACGCGACGAAGCGCCCGTCCGCGGAAATCGCCGGCGGTCCGCTCGCGTCGTCGGCCTGGTTGCCGAACGTGCCGAGGCTCACGAGCTCGGTCGTCCCGTTCAGGCGGTCGCGCACGAAGACGTCCGCCTGCCGGTACTGGTCGTTGGGGTCGAGGTTGGTCGCGTTGCTCACGAAGGCGACGAAGCGGCCGTCGGCCGAGAGCACGGGGCGGTAGCTGTTGCCGTCCGACTCGGCGCCGCTCGAATCGACGCTCACGCGCTCCGTGATCCCGGTGACGCGATCGTGGACGAAGGCGTCGTAGAGCTGGTTCTGGTCGTTCGCGACGAGCGACGCCGAGAGGCTCTGGAACGCGACGTAGCGGCCGTCCGCGGAGAGCGACGCCCAGGCGCAACCGCCGCTCACCTGCGCACCGCTCGAATCGACGCTCACGCGCGCCGTCGTCTGCGCCGCCGCCGTTCCCGAGATCGCGGCCGACACCGCGACCCACCCGATCCGTCGAGCGAGGAACATCGTCGTTCTCCCGTGGGCGCGGCGTCGAACCCGTAGGTCGCGGTTCTCCCTCCAGTAACCGGGAAGCGCGGAGTCGGGCCTGGGGGCGTCCGGACGCACCGGGGGGCGACGTTGAGCACGATCGGCGGTTCGGAGCGGGAAACCCGTTCCGATCGCGGGGCTTCGCGCCCGGAGCACGGTAGGACTTCGTCGTTCGCGGCCGTTCGCGGCCGCGGGGATCTCCAGGGAGGCTGCACCATGGCACGGCGGAGCGGATTCACCCTGATCGAGCTGATGATCGTGATCGCGATCATCGCCGTCATCGCCGCGATCGCGATCCCGAACCTCCTCGCGGCGCGGCTGTCGGCGAACGAGTCGGCGGCGATCGCGACGCTCCGGCAGTTCATCTCGTCCCAGATCGCCGTCCAGAATTCGCGGGGGATCGACGTCGATCGCGACGGCGTCGGCGAGTTCGGCTGGCTCGCCGAGATGTCGGGCGCGCTCGCCGTGCGCGACGCGGTCGGGCCGCATTCCGGCCCCGTCTTCTCGCCTCCGATGCTCGCCGGTTCGCTCGGCGCGATCGACCCGAACGGGATGGTCCAGAAGGCGGGCTACGTCTACCGCATGGCGCTCCCGGGAGCCGGCGGCGCCGGACTCGGCGAGGCGGCGGGCGGGGGATCGCCGACCGGGGAGGATCCCGATCAGACCGAGCTCTGCTGGGTCGCCCACGCGTGGCCGTTGGCCTACGCGAACTCGGGCCGCCGCACCTTCTGCGTCACGCAGAAGGGGGACATCGTGCAGAACATGAACACGGGCTCGGGGACGCACGCCTCCTATTCGGGCGTGACGAGCGTGCCGACGTTCGACGCGGCGGTGGAGAGCGGTTCGGCCGGGACGATCACGGGCGAGATCTCGATCGGGAACCAGCCCACGCCCGCGGTCGATGGCGACCTCTGGACGATCGCGAACTGAGCCGCGTCCGGAGCGGGCTGGATCGGCCGCCGCGATTCCCGCGCGGGGCTAGTGCACGAACCCGAGGGCGAACACGAGGGAGCCGCAGCGCGCCATCAACTCGGAAGCGATCGAGTCGGAGCACGAGTCGAACGCTCCCAGATTCGACGCGACGACCGCAGAGAACTCCTTGATCGCGGTGGCGGCGTCGGCGTACTTCTTCCGGCTGAACGCCCGCGTCGCGGCATCCAGCTTCTTGGCGAGCTTCGCGCGGACACCCTTGTTGATGCAGTTCGAGCTGGTGAAGAGCGCGGTCAGGCCGTCGAGCTTGGAGGAGGCGATCTCTTTCGGGTCGCGCGTGTCGCGCGCGCCCGGTAGGAACAGCGACAAGATGTTGCGCGTGAGCCCGCAATCGAAACCGCAGAGGTCGGTGACGTCGATGAAGATGTCGCCCTCGACGATCGGCGGCTCGTCGAGCGTCGGCGCCCAGAAGACGCGCGGGCGCTCCCACGAATCGGCGGAGAGGCAGTCGGGCTCGTAGCCGAGGATCGTCGCCTCCTCCGCGAAGTGGGTCGCGACCCCCTCGAGCTGCGCGGTGGTGTCGACCACGACGAGGATGAAGGTCGGCGTCCCCGTGTCGGGGTCGCCGAGCGGGAACGAGCGCACGTAGGCGGGGATCTCGATCGCCGGCAGCTCCTCGGAGATCTCGTTCAGGAAGAGGCTGCGGTGCAGCGGGAGCGCCGGCGGCGTCGCGATCTCCTTCTCGCGCGGATCGGCGAAGAGGAGGACGCGCTCGGCCGTGACGCCCGCCGTGACGACCTGCTTGAAATTGCTGGTCAGCACCTGCGTCGGCGTGATCAGGACGTCGTTCCCCGTCGGCGTCGGGACGACCGTGCTGGTCGTCGTCGCGATCCCGACCGGAGACTCGATGCCGGAGGTGACGGTGCCGTCGGCGACGCCCGTCCCGTCCGCCTGGAACGTGAAGCGCAGGACCTCGCCGCCGTTGCGGTTGGTGAGGAACGCCCGGAACTTGCCGCCCTGCGGGCCGACCGCGACCTTGAACTTGCCGTTGCCGAGGTCGTCCGCGAAGTCGACGAATTGGCCGCCCTGCTCGCGGCGCCGGCCGTCCGGGCCGTAGATCAGGACGTCGCCGCCCGCGACCGGGATCAGGAGGCTGCCATCGGGCGCGAACGCGACCCCGCCCGGCTCGGCGCCGTCGGGGAACCGGCGCGCCGCCTCTTCCGACGACGTCGGGGGATGGATCACGACCTCCGGATCGAGCTCGGCGGGCGGCGTGCCGCCCGGCGGCAGCGCGCGCAGCGCGGCGACGTAGGCGCGCAGCGGCGCGGCGCGGTAGCGCAGGAGCATCGGCGGATCGCTCGCCACCACGAGCAGGTCGCCAGCCTCGAGGAGACCCGCCGTCGCACGGACGCGGGCCGTCTCTTCGAGCGCGTGCATCGTGAGCGACGTGTCGACGCCGCCGATCTTCGTGGTCGCCTTCACCTCGGAGTCGAGGAGGCCGAGCGGCGCACGGTAGCCGCCGGGGAAGGCGGGATTGCCCGACGACCCCGAATCGCCGAGGTCGCGCAGCACCACCCAGACCTGCGCCGTCTTGCCCTGCGCGTTGCCGGGCCCGGAGGAGACGAGCGCGAGGTTCCCGTCGGGGTCGAGCGAGACGCCGTCGGGATGCGTCGGTCCGCCGCCGGCGGTGCTGACGATCGTGACGCCGGCGCCGGCGGCGCCTGCGTAGAAGACCACCTCGCCCGCCTGCGTGTCGCAGGCGATGAGCTGCACGCCGTCGACGCCGTCCTCGCGGAGCGCGATGGCGCGCAGCGTCACGCGCTGGTTCTCGTCGCTGTTGACCGTCGTCGCCGACGGCGGATCGAATTCGAGCCGCTGGATGCGGCCGTTCGACGAGTTGGCGCTGTAGACCCGGGCGTCCTGAGCGTGGAGCGCCGACGCGAATGTGCAGACCGCGGCCAACGCGGTCGGCCACCAAAAGCGCGCAGGACCAGCCCGCGACGCGGGCTGGCCGTGATCGAGACGCATTGTTCCACCCCCTGGCGAATGGACCCTGGCGGGACCCTTCGATCGACCGATGACGAGGGTCGACCACGACGAACGCACGGAGACTTAGCTCCACCATGCCGAATGGTCAATGCCAGGCGACGCCGCTGCGGCGGGCAGGGCATGTTTCCCGCGGAATCGGTCCGTATCTTCGCGAAGTCGCGATCCGCCGGGGACCACCCAAGCGATGACTTCCGACACCGCCTCGCGCCGCGCCGCCGCCACGGAGTTGCACTCCTCGTCGTTCGCGCGTCGTGCCTCGTCCCTGCCGCCGCCGCCCGACCTCGCGCAGGCCCGACGCGAGCTCCAGCCGGGCGCGCGGATCGGCGAGTACGAGCTGCTGCGGCGGCTCGGCGTCGGCGGCATGGGCACGGTGTGGGAGGCGCTGCAGCAGTCGCTGCAGCGCCGCGTCGCCCTCAAGCTGATCCACCCCGAGCAGATCGACGCGCAGATGATCGAGCTGTTCCGTCGCGAGGCGCGCGCCGGCGGGAAGCTCAGCCATCCCGGCATCGTGATGGTGCTCGCGACCGGCGACGCCGACGGCATGCACTTCATCGCGCAGGAGCTCGTCGAGGGGGGCCATTCGCTCGCCGCCGCGCTCGCCGAGCTGCGCGGCGTCGATCCGCTCCCGCCGGGCTACCACGTCGAGGCCGCGCAGTTCATCGCGGCGGTGGCCGACGCGCTCCACGTCGCGCACGAGCAGGGCGTGATCCACCGCGACGTCAAGCCGCACAACGTCCTGATCGACGCCGAGGGGCGGCCGAAGGTCTCCGACTTCGGGCTCGCGCACATGGTCGACGAGCAGACGCTCACCGGCCAGAACGGGATCGTCGGCAGCGTGCTCTACATGAGTCCCGAGCAGGCGTCGGCGACGCGCGCGGGGCTCGACCGGCGCGCCGACGTCTTCAGCCTCGGCGTCGTGCTCTACGAGATGCTCACGCTGCAGCGCCCGTTCGAGGGCGACACGCCCGAGCAGGTGCTCGAGCGCGTGATGCACGAGGACCCGGTGGCGCCGGCGCGGCTGCGCTCGCGCGTGCCGAACGACCTCTCCGTGATCTGCATGAAGGCGCTCGAGAAGCGGCGCGAGCAGCGCTACGCGACGATGGAGGAGTTCGCCGCCGACCTGCGCCGATTCCTCGCCCACGAGCCGATCCTCGCCAAGCCGACCGGCGCGTTGCGGCGCGCCCAGAAATGGATGCTGCGCCACCCGACGGCGTCCGCCTCGATCGGGCTCGGCGCGGCGGCGCTGATCGTGATTACCTTCCTGCTCGTGCAGACGATCGCCGCCAAGAGGGACTCCGACGAGAGCGCCGAGGCGGCCAAGAAGAGCGAGGGGCGGGCGACGAAGGCGCGCGCCGACGCCGAGGAGCGGGCGCACGAGCTGCTGCGCCTCTCCGACGACAAGTCGCTGCGCTCGCTGGAGGCGCGCGCCGCCGCCCTCTGGCCGGCCCACCCCGAGCGCGCC
>Ga0105347_1000682_pt1 | contig 15707 bp, 10 predicted proteins | sample EasRivMeERMLT890_FD_89677 | JGI IMG/M metagenome (GOLD analysis project Ga0105347, IMG submission 89677) | Soil microbial communities from meander-bound floodplain in the East River, Colorado, USA - East River MetaG ERMLT890 | ecosystem: Environmental > Terrestrial > Soil > Floodplain | place... | reverse complement strand
GGGACTCCTGCGGTTGACTCGACCTTGACCTGTACGATGGGTAACTGGGGTAACGAGCCGGTTAGCTATACGTATGCGTGGAGCAGCGGTGGCACCGAAAGCAGCTATCTCGTTACCGCTGCCGACGCCGGTACGACGATTACCTGTGTGGTCTCCGCGACCAACGCCGGGGGGACCACCGCAGCGCCGCCGTCTAACGCGGTGGCGGTTCCGGCCGCCGCCGGTATGGCGCAGGCGCAGGCGGTAGAGGCGCATGCCGCGCCGAAGCGCGAGTATCCCAAGGAGGAAGTCAAGGAGGAGCCGAAAGCCGAGAGCCGCCCCACTACCGGTAGTGCTGATCACCGGAGAAAGTGATGAGCGATGAAGCCTTGACGTCGCGCATCCGCGAACGAGCGCGGCGTATACGGCAAGAGCTTGGTGAGCCCAGGGGGCAGGATGACGACATTTGGCATCAGGCCGAGCGGCAAATCAAACAAGAAGAAGACACTAGGCCCGACCCAGCGCCCAGTAGAGGTGGATGGACTAAGCCGGAAGGTAGGTGAGTGATGGGACCCCTGATTATTGGGCTATTGTGGGTCTTACTGGCGGTAGTGCTGATCGCCGGGGTCTTCCTGGCGGTCCTCTGGGTACTGCGCTACATCGGCTTGCCTATCCCACCCCAGGTCGACAAGTTTGGCCTCTTAATCATCGCCCTACTGGCCCTGATCTGGCTCGTTACGCTGATTCTCGGTGGTGGTTCTCCGTTTGCTGGGTTGTCGGTTAGATAGATGGTTGCCTGGGAAATCAAAAACATGGGCGGGGTCTTACCCCGCATGGATAACCGCCTGATTCCTGACAACATGGCGGTCGAGGCGGTTAACTGTGACCTGACGGGTGGGCAGCTGGTTGGCTTGCCGCATTCGGAGTTCTTGATCGACCTGTCCAGTAAGTTGCCGGTGGTCGAACGCGCATACCGGTTCCCTGACGATAACGGTAATACGGTCTGGTTGCCGTTGCCGTCACGTTACAGCTCGGTCGTGCGCTCGCCGCTGGCGAACGATACTTATGATCGGATCTACTGGACTAACCCTGGCGATATTAGTCCGCATTGGAGCACAGCTGCAGATATCGCGGCGGGTAATCCGCCTTACGATCTCGGTATGGTGCATCCAACGACGGCGCCGATGATCGCTAGTACGAGTATGGGCAACTATTACCTGATGATCGACCGGTCGTATGTGTATACCTACGTCAATGCGTACAATGAAGAGAGTGCTCCGTCTCCGGCGAGTAATGTGTTTTCGGGGCCGTCTGATGCTATTTGGAATGTAATTAATTTTCCAACCACTGCACCGGCTAACCCGGCCGGGCGTAATTATGCGCCGATAACCGGGATAAGAATTTACCGGACGGTTGTATCGGCATCATCCGGGGCGCAGTTTTACTTTGTGGAAGCTCGTACTTATCCGGCTGCCTGGACTGGTGATATACACGATAGTGTTCCTGACAGCTTGGTGGTGATGAATGAGGTACTGGAGACAACTGGGTACCGTAATCCACCTGATTATCTTGATGGGTTGGTGGTACTGCCTGGTGAGTTTCTTGCGGGTTTCACTAAGAACACGGTTCATTTCTCGGAACCAGACCGGCCGTATACGTGGCCTGATGTGTACGACCAGACTGCGAATTATAAGATTGTCAATCTCGCCGTCGGTCAGCAGTTTTTAATTATTTTGACCGAGGGCTACACGTCGGTCGCCTCCGGCAATACTCCTAGCAATATCTTGCTTACCCAAACGCAGGTCGCTGAGCCGTGTATCTCGCGTGGGTCCGTTATCGTGGATATGTCAGGGGTGTTTTACGCCTCGCAGAACGGCTTGATCCAGACGACCGGGTTCGGCATGCAGAATCTTACCGGGCCGATCCTGGAGAAGAACGAGTGGTTGCTGCGGTATAAGGCAAAGGATCTCATGGCCGCTAGGCACCGATCTATGTTTATGGCGGTTAATGGCACCGCTACAGGGTTCCTGGTGGACTACGCCGAACAGAGGTTGGCGTTCCAGGATCTGAGTTACCTCCTGGATGTTGTTTGTATCTGGAACGATGAGTATACCGGCGACACGTTGATGTGCGCACACGGCAAAATCTACGAGTGGGACTGCCCTGGCGCGTCGCCGCAGACCTATCGTTGGAAATCAAAGCAGTTTTTCACTCCGATGCCTATTAGTTTAGGGGCGGTACAGGTTGAACTTGATCCCCAGATTTACAATTCGCCACCGGTAGAACCGTATAACCCTCTTGATAACGGCGACCCTAATCTTAACCTCCCGGAAGGTATCAATGCCGTGTTTAACTATTACGCGGGGCCGCAGCTGCAGTTGATTATGACTCGGAACCTTACACGGCAGATGGAGATCTTTAGACTACCTAATGGGTTTAAGTGCTTCGACCACCAGGTAGAGGTGATCTCGCGTGTACCCATTTCGTCGATACAGGTATCGACGACCTTAGCTGAATTGAAGCAGGCGTAAGATGCGCGCTCGCCCACGCACGGTCACACCGGGTAGTCAGCACCGGCAATCGACGACGTATCCGGCTGCTAATCCTTATACGCCGGCAATCCCGCAGCCATCGGAGAATTTGCCTAATCTTGCGGCTTGTGTGTCGGCGATAAAGGAGAACGTCGAGAGTCTTACTGGGCAGCGGGGCGAGGCTTCCAACCGGGCTGCGACGTTTAACGATTTGGTGTTTTATGGTTTGCTTACTCCCGGCGCTATTAGTAGCCCCACCGGCAGCGCCGAGATCCCGTTGATTACAGTCTCTAGGGTGACGATAAAAGAAGTAGATTTCGTGTTGTTGCCGACGGGCGTGCCCGGCATGATTATGCACATCGTGGACAGCCCCACTGATGTTTGGGGCGATCCTATTGTATCCGGTGGGGGGACGTTTCGGGTCTTGGCGTTTTATAACAACGCTAACTGGACGGTTATGGCGAAGTGACATGCTGAACTTTCCTAACATTCCAACTCTATCTCAGGTGTTCACCGCTGCTGGGCGTTCTTGGATTTGGGATAGCGTGAAGTGGGTTGTATACTCGACGCCAGCTTCTACTGGCATGATCGTGGTGAACTCGACTACCACTCTTGCTACTGGGTTTACTGGATTCGTGCGAGTGGAGAACACTACAGGTATACCGATTACGGTGACCTTGCCGGCGTCGCCTACGCCTAACCAGGTGGTAGCCCTGAAAGACAGCGCGGGAAATTCGAGCGATGATGCGATCACTATCGCCGGTAATGGTAATAATATTGATGGCGTCGCTACTGTGGTGCTTAATTATAACTATAGCTTTGTCGATTTGACGTATACCGGCGTGCAGTGGGTGCAGTCCTGATGCTTAACTTTCCTGACTCCCCGACGTTAAACGAAGTCTACTTGTCGTGGGCTTGGGATGGCGCGAAATGGGGGCCGGCTTCGGTTGTTAGTTCTGTCAACGTCGTTAACCCGGTTTCGGGCGCGGTAGTTGTTCTGTCGGATCTTCGGCCGGTTTTTGTAAACAACGCGGTTACTCTGGCGCTGTTGACGTTTCGGTTACCGGAGGCTAATCCAGAAAACGCTATCGAGATTAGTTTTCTGTCGCCGGTTACTTCTCTGATCGTACAGGATTCGCTGGGTGTCGTTGTACCGACTGCGCCAACCAATGCGTATGGGCCAGGCGCCGGTCTGGTTTTTCGGTACGTCAGCTCCAGTGTTAAGTGGGCGTACTGGAAATAATGCACGATATCCGCATCAACGAACCGGGAGCCGGCGAGTGGATTATGGGCCGGCTGGGCGGGGTGTTTACGCCCCGGCTGGATAACACGTTCTCTTCGCATGACGGCGATCGCATCCTCGGCGGGTTTGTCCTGACCTGGTTTCTGGGTGGTAGTCTCACTGTCCACATGGCGAGCCAGGATAAGCGCTGGTGTTCCAGGGACCTCCTCTGGCTGGTTTTTCATTACGCCTTCGAGCAGCTCGGCGTCCATAAGATGCTGACGCCGCTGGCCTCGGACCAGCACGAAATCATCGCGATGGACATGCGCGCGGGCTGGGGGCTCGAAGCCACGATCCGCGACGCCTATGGGCTGGGGCACCACATGTTGATACTCAGCATGACCAAAGACACATGCCCTTGGTTGCGCTATAAACCGAAGCACTGGCAGTCGTTAAAGGTGCCGGTAAATAAGGAAGCGGCCTGATGGGTAAACCCGATCCCCCCGCCCCGCCGAATTATGGGCCGCTTCTCGAAAGCTCGAAGGTCACGGCGCAGTCTGATGCCGAGGCGGCACGGGTCGCGGCCGAGGTAGCGCGCGAGCAGCTGGCGCAGCAGAATGTCTATGCCGCCCGCTCGGCCGACGTCGCCGATCAGTGGGCTAGGATGAGTATGGATCAGGCGGCGTTTGGTCGAGAACAGTACGACCAGATGTATCCATATCTTCAGAGTTATATGCAGTCGCAGCTGGATTTCACCGGGGCCGCCCAGGAAAACCAGCGGGTACAGACTGAAAATGCTGCGTTGTCCAACAGGCAGGCACGCGAGACCTACGATCGTTACATGAGTACCTACGCTCCCCGGGAGGACCAGTTTCTCCGGGAGGCATTTGATTACAACTCACCAGAACGCAGAGAACAGGACGCTGCCGCAGCTCGCGGCGACGTCGCTACGGCGTTTCAGGCGACACAGGACGCGGCTAAGCGTCAGTTAGCTTCCTATGGGGTGGACCCGTCGCAGGGCGCCTACGGCAGAACCCAAGCTGTCGATATATCCAAGGCTGCGGCGATGGCTGCGGCCGGGACAATGGCCCGAAAACAAACCGAAGCGCAGGGTAAGCAATACGAAGCTGCCGCTCTGCAGATCGGCCAGAAGCTGCCTGCGCAAGCCATTGCGCAGGCAGGATTAGGCAACCAGCAGACGACTTCTGGTTTGGCTGGGGCGACGATAGGTGGCGGCGGGATCGGTGCGGGTTCCAGCTTCCTCAACGCCGGCACCAATGCGATGGGCTCGCCTACCTCTTACGCCGGGATGAGCAACCCGTATACCCAGATGGCCGGGGCCTATGGGACGCAGGGTGTGGGCATGTTTGGTGCCCAGAACCAAGCTCTGGCCAATGCGGGTCAGGTGATTGGGACCACCGGCAACGTCATGAACAATATGTTCTCTAACCAGATGGAAGGCTACAAGGCCCAGGCTGCGCAGTCGCCTTGGGGTGCTATCGGTAAAATCGCTGGTATGGGCATGTCGTTTATCCCTGGGTTTGGGATGTCCGACCGCCGTCTCAAGGAAGACGCACAAATTGTGGGGCAAGTAGGCGCCTTGCCGGTGCATCTGTTCCGTTACCGCGACGACCCGGAATGGCGTCTGGGGTACATGGCCGACGAGGTCGAGAAGGTCGACCGCGACGCCGTGGCTACCACTGAGTCCGGGTATAAGGCGGTTCACTATGGGCTTGCGACCCAGGCTGCGCTGAGGAGTAACTACCGTGGCTGATCCGTATACATCTGGCGGGTATCCGGTAGGCCCTCTCGAAAGGTTCGTGACTGGGTTAGAGTCGGGTTACACCAGCGCGCTGGATATCAAGAAGAAATCCCAGGAACTGAAGACAGCGTTGGCTTACGAAGAGGCCGCCAATGCCAAACCCAAGAGGGCCGTCGGTGGTGAGGGGGATACCGGCACGACCCGCGAAAAGCCTTATGAAACCGGCGGCACTACCGGTAGTGGAGGTTCTGAAGGCGGAGGTAGTGGCGGGAGCGGTAAGGGCGGAGGCGGTAGTGGCGAAGGTGGCTGGGGCGAGTACGCCGCGCCGATCGCGGATTACTTTAAGAAGGCTGGTTACTCGGACGCAGCTATCCAGGGGATTATGGCGAACGGCCTAGCCGAAGGTGGATTTCGTACAAATTGGAATGTCGGGGATAACGGGGCTAGTAAGGGGCATTGGCAGTTTAATGCTAAGGGGGAGATGCCGGGCTACGAAACCTGGGCTAAGAATAATGGTGTTACAGATCTTCAGAACAGCGTAAATCAGGCCCGGTACGTCGATTACCGGTTGCAGTCGGACCCTAAGTTTAAGAATTTTAAGAATATTACTGACGCCAAGGAGGCAACTAATAGGTTTCATATTGATTTCGAACGACCAAAGGACCAGACGCCTGGTCTTAGATTTGGACATCTCGCAACCGCGCAAAGGTATCTGGCAGGCGGCGGCGCGCCTGCGCCTGCAGCCGCTCCGGCGATCGGCAGTGGTTCGTCAACAGCTCCAGCCCCGGCGCCAGCACCAGCACTTACACAAAAGCAACAATACGACGCTGATTTAGCCGCCGGACGGCGGCCGACTTTCCCGCCCGACCAGAAGTTTAATTCCAGGGGCGAGGCGATCAGCACTGCTGTGGGGTATACCGGCCCGCAGGCTACGAATTTTGGACCCGCACCGACGCCTGCGCCGATTATGCCCTGGCCCACGCCTGCGCCTGCTGCTGAGCCTGCCCCTGCTGAACCAGCGCCAGCCGCTGCTCCCGCAGCAGCTCCGCCTTCTGCGCTACAGCTACCTCCGGTGCCGAGTTATGGTGGGGACCTACAAAAAATCCAAGCGCCGCAAGGGCTGCGTCCTCCTGCGCCTGCGCCTGCAGCTTCTCCTCAGCAGCAATCGGCGATAGGTGATCGCCCGCAGGCGCCGCCTCCGCCATCGGTTCTAGCCCAGCTGGTGCAGCAGAACCCCTACCTGCCGCAGCAGATCGCGGCGTTACGTCAAGCCCGGCGAGGCGTGCCCCAGAGCGCTCTTTATAGCGGATTTGCCTGATGTCCGACACGCCTCGTGAGGAAGAGATCTATCAAGCGCTCGCTCCGGGTGGATCGTACCAGTCCGGGTTGGTCAACCCTGTTGTGGCCCAGCAGGAGGATATCCGCGAGATACCCATGCGTTTCAAAGGCGCGATGGGTGGACAGGCAGTGGGTAACGAGGACTACCCCGACCACGAGCCGCGCGCTTCCGTCCCCTATAAGCACTACCGGGACCTCGAAGATATCGACCCTAAGCTGCACCAGGCGGTGACCCACGTCGCCGACGAGATCCACGTACCACGTACCGACCTCGCGTCGCTGGTTTACGCTAATAGTGGGTACGATGCTAACGCCCGTAAGGGCATGCGTACCGGGTATATGGGTCTAACCCCGGACGACGCGCGTGCTCTCGACCCCGAGGGTAACCTCGATATCAACGACCCCATCGACAATTTGTTTTTGGGGGCAATGAAGTACAAGCGCATCTCCAACCGGTTCGGCATGGGGACGCCTAATTCGTTCGCGGCTTATTATGGCGGCGGCGACCAGATCAACACGGTGCTCAATAACGACCCCGACGAGCATCGTCGCCTCGCGCCCGACGGCACGTTTGATTTTCTAAATAAGGTCCTGGGTCTTGGCGAGGACATGGGTGGTGGGGGCGACGATCAGCCTTCGCCGCGCTCGCAGTTGCCTATGCTTCAGCCCGGTGATCGTGGATGGGGTGCTGGGATACGCACACCTGACGATAGCGGTTTTGGGGGACGTGACGTCCCGCCGGCACAAGGCCGGGTTGTAGCGCGAGCCGATGTGCCTCCGATGGCGGAAGCTCAGATCCCGCCGTACGAAGCTACCGCCGATATTCCGCCGTCTCGTGCACCCGACGATACCGGTATGCAGCGTTGGCCGGCACCCATGCCGCCGGCTCGCGGCCCCGTAGTTGCTACCGGCGAGATACCGCCTAGGGCGTATGCTGATGTGCCGCCAGCTCGACCTGCGCCAGTAACTAGTACCGGGCCGGTTCCGTCTTCCGATTCGTCGGCTGGCGTCGCGCCGATGTACCCGTCGGTGCCTGCGTATCCCCCGCCCTCGGCGCCGCCGGTACCGCCAGCGCCTTATACTACGTCGCTTCCGTCGTCTGTCTCGATGTACAGAAGCTACGAGGGACCACCGGAAGCGCCGCGCCCTACGGGCCGGGATATAGAGACCTACGAAGGCCTGCCGGAAGGCGCGCTGGCGCTGTCGCGTACACCGCCGCCGTACTATCCTGAGCAAGTACGTAGCTCGCATCCTGGGGCAGGGCGAGGGCCGGACGCATCCCAAGCTACCCAGGATATTCTGCGTGATCGGGATGCAGCGGGTCAGCCGCCGCCGTGGTTTGAGCGGGCGCGCCCCGCACCGAGTGAGCCGAATTATAATCTTAATGTTAACCAGCCGCCTGATCTCGAAGCGCAGCGGGCGCAGGCATACACAGGACCACCACCGCAACCGCCGACCCCGGCGTTTTCTCAGGCTCCTTGGCACGAGCAGGCATCTGCCGCCGAAGATACTAACTGGCAGCGCCAATCCCCGGAGGAAGCGCGGTTTGCCAACCAGCCGGATCGGGGACCGCCGCCGGAACTGACTGGTACAGGTGGTTATCTTCAGCCCGCCCCAAGACAGCCTACTACTCCCGAAGATACTCGCCCGACGGAGGTACCCTGGACGCCGGATACCTCCGGGGGTTACGCCGTTGGGGGTGCTATCGGTAACCGGGTCGCAGATGTTGTGCCGGATAGTTATGCCGGTAGGCCGTCGGTCCCGCTGGACCAAGCTCCACCCGTCACTACCGGTAGTGGTGCTTCTCCTGCCGTGCCCGCGCCCGCGCCGAGACAGCAAGCTATTGGCGCCGACAATTCGGCGGCTGAACTTAATCGACAAGAGCTAGCGCGGGTAACCGGTGCGGCTCCCACTACTGGTAGTGCTGCCGCCCCAACCACAGCTCCCGCCGCAGGTTATGCTGCTGCGCCGCCTGCTGATTTACCCCCCGGCGCACCAAAAGCCCTGGCGCCTCCGGGTTCCGAGCCGACAGCTACCAGGGCTCCACCGATAGACCGCCTCAAGGGTAACGGCGGGGCGATGACCCCTGTCAGCGCTGTCCGTGCTGGTGCAGAGGGACCCGACGGGGTCCTGACCCACATCGCGCGTAACGGTCCGCGCGGTATGTCCATCGGCGATGGGTGGGATCATTTCCAGGACCTCCTGGAACGCGCGATGATCATGAAGGGCGACATCAACGGTCTGCAGCACGCCCAGGAATATGTGTTTCGCATGAAGCACAAGGGCGCGATGGAGAACCTGATGAAGGCTATTGGGTCGATGGACGACCCTGAAACCGCCGTCAGGTTCCTGGCTAAGTCGCACGCGTTTGTGACCGACGGTACGGCGATCGGGTTCCAGGTGCTGAACGGTCAAATTTACGGCCAGAAGTATGACGAACAAACCCACGACAAGATCGGCAAGCCGTTCCAGGTGACCGATCAGGGGCTGCGTCAGCTCGCGATAGCACACTCCGATCCGTCTAAGTTTAACGCGGCCCTGAACACCGAGCGCACGACCAACGAGTCCGGTCGCCATAACCGGGCTAGCGAGAAGCATCAGGCCGAGCAGCTGGCTCAGCAAGAGAAGCAGTCGCTGCGTAATCTCGAAGAGAAGAAGCTGGAGTTCGGTATTAATCAGAAGCGCTACGAAGACGCAGCGAAGCAACGTGCGCACGAGGCTGAGTTGCAGCGGCAGCAACGTCAGGATATAGCGGATCAGCAGGAGCGAGTACGCAAGGAAACTCAAGACGCGGCGCATCGTCAGCAGACTGCCGAGAAAGAAAAAGACCGCCAGCTAAAGGAAGAACAAGCCGCGCAGCGCAAGGCCGACGCCGCCGACAAGGCAGCAGCGCGGGCAGCGGAAGAATCGGCGGGGCATGCGAAATACGCGAACGAAGCGACCGATGAGTATTTTGGGCGCGGCGGTATGGCGGGTGTGGCAACCGACCACAATGCCCAGCCTTACAAGGGGCCGGATCTAACTAAGGCCCGTACGATCTTTAGCGGTATCATGCACCACGACAAGACTGTTTCATCGCCAGAAAACGCGCTGGACTACACGCGGGGTTACCTCTCCGGTAAGTACAAGATGGCGGAGTCGATCGGGGATGACGGTAAGCGCTACGCCCACATAAGGGACGAGGAAGGTAACGTACTAGCTACTGTGCCAAGTACGATCTGGCGGATGTATTTACCTAAGCAGGGTACGGTGTCTACACCGGGGCCGCGTAAATGACGTTAGAATCTTATCAGCCGGGGTCGTACACCAACGCGCTTTATGGCGGCGACTTCCCGACCCTAGCCAACGACGAAGAAGTCTCGCGCATGGTGGAGCTGTACCGGCGCGACGCTGGCTCCAGGTTACCGCCTGGAGAACCGCCGCCCGCTGCTGCCTTATCTCCCACACCCCCGCCAGTCGTCGAGCCTGCTGTTGCTGATCCTGAGATCTACCCGACGCCGATACCGGCAGAGGGAGAAGGTACTGATTATGGTGGCGGCGGGGATACCGATTTTGGCGGGAGAGGGCGGCCTGCGGCTAAACCTGTAGCAACTCTTCCTGAGCCGTATCCCGAGGGCGACTGGAAAGCTACCGCACCCCCGCCGCCCAACGGCGGTAGGTGGATCGGGGAAGAGATCAGCCATACCCCTACTGCAGCTGCGCCCGAGTCGGCTGGCTGGGGGCAGATACTTGTTCGCGGCTTGGTGCGGGCGAAGGAGGATATAAATCAAGGCGTCGACGTCGCAAAAGGCGAGAAGCCCAAGGATAGCAAGGTACCGCAGGCCAGTTACGAGGAGCCGCTGGTATTTGCCGATTTTACCGACCCGGTTACGTTGGCAAAAAAGACCTGGTACGGCCTGGCCCGCACCTCCCCAACAATTGCGACGAGCATCGCTGGCTCGCTTGCCGGCGGGGCGATAGGCGGGGCTGTTACGGGTCCGGCTGCGCCGATAGGCGCGACGGTTGGCGGCATTACGGGTGGCGCGGCGGGGATGGGCTTTGGCGCCGCGCTGCAGGAATTAGGTCCGGCTTACGCTGCTGAGTTGCAGGCGACACCGGACGACATCGACGGCGCGTGGGACCGTGCGATGACGACGGCCGCTAAATCCGGCGTGATCGGCGCTGCGTCGATGGCGCTGTTCGGGGCCGGTAAGCCGCTCAGTAATTTCCTCAAGGGTTTTCTCGCTAAGCCGATTGCCGAGGGGGCTGCCAAACCGGTAGCCGGCATGCCGACGCGGATCGGCGTGCAGGCTGTAGGTCAGCCCGCCGTAGCGGTTGGCGGCGAGGTCGCTGCCAACGCTATCGAGGGTAAGCCGCTCGACACAAACCTCGACCCAGCCGCCGCCGGTTCTATCGCCAACGTCGTGGGAGACGTTGCTGCGCAGCTAGGCGGTCGTGCTCTTCGTGGGGTTGGCCGGCGTATGGTTCGGGGAAAACCCGACGCGACGCAGGAACAGCCCGGCGAGCAGTACGGCCCCGAGCTGCCGCCAAGACCTTATCCACCAAGGGAACCGCCGCCTGGTGAGCAGTACGGCCCCGAGCTACCTCCAAGACCTTATCCACCAAGGGAACCGCCTCCCGGCGAGCAATACGGGCCGGATCTACCTCCAAGACCATACCCGCCGCGAGAACCCGCTGAACAATACGGTCCTGATCTACCCCCGCGACCCTATCCACCTCGCGAGGGCGAGGGTCCCAAGGGCTCGCCCGAGACCGCACCGCCTACTGTGTCAGGTGATCCGGCGACTACGGCTGCGATCGACGCGGCGGTTAACCCGGCTGGCGCTGCGCCTGCGCCGCGCCCGCCCTCGCCATCGGTAGAACTCCCGCCGATCCCGCCGGAAGTCTTAGCTGCTGCGCGGCCTCCGATTGCCGAAGGGCTTACGGCAATACAAGCAACGCTTGATCGTAACGCTAGAATTGTCGCCGAACGTACGGAACAGGCAGAAGCGCGTCAGGCGGAACTTAGCCCAGCCGAGCGGGCTGGTATCAGGCTAAACGAAGAACAACAAGAGACAGGGGCGGTTAGTAGAAAAACGCCGCCTGCGCCCCGTGAAAGTACAACAGATGTAATAACGACTACCGAGCCTTTGGTCAGCGAGCCGGCCGCGCCGCGTACTCCCCCCAAGAAAATGACCTCCGAATACGACGACGCCAAGCCGGGCTGGTTTGTCGCCAAGAACGATGCGGGCGAGGTTATCGGCAAGGGCGCATCGCGAGCCGAGGCGCGGGCCGACGCGCGCAGCCGGGTGTTCGAGCCTTACCCCATCGAGGAAGCACCGGCCCCTAAGCCCGCTGAACGCCTCAACGCGGAGCACATCATCGCCGAGAAGGCGAAGGTTGCTGCCGCTGAAGCTGCGACTAAGACTGAAGCCCCTGTTATCGAAACACCCACTGAAGCGCCGGTAGCGAAAGCTACGCCTGGTCTCGTGCGTAAAGCTCAGCCCGCCGCTACTGAGGAAGCTATCGCGAAGTCTAAGGCCCAGACCGAAACTAAGACCGAAGCCCCCAAAGCCGCTGCACCTAAGCCTGTAGAAGCCCCCGCTACTGAGCACACACCGGAGCAGCTAACCGGACTAAGAAAAACTCTTACCGATGTGGCTGATCGGCTGGAGACCGCACGGTTCGAGCGCAAGATGAGTCCCAAAGACGTACCCGAGTCACGGGTTCGTGCGTTGGAAAGTGAGCACGCAGCGGCAGCGAAAGCATACAACGAAGCGCATTCAACTGAGGTGCGGCTTAATAAAGAACCCGCTTCGGTTGCCGAAGCGAAGGCTCAGCTTGACCGGCTCGAAGCACGGCTGGCGGCGCGGAGCGAGGAAAACTCAAGGTTATACAGTGATAACCAGCCAGGTCAGGTGTTTGCCAGCCGCGAGAAGGCTGCTTTAAGTCGGGCGGTAGACGAGGCGAAGAACCTTCTGGCGCGAGCACAGGTGCGCGAGCGCGATACGCCGCGCGCTGAGCTAGTAACCGAAAAGCCCACTACCGTAGTGAAGCGCCCCACCAAGCGGGTGGAGGTCACAGTTGGTAAGCGGGGCGAGGCTGCGGTCGCCGAGGAATCCACCGCCCAGCGCGAAGCCGCTGATGCCGCCCACGCTGCTCAGCAGCGTCGGTTAGCAGAACAGCGCGCCGAGAAGCTCCCTCCGCGTGCGCAGGAAGCCAGGCGCACCTCGCTGATGGCGAGCGAGGCTGGGAGAGACATCAGGGACGTACAGGAAGCGCCGGCAACCTCCAAGGTTACCCGGGGCACGCCGATCGAAGAAGTCGGCGAGGGGATGCAGATCGAGCATACCGCAGAGAGTATCGCCGAGACCCGGTCCAAGACCACGACCGATAAGAACCTTAAATACAACGATCTGCTGCACGACCTGATCCAGGGCAACAAGGATCTGGATACTGCGTCAAAGGAAGCCGGCAGCAAGGCGCCCGGTACGCGTGGGCGCCCTCGGAAAAACGAAGACCTAGCTACTTACCTGGAGAGGGAGGTTATTCCGCGCGCTGAGAAGGCCAACCGGGCTGACGCGGCTTATATGCGGCGGATTACGCCTATTCTGGAGAACCGGGCGCGCACGACTAGGGAGCGGGACAAGCTCCTGGAGCGGGTATACGAATCAATTCAGAAGCGCGCCAAGGGTAGGGGGCGCAGCGAGCAAGAGCGCGAGCGGCTCGAAGATATTAAGCGCTGGCGCGACGAGCTGCGCGGCGTCGAGAAGAAGGGTGGTGCCGCTGAGGTCGAGTCCTCCGGGTGGGCCGACCCACGGGCCAAAGCCAGCGATAAACTAGCGCGGCGCCTGCTGGATCTCACTGTTAATAAAAAACTTCAGGAGCGGATGGAGCGTTCGGACAAGGACCGCACCCTAGACAGCGTCCACGATTACCTCAACGACATCATCAACGATCCGGGGGCGAAGATTGCTTCCCCGGACCTGGTCGAGCTGGCTCAGCATCTAAAGCGGATACTGCCCGACGATGTGATGGCTGGTAGCTACCGGACGTTGGCCGAAGACATCGGTATGCCGGGTTTAGCTACTAGGGGCGATCGTTCTCTTGGCACCTATATTGGTGAACACATCGACTCGATCGGGTTCAAGCCCGAGGGTTCCCGTGGGCAGAGCCACATCGAGACCGCCCTGCACGAATTTACGCACGCGGCGACCTTCAAGTACCTGGATCACATCTTCCAGAAGGTAAAGCGCGGCGACCCGCTGACCGAACGAGAACAAAAGCACAAGGACGCGCTCGACGCGATCTATAAGGAAACCACCCGCCTGCGGGACGAGCACGCGATCTCCGACGAGGAATACAACGCGCTGGATTACGCGGTGCGGGCGTCGATGGGGAACAACGTCGCCGGTTCCGAGCGGGTTGTCGGCGGCCGGCACGAGCTGGTCACACAGATCATGAATAGCCCGTACGTGCGGGCAGTCATGGCCCGTACCGAGGCGAGCCCCGAGTTCAAGGCGGCGATGAAGGACCTTGGTTACAAGGAGCCGCAGAACCTCTGGCAAGCCTTCAAGATGTTCGTCAAGGATATTGTCGGGTTCAAAAAGGACTCGGTCCTCGACCGGGTGCTCGACCCGATGACGGATATTCTGGAGAGCGGCGGCGAGTACCGTAGAGCCGAGGCGATGGGGCTGGAGTTCGCCGACTCGCGGCCACCTTCCGGCCGCCGTTGGCGGCCAGGAGATGTAGCTACCGATGGTCTACCCAACCAGTGGGCGCGCGATATGATGCGCCCCTTTGGGGAGGCAGTCGCTGATTCTAAGTTGTTCTCCCGTGAGGGTGTGCGGGAGCGGTACGAGGGGTTGAAGCCCTGGGCCGCCAGGTGGGGCAGCAAGGCTGCGGAGTTTGTGTCGCCGACTTATAAGATGGCTGAGCATAACATGGACGTCCTTCCTGCCGGCAGGCAGATCATGGACGCCGCTGCTAAGACCAACCGGGTCGCCGACGACTACTATAATAAGTGGGGGGACCGGGTACAGAACTGGACCCGCCAGCTAAGGTATGGTCGCGACGTTGCGTCGCTGATGAATGACGCCACGCTGGCTAAGACCTATCTCACTGACCAGCCGGGGTTGTTTGCTCAGCGCAACGCCCATCTATCTCCCGACGAGATGCTGGTAGCGGAGAAGCTGCAGGATCGGTACGCGCAGCTAACTCCTGAGAAACAAAAATTATATTCGGAGGTGCGGGACTATTATCGCAGCACTCACGACGAACAACGTAGATTAGAATACGAGGACGTTGTTAAACGCTTCCTGCCTGAAGCGACCCAGAAGCAGTTAGAAGCCTTGGGCAACCAGCTCAGCACCCGGCGCGGGATCAAGGAGCTTATCGACAACCCGCAATCGGTATCGCCCGAAGCAGCCGCGCTGAGCGAGGCATTCGGCGAACGCTGGGAAAACTCGCGGGCGTTGGTGCGAGATATCGCCAAGCTGCAAGAGGCTGGGTTTGTCGAGGGGGATTACTTCCCCCTGCGCCGGTATGGGGATTACGTGGTTACCTACGGCGAACAGGGTACCAAGCACTACGGCGTCGAGATGTTTGAATCCTCCAACGAGGCTGCGACACGTAAGACCGAGCTAGCCAAGGAGTTCGCTGAGCTGGCCAAGACCGATCCGACGGCTAAGGATATTCATATCAGCGACGTGCTCAGTAAGCGGGCTAATACGTTTACCCGCAGGGAGATGATGCCCGAGAGCGCCTTCGCCGATATGGAACGGGCGCTGACGAACCGGGGCGCCACCAAGGAACAGATCGAGCAGGCTAAGGACGCCTACGCCCACGCCAGGATGCGGCGCGAGGTCATGTCCGCGCAGTCGCAATCCCGGATGCG
>Ga0105347_1000680_pt1 | contig 15720 bp, 18 predicted proteins | sample EasRivMeERMLT890_FD_89677 | JGI IMG/M metagenome (GOLD analysis project Ga0105347, IMG submission 89677) | Soil microbial communities from meander-bound floodplain in the East River, Colorado, USA - East River MetaG ERMLT890 | ecosystem: Environmental > Terrestrial > Soil > Floodplain | place... | reverse complement strand
GTATGCTTTCGAGGGCAACAAGGACGTCGGCAAGGGGAGCATCGAAATACTGGAGTCATCGTCCCCGTCCAAAGTGACGATGCGGCTCAGCATGGTCGAGCCCTTCACGGTCCAGAACCGGGTCGAGTTCACGCTCGTGCCTAACGGCGGCGCGACGAATGTCACCTGGGCGATGCAGGGCCCCGCGCCCTTTCTGGCGAAGATCGTCCACGTGTTCATCGACATGGACCAGATGGTCGGCAGCGATTTCGAAGCCGGACTGGCGAGCCTGAAGGCCGCCGCGGAAAAGTGAATGGCGGACTGCGACGATGAGGAGAACGCAATGAAGTATCTGTGCCTGATCTGCGCCGAGAAGGTGATGGAGCAGATGAGCGAGGCCCAGGCGGAGCAGCACTACCGGGATTACGCCGAATTTACCCGGGCGATCCGGAAGAGCGGCCATTTTGTGGGCTGCAACCGGCTGCTGCCCCCGGACGCCGCGACCACGATCCGGGTGCGCAACGGAAAGGTCGCGGCCACCGACGGGCCGTGGGTGGAAACCAAGGAACAACTTGGCGGCTACTACCTGATCGAGGCACGCGACCTCGACGAGGCAATCGGCATCGCGAAACGGATTCCGGGCGCATGGATCGGCTGCGTCGAGGTGCGCCCGATCGCGGAGGACGAGCGCACGCTGCGCGCGATCGGACCCAACCCGTCCTGACTGGTTTGAAAAGGAGACGAAATGGCACGCAAGACAGGCAAGGCAACCGCGCGCAAGGGTCGCACCGGATCGCGCACGCTGGTTCTGGTCGCCACGCGCAAGGGCGCGTGGCTCTATCACGGCGACGCGGCGCGGAAGATCTGGCGGGCGGATGGCCCGCACTTCCTCGGCCACAATATGAGCCATCTCGTGCTCGATCCGCGCGACGGGAAAACCCTGCTCGCCGCGGCGAAGACCGGGCATCTCGGGCCGACGATCTTCCGCTCCACAGACTTCGGCAAAAGCTGGAAGGAAGCGGCGCGGCCCCCGGCATTCGCCAAGGCCGCCGACGGCAAGGAAGGCCGCTCGGTGGACCACACCTTCTGGCTCGCGCCGGGCCGCGCGCAGGACCGCGACGTGTGGTACGCGGGCACCTCGCCCCAGGGCCTGTTCCGCTCCACGGACGGCGGCATCACGTGGGAGCCGTACTCGATCATCAACGACGATCCGCAATTCCGCGAATGGATGGGCACGGTGCAGGACGGCACGCCGGACGGGCCGAAGCTGCACTCGATCATCGTCGACCCGCGCGACGGCCGGCACCTCTACATTGCGATGTCGGGCGGCGGTGTGCATGAGTCCACCGACAGCGGCCGCACCTGGAAGACGCTCATCAAGGGACTGGACGTGGTCGAGGGCTTCGGCTTCGACCCGGCCAAGCCCACCTTCCACGACCCGCACTGCGTGCGGCTCTGTCCCGCCAACCCGGACCGCCTCTACCAGCAGAATCACTGCGGCATCTACCGCCTCGATCGCCCCTCCGATACGTGGGTGCGCATCGGCAAGAGCATGCCAAAAGAGATCGGCGACATCGGTTTCCCGATGGTCGTGCACCCGCGCGACGCGGACACCGCGTGGGTGTTCCCGATGGATGGCACGCAGGTCTGGCCGCGCACGAGCCCCGGCGGCAAGCCTGCTGCCTACGTCACGCGCAACGGCGGCAAGACCTGGCATCGGCTCGACGCCGGCCTGCCCAGGAGCCAGGCGTGGTGGACGGTAAAGCGCCAGTGCATGGCGGCGGACGCGCACGATCCCGTCGCGCTTTACGTCGGCAATAGCGGCGGGGAACTGTGGATGGGGCGCGACGAGGGCAAGCGCTGGTCCTGCATCGCGCAGCACCTGCCGGAGATCTACGCGGTCGAGACGGCGCACCTGTAGCCATGACCGCGGAGCAATGAAAGTTCTGATCCCCAGCGCGCTGCGATCGTACACCGAGCGCGGCGAGACCGAGGCGAGCGGCGCGACGCTCGCCGCGCTGCTGGTGGATCTCGAGCGCCAGTACCCGGGGATCCGTTTCCGCATGGTCGATGAGCAGGACCGGATCCGCCGCCACATCCGCATCTTCGTCAACGGCGAGCAGGCGCGTGACCTGGCGCAGCCGCTCGCCACGAAGGACGAAGTTATCATCGTCCAGGCGCTTTCCGGCGGCTGATTTTCAAGGAGGCTACACATGAATCGATACGTAGACGGATTTGTCCTGCCGGTCCCGAAGAAAAAGCTGGCGACATATCGCAGCATGGCCCGGAAGGCGGCCAAGATCTGGCGCGACCACGGCGCGCTCGAATTTCGCGAGTGCGTGGCCGACGACGTGAAGCCGGGCAAGCGCACGTCGTTCCCGCAGAGCGTCAGGCTCAAGCGCGGCGAGACGGTGTTCTTTTCGTACATCGTGTTCAAGTCGCGCGCGCACCGCGACCGCGTCAACGCGAGGGTGATGAAAGACCCGCGCATCACCGGCATGGGCGACGTGAAGGACATGCCTTTCGACGCGAATCGCATGATCTACGGCGGGTTCAAGGTTCTGGTCGACGCCTAGACTCGACAAGGAGGAAGCCATGCAATACCTGTTGATGTGCTGCTTCAACGAAGCGCAGTGGAACGCGATCCCGGAGCCGCAGCGCGAAGCGATCATGCGGGACTACGGCGCGCTGTTGCAGAGTCTCGACCAGAGCGGCCAACACCTGGCCACCGGCAAGCTGCAGCCCACGGCGACCGCCACCACTGTTCGCAGCCGCAACGGCAAGCCGGTCCTCAGCGACGGGCCGTTCGCCGAGACCAAGGAACAGCTCGGCGGCTATCACCTGGTCGAGTGCAGGGACCTGGACGAGGCGATCTCCATCGCAAAGCGCTTCCCGACGCTCCCGTTCGGCGGGGCGGTCGAGGTGCGCGCGCTCGAAGCGTAGAGGAGACACGATGAAATACGTGTGCCTCGGATACATTGAGCCAGGCAAGCTCGAGAGCATGCCCGAGAGCGAGCGCAATGCACTCGTGGACGCCTGCTTCAGCTACGACGACGTGCTGCGGAAGAACGGCCACTTCGCCGGCGGGGAAGGGCTTCAGCCTCCCGGCAGCGCCGTGACCCTGCGCTTCCGCAACGGCAAGGTCGCGGTCACGGATGGCCCGTATGCGGAGACCAAGGAGCAGATCGGCGGGATTCTGATCCTCGAAGCGAACGACCTCAACCACGCCATCCAGTTGATGTCCAGGCACCCTGGCGTGCGCGCGGGCCCCTTCGAGATCCGTCCGGCCGCGGATCTTTCCGAAATGATCCGCGAGAGCGAGCGGCGCCGCGCGCGAACCATCAGCGAGGAGTCCTGAAGCTCAGGTACCAGGCCTTGCCGTCGTAGAGCTCGCGGTACTCCACCTGCTCCATCCCGGCCGGGACGAGCGCCGCCGGCGGGACGATCGGCCGGCGCTGGTGCCGGAACCAGGCGCTGATCCCGGGTACGCGCTCCAGCATACGCGCCACTTTCTCGGTCTCGTCCATGATCACGACCTTCGAGCCTTTCTTCGCCACGCGGACCATCTCGCGGATGGCGCGCGCCTGGTCGGTGAAGAAGTTGATGCCCCCCATCTGGTACACGACATCGAACGCGCCGTCCGTGAACGGCAGGTGCTCGGCGAGGCCGAGAAAAAGCTCGGCTGTCGCACCCAGGCGCCGCATTTTCTTCTCGCAGATGGCGAGCATTTCCGGAGAAAGGTCGAGGCCGTAATAGTCGCAGTCCCGCGGGAGGAAGGGGAGGTCGGAGCCGGTGCCGACTGAGGTCGAGAGCACGCGGTCACCGGACTTGATCTCGAGGCTCGCGACGAACGCCTTGCGTAGCTTGATCTCCGAGATGCCCAGGATGTAGAGCCCGACCCGGCTCAGCAGGTCGTAAAAAGGGGCCCAGCGGTCGTAGATGCTGCGGAAACGCGTGTTGATGCCGGTGATCTGATCCGGCTCGACGAATACCGGCACGCCGCCGCGGATGGGGAACTTGAGCCCATGCTCGCCGTTGCAGAGAAACTCGGCGGGCTCGCCGTTCAGGGCCGCCTCGCGGGTGATCTGGAGGGGCGCATGCTCCCGCGGGCTGCACACTATATCCAGAGCCTTGGGGCTCACCGGTGACCCCATTCTCGAGAATCGATGAAGTAATATACACGGTCAGGGGAGGCGGCCATGAAGATATCGCACTGCATCATTGCGCTCTCGAGCGCCGTCACGCTGACGAGCGGGTCCGGCGCCGCGCTGGGACAGGACAAGTGGCCGTCGAAGCCGATACGCATGATCGTGCCGTTCACGGCGGGCTCGGCGAGCGACGTGCTGGGGCGCATCGTCGGCCAGCGGCTCTCCGAGGTCTGGGGCCAGCAGGTCGTCATCGACAACCGGCCGGGCGCGGGCGGCCTGATCGGCAGCGAGCTGACCAGGCAGGCGGCGCCCGACGGCTACACGCTCACTATGATCGGCCAGCCGCACCTGTCGAACGCGCTGCTGCGCGAGGCCAAACCCTACGACCCGCTGAAGGATTTCACCTCGATCGTCTTCGTCGGCTCGAACCCCAACGTGATCGTGCTCGGCAAGGGCGTCGAGGCGAAGACGATCCCGGATCTCATCGCGCTCGCGAAGGCCAAGCCGGGCGCGATGAATTACGGCTCGGCGGGGGTGGGGAGCTCCTCGCATCTGGCCGGCGCACTGTTCGTATCCAAGGCCGGGATCAACGTGGTGCACGTGCCGTTCCGCATCGGCGCCGACAGCCGCAGCGCGCTGATCGCGGGCACGATCCAGTTCTACGTCTATCCCTTGCCGGCGATCGTGGGGATGCTCAAGGCGGGAACTCTGCGGGCATTGGCGGTCGGCTCGCCCAGGCGCGCCGCCGCGCTGCCCGATGTGCCGACGAGCGCGGAAGCGGGATTTCCCCCGTACCGGTCGGAGTCGTGGTTCGGACTCATCGCGCCTCTGGGGGTGCCCCAGCGGCTCGTCACACGGATCAATACCGACACGGTGAGCGTGCTGAAGGAGCCTGCCACGCGGGAGAAGTTCATGCAGCAGGGCGCGGAACCGGGTGGCGGGCCGCCCGAGCAGTTCGCAAAGCTGCAACGCGACGAATACGCCGAGCTCGCGCCGCTCATCAAGAGCATCGGCATGAAAGTTCAGTGATGGGTGATTAGTGATTAGTGATGAGTGACGAGTGACGGAGAGGTAAGTGGCCGTCAACGAGAACCTGAGGCGCCTGGTCGATCTCTCCGCGCCCTACTGGGCGGGCGAGGCGGAAGTCGCGTGGACCTACTTCCAGAGCCCGCGCCGCAACCGGAAGAGCGACATCACGTGGCTCGCCCGCCAATGCTACAAGGAGCTGTGGGGCTCAGGCGTCGGCGACAAGAAGAGGGGCCTCTTCCTCGGGCCGGTGGACTACCTGCGCAAGGTCTATCCGAAGATCGATCGCGGGGTGGGCCGGCACGAGGTGCTGGAAGTGATCGACGGGCTGCGCGCCGAGTTCTTTCACTACTGCCTGTTCGCGGACATCCACGACCACCTATCGGGCCGCAGGCTCGATCCGCGGCAGGTGAAGAGCTGGCCCGCCGACGACGAGCTTGCGCGCCTGCGTTACGCCTATCGCGCCAAGCGCGGCCAGCTCGGCTACTTCGCCGTGCGTTTCACCGAGGGCGGCTATTGCACGCTCTACGCGACGGGCATGCGGCTGAAGGGAACGGGAGAGCTGAACGACCGCATCGCGGCCGCCTGCGAGAAGGTCTATACCGACGAGATCGGCCACATGCGCGACGGCTTCATCGGGCTCTCGCGCGAGAAGCTGAAGCGCGCGGGGTGGGACGAGATCGGCGCCATGAGCCGCAGGATCCTGACGCAGCGCATCCACATGCGCAACGAGCAGTTCGGCTATCCGCTTTCCGCCGCACGCATCGGTGAAATCGAGGCCGGCCGGATCGACCCGCTGCCCTTCGACTACTCCGGTCTGGATTAGCGCTGCCGACCGCCGCCGCGGTCAGACGTAGCTGACGTAGTGCGGGTCATACATCTGCGAGGCGACGTGCGCCGCGATGTCTTGCGGCTCACGCTCGGCAGCCAGGCCGCCGCGGTAGGCGACACGCGCGACGGCCGTCGCGATGTGGCTCGAGACCTCGCGGATGCGCGGCAGTGCCGGATACAAGCTCCCCTGCTCGAGGTCCGATTCAGTCACGTCGTGGGCGAGCGTATGCGCCGCGGCCATGAACATCTCGTCGGTCACCCGGCGCGTGCGGCTCACGATCGCCCCCAGCCCCACGCCGGGGAAGATGTAGGAGTTGTTGCCCTGGCGCGGCACGAACGTCTTGCCGTCCACCGTGACCGGGTCGAACGGGCTGCCGCAGGCGAAGAGCGCGCGCCCGCCAGTGTGGCGGTAGGCTTCCTCCGCCGTGCACTCCGACTTCGAGGTCGGATTCGATAGCGCGAAAATAATGGGCCGCTCGTTGATTCGCGCTATCTCGCGCAGCACCTCGGCGGTGAAGGTTCCGCCCACGGCGGCGACCCCGATGATGGCGGTCGGCCGCAGCGCCTTCACTGCTTCCGGGAAATCTCCGACCGGCGCGTGGTCCAGCGCGTACTTGCGCTTTTCCTCCGAGAGGTCGGTGCGGCCTGCGACCACGAGCCCGCGCGAATCCACCATGCTGCAGCGGGCGCGCGCGGCCTGCAGCGAGAGCCCCTGGGCGACCATGGCCGAGACCACGAGTTCGGCGATGCCGATGGCTGCTTCGCCCGCGCCCAGGAAGAGCAGCCGCTGGTCGGTGAGGCTGCCGCCGGTCACGCGCAGCGCCGAGAGGATGCCGGCGAGCGCCACGGCGGCGGTGCCCTGGATGTCGTCGTTGAAGGTGCAGATGCGTTCGCGATACTTGTTGAGCAGCCGGAAGGCGTTGTGGTTGGCGAAATCCTCGAACTGGATCAGTACGCCCGGGAACGCCTGCTGCGCGGCGGTGATGAATTCCTCGACCAGCTCGTCGTAGGCGGGGCCGCGCAGGCGCCGTTGCCGCAACCCGACGTAGAAGGGGTCGCCGAGCAGCTCCGTGTTGTTGGTGCCGACGTCGAGGATGACCGGAAGGCACTGGGCGGGCTGCACCCCCGCGCACGCGGTGTAGAGCGAGAGCTTGCCAATGGGGATTCCCATCCCGTTCGCGCCGAGATCGCCGAGCCCCAGGATGCGCTCGCCGTCGGAGACGACGATGATTCCCGCCCGCTGCGGCCAGTTCTTCAGGACCTGGGCGACGCGCCCGCGGTCGTTCGCGCCGATGAAGAGCCCGCGCGGGCGCTGGTAGATATGCCCGAATCTCTGGCAGGCGAGCCCCACCGTCGGGGTGTAGATCAGCGGCTGCATCTCGTCGATGTGGTCGCACACGACGCGGAAGAACAGCGACTCGTTGCGATCGTGGAGCGCGGCGAGCACCACGTACTTGTCGAGGTCGTCGCGCTGCCGGCGCAGGTACTCGAGCACCCGCTCGACTTGCTCGTCCTGGGTGTGCACGTGCGGCGGCAACAGGCCGCGCAGCCCGAGGGCATCGCGCTCGCGCTCGGAGAAGGCGGTGCCCTTGTTGAGCAGCGGGTCGCGCAGGAGCTCGACGCCGCGCAGAACGGGTTGTCCCGCGGCGCGAGTGGAAGGATCGTCTCGTTTCATGTGGGTGCCTCCCCCAGGATGGCGGGGCGCAACGCGCCCCCGGGAAAGTGTGCGCTCCCGCGAGGCCCGCTTGTTGATGCAGATCAAACGAGGCGCGGCGTAGAATGGCGGCCTCCCTTGAATTGCACGATCCGGGATCGAAGGTCATGGCGGCGGTTGGCATCGTCGGCGCGGGACTGATGGGCACGGCGTGCTCGAAGCGCCTGCGCCAGGCGGGCTTCGAGGTGACCGCGTACGACGTCGACGCAGCCAAACTCGCGACCCTCGCACGGCTCGGCGCGCGCGCGGCCGCCTCGATCGCGGCGATCGCGCAGGCGTGCGAGTCGATCGTGATCTGCGTGTTCAGTACGGAGCAGGTTGAACAGGTGCTGGAAGGCGCGGGCGGGATTGCCGAGGCCGGCGGCAGCGACGGGCGCACCGTGATCTGCACCAGCACCTGCGACCCGGACCGCCTCGCCGCGGTTGCCGCCCGCGTCGAGCCGCGCGGCGTGCGGTTCCTCGAGACGCCGATTTCGGGCACGAGCCGGCAGGTGGCGGACGGCGACGGCGTGGGATTGATCGGCGGTGAGCGCGCGGTGATGGACGCCGCAGCGCCTGTCCTCGACGCGATCTGCCCGCGCCGGTTCTACCTGGGGGCAGTCGGAAATGGCTCGCGCGCGAAGCTCGCGGTGAACCTCATCCTCGGTCTCAACCGCGCTGCGATGGCCGAAGGGTTCGCGTTTGCCGCGCGCCTCGGGCTCGATCCCGTCGCGTTCCTGGAGGTCGCGCGCGGCTCTGCGGCCCACTCGCAAGTGATGGACGTGAAGGGCCCGCTGATGGCGCGCCGGGAGTATGGCAACCCGCAAAGCCGTGTGGACCAGAGCCTCAAGGATTTCAAGCTCATGCTCGCGCAGGCCCGCGCGGCCGGGCAGGAGCTGCCCTTCGCCACCGTCTACGCGCAGCTGCTCGAGGACTGCGTGCGCCGGGGCGAAGGCGAATGGGACAACGTCGCGATCCTCGAGGCGATCCGCCGCCGCGGCGCGTAAGTCACGCGGGCGCTGTCAGCCGCGGCCGACGAACGGCATCTTGGTCGCCATGATGGTCAGGGTGAAGACGTTGACGTCGAGCGGGAGGCTCGCCATGAATACCACCGCATTGCCGACGTGCACCGGGTCCATGCGCGGCTCGGGCGCCGTGGTGCCGTTCGCCTGCCTGACGCCCTGCGCCATGCGTTCCGTCATCGGGCTCACCGCGTTGCCGATGTCGACCTGCCCGCACGCGATGTCGTAGGCGCGACCGTCGAGCGAGATCGTCTTGGTGAGCCCGGTCACGCCGTGCTTGGTCGCGGTGTAGGGGGCGGACCCAGGCCGCGGCGTGTGCGCCGAGATCGAGCCGTTGTTGATGATGCGCCCGCCGCGCGGGACCTGGTCCTTCATCATGCGGAAGGCCGCCTGCGCGCACAGGAACATGCCGGTCAGGTTGACGTCCACCACCGACTGCCACTTCTCGAACGGCAGGTCCTCGAACGGCACTCCGGGCGCGTTGCCGCCGGCGTTGTTGAACAGGACGTCGAGCCGCCCGAAGCCGTCCTTGATCTTCGCAAACAGCGCGCCCACCTGGTCCGGTTTCCCGACGTCGGTGGGGACGATGAGCGCGTTCGTCACCGCCGGACCGGCTTGCGACGCGGTCTGTTCCAGCATCTCCTTGCGGCGTCCCGCCAGCGCGACGCGGTAGCCGTCCTTGAGAAGCGCGAGCGCGACCGCCCGTCCAACGCCGGTGCCCGCGCCGGTGACCAGGGCGGTTCTGTTGGCGGTTGCCATCGTCCAGCCTCCTTATGATCGTAGTGGATCGTCCGCGATGCTACCGCAGGGGCACGGGCTTGTGCGCGGTTGCCTGCCGGGCGGGCGATTCATTGACACGCCCGGTGGACGCTCCTAACATCGATTCGCCTTTCCCCGACTACCCAGAACAGGAGGAGAAAATCCATGTCTGCCCCTCTCAAGCATGCGCTCGCGCTGACGGTGGTTGCGGCTGCACTCGCCTTCGCGGTTCCGGCCAGCGCGCAGACGCCGAAGACCCTCAAGATGCAGTCCTCGTGGCCCGCGAGCCTGACGTTGCAGGACAACTTCCGCTTTTTCGCCGAGCGGGTGGACAAGCTGACCGGCGGCCAGCTGAAAATCGATGCGCTCGCCGCGGGGCAGGTGGTGCCGGCGTTCGAAGTCCTCGACGCGACTCACAAGAAGGTGATCGACGGCGCGCACTCGGTGTCCTATTACTGGGTCGGCAAGAACAAGGCCGCGACGCTGTTCGCGTCTACGCCTGCCGGCCCCTTCGGCATGGACACCATGGACTTCATGGGGTGGATCTACGAGGGCGGCGGCCTCGAGCTGTGGTGGGATTTCTACCAGAAGGAGTTGAAGCTCAACGTCATTGCGTTCCCGATCCTGCCGTCGGGCCCGCAGGCCTTCGGCTGGTTCAAGCGCCCGATCAAGAACCTCGCCGACTTCAAGGGCATGAAATGCCGTCAAACCGGCATCGTCGCCGAAGTATTCCAGAAAATGGGCATGCAGACAGTCAACATGCCGGGAGGCGAGATCGTGCCCGCCGCGCAGCGCGGCGTGATCGACTGCGCCGAGTGGGTGGGCGGCATCGAGGACCTGCGCCTGGGGCTGCCGCAGGTGTGGAAGTACCACTACACGCCCGGCATGCACGAGCCCTCCATCGTCGGCGAGCTCATCATCAATGCTGACGTGTGGAAGGCGCTCCCCGCGCAACAGCAGGAGGCGATCCGTTCGGCGGCGACTGAAACCTTCGTGCGGTGGTGGGTGAAGTGGCAGAAGCAGAACGCCGACGCGATCGAGGAGATGCGCACGAAGCATGGCACGCAGATACTGCGCACCCCGCCCGACATCCTGATCGCGTTTCTCAAGGCGTGGGACGAGATCGCGGCCGAGGAGTCGGCGAAGAACCCGTTCTTCAAGAAGGTGCTCGATTCGCAGCGCGCGTATGCCTCGAAGGTGGTGCCCGCCAAGCGCTTCATGTTCCCACCGTATTCGTTCGCGGCCAACTACTACTGGCCCGAGACGACGAAACCGGCGCGCACGATCGAGGAAACCGCGACCAAGAACATAAAGAAGAAGTAACAGCGCATGCCGCAAGGAAAAGAGGCGGCCTGACCGCCTTTTTTCTTTTCAATGGCTTCAGTGCACGTTCGCATCGTACGCGCGATCGACAAGTTCACGGACACCACCGGAACCTGGGTCGCGTGGCTCAACGTTCCGCTGGTGCTGGCCGTGAGCTACGAAGTGGTCGCGCGCTACGCGTTCGACTCGCCCACGATCTGGTCGTTCGACGTCACCTACATGCTGTACGGCACGATCTTCATGCTCGGCGCCGCCTACGCCCTGCACAAGGGCGCGCATATCCGCACCGATTTCTTCTTCGAGAAATGGTCCATCCGGACCCGGGGCGTGATCGATTCCATCGCTTACCTCGTGTTCTTCTTCCCGTCGCTCGCCGTGTTCCTTTTCGTCAGCGGTGCCGAGGGCTGGTACGCGTTTGGGATCGGAGAAACCTCGGAGCAGACGCCGTGGCGGCCGATTCTGTGGCCGTTCAAGATGGTGGTGCCGCTTACCTGCCTGCTGCTGATGATCCAGGGGGTATCGGAGACCATCAAGAGCTTCTACGCGGCGCGCACCGGCATCGAGCTCGAGCATAAGGAGAAGGTGGAGTTGTAATGGCTGCCGGCTTGATGGAAATCGCACCGTGAGCCCAGACGCTTTGCTTGGCCTGGTCATGCTGGTGGTGATGATCTTCGCCATCTTCATCGGCTTCCCGATCAGCTTCACGTTGCTTTTTCTGGCGCTGGCCTTCGGCTATTTCGGCCTCGGCCAGATGGTGTATTCCCTCGCCTATTTCCAGACCATCGGCCTGATGAAGGAGGAGCTGCTCGCCGCGGTGCCGCTCTTCATCTTCATGGGCTATATGACCGAGCAGGCGGGCCTGATGGTGCGGTTGTTCATCGCGCTGCGGCTGCTGTTCGCCCCGATCCGGGGATCGCTGTTCGCGGTCGTGATCCTGACGGCGACCATCTTCGCCATGGCGACCGGCATCGTCGGCGCCGCGGTAACCGTGCTCGGCATCATGGCCTCACCCATCATGGTGAAGGCCGGCTACGACGGGCGCCTGGCGGCGGGCTGCATCACCGCGGGCGGCACGCTGGGGATCCTCATCCCGCCCTCGGTGATGCTGATCGTGATGGGGCCGGTGCTCGGCGTCTCGGTCGCCGACCTCTACGCCTCGGCGTTCGGCCCGGGGTTCTTGCTCGCCGGGATGTACCTCACCTACCTGCTGGGCCGCTCGTTCCTCAATCCGAAGCTGGGCCCGCCGGTTCCGCGGGAAGAGCGGGTGCATTCGCTGCCCGTCATGCTGCGCGAGGTGGCAGTCGGGGTGTTGCCGCTCGTGGGGCTGATCGCGGCCGCGCTCGGCTCGATCCTGGCAGGCCTCGCGACACCGACAGAGGCGGCGGGCATCGGCGCGCTCGGCGCGGTGCTCCTCGCAGCGGGATATGGGAAGTTGAGCTACGCCGGCATGAAGCAGGTGGTGCTGGCGACGACCGCGACTTCGAGCATGGTGTTGCTGCTTGCGATGACGTCGAACATCTTCGGCGCGGTGTTCTCGCGCCTCGGCACGGCGACCTGGATTACCGACATGATGCTCGCGCTCCCGTTGTCGCCGGTGGCGATGCTGGTCGTCGTCATTCTTCTCGTCTTCCTGCTCGGCTGGCCGTTCGAGTGGCCGGCGATCGTTCTGGTGTTCCTGCCGATTTTCTACCCGGTGGTGGACGCGCTGAAACCCGCGCTCGGCGCCTCGCTTGGCATCGCGCCCGATTTCGTGATGGTCTGGTTCGGCGCGCTGGTGGCGGTGACGCTGCAGACCGCGTTCCTGTCGCCGCCGGTGGCGATGTCGGCCTACTACCTGCGGCAGGTCGTGAAGGAGTGGTCGCTCGCGACCATCTACAAGGGCATGTTCCAGTTCATGATCCTGCAGTGCATCGCGATCGCGCTGATCATCGCCTTTCCGGCGATCACGACGTGGTTTCCGGAGCACCTGCGCGAGGAAGCGCGCGGGGTCAAAACCGAGCAGATCGACGACAGCATGAACCGCTTGGAGGAGGACCCCTTCAAGGGGATGGAAACCGGGAAATAGCGTCGGCTCCTATTTTCCTGCGAGCTCGCGGCGGACGATCGCCGCGCCGGCAGCGAGCGCCCGCAGCTTCGCTTCCGCGACTTGGCGCGCCATCGGCGCCATGCCGCAGTTGGTGCAGCCGAAGAGATGCTGCGGTTTCACGTATTTGAGCGCCGCACGCAGCGTCGCCGCGACCTGCTCCGGGGTCTCGACGGCATCGGTCGCGACGTCGATCGCGCCCACCAGCACGTCCTTGCCCTCGAGCAGGCCGATCAGCGCCAGGGGCACGTGCGAGTTGGCGCATTCGAGCGAGACCTGCCGGATCGTGCTCTTCGCGAGGAGCGGGAACGTGGACTCGTACTGCCGCCAGGCATCGCCCAGAGTCTTCTTCCACTCGACATTGGCCGGGATTCCGTAGCCGTAGCAGATGTGGACGGCGGTCGCGCATTGGAGCCCGGCCGCCGCGCGCTCGAGCGCCGCAATGCCCCATTCCCGCACTTCGTTCATGTAGACGTTGAACGCGGGCTCGTCGAACTGGATGACATCCGCGCCGAGCGCGTCGAGCTCCCGCGCCTCTGCGTTCAGGAGCTCGGCGAGCGCGAGCCCGAGCGCCGCGCGGTCCCGGTAATGCTCGTCGGCAAGCGTGTCCACCATGGTCATGGGTCCCGGCAGGGTGAACTTGAGCTTGTGGCCGGTATTGGCGCGGGCAAAGCGCACTTCCTCGGTGTGGACCGGGCGCGGCCGGCGCACCGGGCCGGTGACGGTCGGGCAGTCGGCTTCGTAGCGGTCGGCGCGGATGCCGATCCTCTTCATGCGGGCGAAATCGACGCCCTCGATGCCGCGCAGGAAGCCGTGCACGAAATGCATGCGCGACTGCTCGCCCTCGGACACGATGTCGATGCCCGCCGCCTCCTGCATCTTCAATGCGGCGCGCACCGCGTCGCGCTTGCCCTCCGCGAGCTGCTCGCCCGCGAGCTGCCACGGCGCCCACAGTACCTGCGGCCGGGCGAGCCACGACGGCTTGGGCAGGCTGCCGGCGACCGTGGTCGCGACGGCGGGCGAGGGCGCGCTCATGTCGGCGGTAGGGTATCGCACCCGGCCGGCGCAGGCGCCCGGGTGCCGGTCCGGTCAGGAACCGGCGACGACGGCGAGCTTGTTCTCGACCGACTTGACGCCCTCGACGCGGCTGGCGACCTTCTCCGCCAGATCCCGCCGCATGCGGGTTTCCGCCGTGCCGTAGAGCGTGACGGCGCCATTCTTCGCGACGACGTCGATGCCATGCGCGTTGAGATTGCGCTCGGCGACGAGGGCGGACTTGACCCGGCCGGCGAGCTCCTTGTCGGCGGAATCGCGGGCGCCTTGCGCCGCTTTTTTCTCGGCTTCGGCTTTCGCCGCGTCGTCGTTTGCCGGCATGGCCGGAACAGGCACGGACTTGACTACGGGCTGTGGCGGCGCATCCTTGCCGCAGCCGGAAAGGGCAAATGCGAGCAATGTCGCCGTAAGGGTACAGGCCACGTTTCGCGAATCGAGCTTCATGATTTCCTCCTTTGGAATGCCGCAGGTACTCAGATACCCACCGCTCTGAAAGATTCCCCGGCGTCTGCGCTCCGGCCAGCACATGCGCGTCAGAGCGAAGCATGACATGATTCGCCGTCCCCGGCTGAATGGATTGAAATGCCGCACCGAAGCGCGACATGACCCCCGGCTACGAGTACGCGCTTGCCGCGATGCTGCTCCTCGGGCTGGTGGACCTGGTCTACCGGCGCGGCGCCGCGGCGGGGGTCCCGGCGCACCGGTTCCTGATGGTCCAGGCGTGGTGCTTCACGCCGGCCGTCGTGATCTTCGGGCTCGTCACCGGCACGCTCGCGCCGGGACGGCCGATGCTGTGGGGCATGGGCGCGGGGCTGTTTGCGTTCATCGCGCTCTACCACTTCGCGCGCAGCCTGAAGGACGGTCCCGTCAGCATCGTCGCGCCGATCTTCCGCCTGAGCTTCACGGTCACCGCGCTGCTCGCGGTGCTGATGCTCGGCGAGCCGCTGACCGCGTTCAAGCTCGCGGGGCTCGGGCTGGCGCTCGCCGCGGTCTGGTTGCTGCTGGGGGCGGAAGCCGGTGCATTCCCGGCTGCCGGAGCGGCACGCCTGGCGCTGCTCCAGGCCGTCATCGCGATGGCGGCGATGGGGGTCGCCAATTTCATTTACAAAGTGGGCGCACTGACAGGAGGCAGCCCGGCGAGCTTCATTACGGGGCAGGCCGCGGCGTTTCTTCCGCTCGCGACGGTCTTCGCCTGGCGGGCGGACCGGGGGCTGCGCACAACGCGTGCGGCCTGGGTGCACGCAGGGACGGCCGCTGCGCTATTTCTGGTCGCGCTCGTGCTGCTGTTCGAAAGCCTCGAGCGCGGCGAGGCGAGCGTGCTGGTGCCGATCACGCAGATGGGCTTCGTCGTGACCGCGGCATTCGGCATCGCGTTCCTGAGGGAACCGTTCACCCTGCGCAAGGGCGCAGGCCTCGGCTTTGCACTGGCCGCGCTCGTCTGCCTCGCCCGTAGCTAGAGATCCGTAGAATGGCCGTCACCGTAGCAGGCAGGGGGTCCACATCGTGAGCGATGCGCTGAGAGTCCCTAACATGATGAAACACGCGTGCGTTGCGAGCCAGAATCGGTGATGACGCGAAGGACGGCGCAGGGCATATTGAACATATGGCCAAGCCGGCCGACAAAGTCAGCGCCGATTTTGGCCGCAACCCCGGCGCAGGCATCTGAATATCCAATGACAACTCAGGAGCTGGCACGAGTTTTGGCCCATGGCTTTGTCGCTCACCTTACCAATATTCCAGATATTGGCTGCGGCTCGCTTCGCGCCCTGAGCCAAAATCGTGACAGCGCATCGCGCGTTTCAT
>Ga0105347_1000679_pt1 | contig 15730 bp, 23 predicted proteins | sample EasRivMeERMLT890_FD_89677 | JGI IMG/M metagenome (GOLD analysis project Ga0105347, IMG submission 89677) | Soil microbial communities from meander-bound floodplain in the East River, Colorado, USA - East River MetaG ERMLT890 | ecosystem: Environmental > Terrestrial > Soil > Floodplain | place... | reverse complement strand
GGGTCGAAGGAGAGTACGTGATGTCGGAGTCCGCCCGCGCGCGCCGGAAAACGCGCACCGGCACGGTGGTGAAGAACCGCATGCACAAGACCATCGTGGTGCAGATCGACCGCACCCTGCGGCATCCGCTGTACGGCAAGATCCTCAAGGTGCGTTCCAAGCTGTATGCTCATGATGAGAACAACGCGGCCGGGATCGGCGACCGGGTCCTCGTGATGGAGACCCGTCCTCTCTCCAAGCTGAAGCGTTGGAGACTCTTGTCGATCGTGGAGAAGGCGCCCGTCGCATGATTCAGGAATACTCACGGCTCACCGTAGCCGACAATTCCGGCGCCAAGGAGATCATGTGTTTCCGGGTGCTGGGGGGCACGGGCCGGCGCTACGCGCGCATCGGCGACATCATCGTGGCCTCCGTGAAGGACGCCATTCCGGGCGGCCAGCTCAAGAAGGGCGAAGTGTGCAAGGCGGTGATCGTGCGCACGCGGGCGCAGACCCGGCGCAAGGACGGCAGCTACATCAAGTTCTCGGAGAACGCGGCCGTCATCATCACCGAGCAGAAGGAACCCCGCGGCACCCGCATCTTCGGGCCCGTGGCGCGCGAACTGCGCGAGCGCAAGTTCATGAAGATCGTATCGCTGGCGCCGGAAGTGCTGTAGGAGACTCCATGAAGATCCGCAAAGGCGATACCGTGGTGGTGCTCACCGGCAACGACCGGGGCAAGACCGGGCGCGTGCTGTCCGTGGATGTGGACTCGCAACGCGTGGTGGTGGAGGGCGTGCGGCTGGTGAAGCGTCATGCGCGCCCCACGCAGCGCAATCCCAAGGGCGGGATCGTGGAGCGCGAGGGAGCCATTCATCTGTCGAACGTGGCCCTGTTCCGCGACGGCCAGAAGGTGAAAGTGGGATTCGTGTGGCGCGAAGGCGACGGCAAGAAGTCCAAGTTCCGGATCGATCGTCGATCCGGGGAACCGGTGTAGTGCAGTCATGGAACGTCTGAAAGATACCTACCAGAAAAAAGTGGTGCCGAACCTGCGCACGCAGTTCGGATACAAGAACGTGATGGAAGTTCCGCGGCTCGACAAGGCCGTGATCAACATCGGCGTGGGCGAAGCCACGGGGAACTCCAAGGCGATCGAAGCGGCGGTCTCCGACCTCGCCATGATCGCCGGCCAGAAGCCGGTCATCCGCAAGGCGCGCAAGTCCATCGCCAATTTCAAACTGCGCGAAGGCATGCCGATCGGCGTGTCGGTGACCCTCCGGCGCGACCGCATGTGGGAGCTTCTGGAGCGGTTCATTCACGCGGCCGTGCCGCGCATCCGCGATTTTCGCGGACTGTCGCCCAAGGGGTTCGATGGACGCGGCAACTACACCATGGGAATCCGCGAGCAGATCATTTTCCCGGAAATCAACTACGACAAAATTGACAAGATCCGCGGTCTGAACCTCACCCTGGTCACCACCGCCAAAAGCGATCCGGAAGCCCTCGCCCTCTTGTCGGAGCTGGGCCTTCCGTTCAGGAAATAGTCTATGGCCAAAAAGTGTCTCGTGGTAAAAGCCAAGCGTACACCCAAGTTTGCCGTGCGTCGCTACAGCCGGTGCGATCGCTGTGGACGCCCGCGGGCCTTCCTGCGGCGATTCGGCGTGTGCCGCATCTGCTTCCGGGAATTGGCCCTGCGCGGGGATATTCCGGGCGTAGTCAAGGCGAGCTGGTAGGAGACCCGATGCATACAGATCAAATTGCCGACATGCTGACCCGCCTGCGGAACGCTTCGCGCGCCCGGCACCGCACCGTGGACATTCCCAGTTCGAAGATCAAGCGCGAAATCGCCCGCGTGCTCCTGGCCCACAGGTTCATCCGCCGCGCGGTGGAGATCCCCGACGGCAAGCAGGGCGTGCTGCGGCTGTTTCCGCGCTATTCCAAGAAGGACGAGCCAATTCTCTCCGGGCTCGAGCGCCTGTCGAAGCCGAGCCTGCGGCGGTATGCCGGCAAGGCCGAACTCAATCAGATCAACCGCCGACTGGGCATCACGGTGCTCACCACGTCGCAGGGCGTCTTCACGGGCCGTCAGGCCCAGCGCCTTGGACTGGGCGGCGAAGTGCTCTTCAGGGTGTGGTGATATGTCGCGCATAGGCAAACAGCCCATCTCGGTCCCGGCCGGCACGCAGGTGTCGTACGACGGCTTTCAGGTCAAGATCAAGGGACCCAGGGGCGAGCTGGCTTCACGCGTGCATCCCGACATGCGCGTGAAGATCGACGGGCAGACGGTGACGGTCGACCGGCCGTCCTCGGGTCGCCTGCATCGCTCGCTCCACGGACTCACGCGGCAACTCATCGCCAACATGGTGACGGGAGTCACACGCGGGTTCGAGAAAGACCTGGAGATCGTGGGGGTGGGATTCCGCGCGGAACTGGTCGGCACCCGGCTGGTGCTCGCCCTGGGGTACTCGCATCCCATCGTGGTGGCGCCGCCCCCCGGAATCAAGTTTACGCTCGACGGCCAGACCAAGGTCAAGGTCTCGGGGTCGGACAAGCAGATCGTAGGTGAAATGGCGGCCCGCATCCGCAAGCTGCGCGAACCCGAACCCTACAAGGGCAAAGGCATTCGCTATGCGGGCGAGCAGGTGCGCCGCAAGGCGGGCAAGACGGCCGCCTAGGTCGGGACTTTCGGACGCATGAGCACGAGGACGTCATGAACAAGGGTCGGTATCGACAGAAGGCCATACGGGCGGTGCGCAGGAGAATGCGCGTGCGCCGACGCATCACGGGAGCGCCCGACCGGCCGCGCCTGGTGGTGAGCCGATCGCTCTCCCACCTGTACGCACAGATCGTCGACGATCAGGCGGGCCGCACCCTGCTCGGACTCTCCTCCCGGGCCCAGGGATTGGGGCTGTCGGGCAACAAACGAGAACGGAGCAAACTCCTGGGCAAGGCGGTGGCCTCGCGCGCCCGCGAACTGGGCATCGAGCTCGTGGTGTTCGACCGCGATCGCTACCAGTTTCACGGTCGCATCAAGGAGTTTGCTGAAGGGGCCCGCGAAGGCGGATTGAAGTTTTAGCGGAAGGATTATGGCGCGCAACGTTACGGAATCACTCGAGTACGAAGAGAAAGTTATCCACGTCAACCGTGTGGCCAAGGTGGTCAAGGGGGGCCGGAGGTTCAGTTTCACGGCCCTCGTGGCCGTAGGCGACCGTCAGGGTCAGGTGGGCGTGGGGCTGGGCAAGGCCCGCGAAGTGGCCGAGGCCATTCGCAAGGGAACCGAGGCGGCGAAGAAGGCGATCTTCCCGGTGCGCATCGTCGACGGCACGCTGCCGCACGATGTCGTGGGACGCTTCGGTTCGGCGCGGGTGCTCCTGAAGCCGGCGTCCCCCGGAACCGGGGTGATCGCAGGCGGTGCCGTGCGTGCCGTGCTCGAATCGGCGGGCTTCCAGGACGTGCTCACGAAGAGCCTGGGGTCGCCCAATCCGCACAACGTGGTGAAGGCCACGCTCAACGGACTGGGCCAGTTGCGCACCCGCGACGACATCGCACGCGTGCGCAGCCTCGACGACCAGGAGCCCACACATTCCATGGAAGAAGCTCAGGCACGAGCCGACCTTGCGGCGACGCAGCGGGGAGCCTGATCGTGGCGGCCAAACTGAAAATCACGTACGTCAAAAGCGCGATCAAGTATCACCACTCCCAGCGCACGACTCTCGGACATCTCGGACTCCGGCGGCTGCACCAGTCCGTCGTGCTGCCCGACAATCCGCAGATCCGCGGCATGATTGACAAGGTGGTGCACCTGGTGCGCACCGAGAAGGCGGAGTAAGTCATGGCCATCAAACTGGGCCAGTTGAAGTCCCCGCGTGGGAGCCACCGTAGTCGGAAGCGTCTCGGTCGCGGCCCCGGCTCGGGACTGGGCAAGACCTCAGGCAAAGGACACAAGGGCCACAAGGCCCGTTCGGGCTATCACCGCCGTCCGCACCGCGAAGGCGGTCAGATGCCCCTGTATCGCAAGCTGCCCAAGCGCGGCTTCACGAGTCTGTCCGACGACCGGTATGAGGCCATCAATGTGGGGGTCCTGGAGGGCCTGAAGGCCTCGGAGTTCACCCCCGACGTCATGAAGGCGAATCGGCTGGTGCGCTCGGACCGGCACCGCTACAAAGTGCTGGGCACGGGCGAACTGAAGCGCGCCTGCGTGGTGCATGCGCACGCCTTTTCCAAGACGGCGCGCACCAAGATCGAAGCGGCCGGCGGCCGCTGTGAGGTTCTCGCTTGATCGAGAGTCTGCGCAACGTATTCAAGGTGAAAGAGCTGCGCGAACGCGTGCTCTTCACCCTCGGCATCCTGGTCATCTATCGCATCGGCGGTCACATCCCCACGCCCGGCGTGGACGGGGCGGCGCTCACCGAGTATTTCGAGCAGGCGCGCGGCACGCTGTTCGGCATGTTCGACCTGTTCGTGGGCGGCGCCTTCACCAAGGCCACGGTCTTCGCCCTGGGCATCATGCCGTACATCTCGTCCTCGATCATCATTCAGCTGCTCGGGCCGGTGGTGCCGTATTTCCAGAGACTTCAGAAAGAAGGCGAAGAGGGCCGCCGCAAGATCACACAGTACACACGCTACGGCACCGTGCTGTTGGCCGCTTTGCAGGCCTACGCCACGGCGCTGTACCTCGAGTCGCTCACCGGGCTGGGCAACGTACCGGTAGTGGCCGAGCCGGGGATGGCCTTCCGGGGCCTCGTGATGCTCACGCTCACCTGCGGTACGATTTTCGTCATGTGGCTGGGCGAAAAGATCACCGAGCGCGGCATCGGCAACGGTATTTCGCTCATTATTTATGTGGGCATCGTGGCCTCCTTTCCCAGCGCCATCATCCAGGAAGGGCAGATGGTGTTTCAGGGCCAGCGCAATGTGTTCACCGAGGTGTTCATCCTGGCGCTCATGGTGGCCATCATCATGTCCATCGTGCTGGTCACGCGGGCTCAGCGCAAGATCCCCGTGCAGTACCCGAAGCGCATCGTGGGCCGCCGCATGATGGGGGGCGCTCAAACCAACATTCCGCTGTCGGTGAACACCGCCGGCGTGATCCCCATCATCTTTGCGCAGTCCATCATGTTCTTCCCGGCCACGATCGCCCAGTTCTTCCCCAATGTCGACTGGATGCAGAACATCGCCGGCTGGTTCGACTACACGAGCTGGACGTACTCCGTGATCCTGGGGCTCATCATTGTCTTTTTTGCCTTTTTCTATACGGCCATCGTGTTCAACCCCACCGACATCGCAGACAATCTCAAGAAGAACGGCGGGTTCATTCCCGGCGTTCGTCCCGGCAAGCGCACGGCCGAGTACATCGACCGCGTGCTCACGCGCATCACGCTGCCCGGGGCCATATTCTTCGCGCTGATCGCGGTGTTGCCCTACTGGCTCATCAATCAGTTCGGGGTGCAGTTCTACTTCGGAGGCACGTCCATCCTCATCGTGGTGGGCGTCGCGCTCGACACTCTGCAGCAGGTGGAGTCGCATCTTCTCATGCGGCACTACGACGGCTTCCTCAAGCGCGGACGGATCCGTGGACGGTCCATGTAATGCGTCTGGTGATGCTGGGGCCCCCGGGGGCGGGCAAAGGAACACAGGCCAGTCGACTCGCCACAGACCTGGGGATTCCACATCTCTCGACGGGCGACATGCTGCGGGATGCAGTGCGGCGCGGCACGGAGCTGGGCCGGAAGGCACAGTCGATCATGGAAAAGGGCGAGCTGTTGCCGGATGACCTGGTGGTGGGCATCATGGCCGACGCGTTGAAGCGTGACGAGTGTGGCCGGGGGTTCCTTCTCGATGGATTTCCTCGCACCGAAGGACAGGCGACGGCCCTCGACGATTTACTGACGGCGAGTGGCCAGACGCTCGACCGCGTGGCACTCCTCGAGGTGGACGAGCGCGAACTCACGAGGAGGCTGTTGAGCCGGGCGGCCAAGGAAGGCCGGGCCGACGACACGCGCGAAGTGATCACCCGACGTCTGAAGGTGTATGAAGCGCAGACCCGGCCGGTGGTGGACTACTATAGAAGCCGGGGCGTGCTCGCCGAAGTCGATGGCATGGGCACCCCGGAAGAGGTGTATCGACGCCTGAAACAGGCCGCGACGCCGGAGATCGCGTGATCCCCGTGCGCACGCCGCAGGAACTCGAAAAGATGCGCCGGGCCGGGGAACTGGTGGGTCGGGTGCTCGACCACATGGAGACCCTGGTGGTGCCGGGTGTGACCACCTCCGAGCTCGACACCGAGGCGCGGGAACTGATCGAGCGTGAGGGGGGCCGGCCGGCCTTCTTGGGCTACCGGGGCTATCCGGCCACGCTCTGCGTGTCGATCGACGATGAGGTGGTTCACGGCATTCCGGGCGGGCGCCGCCTGGCCGAGGGAATGATCGTATCTATTGACGTGGGCACGGTGGTGGATGGTTATTACGGGGATGGCGCCCGCACGTTTCCCGTGGGCGCGATTTCGGAAGAGGCGAAGCGCCTCCTCTCCGCCACGCGCGAGGCCCTCGCGGCAGGAATCGACGCCGCGCGTTCGGGCAACCGGGTGGGGGCCATCGGCGCAGCGGTATCGCAGGTGGCCCGACGGGAGAAGCTGGGCGTCGTGCGTGCACTCACCGGTCACGGCATCGGTGTGGAAATGCACGAGCCGCCGCAGATCCCCAACTTCGGGTCCCCCGACGATGGGGAAAAGATTGAAGCGGGAATGGTGTTCGCCATCGAGCCCATGCTGAACCTGGGAGGGCACGAGGTGGAGTTTTTGCAGGATGGCTGGACGGTGCGCACGAAGGACGGGTCGTTGTCGGCCCATTTCGAGCACACCGTGGCCGTGACACCGCGTGGACCCGAAATTCTCACGCGAACGGTTGCGATGTCGCATGGCTAAGAAGGAAGAAGCCATTCAGGTGGAAGGGGAGGTGGTGGAAAACCTCCCCAACGCGATGTTTCGCGTAAAGTTGGACAACGGACACGTGGTGCTGGCTCACGTCTCCGGCAAGATGCGCATGCACTTCATCCGCATCCTGCCCGGCGACAAGGTCACCATCGAACTGTCGCCCTACGATCTGTCGCGGGGCCGCATCGTGTACCGGTACAAGTGACGAAAGGTCGTCCGGGAGCAGATGGATGAAGGTGCGTTCGAGCATTAAAAAACGGTGCGAGCAGTGTCAGATCATCCGCCGCCACGGCGTGCGGCGCGTGATCTGCAAGAACCCTCGGCACAAGCAGAAACAGGGGTAGCGCGTGGCACGTATCGCAGGGGTAGATCTGCCCAGGGAAAAGCGCGTCGAAGCGGCGCTCTGTTACATTTACGGGCTGGGGCCGTCCTCGGCGCGTCGGATTCTGGCCCGGTCGGGCGTGAATCCCGACACGCGGGTGAAGGCTCTCACCGACGACGACGTGACCAAGCTGCGCACCACGATCGAAGCGGAACACAAGGTGGAAGGCGCCCTGCGCAGCGAAGTGGCGATGAACATCAAGCGCTTAATCGACATCGGAAGCTATCGCGGCCTGCGCCACCGGCGCAGCCTGCCCGTGCGCGGCCAGCGCACCAAGACCAACGCGCGCACGCGGAAGGGCCCGAAGGCGGGCATCGGCGGGCGCAAGAAGAAGTAAGGACGCCGCGCGCGCCTCGGGCGGGCCGGGAGACATTGAACTATGACGGACATCAAGAAAAAGCGAACCAAGAAGAGCCGGAAGCGCGTGGACGCGGTGGGAGTGGCGCACATTCACGCCACGTTCAACAACACCATCATCGCGCTCACCGACGCCACCGGCGGCATCATCTCCTGGGGCTCGGCCGGTCGGTCGGGGTTCAAGGGCTCCAAGAAGAGCACGCCCTTTGCGGCGCAGGTGGCCGCGGATGGGGCCGCCAAAGAGGCTCTCGAAATGGGTCTGAAGAAGGTGGAAGTGTGGGTGAAGGGGCCGGGCTCGGGACGCGAGGCCTCGATTCGTTCTCTGGCGTCGGCCGGCCTGGAAATCACGGCGATCCGCGACGTCACCCCCATTCCTCATAACGGCTGCCGGCCGCCCAAGCGCCGGCGAGTGTAACCGGTACGGTTGACGAAAGCGAAACGGATAGACTATGGCGAGGTATGTAGACGCGCAGTGTAAACTCTGTCGGCGGGAGGGCGAGAAGCTCTTCCTCAAGGGCTCCCGCTGTTTCTCCGACAAGTGCGCCATCGAAAAACGGGCGTACGCTCCGGGACAGCACGGCCAGAGCCGGAGACGGAAGGTCTCCGAGTACGGCGTGCAGCTGCGCGAAAAACAAAAGGTGCGGCGTCTGTACGGGCTGCTCGAGCGGCAGTTCCGCAACTACTTCCGCGCGGCGGCCCAGCGGAAGGGCATCACGGGGGAGAACCTCCTGCAGATGCTCGAGTGCCGCCTCGACAACATCGTGTACCGGCTGGGGTTTGCGCCGTCGCGACGCTCCGCCCGGCAGCTGGTGCGCCACCGCCATTTCACGGTGAACGGCTCGCTGGTGAACGTTCCGTCGTACCAGCTGCGCCCGTCGGACGTGGTGCAGGTGCGCGAAGGGAGCCGCAACCTCGACATTGTGCACGCGGCCCTGCGTGACGCGGCGCGTCAGGAGCCCCTGGCGTGGCTGCGCGTCGACAAGGCGCGGCTGGAAGGGCAACTGCTCGAGCGTCCGAAGCGCGCCGACATTCCGGTGACCGCCCAGGAACAGCTCATCGTGGAACTGTACTCTAAATAACGAACCCGCTCTGAGGATCGATACTATGGCTATGAGATGGAAAACCATGCAGATGCCCCGCGAGGTGCAGATCGACGAACGATCTCTCTCCTCGCAGTTCGGGCGTTTTGTACTCGAGCCGCTCGAACGCGGATTCGGCATCACGCTGGGCAACTCGCTGCGCCGTGTGCTGTTGTCCTCCATACAGGGGGCGGCGCCCGTGGGCCTGCGCATCGACGGGGTGCTTCACGAATTCACCGGTCTGCCCGGTGTGTACGAGGACGTGACGGGCATCGTGCTCAACACGAAGCAGCTGCGAATCCGCATGGACGACGACGGCGCCCGCCTGCTGGTGCTCGACGTGAGCAAGAAGGGCACGTACAAGGCCAAGGACCTGGTGGCCACGGGCGGATCCATCGAGATCATGAATCCTGATCTGCATCTGGTGGAACTCACCGAGGACCGGGCCTTCCGCATGGAGATCGACGTGGAGTTCGGGCGCAGCTACGTGCTGGCCGAGCAGAACAAGCGGATCAACGCCCCGACGGGCACCGTTCCTCTCGATTCGCTGTTCTCGCCGGTGACCCGCGTGAACTACGACGTGGAAAACACCCGCGTGGGACAGCGCACCGACTTCGACCGGCTCACGCTGGAAGTCACCACCGACGGCAGCGTGACGCCGCGTGATGCCCTGTGCTTTGCCTCGCAGCTGCTCAAGGAGCATCTGCAGGTGCTCATTCACATCGAAGACGAGATTCCGTTCGAGCGCGACGAGGAGGAGGACGAGGAGACCAACCGCATCCGCACGCTCCTCAAGACGCGCGTCGACGAACTCGAGCTGTCGGTGCGTTCGTCCAACTGCCTCCGCGCCGCCAACATCCAGACCCTCGAGGATCTGGTGCGCCGGTCCGAGTCGGAGATGCTCAAATTCAGAAACTTCGGCCGCAAGTCGCTCAATGAGCTCAACGCCATTCTGAGCGAACTGGGGCTGTCCTTCGGCATGGACGTGATGAAATACACGTCCGGCCACCACTCGTCGTAGCCATGAGACACGGAGTCAAGAAGAAGAAGCTGGGTCGCCGGCCGGCACACCGCGAGGCGATGCTGGCGAACATGGCGGCCTCCCTGGTCGTCCACCGGCGCATCACCACCACACTGACCAAGGCCAAGGCGGTGCTGCCGTTCGTCGACAAGCTGGCCACACTCGCGCGCAGGGGCGATCTGTCCGCACGCAGGCTCGCAGCCGCGCGGCTGCGTGACCCGGCGGCGCTCAAGGTGCTCTTCGACGAGCACGCCGGGCATTGGTCCGACCGTAATTCGGGATTCACCCGCTGGGTTCGCCTGGGGCAGCGCAAAGGCGACGGCGCCGAGATGGCGGTGGTCGAGTTGATCGTCCCCGCCCCGGTGGAGACCGAGAAGGGGGCCAAGGACGGCAAGCAAGCCAAGGCGACGGCGTCCAAGGGCAAGTCGTCGGGGAAGTCCGAGGCCAAGGCCGGAAAGGCGAAGGCGAAGAAAGCCGCCGCCTGAACCGGGGACTCGCTCCCACATGCACTCCAGAGGAGATCGTTCGATCTCCTCTTTTTTTTGCCGGAACCCACCCGTCAGGAGGCGGCTCGGTTCGCTTCCCGAACGAGCGCAGCCGCGTTTGACGTGCCGAGCCGGTGCGCCCCGAGGTCGAGAAGCGCCATGGCGGTCTCGAGGTTGCGAATCCCTCCCGCGGCCTTGATGCGTGCTCGCTGCCCCACGACACGGGCGACCCGGATCACGTGCTCAGGCTGGACCGCCCCGGAGGTGCCCGTGCCGGTCTTCACGAAGTCGGCGCCGGCCTCTACCACGGTGATCGCAGCGCGATCCAGTTCTTCGGGGGTCAGCACCGGCGCCTCGACGATTACTTTGAGCACCACATTCGGGCGTGGTGCGGCCGCGCGCACTTCGGCTACGTCGCGGGCCACGGCCCGCCAGTCGGCCGCCTTCGCCAATCCGAGCGGCATGACCATGTCGATCTCTGTGGCTCCCTGGTCCACCGCCAGGCGCGCCTCGAGCGCCTTGATCGAGGACGCCGAGGCGCCCAGCGGAAACCCCACGACGCAGGCCACCGCCACCCCGGTGCCGGCGAGCAGCTTTGATACGAGTGGCACAAACACGGGATTCACACACACGGCGGCAAAGCGACAGTCGATGGCTTCGCGCGCGAGTTGCTCGATCTGATCGGGAGTGGCCAGGGCGGCCAACAAGGTGGAGTCGAGCCGTCCGGCGAAGGTGTCCTGCGAGGGTGCAGCGCTATCAGGGGCGACCAGGTCACCGGATCGCATGACGATCTGGATGCCGAGTTCCAGGGCTAGCCTGCGGGCGCCCGGAGTCATCAGGCAGGGGCGATCGACCTCACACACGGAACCCCGGGGAAGGGCAGCCACGGTCGGCTCGCAGAGGACGGTCACCGGGTGCATCTGAGCCGGAGCGCGGACAATGCCGCCCTCCACCCTGCGCACGCTAGAAATGAATGCGCTTGTCGTCCTTACGCCGATTGAACCCGTCGCTTTTGCGACCGCCGGCGTGCATCTGGCAGGAAATCGTTGGCTCGGTCTCCTCCCGAAAGACCTCCAGCCGGGTACGCGTGCAGTGTTCGGTGGCCAGCTCGCCCGATTCCAGACAGACGGTGGTGAACACCACACCCGGGGGCGGTTCGAAATCACGCCACGCCTTGTCTGCGTGGTAGCCGTTGACGAATTCCGCCCACACGGGCAGCGCGTTGGTGGAACCGGAGCGGGTGTCGCCCGTGGAGGTCTTGTCGTCGAACCCGATCCACACACCGCACGTGATGTACGGCGTGAAGCCGATGAACCAGGTATCCACGGCGTAGTCGGTGGTGCCGGTCTTGCCGCCCGCCGGCCAGCGCACTCCATAGCGCCAGCGTGCGCTGCCCGCCGTTCCCTCATCGATCACCGACTGCAGCATGCTGGTCATGATGTAGGCCGTCTGCGCGGACAGCACCTCCTCGCGCTGCGGCGGATTCTGCTCGAGCACGGTGCCGGTGCGATCGGCGATCTTCTGAATGAACCGGGGTTTCACCAGGATGCCGCCGTTGGGAAACACCGTGTAGGCCGCCGTGAGTTCAAGCGGCGTCACGTCGCCCGATCCGATCGCGAGCGACGGATACGGTGCCAAAGGCGAGGTGATGCCCATGCGGCGGGCGTAGAAAATGGCCTGCTCCGGCGTGATCGCCCCCTCGCTTCTGTCGGCGCCCATGAGTTTGATCGCCACCAGGTTGCGCGAGCCCGCCAGCCCTTCGCGGAGGGTCATCGGACCCAGGAACTTGTCGTCGAAGTTGTGCGGACGCCACTCCTTGCCGCCCAGCATGAGCACGATGGGGGAATCGTAGAAGATGTCGGTGGGCTTGAAGCCGTTGTCGATGGCTGCCGTGTACACGATGGGCTTGAAGGCCGACCCCGCCTGACGGTAGGCCTGCACCACGCGGTTGAACTTGGAGTCCTCGAAGTCGCGCCCGCCCACCAGGGCCAGGATGTCTCCCGTGGCGTTGTCGAGAGCCACGAAGGCGATCTGAAGTCTCTTGTATACGCGCACCGTGTCCCAGGCTGGCTCCCCCCCGGGAACGCTGCGATCGATCGAGTCGAGTCGGGTGGCCGAGGTGTCGCGCAGGGAGTGGTTCGACTCGTACCAGGCCTGCAAGGCGGTCAGATTGGTGTCGACCACCTTTTCGGCGATGGTCTGCGCCTTCAGGTCGAGCGTGGTCTGCACCTGGAGGCCGTTGGAGTACAGCTCGTCCACGCCGTACTTGTCTTCGAGATACCGCCGCACCATTTCGGAGAAGTACCGGCCCGAGCCGCGCTCATCCACGCGCGTGGAGAGTGCAATGGGCCGCATCTTCAGGGAGTCGGAGAGTTTCTGATCGAGGCGTCCCGCGTCCACCATCATCGACAGGACCATGTTGCGGCGCGCGACGGCGGGGCCCATGTGCCGGTACGGATCGAGGCGCGACGGGGCCTGCAGAAGACCCGCCAGGAGCGCGGCTTCCTCCACGTTGATCTCCTGGGCTCGTTTCCCGAAGTACACCTGGCTGGCCGACTGGATGCCGTAGGCGCCGTGGCCGAAGTAGTACTGGTTGAGATAGATCTCAAGAATCTCGCTCTTGCTGAAGGCGCGCTCGATCTTGACGGCCGTGAGCACCTCCTTGATCTTGCGCTCGATGGTTTGCGCGCGGTTGAGAAACAGCATGCGCGCCAGCTGCTGCGTCACGGTGGAGCCGCCCTGTTCAATGGATCCCGACAGGAGATTCACGGCCAGCGCGCGCGAGAACCCGCGAATGTCGAATCCCCAGTGCGCGCTGAAGTGGCGATCCTCGGCGGACACGAGAGCGTCAATCAGAAACGGCGGGATCTGTTCGTACGGCACCAGGATGCGGCGCTCGAGGTAGTACTCCTGAAAGGTGGAGCCGTCGCGTGCCAGAAGGCGGGTCACGAGTTGTGGTTTGAACTGCCGCAGCTCGGCAAACGAGGGGAGTTCGTAGACGTACAGCCATCCCAGCCAGCCCAACAGGCCGAGAAAGGCGCACAGAGCCAGCGCGGCGGCCAGTTGAAGGCGCAGGCCGCGACTCCTGACAGGAGGCTCGGGCTTCGTCGTCGGGGAGGGTGACGGGTCGGCTACGACCGTGTTCTCGGCCAACCGGGAGCCTCCCTGGTGAGTACCGCTTGTCGCAAATTGAACATCCCCCAAACTGCTCTTGCCCCGGAAACCTACGGGCGGGCCTGTCCCCGGGCAATCAAATTGGCCTTGCGGAACTATTCGGCTCGTCTGAGCTTGCCTGCAGGGGAGTTTTACGCGCAAGGACGCCACTATGTTCAATGAGCCGTGCAGGGGGGGGACGGGGCGGCCCAGGGTCAGTCGTGTGTTCCGTCAACCGGCTGCGGGACTCCTGGGGGCCGGAATCGGGCCAAAACCGGCGTGGCGACAACCGCTTACGGAGTCGATCCGGCCCAGAAATCGGCTATACATTGTGGGTGGGCCGCCGATAGGCTATAAAGGATGGACCGGGGCTGTGCAAAGCCGGGCCAGCGTTGCTCAATTGCAGGTCACATGGAAACAGGGATTACGCCAAGGAGGGAACCGATGCGTGGCATCTATCGGTTGATGGTGATCGCGGCAGTGTGTGTCATGGTGCTTTCGGGCGCTGAGTCGGTGTGGGCAGCCAAGAGGCAGCCCGTGCCGTTGCCGGAAGAAATGCGCAGACCCGTTCGCGGCGCCGTAAGTGCGGCCGGCTGCGACACGGTGGCCTACGACGACGGAATTCCGTTCTATGTCTGGCAATCGCCCGATCCGGACGGCGACACCATGCAGTTTGTGCGCTTCTCGCCCGGGTTTGCGTGCACGCTCAAGACCGTGCAGTTCTGGGTGAGCACGAACCCCGGATTCGGCGGCGCCGGGACGCCCGGCGTGCAGGTCGACATCTACTCCGCGGCCGGAAACTATCCCGACACCCTCGTAGCCTCGGTGTCGGTGCCCAACGCGAATCTGGTCGAATTCCCCGGCGGTCCGACCGTGGTGGACTTTTCCTCCTTCAACCTGACCTTTGATCAGGATTTCTGCGTGGTGCTGCACCGCACGGGTGCGGACACCGACACCCTGGTCTTCATCTCCGACGAAAACTCCACGAACCTGCGATCGGGAGAGTATTTCGAGCCCGTGGGCTGGGAGCTGATCTTTGAAGGCTGGGGAGTCGACGTGGACTTTCTGGTGCGCGCAGATCTGTGCTGCGGCGATCCGCCCGCGTGCACTCCCGGGTCGCAGCCCGACTGGCTGACCTACGGAGGCTCGTTCCAGCGCACGTTCCGGTCGACGGCGGCCGTGAACAACGAATGCCGCCTCACGCTCGACTGGATTTCCCAGGGCGATTTCTTTGCGGGGTCCACCAATGTATCCGCCTTCTCCACCATTACGGTCGCCGATACGCTGGCCTTCCTGTGCTTCTGGAACTACCTGGCCTGTTTCGACGCGCGCACGGGTGTCCGGCTCTGGACCACGCCCCGGGACCAGTTTCCCGAGTTCGGTCAGGACATGCGCTGCCAGATCACGGTGGATGACTCCCTCGTGTATTTCGGCGGCGGCAGCTTCCGCTCGTTCAACTGCGTGAGGGTGGTGGACGGCTCGCTCGTGTGGTCGTACAACACGCTGAATGTGCCCGCGCCTGTGGGGAACACGAAGTTCGCTCCCCACGTGGTCACGGACTCGGTCGTGTACTGGGCCACCGACCGTGTGCCCGCTGAAGTGTTCGCAGCGAACAAGTACACCGGAACGCTGTTCTCCGGCTGGGGCACCAATCCCCGTATGCTCTCGGAAGGCGGCGTGTTCAACGCTCTCACCTCCGACGGCGACTCGCTCCTCTTTGTGGGCAGCGTCGCCGACGCGGGCACCCTCACCAACGGTCGGCTGTTCGCGATTCGCCTCTCCGACGGCACGATCAAGTGGACGCTCGAAGATCCGTCGGCCAAGTTCCTGAACAATCTTACGCTGGATCGCGAAGGGTTCTCGGGGTTCCTCGCCTACGAAAACGGAATCCTCTACTATCAGTCGAACATCCGCGACGACGCAGCCGGCTTCGACCACTTCCCGTGGGATGGTTCGGCGGGCGCCATCGACGTGAACCTGGAAGACGGCAACGGTGCCGGAATTGTCTGGGTGGCTCCGGCCCCCGTGGGGCGCGCGTTGTACGGCGGTCCCGTGGTGGGTGACGGGCTCGTGTACATCGGTAACGACGGCATCTTCGTTGGCGCGGACAACCCCAAGGGGGTCATCGCCCTGAACAAGGCCACCGGCGCCAGGCTCTGGCACAACCCGCTGGATGGTGCGGGGGTCCCGATGCCTCTCACCATGACCTGCGAGCCGGGTGGACGGCCCTATCTGTTCGCCGGTACGCGAGGCGGTCTGTGGTTCCTGATCGACGGGTTCTCGGGCGACGTGGTCTGGTCGCGCACGTTCAGCGGGCTGGTGCACTCGACCGTGGTACTCGATT
>Ga0105347_1000678_pt1 | contig 15732 bp, 11 predicted proteins | sample EasRivMeERMLT890_FD_89677 | JGI IMG/M metagenome (GOLD analysis project Ga0105347, IMG submission 89677) | Soil microbial communities from meander-bound floodplain in the East River, Colorado, USA - East River MetaG ERMLT890 | ecosystem: Environmental > Terrestrial > Soil > Floodplain | place... | reverse complement strand
TTGAATAGCTCGGACGCTTCCATCGCTTTGGGATATCAGGGTCGGCAGGAGCCCCGCCGGCAGCGGCGGCTCGTTGGCTCCCGGCACATGGCATTTAGCGCAGTTTCTGCGGTCGCCGGGAAAACGAATGTCGGAAAATTCGATGGGGCCGGGCTTCGCCGGCGGTCCACCGTAAACGATGAAAGGCTCGCCCAGTTGATCGCCGGTATGAATCCGGTGGATGAGGCGCTGGTAGTGGACGTTTTCCGGCGGAAGGGGGCCTTTCGCCGCCTTTCTCTTGTCGCCATCGGTCTGTGCGGCGTTGTGGCACATGACGCAAAATTCGGTGTTCCGCCTTGCCTCTCCGTGGGTGGCGAGGCTCGCGTGGCAGACGTTGCAATTCTCGATCTTGACCGCCTTTCTTCTCGGCACCGCCTCTTTGTCGGTAATGGGAAAATACTTGACGACGTTGTAACCGACGTCCCTGACGTTTTTGATGACGTCGCCGTTGGGCTTCTTCACTTCTCCGTTCTTGATTCCCTGGATGCCGATGGCCCCGGAGCCGGTGGCGTCAGCGGGCAGCGTGTATCTGAGCTTATGGACATAGATACCGTTGCCCTGCGACTCGGCTTTGCGCACGTCTTCTTCAACAGCGACTTTGTAATCCACCGTCGGCCAGGCGAGCACGAGGCGGAGATTATCCATCTGCCCGGCGTTTACCGGATCGCCTCGTTGGTTTTTTACACTAAATGTGACCGTTGGGTTCTGCCCAGGCATGGTTCCTTCGACACTCAAGATGTCAAAGACGATGCCCGCGAGCTGGGTAGACCAGCCGGGAAACGTGTGGGCTCCGGCGATCGAAGGACCAAATTCCGGCCCCTCGGCTTGATGGCAACCGAGACAGGTTCCCTCAGCCTGGGGACCGACGAGATGATTCTGGCCCGTCTTAAGATCGACGTTGTCATGACAGGCCAGACACGGAGCAGTGGCGGGGAAATTCTTCCAGTTATCCTTCTGGGCGCTCGCGTTCAAATGGCAAGCCTGGCAGTTTCGAAAATCCTTGAGGGTACCTTCCGTGGTTACCACCTGCGGGTAACGCAGGTTCGTGTAGTCGGCGACTCGCTGACCGGCTCCGACCAGTAAGTAGGGCTTGCCTGCTTTTACGCTCGGTAACAGCTTTCCGCGATGAAGCTTGTGAACGAATACTTTGAAGTCGAGATTCTCGCCGCTTTCCGGGTCGGTGAGTTGAGAGGTATGACAGAGCACGCAATAACCGACCGCTCGCCGCACACCCCCATGATATTTGAGCGGATCGTGACAATTGTTGCACGTAGCGGTTTCAACCACGTTGCGCTGGAGTTTGACCTTGCCGCCGGCGGGAACAAATTCGTAAAGCGGATTGGCGACATATTTGCCGCCGCCGCGGGTGAGCTCTCCGCCGACGACGTGGGTGGCATTGCGGTTGTAGTTCGAAGGTAGCGCGGTCTTGAAGGCGTAAGTAAAAGTAGCCGGGCCGATTCGCGCCAGCACTCCGCCTTGATCGAAGTCAGGTTGCAAGCTATCTGCCAGAACGGGCTTCCTCAGATCACCCTTGTAGACGTATTCTTTGCCGGCGACTCTAGTAAGGATGTAGTTCCGCAGGCTAGTCTCGCCGTTCTGACCTCCGGTAATGGCGGCGATGGTGAACCGCAGGCTATCTTTATCCAAATCAGCGAGCTCCAAAGCCTTCCCTTTGGAGTCGGTGATTTTAAAAGTCACCACCGGACGACGGTGGACTGGAATACTGACGGACACGATCTCGGCTTTGAGGCCGCCGGCTTCTTGCGCATGAGCCGCCAAGGGCGAACCAGCGGCCAGAGCCGGCAGTGCCAGGAGAAGAGTAAGCTCGAGCCGCAGGTACCGTTTCCCCATGTTTCGCCTTCTGTTGCCGAAGCTATGAAGTAGGAAACACCTCTCACCCTGGAGCAAAGCTTGGACCTCCCTCAGCAAACCGCCGCGGTAAAAGCAAATCGCCTATGGCGGCGCCGTCGTGCCGCTCCATTCACTCACAACAAGCCGGCAGGTCGTGCCCGCAACCACGACGGCGGCAGCACAACCGGGCACCCGGTCGATATCCGCCATAAACCAGCGAGAAACTTCATGCGGATCCCACTTGACGTATAGCAGCCGTGCCGGTTCTCCGGGGGCCAGGGAAACATCGAAATCTCCCAAAGGGCAGCTCAAGCCCAATCCAAGCGCCTTGATGAATGCTTCCTTTCGACTCCAGCAGCTAAAGAACGCGGCGGTTTGCCGGTCCTTTGGCAGCGCCCGAAGCGATGCCGTTTCCCGCGGTGAAAAAAAATGTTCCGCAACGTTTTCTCCGGGGAAATCGCGCTGGATAAATTCGACGTCGACTCCGACGGGCCGATCCTGTGTGATCGCATAGATGCCCCATCCGGCGGAATGGGCCAAATTGAACTCGATTCCCGACTGACCGGCTTTTTGTTTTACGGTTGGCTTGCCATGGGCACCGTAGGCAAAGAGAATTTCATCCGGCGGCAGTTGCAGATAGGAGCTCAAGATCGTCCGCAATAGTCCCCGTCCAACGACGAACCTTTCGCGGTCTTTCTGAAAATAAAAACGTTTCGCCCTTTGAGTTTCATCGGCCGCAAGCAGACTTTCGAAAAACCTTACTTCAGACTCCGGACGATCCAGAGAAGCAATGCAGACATGCACCTCATTTGCGCCCAAGGCCGCCCTGTTGTTGCCGTTCATGGTCCCCCTAACCGCCGGATGGCGAAGCATTGCTGCCGATGGAGACCTGCTTAACATTGACCCGACCGATCAATCAACCAAGAGACCACGTGCCCTCTCACCTTGGATTAGTCCCAGAGCCCGGGGAGCACCTTGTAACTGATCGCGTCGGCGATAGTTTCCCGCGAAGCCCGCAGCCTATAGGACCTGGTGCCGTTGGTTACTTCAACGTACCCCACCTTCATCGGATCGATGGACCGGCCACTGTAATAATAGTTCTCCGCAACGCCCTTCAGTTCCTCCATCTCATGGCCGGCATGTCGATCGACAAATTGACGCCGATCATCGATGAAAATTTCCTCGACACTCATCTCCTGCAGATTGTAGACGGGAGCACGATCGAAAGGGGTGACGTGATGTGCCTCGTTGCAGTTGCGGCAATAAAGAAAACTATCTTCAATCATGAACGTTGCCCTTCGTGCCATTTAGATAAAGCCACGGAACGCAAGGGCCGCGCCAGTTTCACCCGCGGCGCCTAAGCGGCGCAAAGGGTTTGAACCGGCAGGCCGCTGAAAACCCGACGTTCACCCTTCGAGGACTTCAGGGCGAACGGTGAGAGACTGGAAATGTTTGAGAATTTTCCCGTTCATGCTGAGCTGGTCGAAGCATTATGAGCGCTTTTCAGCGACCTACCGGAACGCAATACAGACAAACCCGGGCCGTGTCGAACCAACTCGGCGGCACCATCAGGTGTGTCTGTTGAGATACGGTGGGGTGTAGAAAACGATTCAGGAGATGTGGAACGACTTCATCAGCCTCAGCAAATAGCTTCTCTGCAGACCCAGCAGCCGGGCCGCCGCGGCACGATTTCCCTGGGTCTGGGCCAGGGCATTGACAATCACTTCGCGCCGGTATTCATCGATGCTCTCGTGGTAAGAGACCGGGGTGGAGCGGCTGTCCATTTCCACTTCCGGCGCCACGATTCCCGGAGATAGATCTTCGATTTGGATGGTTGGAGGCTGGCCGAGAACCACCGCTCTCTCGATCACGTTGGCAAGCTCGCGCACGTTCCCCGGCCAGTCGTAGGCGGTGATCGCCTCGAGAGCCTCCTGGGAAATCTCGCTGAAGCTTTTTTTCGATTCATTGGAAAATCGTTGCATGAAGAACTGTGCCAAAGCCGGCACATCTTCTTTTCGGCCTCTCAAGGGGGGAAGCATGATCGGAACAACGTTGAGACGGTAATACAAATCCTCGCGGAAGCGCCCCTCTTTGACGGCCGCTTCGAGGTTTCGATTGGTGGCGGCAATGATTCTGACGTCGACTCGAATGAGTTGGGTACCCCCCACCCGCTCAAATTCACGCTCCTGTAGGAAGCGCAGAAGTTTGGCCTGGAGTTCCTCGGAAATATCGCCGACTTCGTCGAGAAACACCGTGCCACCGTTGGCCAGCTCGATCTTACCTCGCTTGAGCTGGTTAGCGCCGGTAAAGGCGCCCCTTTCGTAACCGAACAGTTCGCTTTCGAGCAGCTCCTTCGAGAGCCCCACGCAATTGATCGCCACAAAGGGCCGGTCGTTTCTCTCGCTCCAGTTGTGGATCGCCCTGGCAAAAAGCTCCTTGCCCGTGCCGCTCTCCCCCAGCAAAAGAATCGTGCTCTTGCTCACCGCGGCTTTCTTGGCGCCGGCGATAGCGTCATTGAGCTTCGCGCTGGCACCGGCAACGAGGCGATAACGCTTATCCACCTCTTCGGAAAGGACTGCCTTTTCGCGGCGCAGTCGCTGCCTCTCCATGGCCTTTTCCACCACCAGCGCGATATGGCTTGCCTTGAAAGGCTTCGGAATAAAATCATAGGCGCCTTCTTTCATCGCCTCCACCGCCCGATCTATGGAGCCGTAGGCGGTGATGATGACCACCGGAAAATCTTTCTCCCGCTTGCGCATTTCCCTGAGCACGTCGAGCCCCTTCATTCCCGGCATTTCGATATCGAGGAAAACCATTTGCGGATCCTGGCGATCGATAAATTCCAGGGCTTGTTTGCCGTCTCCTGCGCGGGAAACGTGATAGCCAAGCGATTCCAGACGGTCTCCCAAAGCCTCTTGAATAAACGGGTCATCATCGACCACCAGAATCGTCTCACCGAGTGTATTCATAGTCTTCCTTCTCGCCAACGGATAGGCTGGTTTGCCGCGGATAATGCGCGGGAACGGTGAAAGAGAAACTGCTGCCGCTGCCGAATATGCTCTTAACCTGAATTTTGCCCCCATGCATTTCTACGAGCTTCTTTGAAATCGCCAGACCGAGTCCCACGCCCTTTGATTTCTCCCGTCCCGGCTGACTCATCTGATAGAACTCATCGAAAATCTTGCTGGCTTCCTCCGGTGGAATGCCGGGACCTGTATCGGTAATCGAAACCTCCAGCCATTCACCGCTGGTTGGGCTCACCTTCATGGTTACTTTGCCGCGATTGGGGGTAAACTTGACCGCGTTGCCGACTAGATTGGTCAGCACCTGGGTGATCTTATCTCGATCCGCCCAGGCGATTGAATTGCCGTTGGTTGAGGCGATTTCAAGATCGATGAGCTTTGCCTCCGCCACGGGCTTCAAGGTATCGGTCACTTCGTGCAGCAGGCTCGCCATGGAAAAGCTGGTGGGCTTCAACCCCGTCCTGCCCGCTTCGATGACCGACAGATCAAGAAGATCGTTGATCAGCCGCGCGAGGCGCTCCGCGCTCTCCTTGATGCCCGTCATGTAACTTGCCTGCTTACGGGTTAAGGGTCCGGTCACTCCATCAAGGATGTTCTCCGCCAGGCTTTCAATGGCGGTAAGCGGCGTTTTCAGCTCATGGGAGACGTTGGAGACAAAACTCGACTTCAGCCGGTCGAGCTCCGTCAGTTTTTCGTTGGCCAGCTGGATTTCTCTGTTATAGCGGGCCAGCTCCTGCGTCCGATCCTCGAGCTCTTGAAACAAATGGACGTTGTCCACCGCGATCGCAGCCTGGTTGGCGAAGGTGGTCAATAGGCTAATTTGACCTTCGGTAAATGGCCGAGGTTCGCGGCGGGTCAAGACGATCGCGCCAACGAGTCTATTTTCCTTGAGCATCGGCGCCGCCACCACGGCGGAAAGGCCCTCGCGACGATAGATCTCAGGCGGAGAAAACCTCGGGTCGGCAAAAATATCAGCGGTGTGAACGGTTCGTAACTCCAAACCCGCTCTTCTAAGCGGAGTTTCCGGACCCGGTCGAATCGGCAGATCCCGCAGGTAGCTCAGCGCCTCGGGTGAAATATTATCGGTGGGAACGGAGAGACGAAACTGTGCTCCGTCGAAGACAAAAGTGGCGCCGCTATCTCCTTCGCAGAGCCGTAAAGCATTTTTGTGGATCGTAGCCAGCACCGTTTCGAGCTTCGTGGGAGAGCTCGCCATCACCTGCAGCACTTTGGCGATTTCGGTTTGCTGCTCCAATGCCTCCATCAGTTCGTGATTGGTGGTTTCCAGAGCAGCCGTTTTCTCTTTGAGTTCTTCAAAGAGATTGATGTTATCGATGGCCGGACCGATTTGATCGGCCATCGAACTCATCAAGCGAAGCTCCTGCTCTGTGAGTCGTCGAGCCAGGCGTCCATTGCACGCGATCGCGCCCAAGCATCTCCCCTTCGCTTTGATGGGTACCGTCGCGAAGAACCGATAACCGATGCCCTTGGATCCCTTGCTATGGCTCAGTTCGGCATAACGCGGATCCTTCTGCACGTCCTCGAAAATGATCGGTTCGGCGGCTTCCACCGCTTTGCCAACGATCCCTTGCCCGAGGGCGAAAACCTCTTGAATAAAACCTGCCGGGTTATAGCCGGAAGCAGCCCGGACGCGAAGCTCTTCCTGTACCGCATCCAATAGATAAATCCGGGTGGAATCCAGGCCGAAGATATCCATGATCTTTTCCGCTACCTCTTGCAGAATCGGATTTAAATCGAAAGAATGAGTCGCCGTCGCCGTCACGTCGAAAAGCGCCGCCAGCTCCTTGGTTCTCTGTTGCACTTTGTCTTCCAGCGACTGATAGGAGTTTTTGATTTCGCCGACCATCTTGTTGAATTGTTCGGCGAGGATTTCGATCTCATCGCCGGTTTTGATTTCGAGACGATGGTCTAAATCCCCTTTGCCGATTTTCTCCACGCCCCACCGCAACGCTTCCAGGGGACGAACCACGCGCCGCGCGACGTAGACGCTGGCCAACAGAGCGATGCCCAAACCGATGGTGACCAACAGGTAAGTGCGCAGCAGTGAAGCGTAAAGCGGTTCATAGGCCTCCGCGAGGGGCCGCTCCACGATGACCGCCCAGTCCAGGTTCGGAAGATAAGCGTAGGAACTCAACACCTCATCGCCGTTTAAACCGCGTGTAACTATGCTTTCCGGCTTTTGCAGGTTCGGAGCGGGACGTAGCGCGGACTTGACCTGCTCCAAGTGAGCCGCTTTGTGCCTTTGCAAAACCATGCTGATATTGGGGTGGGCGATCACGTCCCCGGACCTGGCCACGATATAGGCATAGCCGGCCTTGCCCACCTCAATGTCCCGGACGATGTCCCAGATGTAACTGAGATTCACTTCGGCCTGGAGAACACCGATGACGCTTCCGGGGTACTCCTCGATGGGAACCGCCATCGTTAGATAAGGCTCGGAGCCGCGAACAAAATAGACCGGACCAAAAAAAGTGGCGCCTTGACTTGCCTGCAAAAAAGCCGGGGATTTGGCATAGTCCGTCGCGTGTTCGGGAAGAATCGTGCGAAAGCGGGACAACTGGAGGCGGGGCACGCCATCACCGTCGATGGCGGCGGCCTCGCTAATGGCCGGGGCCACATAGAGAAGCTTCATTAATTCAAACTGGCGCGCCGACTCAAACCCGCCTTCGGCAATTCGTTGACTGAGGCTCGTCGCCTTCATTTGTCCTTCGATGGTTAGAATGTATTGGGCAATCTTTGACAGCGCCGCATTGGCGGCTTCGCCTTGAACCAGGCCGATCTGCTCCCGGGCTTCATGGGAGCGAAAGTAAATCTCCGTCAGACCGCTGGCGATCATCCCGCCGCCGATCAAAGCAACGAAAATGAAGAAGTAGTTGCGGACCAGCTTGCCGTGACGCCGGCCAGAGAAACCGAACAACCTGAGCTTGGCAAAGAGTTCCGTGGTTTGCATCGGATTCGCGCCGCGGGCTAGCGGAAAACCCTGTCCGCCAGCATTAACATTTCGGCGGAAATCTTCAGGCCGATTTCCCCGGCAACTCTATTATTGATCACCAACTCAAACTTCCGGGGCGTTTCCACGGGCAATTCCTGTGGCTTTGCTCCCTTAAAAATGCGGTCCACGAACCAGGCGCCCCGATAACCCAGGGAATACAAATCCGGCGCGTAGCTCAGTAAGACGCTTTGCTCGGCGACCTGAAAGGCATTGCAGCCAAACAGCGGTAGCTTTTGTTTAGTGGCCGCCAGCGCGATGTCCTCCACGTCCTTGAACAAGCCGGAGCAGAACACAAACACACCGCCACCGCTTGCTGTATTCGGAAGCGCGGCAATCTTGCGCGAAGCCTCGGCACTGGACGCCACCGGCAGCTCGATGAGATGAATGCCGAGCCATGCAGCTACGGCGGCAAACTTGTTCCAGCTTTCACTGAAAGGCTTTAAGCGTCCGTCGAACAGCACCCGCACTTTATCAAGGGAGGGTATCACCTGCTTGAAAACCTCCAGCTGCTTACCGAGATTGGCGCTGTCGGTAAAGAAGGTTAACCCCGTCAGATTCGTTCTCGGACTTGCGAGGGAATGAACGAAACCAGACCTGACCGGATCCGCCGCGGGCAAAAAAACAATGGGAGTCTTTGGCGCGACTTCTCTGGCGACCTGGGTCTCTGTGGTCCCGAGAGTCACCATGACGTCCACCCGTTGTTTTTGGAGCCCTGTCTTCAGATTGGCGCGGAGCTCCGCTTGTGTTTCGCCGTCGATACGTTGCCAATTTAGAGTTTCTCCCTCGACGTATTTGAGCTCCTCCAACCCGTCACGGAGCCCGTTTACCTGGGGTTGGAGGCGAATATTGCGGCCCTCCATGACGATCACAACATTGAGCGTTCCCGGTTTCGGAGCCGCTCCTAGTCCCATCGTCGCCGCCAGTATGAGCAAGCCCAGGTGCCGCAGTGTCTTCGTCATAGGGTTCCGTTGATTTTATTCATAGCGAGCGGCGCATGCGCCTGGGCTCATCGGATGGCACCGCCGCGCATCACCGTCTGAAGCGTCGCCAGGGTAAAGAGGCTGGGCTGATAGCCCTGATTGTAACTTCGGACGGCGTCCACCAAGGTGCTCCGGCCGTTTTGCACATTGACAATAACCACGGTGCCGACTGAGAGAGCCTGCTGGCCATCGGGAAGTTTCACGGGACTGCGAAAAGCGAATTGCTCTTTCCAATAGTTTCCCTTGGCATCCCAAATCATGGTCCAGAGAGATTCGAAGTTCTGGGTATCAAAATAAACAACCTTACGCGGGTAGCAATAACTTGGATCCTTGGGTGTGATCTCAAGACCATAGGCCTCGATGACCTCCCAGCTGTCTTTCAACGGCAAATAGTCCCCACTCTTGCGCTGGAACGGAACCTGTTCCTGGGCCAAATTGCCCAACATTTTCGATCTTCCCAAGAAGCGATAGTTGAAATCCGTGACCTTCCCGCTAAAACTGTTGATATCGTCAAAATTGAATTCGCTGGGGGCTATGGTCGCGCATCGTTGAATCGGCGGGGCGCGCCGGACGCGTCGGATACTGGGCACATAGATATAAAGATCGTCTTCTCTTTTGGGATCCGCGTAGCGGATCTCCAAAGTCGTGGTCCCGGCGGTATCCCGCGGATATTCGTCGGCGCGAAGCTGCATCCAATCAATATGGTCATAGCCATCAATCCATGGCCTTGAATCCAGGCTGACTCGCCCCCGCGTCTTCATCGTGTGATGGAGCACTTCCGCACGGCGCTCCGATCCGTCTCTTTCGATGGCGTAGCGAATAATCTTACCTCCGCCGGTGCCTCCCCCGGTGCGGTAATCGTCCCCGATCCAACGCCAGTAAAAATTCCAACCCATCTTTAACCCGATTTGTGGATCGCCGGCCTGCACGTCAGGGAATGGCAGGCCTGCAACATAGTGGAGCAGTTCGCCATTGGATCCCAGTTTGGCCTCACCCGTATAGCGGGCGGTCGCAGCTTTGTATTCCTTGGGAGCGCCGATTGATTGGCCGGGCTTTATTCGGAGGCTATAGCCCTGCTTGATTCGGTTCAGGAGGTTTTCACCGACCATGCCCTGGACTCTCTGCCAGTCGTGCGGGCCGATGGTATCACCGGGCTTGAGGTCGGCTTCGGCAGCCCAAAGGGGAAAGCTCGGCAACAGAACGGAGACGAAACAGACGGTCAACAAAAATGGCAGGAGCGGGGCCCGATACCCTCTTTTGAGTTTCATCTCATCACAGCCTGACGGTAGCAAACGGGGCGGCGCACGAATAATCCGAAAGCTACGCCGCCCTTATCAACGAACAACAAGACCGCGACGGAGTCAGGAAAAAATGCTGAGCGACCCTTATCGCAGTCAAATATATACAGCAAGCTTTACGCCAGTTCCGAAAGCCACGGGTCTGCCGCCTTGAGGCTTGATCTTAAGGCAGAATTGTTCCTGGGAGCTGCGAACGGCGCCGGGTGGGTGTCTACAAAGTTACACCCGGGTGTGAACTTTTGTAGACAGGGGCTGCCAGTAGTTTTGATGTGCCGGCAGAGGTTTCACTATTTGGAAGTCGGGCCGCGCGTTACTCGAAGAGATGCCTAAAACCCCGGAGAGATCCGGTTGTGAAACCCGTGCTTACTTATCCGTCTGTCGTTCCGCTAATTCAACCATCTCATCCACCAGCCCTTGCATCTCCTGAACCACGTTTTCCAACAGCTGTGCGCGCGCAGCTGGAATAGCTGATTGATCTCCATTGTCTGGCAGACTGGTGATGGCAAGGAGCAGCACCGACATGCAGTTCTTTAGGTCGTGAGCGACGCGCTTTGTTTGAGAGCACCGGCTGCCGGTTTGCTGTGCTGCTGCGCTCTTGATGGGCGTCTGGGCTCGACTGGCAGTTCGGTTTGGCAAATGCAGAACCGTAGTCATAAGTACATCCGGAGCAAGTGGATTTGCATCTTCTTCAAGCCTTCCCTCTTAGTGGATCATGAAGCGAGCGTAATAGTCAAGGCATGAACTGTGCCAATACTGAAGCCAAAAAACGACTTGCCCTGGGCATCTCACGAGTCGCTCATCGTGAGAGTAGCGATATCACCTTTGATCGGAACAAAAAACACCGGGGGCAAAACTTCTTACCTAACGGTTTGACCGCAAGAGCGAACAACAAAGCGATGAAGGCGGTATGAAAACTCTGACGATCCGGCCTCCCACGCGCTTACCCTACTCTCAACGTCCTAATCAAGCGCGACAGGTAGGTCCTTTGCAGGCCCAAAACTTTGGCCGCAGCCGCGCGATTGCCTTCGGTCTGAGCGAGGGTTTTGGCGATCAGGTCCCGTCGGTAGTCATCAATAGCGCCGTGATAGGAGAACTTGTCGTGTGCGGGGTTGGGTAGCTTGGCCACAACTTTGGTGGGAAGGTCAAGGGGAGTCAACCACGGCCCTTGACCTAGCACCACCATGCTCTCGATGACATTGGCGAGCTCGCGAATGTTTCCCGGCCACTCATAGGCAACCAGTTTCTGCAGCGCCTCATCCGTCACCCCGTTAAAAATTTTTTTGGTTTCCAAGGCAAACCGCTTCAAGAAGTAGTTTACCAGTTCCGGAATATCGTCCTGGCGCGCTCGCAGCGGCGGCAATTTCAGCAAAACGACGTTGAGACGATAGTAAAGGTCTTCGCGGAAATGGCCGCCGCGCACCGCGCTGTCCAAGTCACGATTGGTCGCAGCGATGATCCTGACGTCGACGCCGATGGGCTTGGTTCCCCCCACCCTCTCGAATTCGCGTTCCTGGAGGAACCTCAGGAGCTTGGTCTGAAGTTCCGTAGAAATATCCCCGACTTCGTCGAGCAACACGGTGCCCCCATGTCCCAATTCCATTTTTCCTTTTTTCAACTGGAGCGCTCCGGTGAAGGATCCTTTTTCGTGACCGAAGAGCTCGCTCTCCAGCAATTCTTTAGACAAGCCCACGCAGTTGATGGCGATGAACGGTTTGGCCTTTCGATCGCTCCAATTGTGGATTGCGCGGGCAAATATCTCCTTGCCTGTCCCGCTCTCGCCCAGCAGCAAGATGGTCGCCCGGCTGGCCGCGGCCTTCTTCGCCACGTCCAGCGCTCGATGGATTTCCGCGCTCTTGCCCAAAACCATGCGATGCCGCTCGTCCACCTCTTCGGTAAGAATCTCAACTTCCCGCTTGAGCGTTTCGCGTTCGAGGGCCTTCGCCACGATCAAGGCGATATGATCCGGTTCGAAGGGTTTCGGGATAAAATCGTAGGCGCCTTCCTTCATCGCCTGGACCGCCCGTTCGATGGTGCCGAAGACTGTAATCATCACCACCGTGATATCGTGTTCTCTTCGGCGAATTTCCCTGAGCACTTCGAGGCCATTCATACCGGGCATTTCGACGTCGAGAAGAACCAGGTGCGGACTCTGGCGCTCGAGGATTTCCAGTCCCTCCCTGCCGGTTGCCGCGCCCAAGACTCGATAACCCAGAGATTCCAGGCGGTCCTGCAACACCTCGCGGATATCTGGGTCGTCGTCAACTACAAGAATCGTGCTCACGATGGGTTCCAAGGCGCACCTACAACGAAACGTGGAGAACTTTTTCGATTTTGCTTTTGAGCTCCGGCCAGTCGAAGGGTTTGAGGATAAATTCGCTGGCTCCCTTGGCCAGCGAGCCGATCGCCGCCTCCCGAGAAGTCGAAGAAGTAATGATAATGATAGGCAGCCTCGTGTCCTTCTTACGAACCTCCTCCAGAACCTCAATGCCGGTCATTTCCGGCATCTTGACGTCGAGGAAAACCCCGTCAAATCTTTCCGTGGTAATTCTTCTCAAGGCCTCGGCGCCGTTGGCCGCGGTGACCACCGTGAATCCACACGCCTCCAAACGGTCCTGAATCACCTCGAGAATATCTTCTTCATCATCGGCCACCAGAACTCTCATTCCCATCGCACCCCTCCTCCATGGCTAGTTTTCCAAAGGTCGTTTGGCGGGCAAGGTAAAAGAAAAACAGCTTCCCTCGTCTATTTGGCTCTCGATCCAGATTCTTCCCCCGTGCATATCCACTAACGCCTTGGATATGGCCAAACCAAGGCCCGTGCCTTTGGCTTTTTGTTTGTTGGATTGTTCCAGCTGATAGAATTTATCGAAGATCTTGACGGCTTCGTCCGCGGGAATTCCCGGCCCGCTATCGACCACCGAACATTTGACCCATTCCGCATCCGGCGCATCGATGGTAATCGTAACCTTGCCGTTTATCGGCGTGAATTTGAGCGCATTGCCGACCAGATTCATCAGAATCTGCACGACCTTGTCGCGGTCCGCCCAAACGTTCATCTCGCCGCGCGGGCTCAGCACTTCGAGACTGATGAGTTTTTCCGCCGCCACAGTGCGGAGCACTTCAGCGACTTCCCGCGCCAGCGCATCGATGGTCAAATAAGCCGGCCTTAGATCGATCTTTCCGGCCTCGATCTTCGATAAATCCAACAGGTCGGTGATCAGGCGACCCAAGCGATCCGCATTGGACTTGATCCGGCCGAGATAGCGGGTCTGCTTCTCATTCAACGTTCCGGTGATGCCATCCAGCATATTGTCCACGGAACCCTTGATGGCAGTCAGCGGGGTTCGTAGCTCGTGGGAAACGTTGGACACAAAGTCTGACTTCATTTTGTCCAGATCTTTGAGTCTGCGCTGGAAACGGTGCTTTTCGCTGATATCCTTGGCCACACTCAATAAACCCGTGATCTGACCTTCGGTGTCTCGAATCGGCGAAACTGACAGCGACAGAAAGATCTCGCCGCCGTCTTTTCTCCGGCTGCGCAGCTCCAGGTCCCGCAATGAGCCGGAAAGCTCGACTTTGATTCTCATCTCCTCCGTCTGGTTGGCGCGCTCCGGCGGCAGCAAGATCGACATCGGTTGCCCAACCGCTTCCTCTTTGCTGTAACCGAAAAGAACCTCGGCCCCGCGGTTCCACGTCTGAATTCGATCTTGCAAGTCGCTGCACAGGATCGCGTCCGGCGCGTTCTCGACCAGGCTTTCGACATAGGCTTTACCCTTCGCCACCTCGTCGTAAAGCTGGGCGTTCTCCAAGGCCGCGCCGAGTTGGGAGCCGAAAGCCTTGAGTAGATGAGTCTCTCGTTTGGCAAATTCATGCCGCTTGCGACTGCCGACCACAATCATCCCCAAGACACGGTTCTTGGACAGCACCGGAGCGGCTGCGGTGGATACAACACCTTCCTGCTCCATGGTCCGGGTTCTGAAGAGCGGATTCTTGCGGATATCGACGCAAACGTAGGGTTCTTTGGTCTCGAAAACAATGCGCGAAACATTGAGACGGTCGGATTCGACCGGCGTCAGGCCGGACAAGAATTCAGGCGAGTGCAAACCGCGGGCGGCGCGCACCACCATATATTTTCGATCGGCATCAAGGACGCGAACAAAACCCACCTCAAAGCCCAGGATTTCCAGCGACTTGTCTAACGTATCGTTAAGGACCTTTTCGATGTCGAGGGATTGAGTAGCCGTCTCGGCAACAGCGAGCAAGGCGGAGAGGTCGCTTGAACGCCTGAGCGGTTCGGACCTCAGCGCGAAGTTGCTGGCGGAGCCTTTCTCCATCGTTCCCGCGTTTTTAGTCCGCTGGTGCTCTCAAACAGTCGGGCCGCGCAACTCGAAATGATCCCGCAGGTACCCCACCAGCAGAGAATTCGGACCGGCCCAGTTTTTCATAACTCTACCTACCGCCCCGTCCACCTTGCCAGGATCCCCACCGAACCCGACATTGATGGTCCCTGCCGCACAGGTTTCGACCTTGATGCCGATGGATCTCCGGTACATTACATTCATGCCCACGCTGATCTTTTTTGCATTGGCCATCCATTGGCCTTTGACGGGGTGATCGAGGTCCTGTCGCCAGTCACGCTTCTTGACGACACCGGGTTGTTTCACGCAGTCCTCAAATATCTCAGAGTAATGGTCGTCGCCGAAACGAAACAGACCGGGATGGGGTTCGTTCCTCTTCAGCCTTCGTTCCTTCAGGCTATCGTCCTCTACCCAGCCGATAAAAACCGGGCTTATGTCATCTCGGCTTTCGTTGAGACGGCAAGAGGCCCACATCGGCTTTGCGCCCTTGGCCACATCCTTAACGTCTTGTAGGAATCGCACAAGAAATTTGTTTATCTCCAAAAAATGCTCCGGTGTAACACCCCCGGGGATCTTCGCGCGCGCCATCAAGCCTACCTCCTTGGTTGTTTCGATGATTGCGGACTTACAATAATACAAAGACCGAACTTAAGCGATCAGCCTGCCACAAGTGACTTGAGTAACTTTCGTGGGAGAAATTGTCCTAACCCGTTGCTTATCCCACAGATATTTTGACACTGTCAAGTTTAGATCTTCGCGCAATGTGCAACTCAGTGCCATGTGCACAGGCGGTGCCAAGCACAAAGAACGGAGCGAAAAAGGCTCAACTGCGAAAGATTCTGTTGCGGGAAGGTGAGGTCACTGCTAAAAGGCCAACATCCCTAGCATAGTTTTGGATACGGTAGCGTATCCAAAATGGCTCGTGCCACAACCGGCCAGGATCAGTCATCAGCTTGCGTCCAAGTTCGCAGTGATTTTGCCGGGGGTAGCTGCTCCCAGCGGGATGCTCGCATCGTCAGCCTGCTAGACTCTTCCGTTAGGGGAAGGAGCCCATCCCTCCCCTAACTAACCACTGGTCCTGCTCATCATTCAATCTCCATCATCAAAGTTGACGCGAAGGATCATGCGCCGATCTACCCGGACCTCATCGAACCCTACCGGGTCATACCC
>Ga0105347_1000672_pt1 | contig 15860 bp, 13 predicted proteins | sample EasRivMeERMLT890_FD_89677 | JGI IMG/M metagenome (GOLD analysis project Ga0105347, IMG submission 89677) | Soil microbial communities from meander-bound floodplain in the East River, Colorado, USA - East River MetaG ERMLT890 | ecosystem: Environmental > Terrestrial > Soil > Floodplain | place... | reverse complement strand
TCACCGTGCGGTGAAGTTCCGACCAGGTGGCCGGCCCTGCCCACCGGGTCCACCAGCCCTCGACGGTCTGTCCCTTCAGGTCGGTGCCGGCGGACTCGAACAGGCCCACCGCCAGGGCGTTGTGGTGCAGGATGCGCCCTTCGCGGTCGGTGATCCACACGGCCCACGGGAGATGGCCGAGCAGCGCTTCCAGACGGTCCGGTTGCGCAGGTCCGGTGGGTGCCGCGACGCTCTTCGGAATGTGCGAGTCTCCCGCGGTCACGCTGCTTTCGGCGTGCAGCCGGTTCCCCAGCGTGTCGAGCGCCCTGGCGAACCGCGACGTCTCTCCGAATTCCATCCAGGCGGGAGTCTGCTCGGACACGGAGTTTGCATCGAGCTTCTGTCCGGCGGCTAGTTGCTCGGCACGCGTGACCAGACGCTCCAGAGGACTGACCAGTCTGTCGTCGAGCCAGGCTGACAATCCGAGGGAGATACTCAGGACCGCCAGAAGCCCCAGGAAGATGAGCAGCCTCTGATCGATGCCGGCAGCGGCCACCAGCACACCCAGGAGCAGGGCCGCCGTCACAAGCGACTGAATCAGGAGCAACCGGAAGATCGTGCGCCGGCTCGAGGCTCGCGGCGGCGTGGATTGTCCTGCGATCGGTCCTGTGGGGGTCATGGGAAGGCTCCTGATTGCATATCGGCGCCGGAGGCCCTGTGGTTCAATCACTTCCGGGTGAAAAATGTCGCTCCACTTTCGGCGGGCTGCATGATAGACTACGTCATGGAGTTCCTCCACGACCGGTTCGGTCGCAAGATCGAGTACCTGCGGATCTCACTCACCGACCGCTGCAACATGCGGTGCTACTACTGCATGCCGAACGGCAGCCCCGATTTCGTAAAGTCGCAGGATCTCCTCGATGCCGACGAAATCGGACTCGTGGTGGGGGCCATGGCCGATCGCGGTTTGCGCAAGGTGCGTCTCACGGGGGGTGAACCCCTGCTTCGTCCCGACATCGTGGACGTCGCCGCCACCGTCGCCGGGACGCCCGGCCTGAAGGACGTGGCGTTGTCCACCAACGGCCTGCTTCTGAAGAACCGGGCCGCGGCCCTGGTTGCGGCCGGAGTACGTCGCGCCAACATCAGCCTCGACAGTCTCGATCCCATCAAGTTCGCGCGTGTCACCGGCAGCCCGTTCCACAGCCGCGTGCTCGCGGGTATCTACGCCGCGCTCGACGCGGGGATGTCTCCCGTGAAGATCAACATCGTGGCCCTTCCCGACCTCGACCTCGCGGACATGTCGGCGTTTCTATACTGGGCGCAACGGCATGCGCTGCACCTGCGCTTCATCGAAGAGATGCCGTTCGGAGCGGCCGACTCGGTGGGTCCGTCCAACGCGCGCCTGCGCACCATGATCGAGGCCCTGGCAGGCGATCTCGAGTTTCTGCCGCACAATCCACTGGCCGACCTGGTGCCCCCCTGCCGGATTCCCGGCGAGTCCTGGACCATCACCTTCATTTCGCCCATGACGGGGCCGTTTTGTGGCGCCTGCAATCGCGTGCGGCTCACGGCGCGCGGATTCCTCAAGCTCTGTCTCGATGAGGATCTGGGACTCGACCTGGCGCCTCTGATACGGTCGGGAGCCGATCGTCGCGAGTTGTCGGACCGAATCCGTCATGCGATTTACCACGACAAACCCGAACGTCATCATTTCGCGGACGACGACTTCGACCGGCGCGGGCGCATCATGGCGCGCATCGGCGGCTGAGCCGTGAGCGAAATCCGCCACGACACCGTGCACATGGTCGACGTGGGCGACAAGCCGGTCACGTTCCGGCGCGCCCGCGCAGCCGGCGTTCTCTCCGTGTCCGAAGAACAGATGCGACTGCTCGCGTCGGGCGAAGTGGCCAAGGGGGACTGGCGAAGCGTGGCACGCGTGGGCGGCATCCTGGCCGCCAAGCGTTGTGCCGAGTGGATTCCGCTGTGTCACCCCATCGCCCTCGAGCAGGTGGAGGTGGACATCTCGCTGTCGGTCGACACGAGGCGCGTGCGTGTGGAGTGCACGGTGGCCACGCACGGCAAGACCGGTGTCGAAATGGAAGCGTTGTGCGGTGTGAGTTCGGCGCTTCTGTGCGTGTACGACATGATCAAGGGTGCGGATCGGGGCGCCACCATCGAGTCGGTGACGCTTCTTGAGAAGTCGGGTGGACGATCCGGGCACTGGACGCGGCCCTGACCTGCGACCGAGAGCGAAAATAAAAAAAAAGAGCGGGCTTTGCAGCCCGCTCGATCTCGGGAGTGGTGGAGGGGGGATGCCCGACTTAAGGCGTCAGGCGGCTGGTTTGGGTACCAGCGCGCACCACTCCCAATCTTTTCGAGTCCGGGCTGAATATAGGCATTCGGCCGGACCTGTCAAGGACAATTGCCCCAGGAAAGAACAGCTGATCCACATTCGCACAATAAGTGTGCGCCGCCAACACGTTGCTTTTCAGCCCTTTAGACGCTGGCCGCGGCATGGCCACCACAGGTTGTGGATAAGCCCAGTTCCTCCATCACCATATTGATTCTGGCCGTACTGGCAGTGTCCACCGCGGCACCGGCCATCCGGCTGGGTTCAAGCCCCGCTCTCGCTGTTTCGTTCTGGCGCGTGGGTCTTGCGGCGTTTGCCATCGGTTGCGGAATGCTGGCGAGTGGACGAAAAACCACGCTGTTCCTGTCGCGGCTTGCTCCGCTGGCCGGTGTGCTGCTGGGACTTCACTTCTGGACCTGGATCGCATCGCTCGATACGATCCCCGTGGCACGCTCCGTACTGCTTGTGTCCACCAAGCCGGTATGGGCTGCAATCCTCGGACGCATACTTCTCAAAGATTCCGTCACCGCCAGAAACTGGTGCGGCATTGCCATCGCGTTGTGTGGAGTAGCCGTGGCCACCGGCGGCGGCGTGGGCATGACCGGGGGCGATCTTCTGGCTCTCGCGGGCGCCGTTCTGGCGGCCGGCTACATGGTGGTGGGGCGTCGCGAGCGACAACGCCATGATCTGGCCCCGTATCTTTTCAATGTGTATGGCTGGGCCGCCCTCACGTTGCTGCCGGCACTCGTGTTCACGAGTACGTCGCCGTGGCCGTCACATGAAGTCGACTGGCTTGTCTTCGCATTTCTCGCGGCCGTGCCCACGGGGATCGGCCATTCGTTGTACAACTACTCGCTCAAACATCTCCCGGCGCACGTGGTGGCCACGACCATTACGCTCGAGCCCTGGGGCGCGTCGGTGTTCGCGTTCTTCCTCTTCGGGGAAACGCCCGAACCCTCCACGTGGTGGGCGGCGCCTCTGGTGCTGCTTGGAGTGTGGCTGGTGGTGCCGCGGACCGCGAGTTCGTCTCAGTAACGGGCCCGCCAGCGGCCCGGCCGCTCAGCGGATCTTGCGCCTGCGTTGCGACACGAAATCCCAGAGCACAAACTCACCGAGCTCGTCGGGCGAGGTGAAGTAGGCGCGGCCGCGATTGAGCTCGGTGAGCCGGGCCACAAACGATCGAAGGTAGGGATCGCTGGTGATCATGAATGTGGTGATGGGGATGCGGTGCTTCCGGCACGCCACCGCTTCATCGAGCGTCCGGTTCACGATCACCGGATCGAGGCCCACCGGATTCTTGTACACCGAGCCTCCGGGCCGGTCGATCATGGAGGGCTTCCCGTCGGTGATCATGATGATCTGCTTGTTGGGATGCTTCTCGCGGGCCAAAAGCGAGCGCGCCATCTGCAACCCGGCCTTGGTGTTGGTGTGAAACGGCCCGGCGTTGACGCGGGCGAGATCCGAGATCTTCACTTCGGAGGCCGAATCGCCGAAGAGCACCACGCGCAGCGAGTCCTTGGGATACTGACGCAGGATCAGCTCCACCAGCGCGAGGGCCACCTGTTTGGCCGGCGTGATCCGGTCTTCGCCATACAGCACCATGCTGTGGCTCACATCGAGCAGGAGCACCGTGGCGCAGGAGGTGCCCGACTCGGTTTCGGTGACTCTGAGATCGTCTTCGCCCAGGGTCAGCTCGTCCGAGCGCCGCAGGCTGTTCTTGAGCGACTCCTGAAAGTCGATCTTGCCAAGATCGTCGCCAAACTGGAACGGGCGACGCTCCGGAAGCGGTTCGGCCGTTCCCTCCCCCGCGTGTGGCGTGGCGTGAGACCCGCGACCGCCGGGGCGAAGCCCTCCGAAGATGCGCTCCAGTGCCTGCTGACGAATCAGTTTCTCCGCGCGTGCGCCGGGGACCAGGCCCCCTTTGGGATCGCGCCTTAGGTAGCGCTCGTCTTCGAGCTTCTGCCGGAATTCGTCCAGATCCCAGTCATCCGGGAGACGCCCCTGCGCCTTCAATTGCTCAAGCCAGCGGAGCGCCTCGTCCACATCGCCCGAGGTGAGCAGAAGCAGGTAGTGGAACAGCTTCAGGAGACTCTGTTCCGACAGGCGGCGCAGCCGCTCGGCATCCCACCGGGTATAGCGATATTCCACGGGGCCTAGTCGCGGCCTCCCTTGAGCATGGTGGCGAGCATGTCGGTGTACCGGAACGCCACATCGGTGGCCTCGCGCGCCAGCATGTTGTACTGATGCAATCCTTCCAGCACGATCTCCATGGCCACGTGCAGGTCGGCTTCGTTTCCGGACTTGAAGCAGCGACGGGCGAGCACATCGAGCCCGCTGACGCTCACAAGTTTCTTTCCGTGTTCGGCGTCGGTGTCGGAATCTGAGAGGTCCACCTGGTGCCCGGTGTTGAACCAGCCCAGCACATCGCTGTACGGAGAGTCTTCGGTGGTGTCCCCCCGTGCGGCTTTCGGATTGGGGCAGTGCCGATCGAACACCCGACGCGCGGCGCGACCGAAGAGCCCCATCCCCACGACCAGGGGGCCCTCCTGCTCGCCTTCGTACACCAGTTCGATCTTCCCGGTGACGGCGGACAGTGCGGCCACCACGTCGAGCAGCCGGGCACGCGCGGAGGGGACGCGCTGGACCAGCGCCCGGCGCTCCGCGTTGGAGACCACGTTCTCGAGAGCCGCGATCGGAACTCGTGCCGACACGCCCGACGTCTGATCGACATGCTCCGATTCGCGCGCCTCGAAGGCAAGCGACTCCACCACCTCTCGCAACAATGGGGAGATCTCCACGGACGATTCGCGCTCGATCCAGGCCTCCTGGTCGGTGATGGCGAGTGCGTCCTCGAGGTGTGCTGGATAGTGGGTAAGGATCTGCGAATCGATCCGGTCCTTGAGCGGCGTGATGATGTTGCCGCGGTGCGTGTAGTCCTCGGGGTTCGCGGAAAATACGAGCAGCATGTCGAGTGGAATGCGAACCGGAAACCCCCGGATCTGAATGTCCTTCTCCTCGAGGAGATTGAGCAGCCCCACCTGGATGCGCGGCTGCAGATCGGGCAGTTCGTTGATTGCAAAGATGCCGCGATTGGAACGCGGGATGATGCCATAGTGTATGACTTCGGGATCGGAGAAGTCGAGGCGCTCACGTGAGGCCTTCACCGGGTCGATGTCGCCCAGGAGATCGGCCACCGAAACGTCGGGCGTGGCCAGCTTCTCGCCGTAGCGCGCCTCCCGGTGCCGCCACGCCACCGGAGCGTCGTCTCCCCGTTCCGCCACCAGGCGGCGGCCCAGATCGGAGGCCGGCGACAGCGGGTCGTCGTTGAGCGGCGCGCCCTCGAGCACGGGAATGTACTCGTCGAGGAAACGTGTGAGCATGCGCAGGAGGCGCGTCTTGGCCTGCCCACGCAGGCCGAGCAGAAGGATGTTGTGGCGCGCGAGCAGGGCGTTCACCAGATGCGGGATCACCGTCCGGTCGTAGCCTTTGATGCCCGGAAAGAGTTCTTCGTCCCGCGAGAGAAAGTCACGCAGGTTGGAGCGGATCTCGTCTTTGACGGATCGACTCCGGTAGCCCGAAGCGCGCAGGGCGCCGAGCGTGGCGGGTTGTCTCATGTAACTCCTCGACGTGGGGTGCACATCAACAGCGCAACGCGGGGTTGCCCGCATCAAAGGCGATGGAGACCTCGAGGGCAATGCCATTCGAACCCCGGCGGTCCGCCCGCTCTGTGCTCGCCGGGGCGGTTTTTCGGCTTTTCGCGAGCCCGGGACAGGGATATACTTCGGAGCGTACGTGGGTTCCACCCCGGCTGCGACCGACTGCGAGTTGTGCCCGAATCGTTCTCCAACCAGGACGTTCCAGAACACTCAGCGGTGGCATCGCGGCGTCGGCACCAGCCGTCCCGCAGGGGCACCTGCAAGCACAGTTTGACGTCCGGCCTGCGACGCCGGACGCGCGGACACACCATCTGGAGGACGTAATGAAAACACGCTTTGTATGGATCTTCGGCCTGCTCGTGGCCAGCCTGTCGTGGGGATGTTCCAGCAACAAGGACCTGATCAAACAGCAGGAGACTCAGATCACCGAGCTGCAAGCCCAGGTCACCAATCTCGAAACCGAACTGGCTGCCGAGAAGCGGCGTTCGGAAGAAATGAATGCCGAGCTGGAGGCGGCCCTGTCGGAATACCAGAAGAAGGAGCAGGTCCTGCTCGAGAAAATCGACGACAAGTCCGTGATCACAGTGTCCGATGCCATGCTCTTCCAGTCGGGCGGAGTCAACCTCACGGACAACGCGAAGGACATTCTCGATCGCATCGGCGAAGTCCTGTCACGTTACCCCGACCGTGAAGTCCGCGTGGCCGGTCACACCGACAACGTGGGCATCGGACTCGAGTTCCAGGGTCGATTCCAGTCGAACTGGGAACTCTCTACCGCCCGCGCGTCTTCGGTACTTCACTACCTGCGCGCGAAGCACAACGTCCCCCCCGACCACATCGCCGCCGTGGGCTACGGCGAGTTCCGTCCCATCGGCGACAACTCCACGCCCGAGGGTCGCGCGTCGAATCGGCGAGTGGTGATTGAGGTCGGGCCGAAGCTGTAGGGTCTGTTCATTGAACTTCGCATGAGCATCCGCGCCCTCGACCGGTTCGCGTGGGGCGCGGATGCACCCTGGGGCCCCGGGCCGCTTGTGTGGCTGGGCTTCCCGCTTCTGGCCGTTTCCTCCGTGATGTTGTGGTTTCTGCCTTCCACACTTGCGACCGCGGCGGGCGCCGGCCTGGCGGTGGGGCTCCTTCTGGCCATCCCGCTTTTGTGGCGCGAAGGCTACACGCTCATGGTGCTGTGGCTCGCACCTATCGCAGCCTTCGAACCTCTGCCCACGCCGGGCGTGCGAGCCGCCAAGTACGTGCTGCTGGCGGCAGCCATTGCCGTCGCAATCGCGAAGCGAAATCTCAGCGACATGCCGGCCGGTCGCTTCGACGTGAAAGCGATTCTACCCTCCGCGGTGCTTCTGGGCTGGCTGTGGTTGCGTGCGCTTCTCGGCGCGGAGCCACTGGCCGGTGCGCTGGAAGCGGGGCGGCTCACGCTGGTGGCGGGTGTCGCCTGGCTCTGGCTCACCGAACCGCCGCGCTCCGGCGCGCGTCGATACTACTTCGCACTCTGGATGGCCATGGCCGCTTTCCAGGCGACGGTGTGCATCGTGGAGGCCTCTGCGCTGGGCGCCCTCCGAAGTTATGGCACCTTCCCCAACGCCAATGCCATGGGAGCGTACCTGTTGATTTCAACGGGGCTTTGTTTTGCGTTCGCCATAGGTGCACAAAGACGAGCACACAAAGTGGGCCTGTGGTGTCTGGTCTCGGTCCAGCTGTTTGCAATGTACCTCACCGGATCGCGTGCCGCGTGGGTCGCGCTTCTGATCTGCCTTTTGGTGTCGGCCGCAACGGCCAGGCACTGGCGGAGCCTGGGTCTGGGGCTCATGACGCTTCTGGCCGTGGTCGTCGTGTATGTATCGAACCCTCTGTTCCGCATGGTGACCCAGGCGGCGCTCAGGTTCCAGACGGGGCTCACGCATCGCCCCATTCTCTGGGAGGCGGCCGATCGAGCCGCCGACAACGTGCCACCGTGGGGATACGGCCTCGAGGCCGCGGGCGACGTGATGTCGAGGGAGGCTCGTTATCCGAGTGAGATCCACTCGGAGATTCTGGCTCCCATGATGAAGGCCGGCAATCCGCACAACTTCTACCGCGAGCTCTGGCTGGAGACGGGCCCCATCGGAATGGCCCTGTTTCTCATGGCCGTGTGGGCCCTTGCGCGTTCGGCCTGGAGACATCGTGCCTCTCCGGATCGAGCCCGCAGGGCCTATGCCATCACGCTTCTGGGAGTCACGTGCGGGCTCCTGGTTCACGCGTACTTCGAGCGCTCCATGTTTCTGGGCACCATGTCCTATGCGATCTTCTACTGGTTTCTTGTCACGCAGGCGGTGCGTGAGAATGACCCTCTTCGGGCCGAGACTGCGCCCGCCTCTCCTGCGCGCTGACATGATCATCGCCGGGCTCGTCAGACGCTCCTGTGCGATTCTGGGTTGGCTTTGTGTGTGCGCCGTTCCAGCTATCGCCTTGCCTCTGGAGCGCCTCACGCTCCCCAAGGGGTTCGAAATCAGCATGTTCTCCGATGGCGTCGATGGTGCGCGGTCTCTCGCGCTGGGAAGCTCGGGTACGGTGTTCGTGGGCACGCGCACGACCGGTGTGGTGTACGCCCTGCGCGACAAGAACGGCGACGGCCGGGCCGACTCCACGTATGTAATTGCCCGCGGATTGAATCAGCCCAACGGCGTGGCCGTGCACGGGGCGGATCTGTACGTGGCCGAAGTGAATCGCGTGCTCGTGTTCCGTGGAATCGAATCGCTGCTCTCGTCGCCGCCCAAATACGAGATCGTGACCGACCGGCTACCGAGCGACCTCCATCATGGCTGGAAGTTCATCGGCATCGGCCCCGATCAAAAGCTCTACGTGCCTGTGGGTGCCCCCTGCAACGCGTGTCTGCGCGACGACACGCGCTACGCGTCGATCCTGCGAATGGACCTCGACGGAAGCCATATGGAGTCGTTCGCCACCGGCATTCGCAACACCGTGGGCTTCGACTGGCATCCCGACACCGACGAGCTGTGGTTCACCGACAACGGCCGCGATCACATGGGAGACGATCTGCCCTCCGATGAACTGAATCGCGCGTCCGTGCCCGGCCAGCACTTCGGGTTTCCCTACTGTCACGGGAAGGACGTACCCGACCCGGAGTATGGAGACGATCGCGACTGTGCAGAGTTCGTGCCGGCCGCACTTGAGCTGGGAGCGCATGTGGCCGCACTCGGCGTGCGCTTTTACGAGGGGCGGTTGTTCCCCGAGGCGTATCGCGGAGGAATGTTCATCGCCGAACACGGGTCGTGGAACCGGTCCTCCCCCGTGGGCTATCGCGTGGTGTTTGTGGCGCTGGACAGCTCGAAGGTGGTGCGCCATGAACCGTTCGCCACCGGCTGGCTTTCGCCCGAGGGCGTGTGGGGCCGGCCCGTGGACGTGCTCCCCCTGCCGGACGGTTCGCTACTGATCTCCGACGACTACGCCGGCGCGGTGTACCGCGTTACCTACACCACGCCGCTCCGCTGAAGCTGTCGTTGCCGGCCCGGGCCGATCAATCGTAGGCCAGCACTTCGCGGATGGAGGCCTCGATATCCTCTTCCTGCGGCAGGATCTGCTTCTCCAGCGTCCCGTACCCCACGTAGCAGTCGAGAGCCGCGCGAATCGTGGGCGGGGCCAAAAGCAGGTCGAAGCAATGGCGACTCACCCAGCTCACCACTTCAATCCCGAAGCCCATCATCCGCGCCGCACCGTGCACCACAAGCAACCGTCCGGTGCGTTCGATCGAAGCAGCCACGGCTTCATGGTCCCACGGCGACAGGGTGCGCAGGTCGAGGACGTGCACACCGATCCCCTCGCCCTTGAGCTTCAACGCCACGGTCTTTGACAGGTGCACGGGGATTCCCCAGGTCACCAGCGTGATGTCGTCGCCCTCCACCACCGTGCGCGCCTTGCCGAACGGAATCGTGAAGTCGTCGCCCGGGTACGGCTCGGCCAGATCGGTGCGACGATACAGCACCTTCGGTTCGAGAAACACCACGGGGTCATCCGACCGCAATGCGGTTCGCAGAAGGCCGACGGCGTCGGTGGGATTGCACGGCAAAGCCACGCGCACCCCGGGCACAACGTAAGCTGCCTCGTTCGACTGCGAATGCCAGATCGCGCCGATTCCACCTGTGTACCCCTGTGAAGGGACGCGGATCACCACCGGCATCGTGAAGGCGCCCGCCGATCGCCAGCGCATGGTGGCCGTCTCGGAACGGAAGTGGTGATACGCCGGCCAGAAATAATCGTCGAACTGAATCTCCGGAGCCGCCTTGAGACCTCGAACGGCGGCGCCGTTGGCCACGCCCATGATGCACCCTTCCGCCAGGGGGGAATTGAAGCAGCGCCGCGGGCCGAACTGTCTCTGCAGGTTGGCCGTGATTCCGCCCGTGCGGCCGCCGAACACGCCACCCTTGCCCACCACGCGGTCGATGTCGGCAAGATTCGAAACGTCGGCCACGTCTTCACCCAGCGTGAACAGGGCGGGGTTGCGCGCGAATTCCGTGTGCAGGGTGCGGTTGATCGCGTGGATGAGCGTGATGGGTTCGCCCTCCGGCCTGGCCGGAACGTCGAACTGCGCGGAGGCAGGATCGATCTTGTCTGAGTACAGGTGCTCGAGGGCCGAATCCGGAGCCGGGAACGGCACGGTGTTGGTTTCGATCTGCCGGTCGATGTAGTCGCGCGCCTCGTCGATCTCGCGGTCGACCTCCTCCCGCACCCGCGCCAGTTCAGACTCGGACACGATCCCTTCCTCGATTAAGAACTGTGGATACGACTTGAGCGGATCGCCCTCCTGCTTCTTCGCAATGTCCTCCGGCGTGCGGTACAACCGCTCATCGTCCTCGCACGAATGCCCGCGAAAGCGCATCACCTTGCCGTGGAGAATCGCCGGTTTGCGTTCGCGCCGGATCCAGTCGATCGCCTTGCCCGCGGCGGTCGCACACTTGATGGGGTCGAGCCCGTCCACCGAATCGAGCCAGATGAAACCCTGCTCGCGATAGCCGGACAACAGGGGGGGCAGAGAGCCGCCCGGAGTGTTTTCGGCCACGGAGGTGGAAATGGCCCAGCCGTTGTCTTCCACGCAGAACAGCACGGGACAGGGATGCACGGGATTGGCGGCAAAGTTGAGCGCCTCCCAGAATTCACCCTGGCTCGTGGTGCCGTCGCCGGTGCCCACGAAAATGAACTCGTCCGGATGAAACAGGTCGGTGCGGCCTTTCCAGTGCTCCATCGAAGAGTAGAACAGACTGGCATAACCCATGCCCACGCCGGTAAGAAACTGCGTGCCCACGGGCGAAGAGGCGGTGTACAGCCGGCACTCCGGCTTGCCGAAGTGATACGGGATCTGACGTCCGCGCGAGCCGGGTTCTTCCGTGGACCCCACCGCCGCCGCCAGGACTTCCTTGGGCGTAAGTCCGGTGCGCAACGCCATGATCAGATCGCGGTAGTGCGTGACTACCCAGTCGACGCCCGGCTTGAAGTGCAATGCCACGCCGGCGAGAAGCGCCTCGTGTCCGGCGGAGCCGATGTAAAAGTGGCTGCGTCCCATGCGCTGCCAGCTCTCCACCACGGAGTCGAGCCGACGTCCACGGTACATGATCTGGTAGAGTTCGAGGAGGTCCGCCTTGGCCAATGAGCCGCCCGGCTTGGTCTTGGTAGTTGTGGCCTTCTCCGGCATGATTCGACTCGGCTCCTTCAATATGACTCAGGTGATGGCACCCGTGGGTGACCGGGTTCCGTTTGGACGACGTAACTCCCTTGGGCACAGCGGGCTAGAATGCACGGCTCGCGTCCCGATTCGCGCCAATATAGAAATCCAGGCCGGATTGTCCAAGGGCAAGTGCGCGGTGCCCCGGGAGAACTCGGCGTTATCGCCGAACGGGGGGCGAAGAACTCGGCGGTCCCGCCGAGCGCATGCCTTACTGAATTGTTAACCTGTTCAGAATGAGCCGCTTAGTTTTTCTCGAACGGTTGGCAAGCCATCTGCAATACACAGGGTCAGAGTCAACCTAAACTGCGGGTTTTTCAAGGAGACGGCCATGTACAACGAAGATCAATACCCCGAGCAAAGCCTCAGCCGCGCCGACTGGCGCCTGGATCCGAGCTACGAGGCCGATCGACTGTCCACGGACCCGGGCATGTTGAGCGACCCCGTGGAGACCGCCGCATACACCGACCGGATTGCACAGCGATCCGCCGGGTGGTTCAGAGCTTTCTAGCGGGTTTCGAAGCACTGCTTCGAAAGCGGGACACAGGGAAGAGGCGCTATGGTTCGGCGCCTCTTTTTTTGGAGTGATCCCGAAGGCGCGCCTGCGTACCATCCCCCGACACACTGCGCCAACCATCCCCAAGGAGAAGGTCGTGACCGAAGCCGTGCAGCGGGGCGAGTACTACTATGCCATCGTGGACAACAAGCCGGGCGTTCTGTACAGGCTCCTGGATCACTTCCAGGTTCGCGGGGTGGGCTTCTACGCCTTCACGTGTTTCCCGATTCCGGGCAATAAATCCCAGCTCGACTTCTTCCCGATTGACGTTCCCCAGTTTCTGGGTGCAGCACGCGAGGCAGGACTGGCCATGATCGGACCTCGATCCGCGTTCGTGGTGCAGGGTGAAGACACGACGGGAGCGGTCGTGTCGTACCACGAGCGTCTGGCCCATGCCGGGATCAACGTGCACGCTGCCAACGGCGTCTCCGACGGCCGCGGCGGGTTCGGGTACGTCCTGTGGGTGAATCCTGAGGACTTCGAGAAGGCGGCCCGCGAGGTGGGACTGGCCTAGTCTGCCCGGCTCGATTCTCTGCTATTGTCCTGCAAGGCGCTCCAGGGCCGACCGCCTCCCGGGATCCGGCTGGCGGCTGAAGTAGTATCCGCGCGAGAACTCGAGAAGTTCCGCAAACTCCTGGCGTGAGGCTGTCGCCGAGTCCGAGATCATTCGGTCGAGAGTGCGTGGAAAGTCGACGAACGATACGTCCGTGTTCCCTTCCCATGTATCCAGAAGCGCCTGATCGTACGTGAGCATGAGCGCCTCAAAACCATGGAGTCGCACCACCCTCAGCCGGTCCATGGGATGATCGCTTTCGATCGGAGGCCGAAACAGAAAGTGAACGCCGCGACTCTGGAGGTACTCCAGAGAAGCCGGTTTCTCATGTCCGGGCCGCCCGCGTGCCGTTAGCGGCCCGTGAGCGATCGCGGTATCGGTGAGGCCGGTCTCCGCCTCAATGGCGGTGGACGGCTGCGCATAGTACACCCACATCGCGTAACGTCCGGTGAAGGCCACCCGCACGTCGCGTCCTTCGAACAGCGAGCGCAGCATGGGCCCTGACGATTGCGCCCGCTCGTGCCAGGTCGCCGGATAGCACGCCGGCTCGTCGGCCACGCCCTGTACAATGAGTGATTCAGTGTAGATGTCGTAGCGCGACCAGGTCAGGATCACCATGAGGAGTCCGACGACCACGACTGTGACTCGCCTGAGCGACAGGGACACGAGCGCACGTTCCAGTGCGAAGTAGCCGAAGCCCGCGACGGGCAGGAGGAATCTGCCAAACATGAAATCGCCGCCCACGCGCACCACGTACAGAGTGTACGGCACGAGGAACGCCAGAAGCAGCCAGGCGGTCCGCGAGTCGGAGCCGGCCGGTCGTGTAGCGCTGTGGCGGGATCGAACCAGCAGCCAGGCAAGAGCGGCCGGTACGAGTGCGAGCACGTAGTAGCTCTTCAGATAGAGCGCCAGGTAATGTACTCCCTGCTCGTAGTAAGCCAGTCCGCCCGATTTGGCATAGTAGGTGTTGGGAAATGGGAGGCCGTAGTAGGCGGTTCGCCAGATCCAGTACGGCACGTACACCAGCACCGGAATAGCGAGTAGTCGTACCGCAGCCCTCCAACGGTCGGAAGACGTCGCGAGGACCATCGCCACGGCGGAGACCAGAAAGACTAATGCGTCGGGACGGCTGAGCGCAGCCACCGTCAGAGCCGCACCGGCCAGGTAATGGTCGCGTGGACGTGTCGCAAGAATCAGGGCGACAAAGCCCAGCGTGACGAACAGCGTCACCCAGGAGGTCTCCAGGCCGCAGGTGGCGAAGACGTGCTGGTCGTGCTGCACGAGCAGGCAGAGGGCCGCCAGCGGCAGAAACGGCCGCGACGGATCCCTTCTGTGCAGCGTCCAGGAGAGAGCCATCCAGGTGCCAGCTGAAGCGAAGTACGCCAGGGCCCCGAGCGCGGCCGCCCACGTCACCGGATCCACCCCCAGGCGCATGCCGAAGGCGGCGATCAGGGTCCAGAGGAAGTTTGTGTAACCTTCCACGCGCTCACCGACGTTGAACACCAAACCGTAGCCGTGCAGAAGATTCTGCGCGTAACGGAACGAGATGAACGCGTCGTCGGTGACCCAGCGCAGAGCCCACACCTGCCAGATTGCATAGGCGACAGCTGCTGCCAGCAGCACACAAACCACAATTGTTCTTCGAAGGTCTGCCGCGCCTGTCATGCCTGCCCTAACCCGGACTGTCTCACCCTCTCCGTCGCCAAGATAGTGGCTGCGACGAAGCGAGCCAACGCGTCAGAATCCGGCGCAAGCTCCCCCATTCGGCGGACAGGTCTTACGTAGCGGGCTCCGCCGCAGTGTGCGCCCGGAGCTGGGCACTAAAGGCTTTCGAACTCCACGAAGTCGAAGTCCGGTGAGCATTCCAGCAGTTGCCGCAGTACGGCCGCATGCCCGTTGCCAATGATCAACAGGATGCGATCTGTGCCCGACTCCGTCATGTCCTGCAGCTTTCGGACAATGCGAAGATTCCGGTTGTACCAATGGACGGACAGGACGTCGGCGCCCCGATGCTCACCGAGCCTGAAATCTCCCACCAGATACGCGCCGTAATCGTACTGATGATACTCGCGGGAATTCATGTATTTCATGTACTGAAGCAGAGGAACCTTGTTCGCCATTTCGTCGGTGTACGACCGCCACGCATCATACATGGAGTCCATGCGATCATTGCTCCTCCAGTCATAGTCCGCGAACAGTTGGGCGGCATACCCTGAGTCCAGAACTTCCAGGTCCTGGGCAAACGCCTCGGCATCGATTGAATAGATCGTATCGAGGCCCATTTCGAAGGCAATCCGTAGTCCAAGTTGATACCTCTCGTCCCGTTGCGTTGACAACGTCGCCTCGGTGAAGGTCTTCAACTTGGAGTAGGCGTCCCACTTCTCAGTCGCCTCCAGGGCAACTTTGGTAGGCTTGAACCGCTCGATGTAGGCCACCAGCTCGTCGACTTCACCTCTCTTGTCCTTACGCAATACATCGAACTTGTCTTCTTCGGCCGTCTTGTGCGCATCGAGTCCCGGATAATGGAAATGAAAGCACCCGACGACGAGCACCTTCGCCCTCTGCGCCGGGAAGAAGTCACCTGGCTCGCGCAGCGAGACTACCTGGTCGGCAGACTCGACAGCACCCTGATCAGAGTTGCCGGTTGTGCATCCGAGCGCGGGTATCAGCAACAAAGCTGAGAATGCTGTTCTGGCTTGCATGGCAACGAAGCTCCTTCCTGGGGGCCGGGGATTTGGAATCATTCCCTATACGGACGCCGACTTAGCGGGTTTCGGAATCCTGGAAGGACCCAGCCATGACCTACCGCTGTTCCGATCAGCGCAGGGATTCGAACCCCGGACACGCGGATCCGGGAAGCGGCCCGTTTGACATTTCGCCAGAATCGCGTAGATTGCCTCATGGCCCGCGTCCAGCTGCCCTCCGTCAACGCACAGCCATTGCACACCGGTTCCCTGCGCCTGCCACGGCTGGCCGTTGCGACCCTCCTGGCGCTATGGGTCTCCGGCACAGCCTTCGGAGCCTCCGGAGCACGCATCGTA
>Ga0105347_1000664_pt1 | contig 15939 bp, 17 predicted proteins | sample EasRivMeERMLT890_FD_89677 | JGI IMG/M metagenome (GOLD analysis project Ga0105347, IMG submission 89677) | Soil microbial communities from meander-bound floodplain in the East River, Colorado, USA - East River MetaG ERMLT890 | ecosystem: Environmental > Terrestrial > Soil > Floodplain | place... | reverse complement strand
CTGACGTTCCGAGCCTTCAAGATGTGACCGCTGAGCCGCCGACCCTCCTGTGATGGACAATATGCCTACGAGGAGGTTTGCATGAAGGGTCGCATCCTCAGGTTGGCTTTCGCCGCACTGCTGTTCGCGACTCCACTTCCCGGGCAACAGCGCGATTTGCCGCCCCTCACCGCTCCGGGTGCAACGATTGGTGCGCTCGTTCGCGACTCTGTCACTCGCCAGAATGTCGTCGTGACTGACGTGCTGCGCGACACGCCCGCGGAGAAGGCGGGACTCAGGAAGGACGATGTTGTAATCGATTTCGATGGGATACCTGTCGAAAGCGTTCGCCGGTTCCAGCGCAATGTGGCGGAGACCCCGCCCGGCCGAACCGTCAAGATGACCGTTGAACGCCAAGGAATGCGGCGTCAGCTCACCATCACGCCGGTTCCCGCACGCGCCCAATAGGGCCCGATCGACAGAGCGCGCCCGTCGGTTGTGTTTTAGATTGGTTGTCAGCATCTGATGGGCCTACTCGCGTAGGCGAGGCGTGTGCGAATTTGTGCGAATAAGGTCGTCGCTGGCGTTCGCTACAGGACGCTCCGGCCCACCATCCGTCCGCAGGATATAGGCGTCCAGGTGGGCGCCCTTTCTTTGTTTGTGCGAATCCGGAAGGGGTTCCTATCGTCCACTTGGTCATCCTGGCGCGTCAGGCCCTTCAGAGCTGATAATCTTCGGCGGCTAACCGAATCTCATCAGAATGTCGCCGTCACATCGAACATTCAGGCGAAACGCGCTGGGCGTGCTTGTTCTCGTGCTGTCAAGTGCCGGCGGGGCCGCGGCGCAGCAGCAGTTGCCGATCTCCGAGATCCTCCCTCAGCTTATTGGCAACACCATCGTTCTTCTACCGGGCGACCTCGCCGATCAGCCCAATCATCGCGCTCATTTCAAGCCGGGCGCCGATCAACTGGAGGTGCCGGGCCAGTTCAATCAGGCGTTGCTCACGCTGTTGTCGACGTATCCGGTGGCCTCGCCATCCGGTGGGTTCACGTACATCTTCGACCCGGCGCTCGGAACGTTCACGCGAGCGAGCGAGAGCTTCGGGCCGTTTTTTGCCGAGCGGGCGCTCACCATCGGACGCACGAAAGTCAGCGTGGGTCTCGGCCACCAGCGCGCGACCTACGACACGTTCGAGGGATTGAACCTCCGCCAGCGCGACCTGAAGTTCTTCGTTCGTCATATCGACTGTTGTAGTCGCGCTGGCGGTAGCGCGTCTCAACCGGACAACTCGCTGCTGACGCCCGCTTTCGAGGGCGATCTCGTTCAAGCGGCACTCGCGCTCGATCTGGTGACCGACACAACCGTAGTCTCCGTCAATTACGGTGTCCACGACAGGCTCGACATTGGCGTCGCGATACCGTTCGTGCGAGTGCGCATGGACGCGAGTGTCGTCGCGAGCATCGAACGCCTGGCCACGGCGGCCGAGCCAACGACTCACAGGTTCGATGGGCCAGATCCTGATCGGCAGACGTTTCGCGCGTCAGGCCAGGCGAGTGGCCTGGGTGATGTGGTGCTTCGGGCCAAGTATCTGGTTCTGCCGGTGACAGGCGGTGGGTTGGCTGGCGCGGTCGATGTTCGTGTGCCGACCGGCGATGAGACGAACCTGCTCGGCACGGGGGGCGTTCAGGGGCGCGCGTACGCCATCGCCTCGTTCACTCACGGTCGCGTCTCGCCGCATCTGAACTTGGGATACACGTTCTCCAGCCGTGGTGCGCTCCCGCGCGCGCGACTGCGTGACGAAATCAACGGAGCACTGGGTTTCGATCTGGTGATGACGCCACGGGCCACGCTGGCTGTCGATGTGCTGAGTCGCGTCCTCCTCGACGCGGGAAGGCTGCGGCAGGCCGACAAGATCTTCGAGTTCATTCCTGCAGGCACCGGCTCGGGAGGAGGAGGCGGCGGCGGTGGCGGGGGCGGTGGCGGGGGAGTGCAGCCAGCGCCAAGCGCTACTCAGACCGTCACGCATCAGGAGCTGCAACTCGAGCCGGGCAACTTGCGACTGTTCCTCGGCTCGGCGGGAATTCGATTCAGCCCCTGGCGAAGTGTCCTGGTGACAGCCGGGTTTCTCTTTCCTCTGACGGAAGCCGGCCTGCGCGATCGGGTGACGCCGGTCATCGGATTGGACTACGGCTTCTGATAGGGTCGACGGTCACGGCTTCGCCGTCCGCTCGATACGCTCAATCACCCAGCCAGCCGATGCCTGCCGCAAGTGGAAGCGTGTTTGCTGCGGAGGATTGCGCGAGGCGCTGCCGATTTTCGGAACGAGCGCATGCGTAACCAGGCAGGTCGCCGTCGCTGTAGACCCCGAAATGTTCGTCGCGAGAACCTGAACCTCGACGTCGTAGCTGACGGCATCGGCAAACGTGCGGGTGATCGCTCCCAGCTGCTCTGCGGAGAGGCCAGGAAAGATTCGTCGCAGGGCCGCTGGATCCCGTTCGTCGTATGCCGCCTCGTAGGCCTTTAACAAAGTGCGGATCGCTTCTTCCGGTGCCAGCGCATCAGCCGGAGACGTCTCACCCTCGCGCTTCGGACGAGCGGCCACGATCGCGGCCGCCTCGGCTGGACGACTGTCTGGTGGACTCGCGTCGCCCGGACCAGAGACTGGCGGCTCACTGAGTGCAGTCGAAGCCGGCGGTCCAGGCGCCAACGGCTTCTCATCGATGCTCGATGCGGACCGTTCTGCTCCTGCGGCTTGCAACGAACCGGACCGCGCCTCCCGGTTGCCAGCGCGCGCGAACAAATCGGTCGCCAACCAGAGAGCAGCGATCCCGTCGACGGACTGCCCTCTACCGAGCAGCGCCGTCCCCTGATTGAACTGATCCATCGCCGCGCGGTACGTTTGAGACGAAGCGACGATCGGATCCTGCTGCTCCGCGTTCAAGCGTGTCTGGTTGACCGACGTTCGTGCGGCCGTCACGAGCTCGTTCACGAACGACTTGCTCAGTCGTCCAGGTTGTGCCCGAAGCAGCCTGAGCGCCGCTTCTCTATCCCGCGTGGCGATGAGGCGCCATACCTGTCCCTCGAGATCGGCAGCGTCGCCGGTACCCACCGCCTGCGCTCGATTTCCATTCGAGATCTGGGATGGCGATGGCACGGCCGCCGCTGTCGACGTATCTGCGGATAACTGCGGAGCGGCTGATAATGGCGGAGCTGTCGATGCCTGGTCGGATAATCCGGTGTCGGTGAGAAGTCTCGACGTGTCGACGAGGTACAGCACGCCCGCACTTGCGGCAACCAGTCCAATCACGAGAGCGGCCAATACCGCGGGACGACGACCACCCGGAAATCTGAGCGAAACACCGGCCGCTTGATCATCTCCGGGTGCCGGCCTTTTGAGCGCCGCGCTCGATCTGTCCGTTCCCGCTCCGCGCGCCGGCGCCTCGTGCCCGGCATTGCCGGAGGCGTCAGCATTCGATTGGAGCACGAGCCGCATCGGTTCCTGCGGTCCTGTAAGATTGCGCAACAGCCCGTCGATCTCACGCTTCAGGACCTCTAGATCGTCGTAGCGCTCGTCCGGATTGTTTGCCATCGCGCGCCGGGTCATGCGCACCAATTCCGGATGCACCCCCGGTACGACGTCTGATAGCGGAGACGCCTCTATCGGCTTGGTGATGCGCGATATCAGCTCCTCGTACGTGCCCTTGAACGCTGGTACACCCGCGATCACCTCGTACAAGACGCACCCCAGCGCAAAGACGTCGGTTCGACGATCGATCGTCTGGCCGGTGGCCTGCTCGGGGGCCATGTAGCGCATCGTCCCCAAGACATGCTCGGTGCGCGTGGTGTCGGCTGCGAGCACGCGCGCTATGCCGAAGTCCAGAATCTTCAGCACGCCGCTGTCATGCCGGACGAAGTTCGCCGGCTTGACATCAAGATGAATGATGCTGGCACGGTGGGCATGCGCAAGTCCCACGCACGCATCCGCCATGAGCCGGAGCTTCTCGGGCAAGCCCAGCTGCCCTTGCCGAATCAGCATCGCCAGTGTCTGGCCCGGCACGTACTCCATGGCAATGAAGGGGCGGCCCTGATGTTCGCCGACGTCGAAAATCGTGACGATGTTCGGGTGATGCAGTCGGCCGGAAGCCCGTGCCTCGCGGTTGAAGCGTTCGCGAGCGATGGAGTCCAACGCGACGTCGAGAACCTTGACCGCGACGTATCGGTCGATGAGCGGGTCCCGCGCCAGATACACCGATCCCATGCCTCCTCGCCCGATGAGGTCAATGGTCTCGTAGCGATCGATCGTCTTGAACTCGTTCTCGTCCATCGTGCTGTCCGGCTGCGGGCGAAGCCGGTGTCGTGCGCGTCACAGGGATGGGCGACAAGGCCACGGCGAGGCGCGGCAGCCCGTCGTCAAACGATAAGCAGATGATGATAACCGCGGCAGGCAACAGCGAGCTTGTTTTTTGGCCGTCGCCTTCGTCATCCGGCCGCCAGCCTACTCGTCGCCGCTCAGGCGGACGCCTAGACGCCGCCTAGCGCCTTGAAATGTCCGCTTTGGGGGTGTCTGTCGTTATAGCCAATAAGCAGGCTGCGGCCGTTCTTCAACCCGAAGCTGGCCGTTGCGAAGAGCACACGTGGCGCAATCCAGCGTCGCGCAATTCAGGAGAAGGCCATGAACAAAGAGCTGTTGGCGAAGCTGCGCAAGACCAAGTCAGTGAAGCTCTCGGGAGGGGTTGTGCGCACCCTCGATGACGCGGAGCTCAACTCGGTGGTCGGTGGTATGAGACGTCAAGGGACGAGCTCGGACTCGATTTCCGGCGGCATCTACGACGACTGCGTGGACTGACCCTCGCGGCGTCGTTTCGGAACTGATTCGAACCCCCGTTCGGTCAGCTCACATGGCTGAACGGGGGGCTTTCGCTTCGGGAAATCGGGAGGACATGCGTGGATCCGATCGTCATCGAAACATTGCTCGTCACAGGTGAGGGAGAGGGCGTGCGCGTGATCCTGGGGCCGTACTGCCTGGACTTCGAGGCCGACGACGTCCTCAACCTCGAAGAAATGCCGTTGCCGTATGGCGTCACTGCAGGAAGCGCGATAGCCGGCCGAGTGACGCTCAAGCCAGGTGCGCGCTTGCTCGGTCTGAGTTCCGCGAGCCCCTATCGGGACGTGTTGTGGAGCCGCGCCGTCCCCTTCGCGCTGGCCACTCGCCCCACCGCAATCTTCGAAGTGGACCGCACTATGAAGGAGCGCGAGGAGGCCTTCTTCGCTGCGCGGGGATTGACGGAGCACATCTCATGATCCTCATCGTCGCACCTCGATACGATGCGCACGCCCGGTGCGTGGCGCAGGACCTCGAGAAGATGGGAAAGGCGTTTCGGTTCGTCGACTCGTCGCGACTGGCCAGGGACGGGCGTCTCCAGTTCCGCGCCGGCCAGCACAATGGCAGCACATGGATGTGCGTGGACGGGCAGCCGATTGCGTTGGACACCGTGGATACGGTCTGGCACCGCCGACGCTTTCTGCCTCCGGTTGCGCCTGGACTCCCCGTCAGCGATCAACAGTATTTCCAACGTGAATGGACGGAGATGATCTCGGGAGTGTTCGCGTCACTCGACTGCGCGTGGTTCGTCAACGATCCGGATCGGCAGAATGCTGCGGTGAAGCCGCTGCAGCTGCGGCTCGCCGAAAAGCTCCACCTCCGGATCCCCGATACGCTAATCACGAACGACCCCAGTGCGGCCGTGGCGTTCATCGAGCGACACCGGCAGCGGGTGGTGCACAAGACGCTTGCGCCGCCAAGACATCGCTTCCTGCCCACGAAGGCATGGTCGGAGGCTGATCGCGACGTGCTGGACAACCTCGTGCTCGCGCCGACGATCTTTCAGGAGACTGTGACCGACTGCCGCGAACTGCGAATCACCGTCATCGGCGATCAAGTCTTCGCTGCCGAGTTCCATCCCGCGGTTGGCCTCATCGACGGACGGCTCGATCTTCAAACGCCATATCACCCGCACACGCTCCCACACGACCTCTCGCGCCGTCTGCTCGCGCTGGTGCGAAAGCTGGGGCTGGTCTTCAGCACGATCGACATGAAGCTGACGGATGAAGGTGAATACGTCTTTCTCGAATTGAACCCGATGGGGCAATACCTCTACATCGAGATTCTCGCGGGCCTGCCTCTCACCGCCGCGATGGCCGAACTGCTCGCCCTCGGGCGCGGTGGCGTTGACGACACGTGGCGGGTGCCCGATGCGATCTATCCGCCTCGAGCACTTGCCGGGACAGATTGTTGAAAGCCCTTCTTCTAAGCGCGTTCGTCGCAGCGGTCGCGATCGGTCTGAGTGCCCCGGCAGTTGTTTCCAGCCGCGCTCAGACGACAGAACGCCCCCGGCGGGTTTTTGCTTCAGAGATGAACACCCACGTCGCCGACGTCACCCCCCGAGCGGAACAAACGGACGAAACTGGATTTCTCGGTGTCGTCGTCGCGCTTCAGTCGGTCGAACTATCCGCCAAGTTTGATGGAACGCTGGAGAGACTGGATGTCCACGTCGGCGATCACGTGAAAGCCGGGACGGTCATCGCTCGACTGGACAGCCGTTCCGTCGTCCAGGATCTCGCGATCGCAGAGGCGTCCCTGCTGGTGGCCGAAGCCGAGCACGATCGTCTGGTGGTTGAGTCGCGGGATGCCTCCAACCGGCGAGCACGACTTCAGATCATTCCGGAGCTGTTTGCTCGCGAACAGCTCGAGGCTGCCGACTCGCAGGAGCAAGTGGCGGCAGCACGCCTGCGGGGCTCTGTCGCAGAACTCGCCGGAAAGCGGGCTCGGACGAATCAGCTGAGGGAAACGTTGCGCAACGCCCGAATCGTCGCACCGTTTGACGGTACGGTGGCCGCGCAGTACGTGGATCCGGGCACCACCGTGAGCCGGAGCACACCGATCGTGCGCGTGATCAGCCCGACGAGTCTCGTGATCCGTTTCGCCGTGCCGGAGGAGCAGGCGGCTGGTATTGCGGTGAGGCGGAACGTGACCGTTCGTGTCGAGTCAGTGAACCTGACCGCCGATGGCGTGATCGAGAGTGTTGTTCCTGAGATCGACGCGGCGCTTCGGATGGTCGTCATCGAAGCGCGACTGACGGCGAACGGCGGCCACACCCGCGCGATTCCAGCCGGAGCGATCGCGCGAGTCCGTGTCGCCGCCGATCGGAACCACCGAGGACAGGACGCGACGATCGTGCCGTCTCGCAACTCAGCCCTCGGCGGGAGCACAGAACATGAGCGATCGATCAACTGAGCTCTTTCGCGCTGAGGCGCTGAGCTACCACGATGAGGGTTACCGTGGCGGTGGTGACGTCCTGCGCATTTCGCCGGAATGGATGCCCGCCGCATACTGGCTGCTTTTGCTGGTGGTGGGAGCGGGTGCGGCGTACGGAGTATTCGGTACGTTGACCGAGTACGCGACCGGCCCGGCTGTGGTTCGAGTAGAGGGTCGAACGCGCGTGACGGCACCCACCGCAAGTACCGTCGCGACGGTCGACGTCGAGCCCGGCCAGCGCGTCGGGGCCGGTGGCGTGCTGGTCACGTTGTATCAAGCCGATCAAGCAGCCGAACTCGAGCGATTGAACCGCGAGTTCGACCTGCAGATGATCAAATTCCTCCGCGATCCCGCCGACCAGGCCGCGCGTTCGTCGCTGACCACGCTCCGCGCCGGGCGCCAGTTGGCCCAGACTCGTCTCGCGGAGCTGTCAATCAAGGCGCCGCATTCGGGCATCGTCAGCGACATTCGAATTCGGCCGGGACAACACCTCACACCGGGTGACCCGGTATTGTCCCTTCTTGGCGACGACATGCGCTGGGTCGTCATTGCCATGCTGCCGGGACATGCCCGGCCGGTGCTTCGGCCCGGGACGCAGATGCGCCTGGAGCTCGCTGGCTATCGATACGCCTACAGCGATATGGCGATCCAGTCCGTGGGCGACGAGATTGTCGGACCAGCCGAAGTGCGGCAGTATCTCGGGCCGGAAATAGGCGATGCCGTACCGGTCGTCGGTCCCGCTGTTCTTGTGAAGGCGCAGCTGTCATCGAATACCTTCCACGCAGACGGCCGGTCGTTGTCCTACTACGAAGGAATGCTCGGCACCGTGGACGCGCGCCTTCGCCGTCAACCGATTCTTCTGAGCCTGATACCCGCGCTGAAATCACTGTTCCGCCATGGCGACTCATAAAAGGCTTCCGTACTCCAGGTTTGTCGACGCGTTTCCCGCGCTGAGGCGGCTCGGACGACGACGTGCGCCGAGCCGCGTCCCCATAGTGCGTCAGCTGGCAGAAGCAGAGTGTGGCGCCGCGTGCCTGGCGATGATCCTCGCGTTTCATGGCAAAGCCGTCCGTCTCGACGATCTGCGCGGATCCCTCGGCGGAGGACGCGAGGGCACGACGGCGCTGTCACTTCTGAACGTCGCTCGGCAGTTTGGACTTCGCGGTCGAGGCGCCAGAGTAGAGATCGAGGATCTGAAGTACTTGCAGCCGGGAGCCATTCTCCACTGGGATTTCAGTCACTTCGTGGTACTCGAGCGGGTGGGCGGCCGCGGCGTGGACATCATCGATCCCGCGTGCGGACGCCGCTCGGTGACAACGACTGAGCTGCGCCGATCGTTTACAGGTGTCGCTCTTCTCCTTGAGCCTGGCGAGACGTTCGAGGCGATGGCTGCTCCGCGGAAATCGGCGTGGCGATACCTTCAGGAGGTGCTCCGCGAGTCAGGATTGTGGGTACGCATCTCGGTTATTTCGGTTCTCCTGCAAGTTTTTGCCCTCGCGCTGCCAATACTGACCGGAGCGCTCGTGGATCGCGTTGTCCCGAGAAATGACTACAGCCTGCTCATGGTGCTCGGCGGCGCCCTTACTGCGTTCATCGTCTTCCATTTTCTGGGCTCGTTAATCCGTGCGCATTTGCTCCTCCACGTCCGCACGCTGGTGGATGCTCGGATGACGCTGGGATTCATCGAACACCTCGCCGCGCTGCCGTATGGCTTCTTTCAACAACGCTCGGCCGGCGATCTGATGATGCGGATGAACAGCAATGCCAGCGTGCGCGAAATTATCACGGCTGGCGTGCTTTCGGCCTTACTCGACGGCGGATTTGTCGCGCTGTATCTGTTGATCCTGTTTGCGATCAGCCCTCCTATCGCGATCGTCGCCCTGACCCTCGGTGGGCTGCAGGTGGCGATCGTTGTGCTGACCTGGCGACGCCAGCGGGAATTCATGTCGGCGAACTTGCAGACACAGGCGGCCGCGCAGGCCTACCAATTCGAGATGCTGACCGGCATGGAAACACTGAAGGTCATGGGCGTCGAGCAGGCCGCCGTTGACCGTTGGTCGGACCTTTTCGTAGACGTGTTGAACGTGTCGATCTCTCGCGGTCAGCTGAGCGCCATGACTGAGGCCATCACTGGCGCTCTGCGGCTCGGATCGCCGCTACTCATTCTCGGTTTAGGGGGGCTGAAGGTCTTGAACGGCGATCTCACCCTCGGCACCATGCTGGCGGTCAGCGCGGTGGCGGAAGGATTCCTCAGTCCCCTGGCCACGCTCGTGACGACGGCCAGCCAGTTTCAGCTGCTGGGAAGTTACGTCGAACGACTCGATGATGTTCTGGACACGGCACGGGAACAGGATGGATCGCAGGCACGACACGCTGACAGGCTTCGCGGCCAGGTCAGATTGGAGCACGTCTGTTTCCGCTACGGACAGGCTGGTCCGGTCGCGCTTCGGGATGTGTCGGTGGACATTCAGCCCGGCCAGCACGTGGCCATCGTTGGCCGGTCCGGTGCAGGCAAGTCGACGCTTGCCCGCCTGCTCGTCGGTCTCTACGCGCCGGAATCGGGTCGATTGCTGTACGACGGGGCCGACCTCGCCGAACTGGACCTCCGCTCAGTAAGGCGGCAGATGGGCGTCATGATGCAGCAACCGTATCTGTTCGGCGGTTCTATTCGATCAAACATTGCGCTTGGTGACCCGTCGATGCCGATGGAGGCCGTTGTCGAAGCGGCGACACTCGCGCACATTCACGATGATATCGTTCGTATGCCCCTCGGATACGACACCTTACTGGCGTCGGGCGGTGCGTCCCTGTCAGGCGGACAGCGTCAGCGCTTGGCACTCGCCCGCGTCCTGGCGAGGAAACCATCGATGCTCGTCCTGGACGAAGCGACAAATGCGCTTGACGCCGTGACCGAGACGCAGGTTCTTCAGGAAATGCGCGCCTGGCGATGCACGACGATTGTCGTGGCTCATCGCCTGAGTACGGTGGCCGCCGCCGATCTCATCCTGGTGTTGGACGAGGGCGAGTTGGTTGAACACGGCACCCATCGGGAGCTCCTCGCCAAGAACGGTGTGTACACAAATCTTGTTCAGGCTCAGGTCGACGGCTCCAATGCGCAGAGCTGCGACACGCACGCCGTCGCCCTGGCATGTTGATCCGGTTCGTCCGCCGCCTCGGTGCGGACGCCGCGGCAGATGGACGTCACACGATCAACTTTTCGGCGTTTATCGTTCCTAACCTTGAAGGTTTTTGCAATCGGTCGTTACAACTACTCTGACCGGTTAACGACCTGCATCACCGGGGGGCGCGAGGTAACTTTCCATTTTGGGATGCTGGCAATCGCCGCGCCGGAGCCTGCGAGGGTTCGCCGACTCTGTTTAGGCTTCGAGCGTTGCCTTCATAGTGCTGAGCCCCTTTTCGATCATTTCAGCAATTGCACCGACAATCTCGTTTGGCATTAGATCCGCGATCCATACAAGGCGGCAGGTGCTTTCGTTCTCAGCGAAGACTTGAAGGGAAGCATTGTGGTGTGTAAATGGTTCACCACGCGCGGACCATGAATGACGAAATGTCTGATTGTCAACGTCAACGATGATCTCGCGCATCGTCATTCCATTGCCAAACGTCAAGTACCGCGAGTCACCTTCAAGTCGGCAATCAACGACGAATCCAGGGACCAATCGTTTATGGATTGCGCCAACGTCTCGGATAGCGTCCCAGACGACCCCTCGAGGTCGTCGCACCTCAATCTCTTTTTGGATGCTGGCCATTTTTTCCTTGGGAAACGCTTTGCAGTGAAACTGAATTGATCGGGCTGCCGGTTAATTACGCCCCGGGCCGTTCCCGTGATCGACGTAGTCATCGAACGCGTAGCACTCGTAATCGAGGAGTTGCATGCCCTTGTCTATCCGCCGGTAGAGCGGCATGCTCATCTTCCACGGTCGAGAGAACACCTTAGGATCCTCGATCGTCGCTTCGTAGTAGATGTGATCCTTGTCGATGAGCGTGTACCGCTCGATGACGTGCAGCGCATCACTGTGAAAATTGCCGGAGCGATCGAACCACGTTTTGTCGTTGAAGTTGTTGACGTCGACGACGAGCGTATCGCCCTCCCAGCGCCCGCGGGAATCGCCCATCCACCACGTGATACCGTCCGCAAGATGGGGCGTGTCCATGTAGACGTGCCGCGCGGCGTGCGCGTACTCGTACAACAGGGCAACCTCCTTCGGAGTTTGGACGATCTGGAACGGGAACGGCATGTAGGTGATCCGCGGGACTCCTGGAAGCAGACAGTCGCGTTCGGTGTCGCGAGTCAGACGGTTCTGGAGGTTCTCCTTCCGCTTCGCCATCGCGGCCGGCAGGTATGGGAGCTCATTGCCCTCGACAACTCCCTGGCCGGCGGGCACGCTGTTGGCGGCGGAATGATCTTGGATGTCCCAGACCGCGCTGTTGACGGCCTGCCAGATTCCCGACAGGTTCGGCTTCCCGTCGGCCGTCCGCGGGATCGTCTGGGTCTGCGCGGAGAGCGACGCAAGGCCAACGGTCGCGACGGCCAGAACCGACATCGCGAACACACGTGTCATGCGCTGCCTCCTTCATCAACTCTCAAACGCCCAACTCAGGTTGAACGTCGTTGAATGTCGAGAGCTGCTACTGGGCGTGTCGGCCCACCCGTTCGTATACGCCGGCATTGCCCTCGTGGCAGGTGTCTTCGTAGATCTCGTAGTTCGGGTTGTTGTTCCTGTTGAAGTGGAACACGACCTTCATCGGCTTCGTATACGCCTGCGGATCGTCCACGGTCGCCTCGTAGGTCATCGTCGTCGGGCTCGTGAGGGTCCACCGTTCGACGACGTGTGCGGCAGGAGTCCGGAAGTTCCCCAGCAGATCGAGCCATTGCTCTTTCATGTTGGTGACGTCGACCACCAGCGTGTTCCCCTCCCAGCGTCCCCGTGAATCTCCGCTCATCAGAACGATGTTGGACCCCACGTGCGGGCTGTCGTCGAGCCGAATGATCCGGTACGAGTGTGAGAACTCGATCATCATGATCACGTAACCGGGAATCTGAAGAACCGTCGGGTTACCCGACGAGGGGAATCCCGGGCTGCCGGGCAGCCAACACTTCGAACGCCCCGCGACGTAGTCCAGTCCGGGCGGATTCTGGTAGCGCGCTTGGTTCTCGTTGCGCTTGGCCAAGGCCCACGACTGGTAGGGAACCTTGCCGTCCAGAGGATCCACAATCGCGTGCTCCGGGTTCGGCATCGGCTTCTCGCCCCGGCCCGTATAGTGCTCCGCGGAGCGGTGTCCCGTTTCGAGATCGTAGTTGATGCTGTCGCCGGTGGCGTGGTTGTCGTTCCACGTACCCGAGATGTCGATCTGACCATCGGGCGTCCGCCTGGGGGTGAACGCCGCGGCCGCGGCATCGGCAGGCTTCAGCGCAAAGTCCATCTTCAGGCTCTGGCCTTTGATCAGCCGGTCACTCACGGCGAGCTGTTTGTGCTCGGGTGCAAAACCCTTCATGGCGACGGAAATGACCCAGTCGCCGACGGACACGGGAACCTCGTACTCGCCCTTCGCGTTGGTGACCACGTCGGCGTTGTCGCCGGGCCCTGGCAGCAGGGCGCGGATCGTCGCGCCGGCGACCGGGTTGCCGTTCGTATCCGTCACCGTGCCGGTGAGTTTCGATCCCTGGGCAGAAGCCGCAACTGACAAAGCCAGAATTCCTGCCGCCATGGCCATGCAGCGGAGTGTGGATGTCCTCATCGGAAACCTCCCAGGCGAGGTATGCCCTTGCCAATTGCAGCCAAGGTTATACACCGAGCGGGCCCGCCAGGGTCGAATACCACGTTCGGCGGAAGTTTCAACGCAAAGACTGGGCTCGCCACCGCGGGGGGCCTCTTCACCTCCGACGCGGCGCTCTCGCTTGGACGAGTTGAACCGCCGCAACTACTCCCTGTCGTCGCGATGGTGTTTGGCGAACTGGCAGTTCGAAGGGGCGAGCCCTAGCTGAGCAAGCGCCAATGGCGCACCGTTCGCAAGGACTGCAGCGACGAAGGCAAGGATTGCGGTTGTTCCAACAACGGATTGCCATTCTGATCCTCTTGATCGTGTCCGCTTCGGTCGGCACCCGGGCACAGTCAGCCGGTGCCGGCGCGACTCAGGATTCAGGAGCCGTGGACCAGGAGCCACACTGGTCGCTGCGCGCGTCCGCCGCCACGTACTTTTTTCCGCACGATGAAAACTACGTCCAGCCGACTGTGGCCGTTGACCGCGGGTCGCTGCACATCGAAGGGCGCTACAACTACGAGGACCGCCGATCTGTTTCGGGTTTCGTCGGATGGAACCTCCAGCTCGGAAAAACGGTCACGCTTCAGCTGACGCCGATGTTCGGCGCCGTCATCGGAGACACTGACGGAATCATCCCAGCGTTGGAGTTGGATCTTGCGTGGAGACGCCTCGAGTTGTATTCGGAGGGAGAGTACGTCATCGACGTCGACCACCTCAGTGACCGCTTCCTCTACAACTGGTCGGAAGTGAGCATCCGGGCCACAGAGTGGCTCCGGGCCGGTCTCGTGACACAGCGGACGCGCGCCCACCGCGCGCCGCTTGACCTCCAGCGCGGCCTCCTCGTGGGTGTGACGGTGTCGAAGGTCGAGCCGGTGTTTTACTTCTTCAATCCCGGATCGGACGACCGCTTCTTTGTCGCGTCGATCGGTGTCGAGTTCTAAGGGGTTCCATCCCCAGCGCGATCGTGGCTCCTGAGCGCTCTGGTTAACGCGACGTAGGCGTGCGAACCTTCAACGCAGGAACGTCTTCGGATGTGATTCCCGGGTACTTCTTGAGCCCGATTTCGTGAAGGAAGTCCGCGTCCTTGCTACCTTCGAAGCAGGAGTCTTCCCAGATCTCGAAATCTTTCATCGTGTGCCGCGTCAACATGAACGCGATCGTGAACGGTCGGGTGTACACGAGCGGGTCGTCCACGGTGGCTCCGTAGGCGATCGTGTTCTGATCGAGCATCGTAAAGCGCTCGGTCACGGTCGCGGCGTCGGTATAGAACGTGCCCCGCCGGTCCAGAAACGCGCGGCCGTTCTGGTTGGTGGTCTCGACCACCAGGGTATTGCCCTCCCACCTGCCACGCGCGTCTCCCAGCCAGAGTCGGATGTTCTTTGCGATACGTGGACGGCCGTTCGTGGCGATGACGCGAAACGCGTGCGCCTCCTCGGACAGGATCGTGATGGATTCGGGAGCCTGAAAAATCTGGTAGACCCCCGACTCATACATAAAGCGGGGCACGCCCGACAAGAAGCAAAGCGTGTTCTGGTCGATGTAGCTGGATTCGTTCTCTCTTTTCTGGGCTTCCGCCCAGGGCTGCAGCGGAAGCTTTCCGTCCGGGGGGTCGACGATCAGGCTTTTTCCCGGCCCGGTATCACGCGCACCTTCTCTGGGGGCTCCAACCCGCGCGCGGTTGTCCCAGGGCGCTTCGAGGTCTTCCTTCGCCTCCGTCCCGTGACGCCAGTAGCCGCTGAAGTCCGGTCTGCCGTCCGCGGTGCGAGGGGGATCGAATGCCGTCGCCTTTTCCTGAGCACATCGCCAGAACAGAGCGGGGTCGTCGGATGCGCAACTGTGCGCCGGCTCGGACGCCTGCGGCCCCGGCGGGACGGCCGCGCCGGGAGTCCCGACCCGGGGCACCTGGTCGGCGGCCGCACGCGGTGGCAGCACCAACATCGTGGCGGCCACCGCTGTCGCGACGCTCAACATGATGAAGCGACTGCTCATCTCACGTCTCCTCTAATCATTGCTTACGCCGACCGACACCGCGTGACTCGAGCGAGATTATCCGCCCAATGCGCGCCGCTGAGAAGTCCACACTCCGGCCGGCACAAAGGCGAACCGCCACGGTCCACCGGGACGCTCATCCGGGGCAACGCTGTGTGCGAAATTGTGCGAATAAACGAAATTGTGCGAATAAAGTCGTCGCTGGCGTTCGCGTCAGCACGCTCCTGCTCAACATCCGTCCGCAGGATATGCGTGAATTCGCGCACCGTTAGATTCTCCTCATCGGCCGGGGGAAAAACCGCCGTCGCACATTTGCGTCGCAGACCACGTCATGCTGAATCTATCCACCTTGACAGGTGAGACGAGCCGAGCGTATAGCCTGAGGCACTGGAGGGCACAGTCATGAGATGGACACCAATGATCCTTGCAGTATCCCTTTTCGGTTCTGCAGCTGCATTGAGCCAGGGACAAGGCCAGGTGAGAGCTCCAGAGGTGCCCCCTACCGACACTATTGCGGAAGATATCCCTGGGGTCATCAAAGGCGGGACGAAGATAGAAGTCGTCATAGCAAACGTTCCAGGACACGGAGACCCCGGGGTCACGTTGCAAGGCACGGAAGGGCCGATCGCGTTGCCTGACGGCACTATGATTTTCTGCGAAACCATCTTGGCCCGCGTTGCCAAGGTCGAGAAAGACGGGAAAGAATCCGTCTTCGTAGATGCCGCTCTTGCGGGCGGTCCGAATGGCTTGACCTGGGACCCCAAGGGCCGGCTCATTGGTGCGACGACGGCTCCGGGTAAGGTGGGAGTCAGAGTGGTTTATCCGAAGGGTAGTGAAGCGACGCTTGCCGATAATTTCGAAGGGAAGCCTTT
>Ga0105347_1000661_pt1 | contig 15972 bp, 10 predicted proteins | sample EasRivMeERMLT890_FD_89677 | JGI IMG/M metagenome (GOLD analysis project Ga0105347, IMG submission 89677) | Soil microbial communities from meander-bound floodplain in the East River, Colorado, USA - East River MetaG ERMLT890 | ecosystem: Environmental > Terrestrial > Soil > Floodplain | place... | reverse complement strand
GTCAATCGATTCGACGCGGTGCGCGACACGCTGACCCTGTCGGCCGAGGAGGTCGCCTCCTTCGTCGCGCAGAAAGAGGAGTGGCGCGCCTATTTCGGCAGCGATGCCGCGCCGCCCGGATTGCCGCCGCACTACATCGACGAGCGCGCGAAGACCGATGCGCTGACCGCCTACTTCGCGTGGGCGGCGTGGGCGACCGTCGCGAACCGTCCCGGCGAGGATTACTCCTACACCAACAACTGGCCGTACGAGCCCGACGCGGGCAACGTCCCGACGGCGTCCGCCTATCTCTGGAGCGCGATGTCGCTCATCACGCTCCTCGGCGGAATCGGCGTGGTGCTGTCGCTCTTCGGCCGCTTCACGTTCCTCGGCTGGCACGGCGCGGACTCGGACGGCCACGCCCACGACAACCGCCTGCTCTCCTGGAAGCCGACGCCGAGCCAGAAGGCAAGCGGACTGTTCCTCGCCGTCGTCGCGCTGCTCTTCCTCGCCCAGAGCCTGTGCGGTGGGGCGCTGGCCCACTACCGCGTGGAGGCGGGCTCGTTCTACGGCTTCGACCTCGCCCGCTGGCTCCCCTACAACCTGCTGCGCACCTGGCACCTGCAGCTCGCGATCTTCTGGATCGCGACGGCGTGGGTCGCGGGCGGGCTCTTCCTGGCGCCGCTGATGGGGGGCAGCGAGCCGCGCGGGCAGCGGGCCGGCGCGCTCGTGCTGCTGGCGGCGCTCGCGGTCGTCGTGTTCGGCAGCCTCTTCGGCGAATACCTCGGCATCAACGATCGCCTCGGCAAGCTCTGGTTCTGGTTCGGGCACCAGGGCTCCGAGTACCTCGATCTCGGCCGCTTCTGGCAGCTGCTCCTCGCGGTCGGCCTGGTGCTGTGGCTCTTCCTGATGTTCCGCGCGTTGCGGCCGGCGCTGCGCAAGCCGGGGCAGGGCGACCTCGTGCCGCTGTTCCTCTACGTGGCGGCGGCGATCCCCGTCTTCTACGTGCCGGCGCTCTTCTACGGCGCGCACGACAACTTCGCGGTCATCGACAACTGGCGCTTCTGGATCATCCACCTCTGGGTCGAGGGGTTCTTCGAGCTGTTCGCGACGGTGCTCGTCGCGGTGATGTTCTTCCAGATGGGGCTGGTCACCGCGAAGACCGCGACGCGCGTCGTCTACCTCGACGCGATCCTCTACCTCGGCGCCGGCGTGATCGGCACCGGCCACCACTGGTACTTCACGGGGCAGGGCACGCTCAACATGGCGCTCGCGTCGTGCTTCTCCGCGATGGAGGTCGTGCCGCTCACGCTGCTCACGCTCGACGCGTGGGACTTCATGAAGCTGAAGGACCGCCAGTGCGCCGACTGCAGCCGCGGCTTCGCGGCGCGCCAGAAGTGGGCGATCTATTTCCTCATGGCGGTCGGCTTCTGGAACTTCCTGGGAGCCGGGGTCTTCGGCTTCCTCATCAACCTGCCCATCGTCTCCTACTTCGAGGTCGGCACGACGCTCACGACCAACCACGGCCACGCCGCGATGTTCGGCGTCTTCGGGATGCTCGCGCTCGGCGTGCTCGTCTTCTGCCTGCGCGCGCTGTCGGACGACCGCGCCTGGAACAAGAACGAGAAGCTGCTGAGCACCGGCTTCTGGGGGCTGAACGCCGGACTTCTGCTGATGGTCGTGCTCGACCTCTTCCCGGCGGGGGTGATTCAACTGTGGGATGTGTTCCGCCACGGCTACTGGCATGCGCGCGAGCTGACCTTCACGATGACCGGGACGTTCCACACGCTCGAGTGGATCCGCGTCGGCGCCGACACCGTCTTCCTCGTCGTGGGCGTCGCCCCGCTCGCGGTCGCGACGCTGCGGATCCTGCTGTCGCGCCGGAACGAGCGCGAGCTCCCGGTTCTCTCAACGGCGGGATCCTGACGCCTTGCGGGTCTCGTCCGCCGCGGTTCTGATCAGTTGATGCACGCGGCCGCCTCGTCCCCACGCTCCTCGCGCGCCGCGAGCCTCGGCCTCTTCCTCCTCTCCTGCGCCATCCTCTCGCTCGAGGTCCTGCACACGCGGATCCTGTCGGCGCAGATGTGGTACCACCACGCGTTCGTCGTCGTGACGATGGCGATGCTGGGATTCGCGGCGGCGGGGACGGTGGCGACGGTCGTGCCGGCGCTGTCGCGCGGGGACGTGAACGCGAAGCTGGCGTGGTCGAGCCTGCTCTTCGGCCTCTCGGTCGTCATGAGCCAGGCGTTCCTGTCGCGGATGGCGAATGATCCGAGCGCGGTGAAGGGGACGGGGGAGCGCGGCTTCCTGCTGATCGCGTGCGTGCTGCTGCTGGTGCCGTACTTCTTCGGCGGGCTGGTCGTGACGCTCTCGCTGTCGACGGCGGAGCGGTTCCATTCGCGGTATTTCGCGAACCTGGTCGGGAGCGCGCTCGGCGCCTGGCTGTTCATCGTCGCGATCCGGCCGCTGGGGGCGGAGCGGCTGCTCGTGCTGTGCGCGGCGGCGGGGCCGCTGACGGCGCTCTGCTTCGGCGGCGCGTCGCGCCGTCCGCGGATCGTCGCGGTGGTCGGGCTCGCCGCGGCGGGGGTGCTGTACGTCGTCGCGCCGGACTGGATCACGATCGATCTCGGGATCGACAAGCGACGCCATCTTTCGGGGAGCCTGCTCGAGAAGCGCTGGACGCCGCTCTGCCGCCTCGACCTCTACGCCGACTCGCTCGAGAGGCCGACCACGATCCACATCGTGCAGGACGGCGGCGCGGGGACGCGCATGAACGCGGCCGGGAACTGGCGCAAGGCGTCCCCCTTCGACACGCACGAGGTCGCGTACGTGCCCCACCTGCGCCGGCTGCGCGCCGGCGGACCGGGGCCCGACGTGCTCATCATCGGCATCGGCGGCGGGGTCGACCTGCAGGTCGCGCTCGCGAACAAGGCGCGCAGCGTGCTCGGGATCGAGATCAACCCCGAGATCGCGCGCCTGACCAAAGTCGACTACGCGACGTTCTGCGGGAATCTTGCGCAGCAGCCGGGCGTGTCGGTGGTGGAGGGGGAGGGGCGCAGCACGCTGCGCCGCCTCGACCGGAAGTTCGACCTGATCCAGCTCGCGGGCGCCGACACGTACACGGCAGGAGCGGTGAGCTCGTTCGTGCTCTCCGAGTCCTACCTCTATACGACCGAGGCGCTGCGCGACTACTTCGACCATCTGACCGACGAAGGCACGCTCGGCATCATCCGCTTCCTCGACGAGCCCGATCGCGAGACGGTGCGGCTGTTCGGGATGGCGCTGCTCGAGCTGCGCCGGCGCGGCGTGGAGAAGCCGTCGCGCCACGCCGTCGTCGTGCGCACGCGCTGGTCGGCGGGGACGGTCTTCTCGCGGACGCCGTTCACGAAGGAGGACGTCGCCTTCTACGGGCGAGCCGACGAAGACAAATCGGGCGCCCACTCGCTGGTCTATTCGCCCGACCTGTCGGAGAAGCGCGACAACGCCTTCACGCGCCTCGCCGCGGCCGTCGACGTCGGGAAGGAAGAGGAGTTCTACGCGAGCTACCACGTCGACACGCGCCCGGTCGGCGACGACTCGCCGTTCTATTTCAACTTCCACCACTTCTGGGACGCCGCGACGCTCGAGGACTCGGCGTTCGCGCGCGCCATGGACGCGACGATCCCGGTGGCGCCGAGCATCCTGCGCTCGCTGCTGCTCGAAGCGGGCGCGCTGGTCGTCGTGCTGGTGCTCGCGCCACTCTGGATCCTGCGGCGCGGCGGCCTGCGAAACGCGGGAGCGGGGCGCAGCCTCGCCTATTTCTCGGCGCTCGGCGTCGGCTTCATGCTGCTCGAGATGAGCTCGATCCAGCGCCTCGCGCTCTTCCTCGGCCATCCAACCTATGCGCTCACGGTCGTGCTCTTCAGCTTCCTCTTCTTCGCCGGGATCGGGAGCTGGGCGTCGGGCCGGTTCCTGCGCGACGACGTGCGCGCGACGCGGACGGTCCTGTTGGTGCTCGCCGCGCTGATCGGCGTCTTCACGCTCGCGATCGACCTGGTCACGGAGAATCTGCTCCAGCAGCCGCTGCCGCTGCGGATCGCCATCGCCGTCGCCTGCCTCGCGCCGATGAACCTGCTGATGGGCGTCCCGTTCCCGCGCGGCCTGGCGCGCGTGCGTGCTGCGCGGCCGGAGCTGATCCCATGGGCCATCGGCGTCAACGGCGCCGCGAGCGTCATCGCCTCGATCGTCGCCATCGTCATCGCGATGGAGCTCGGCTTCAAAGTCGACTCGCTCCTCGCGATCGCCTGCTACGTCGTCGCGTGCGCGTCCGTGCCGGCGGGCGCGCCGGCGCAGGAGGCACGTCCCTGATCGCCGCATGCACCGGTCAGTGGGCAGTCGCCGGGCGGACCACAGGGCCGGCCGCAGAGCCGGCCGCGACCCGCGTGTCGACCCGGAACTCCCCGAGCATGATCGGCGTCGCGACCTTCACCATCAGCGTGAAGAGGAGGAAGCCGATCGCGAAGACGCCGATGGCGACCTCCCACTCGCCGCGCGACGGACCGTACTCGTAGATCTCGCCGAGCGTGTCGGGCGTGAGGCCGGGGATCACCAGCCCCATCCCCTTTTCGAGGTAGACGCCGGAGTAGATCAGCAGGCAGCCGAGGTTGAGCGTGACCCAGTGCCGGCGCGTCCTCGGGATCAGGAAGAGGACGAAGGCGACGACCGAGCAGCCGAGCGACGCCCACATGAACGGGACGATCTCCGTGTGCCCCTCGACGCCCGTGAACATGTAGCGCATGTGGACCAGGTGCTCGGTGTGCGCGTAGTACTCGGTGAAGACCTCGGCCCCGAACAGGAAGAGGTTGAACCCCATCGAGTAGGCCATCAGCTCCGCGACCTTCCAGATCGCGACATCCTGGATCTCGAAGCGCGTGTACTTCCGCAGCAGCTGCATCAGCACCAGCAACACCGCCGGCCCCGAGCAGAAGGCCGAGGCGATGAAGCGCGGCGCGAGGATCGCCGAGTGCCAGAAGGGGCGCGCCGAGAGGCCCGAGTAGAGGAAGGCCGTCACCGTGTGGATGCCGATGGCCGCCGGGATCGAGAAGAGGACGAGCGGCGTGAAGATCGCCTTCGCGGGATGGCGGCCGCGCACCAGCGTGAAGAGCAGCCAGGTGACGATGACGACGTTCAGGACGAGGTAGCCGTTCAGGACGACGACGTCCCACGCGAGCATCGACGCGGGGACGTTCAGCAGCCCGAGCCCCGGGATCAGGTGCCACAGCCGGTCGGGACGGCCGACGTCGACGAGGACGAAGAGGGCGGCCATCACGATCGCCGAGATCGCGAGCAGCTCGCCCAGGATCACGACCTCCTTGATCGGCTTCCATTCGTAGACGTAGGCGGGGATCACGAGCAGGACCGCCGCCGCCGCGACGCCGACCAGGAAGGTGAAGTTGCCGATGTAGAAGGCCCACGAGACCTGGTCGCGCATGCTCGTGGCGACGAGGCCGGTCGCGAGCTGGTGCGCGTAGGCGCGCGCGCCGACGACGATGAGCGCGACCAGCAGCGCGATCCACGACCAGTAGAGCGCGTTCCCGCGCAGCACGATCCTCGTGCTGCCGGCCACGAACTGCAGGAACGCTCGAACGAACCGCATCGTCCTTCCCCCCGGCTCAGATGCCGTAGAAGTAGTAGAAGCGCGGCCGCGTGCTGAGCTCGTTCTTGAGCACGAAGACGCGCTTGTTCTCGAGCACGTAGCGGATCTCGCCGTTCGGGTCGTTCAGGTTCCCGAACTTGCGCGCACCGACCGGACAGACCTCGACGCACGCGGGGTAGCGGCCCGCGCGGACGCGGTGGACGCAGAAGGTGCACTTCTCCACCACGCCCTTCGGCCGTGGCCGGTTGCCGAGGTAGTGCATCTGCGGGTTCACCTCCTCCGCCGGCACCTTCGGCTCGGTCCAGTTGAAGCGGCGCGCGCCGTAGGGGCAGGCCGCCATGCAGCAGCGGCAACCGATGCACCAGTCGTAGTCGATGACGACGATGCCGTCCTTGTCGGACCAGGTCGCGCCGGTCGGGCAACTCTTGACGCAGGGGGCGTCGCGGCAGTGGTGGCAGGCGACCGGCATGTAGAAGTGGCCGGGCCGCGGCACCTGCTCCGCCTCGTAGTAGGGGTTGGCGTGCTCGAAGTCGATTCCCTTGTCCTTGTCCATCTCGAGCACGCGAATCCACTCGATCGCCGGATCGCGCCCCTGGTTGTTCTCATTCACGCACGCTTTCACGCAGCGGCGGCAGCCGACGCAGCGCGAGAGGTCGAGGGCGTAGGCGAACTGGACGCCGGGTCGCGCCGCGTCGATGCCGACGGTCACCGGCTTGCCGTACTGCTCGGAGAGCTCCTTCTCGAGCTCGGCGAGCATGCGGGCGATCTCCTCCTTCGAGAGCTCGCGCAGGTGCTTGCGGAAGAACGAGGTGTGGGTGAACTCGCTGCAGCCGGCGAGCGTCGCCGCGGCGGCGCAGCCGACCACCGCGCAGAGGAAGTCGCGGCGCGAGAGGGTCCCCTCGCCGACGCTGGGCGGCGCGCAGGCCGTTCCATCGCTCGCTTCGCGGTTCATTTCGAGGTTCCTCCGCCGGTGGGTTCGGTCCGTCGCGGCGGAACCGGCGCCGACTCGGGCTTGATCGGGGCGAAGCGCGGCGCGTGCGAGTTGTGGCAGTGGACGCAGAGGAGGTACTGCTTCTCGCCGTCCCAATTCCCGGTCCGCCGCCCGTGCACGCCCGCGCGCCAGTCGCGGAACTTCTCGCCGTGGCACTGGCCGCAGAGGCGGTAGGACTCCTCGAACGGGATCTTCTCGCCGTTCGCCAAGTGGAGCTGATCGCGGTCGGCGGCGTCGTGGCAGTCGAGGCACCAGCGCGCCTCGGTGCCGTGCTTCAGCTCGACCTCCTGGTGCGCGATCTTCAGCTTGCGCTGCTTCGAGTTGAACTTCAGCTCGGGTTCGTGGCAGCTCGAGCAGGGGAAGACGCCGTCGCTGAACGGCGGCGGCGGGACGTTGACCTGCAGCGTCGAGCCCGGCGCCTCCGGCACCCCGCCCGCCGCGAACAGCTCTTCGGCGGGCGCTCTCGAGCAGCTGGCGAGTGCGAGGACCAGTGCGAGGGCGAGGAGGAGGAGCACGGCATTGCGCGCGCTTTTCGCCGCTCGCGGATCACATCGGCTCTGCACGATCGCGTCCCCCGGGTCCCCTGCACCCGGGGCGCGGATTGCATCGCGCGTGCCGCTCCCCACCGGCGGCTCCGGCCACGATCCGCCGGGAGTCCGGCTTCAAGAAGCGGCGGACTGCGGCAACCTTCCCACTCTTCGCCGTCCGGTGGTTCGCCCTTCCCACGGTCTCGGCCGCCTACTCGATCCCGAACTCCTTCCACACGTCGGCGGCGAAGTTCGAGTGGCCGGCGCCCGGCACGACGCGCCGGCTGACATTGGTGAAGCCGAGCTTCTTCAAGAACCCCTCGATGGAGTCGGTCTGGCCGACGATCCCGGGCTTCTGGCCGAAGACCTCGAGATTGAAGTCGTCCTTCTCGCCGGTGAGCAAGAGGACGGTCGGGCCGCCTCCGGTGACCGGCTTCGCTCCCTGCAGCCCGAGTCCGCCGAAGTTCGCGCAGCAGCCGACGGCGAGCGCGAGCGTCTCGGGGTGCTGCAGCGTCCAGAAGTAGGTGAGGTTGCCGCCGCCCGAGAAGCCGGTGATCGCGAGCTTCTCTCCGCCGCCCCAGTCCTTGCGCAGCTCCGCGAGCACGGCGGCGAGGCCGGCGGCGTCGCACTCGACGCGCGCTTCGCCGGGCGCCTTGTACTTCTCGAGCGTCGCGGCGTCGTACCACGGGTACTTCGCGCCATCGAGGCCGTTCGTGTTGGAGAGCGAGCAGGGTGTCACGACGATCGCCGCGCGCGCGCCGCGGGCTTCGCGGTAGAGGCGGCAGCAGCCGGCGAAATTGCAGCCGGCGCCCTCGACGGCGACGACGATCGGCAGCCCCTTCTTGTTGGGTGCCCAGTCCGTCGGCAGCGCGACGTAGGCGACCAGCGCGTGCTCGCCGCCGCCGAGCAGGATCACGTCCTTCTTCCCGAGCGCGACCTGCGCATCGCGGAACTTTCCCGCGGTCCACGTGGCCGGATCGAGGGTGCGCGCCCGCACGAGCCAGCGCCCCGCGACTTCGTTCCAGCCGTGGTCGACCGCGGCCCTCACGAGCGCGCCGAGATCCTTGCGGGCGACTTTGCCCTCGGGATCGAGCGCGAGCTCCGCCGCGAGCGCCGCGTCGGCGCGGTCGGCCGCCTTCGCCGCGAGCGCGAGCTCGAAGAGCTTCGCGTGCAGCTTCGCGGCGGCGGCGCCGGTATCCCGCTTCCTCGCTGCGAGCGCCGGATCGTCCGGCTTCGCCGTCGCCGCCTCGAGCCCCGACTTCAGGGGCGCGGCCGTCTTTTCGGGCAGCCCCGCCGCGACTGCCGCGTTCAGCGCCTCGAGCCCCGGCTCCTTCTGCCCGCGCTCGAGGCACCACTTCGCGAAGTCGCTCCAGGTGCGGGCGAGTTTCGCCCGCGTGTCGACCTCGGCGGGCGGGAGATTGGGTTTCGCCTGGATCCACGCGGCTGCGAGCGCGAGCAGGAGGACGGCCGCAGGAGACCGGCGGAGGAGATCCATCCCCGCAACTTTACGCGCCGCACGCGCAACACTTCGCCGCCGGCGTCGATCCTCCTTGGCGGGCAGGGGCGTGGGAACCAGGAGACCGACCATGAAGTGTTTCGTTGGGATCGTCGCGGCGCTCGCGTTCGCGAACGAGGCGACCGCACAGCTGGCCCTGGACTTCGTGCCGGAGCAGCCTTGCACGACGAACGGCGGCGGCGTCCCGCTCGACTGGCTCAACAACGAGACGATCTGCGAGCTCTCGTCGTCGGCCACGGGGCGCCCGTTCACGAACAAGTTCGTGAGCGTCGGGAACTGGAACGCGCTCTTCGGCGACGACGACGGCGACTCCGACTTCTTCGAGCACTCGATGGGGGAGATGGACGCGCTCGCGCTCCATCCCAAGTACGTCCCGAGCGGGTTCGGGAGCCCCGAGCTGTTCGACTACGTCTACAGCTCCGAATTCGACTTCGGCTCGTTCTGGGTGGTCCCGATCCAGGACGGCGCGCTCTGGCGGCTGGTGAAGGGAACGCCGGCGGGCGGACCGGTGGTCAAGGTGTTCCTCGACGAAAAGGTGCTGCAGAAGGGCCTCGGCACGACCGGCGACATCGATACCGACGCGCTCGCCTTCGACGCGGCCGGCACCATGTACCTCTCGTTCCGGGACCTCGTGATGATCCACGGCGACCTCGTGCCGCTGGACGACGGCGCGGTCGTCGCCTTCCCCCCGGCCGTCATCACCTACGACGCCGCCGGGAACATCACGAGCCTCGGCAACGACACGGTGGTCGTCGTACTGAACGAGCCCGACGTCGACGCGCTCGTCGCCATGATCGGGCTCGACGGCGGTCTCACCACCACGATCGGCGACCTCCAGGCGCTCGACATCGATCCGGCGGGCGGGCTGTTCGTCGGCGTCGGCGGCAACCTCTGGCCGAACCTGATCTTCGGCGGATCGGACATCGGTGCGCGCGTGCTCACGACCGGCAGCAACATCGGCGCGATCGCGCTGCTCAACGGCTTGCCGCTCGGCGACGTCCTGGTGCCCGTGGGCTTCTGGCTCGGCCTCGACGGGCTGGGCAGCGACGTCGGCTCGATGTGCGTGATCCCCGACCGCGACGATCCGCTGTGCGTCGACCTCGAAGGTGAAGGACTGTCGAACGTCGATCCGATCGACACCCTGTGGTGCGGCAACGGGACGCCGTTCGGGGTCGCGCTCCTGATCGCGAAGGTCGGCCCGACCGGGGCCGGCGACAACTTCCCCTCCGCCGCGCTGGGGCCCCAGTTCCGCTTCCCGGCGTTCTACGCCGTGCCGTTTTTCACGATCGTGCCGCTTCCGTTCGACCCGATGGGCCGGATCCCGGTGCCGGTCGTCTTCCCGCCGATGACCTTCGACGTGAACATCATCGTGCAGTTCGCCGACATCACGTTCGCCCCGCCCGAGATGTCGGCGCCCGTGAACATCTACTTCGACGCCTGAGACCGGTCTCTCGCGTCGGCAAAGGAATGGGCTCGCGCGCCGTCGTTCCCGTGAACGACGGCGCGCGACTCTCTTGCCGCCGCGGCGTCACAGCTGGACGACGCCGGACGTGCCGTGCATCACGGCGTGGAAGAGGAGCAGGTAGTCCTTCACGTGGCGCGTGAGCAGGAAGTTGTTCCGCACGTGCTCGCGGCCCTGGGCGCCCATCTTCTGCCCGACCGTGGGATTCGCGAGCAGCTGGCTCAGCGCGCGCGCGGCGCCGTCGACCGAGTGCACGAGCAGCCCCGTCATGCGGTGGCGGACCTGCAGCGGAATGCCGCCGACCGCGCCCGCGACGACCGGCTTGCCCTTCCACATCGCCTCGGTGACGGTGAGCCCGAAGCCCTCGCGCAGCGACTTCTGCACGAGGATGGTGGAGCCGCGCTGGAGCGCGTTGATCTCGCGGTTGGCGTCGGACGGGAGCGCGAGCACGTGGATGTCGGGGTCGGCGCCGGCGCGCGCCTTCACCTCTTCGAGCACCTGAGAGCCCTCGGGGTCGTCGGTGGCGCTCCCGCCGGCGAGGACGAGCTGGCAGTGGAACCGCTTGCGCACGCGCAGGAACGCCTCGATGACGCCGAGCGGGTCCTTCAGGCGATCGAAACGCGAGATCTGCGTGACGATCGGCCGCTCCGGGTCGATGTGGAACCTCTCCAGCGTGGCGCGCACCTCCTCGTCGGGCAGCTCGCGGTTCTTCTCGCTCAGCGGGTCGATCGAGGGCGGGATCATGTACTGCGGCACGGAGAGCGCCTGCGTGAACTGCGGCGCCGAGAAGACCGCGGCGTCGTGGCGCTCGACGAACGGGCGCAGGAAATCCCAGAACGGTGCCGACGGGCGCGACAGGTCGATGTGGCAGCGCCAGATCCAGCGCCCGCCCTTCGCCGCCCTCCCGTTGACCAGGCCGGCCGGCTGCGGGTCGTGGATCACCACGACGTCCGCGTCGAGGTTCACCAGCGCCGCGTTGCGCCCCGTCGTGTCGAGGAACGCCTCCCGCATGCGGTCGGTGAACGGGACCTCGACGCCGTGCAGCGCGTTGTGCATCGCCTTCGTCGTCTCGTAGAACGCCGCGTCGCCCTTGATCACCTCCCAGCGCGCGTCGACGCCGAGCTCCTGCAGGAGCGGGACCATGCGGATCAGGATCTCGGCCACGCCGCCGCCGACCGCCGTCGAGTTCACGTTGACGACGCGCAGCCCTTTCAGGCGCGCCGCGATCGCGGCGATCTCGTGGACGGCGTCCTTCCCGGCGGCCGCCTCGTAGTCGGCGAGCGTCGCCATCTCACAGCCTCCGCTTCACGAGCTGCAGGATCCGCGCGCGCAGGTCCTCGAGGGTGAAGACGTACGGATCGAGGTGCTCGACGCTTACGGCGAGCTCCTTCTCGCCGAGCGAATCACGGAACCACCATGCGAAGTCGTTCGTCGCGCGCGAAAGCCGCAGGCGCGCCTCGAAGACGTGGTGGTAGATCGACTGCAGGCTCACCTTTTCGAGGTGGCCCGCGAACTCCGCCAGCGTCGACGCCCGGTGGTCGGTCGGGAAGACGTAGCTGTGCGTGCGGAGGAAATGGAATTCGAGGCCGGACGGGGCCTCGACCGTGCGCGTGCGGTCGCCCGCATGCGCCGCGATCACCGCGAGGATGCGCTCCTTGAGCTCGTGGATCGAGCGGAACTCGACGGTGTTGATGCTCGCGAGGTCCTCGCCGAGCGCGCGCTCCTGGAGGATCTCCGCGACCCACCACGCGAAGTCGCTGGTCGGCTCGGGCAGCCAGTACTGGTGCTGCAGCAGGAAGTGGTGCGTGTGGTGGAAGAGGACCGCGTCGTCGAGCGCGCGGATCCCTTCGGCCAGCTCCGGGACGGTGCGGGCGCGTCGGCCGGTCAGCTCGACCAGCTTCGCGGATGAGCAGAATTGGAAGGGGTCCGCCATGCGCCGCCAACCGCGACGGAGCAAGCCCGGTACGACGACTCGGATTTCTGCCGAGCGCGCGTGCGGTCAGCGCGCGTTTTTGCAGCCCGCGAAGCGCTCCGACTCGTCGGTGCTGAGCGTCGCGAGCAGCGTCTTGGCCGTCTCGTTCGCGCGCGCCGCCTGCTTCTGCAGCAGCGTCACCGTCGCGGCGAAGCGGTCGTCGTCGTCGCGGCGGCCCTTCTCGAGCAGCGCGCGGCCGAGCTCGTCGGCGAGCGGCGCGTCGCACGCGAGCGCGACGCGGAGCCAGGCGAACTGCTCCTGGCTCGCGGCGGTGTCGAAGCGCTCGTGCGCCTCGCGGCGGAACTCCGCGGGATCCGAAGCGTGGAGCGCTTGCAGCCGCTGCACGTGCCAGCGCTCGCTGCCGGGGCGCGCCGGCCGGACCTCGCTGCCGCGCGGCGCGCCGTCCGTCGCATCGCCCGCGCGCTCCGCGACGAACTCGTCCGCGCCATCGACTTCATCCGCCGCGGCGTCTACCTCGGATTCGAGGACGCCCGCCGGGACCGCCGCCGCGGCTCCGCCCTCCTCGAGCGTCCCGCCGCGTCCGTGCGGCGGCGGCGTGATCAGCCCGATGCACGTCGAAAGCGCGACGAGCCCGAACGAGAGCCCCGCCACGGCGGCCAGCCACCAAGGGCTGCTACCGCCGGGCGGAGTCCAAGGAGCAGCAGTACGGATCGGGTTCATCGCACCTTGTGGAACAACTCGACGTTGTAGAGACCGTCGGGATCGTGGCAAACGGCGCACGCCTCGGCGCCCGACGGGCTGGTCTGCGAGTCGATGTGGGCCTGCGCGGCGTCCGAATCGTGGCACGCGCCGCAGGCCGATCGCCACGCGCGGGTCGGCAGCAACTGACCGGCGGGATGCGTGCGCGACGACGGCTCGATCCAGGCGGTGTTGAACGTGCCGTGGCAGGTGGTGCACTGCTTCACGCCGGAGGGCATCGCCGGGAAGGCGACCTCGCCGTAATTCAAGATGCCGAAGTTGTTGGGATAGGCCGTCGATCCGAAGCCGACGACCGTGTAGGTCGAGGCGTGGTCGAGGTCCTCGCCCATGTGGATCTTGTGGAGCATTTCGCGGAAGTTGATGGTCACCTGCGTCGTCGCCGGAGCGTTCGCGGCGACGTAGCGCGAGCGATCCTCCGAGCCCGCGGTTCCATGGCAGAGCACGCAGGTGTCGAAGCCGCGGCGACCGCCGCCGTGGAAGTACAGATCGTTGTGGCAGGCGTTGCAGTTGGCGGCCGAGCTGACGAGCGAATAGGGCTCGATCGTCGTGGCCGAGCCGACCAGGAAGTCGGCGTTGGAGGGCGGCGAGGTGCCGCGATAAGTGTTGGTCTCGCCGAACAGCGTGACGACCCGGTTGATCGCCGCCCACATCCCGAGCGTGTAGGTCCCGTCGGCGATGGGCAGCGCGCGCCACTCGCCCCATGCCACGTCGATGTCGGGCGATTCGTTGATGGCGCCCGGATAGACCGCCGGCATGACGAAGTCGCTCGTGTAGGTCGCGAGCACCGCGTTGCCGGCCGTGAAGCTGTTGGCGTTCACTTCGGTGATCGTCCCGGTGGCGGCCGTCAGCGTGTAGTCGGTGGTGAGCGTCTTCTTGGTGAGCGTCACCTCCTTCACCGTCGCGGCGGCGGAGTGCGAGAAGCGCAGGCTGTAGACCAGGTCGGGATTCGCGCCGGACATCGTCTGCGTGGTGGGCGACGTGAACCACAGGCGGGTCCCGTCGACGAACTGGACGACCAGGTACTCCTCGAGGCCGCCCACGCCGTCGTCGATCACGAGCGCGTCGCCGCGCGCGAAGTCGGTCGCGCTCGCGACGTCGATGAAGTTCTGCACGGCGGGCGCCGCCGCGGCGAGCGTCGTGTCGCCGCCGGCCGTCGCGGTGCGCTCCCACACCGTGGTCAGCGCTCCGGTCACCGCCCAGTGGGGGGTGCGTGACGTCACGAACGCCTCGACCAGTCCGTCGTCGGCGGCGTCCGCGACGAACTCGAGTGTGGTCTTCTCGGGGACGTTGAGCGTGAAGGTCGGACCGGTCTGGGCGGCGATCGCGGTGGTCGAGATCGAGGTGTTGAGCACCAGGTTGTAGTTCGACGTCGGGCCCGAGATCACCGCGCTCACGGAGGAGAACTTCGCCGGATCGGGCGTGACCGCGTTGCCCGAGTCGTCCTGGATGCGGAAGGAGACTTCGATCTTCTCGCCCGGGTCGATCGCGCCGTTGCCGTCGTTGGTGCCGGCCTCGGCGATCGAGACGATCGGGAAGTTGAGCCCGGGGTTCACGGCGGGATCGTTCAGCGGGTGGCGGTGCGCGTCGTCGATCGCGAGCCCCGTCCCGGACGAATCGTGGCAGAGCGTGCAGGTCGCGTTGTCGTTCTGCGCCGGCATCGTCTGCGTGTTCGACGTGTAGGGGTTGGCGAAGTCGACGTCGTCGTGGCACGACGCGCACGCGAGCTGCGTCGGGTGCGTCTTGTAGCGGTCGCCCTGCGCGGGCGGCGGCAGCGGGCCGGCACCGTCGGGATCGCCGTGGCACTTGGCGCAGTCGGTCACGCCCTCGCGGATCAGGTCCTCGGTCGCCTGCTGCGGCGCGGCGAGCGCCGAGAAGCCGGAGTCGCGCGGCATCGGGATGTTCAGGTTGGGCCAGACCGGGAAGGCGACGTGGGAGAAGTCGGTCACCTGGCCCAGCACGTTCGTGATGGTGTAGGGGACCGGCGTCGCGCCGTAGTCGCGCGTGCCGTTCACGTTGGTCGCGACGCCGTTCACCGACGGCAGGTGCTCGCCGTTGTGGACCTTGTGCAGCACGACCGGGAACCAGAGGTGGGCGCCGGGCGGGCCGGCGAAGTCCTCGGCGCCGACCGTGTGGCAGAGCGTGCACATCTTCACGTCGCGCAGGAAGCCGCCGTGTACGCGCAGCGTGCCGTGGCAGGCGTTGCAGTTGGCCTGCGTGATGACCTCGCGCGTGTCGAGCACCGCTCCCGCGCCGTAGAGGAAGTCGAACGTCGCGTTGCCGACGTCGGAGAAGGGCTTCCCGTTCACCGTGTAGAACCAGCCGAGGTACATGCCGACCGTGTAGGTGCCGGCCTGCAGCGCGGTCCCGGCGAGGTTGCCGTCGGCGGCGTCGTAGCTGCCGCTGTCGTTGATCGGCGCCTCGTAGTTGGCCGGGATCGGATCGTCGAACTGGTAGCTGTAGGAGCCGTCGGAGTTCTCGGTCGCGTGCGAGATGACGTCGACCTTCTCCTTCAGCACGCGTGCGTAGTTCGACGTCGGACCCGAGGCCAGGATCGCGCCGACGCCCATCTCGCTCAGCTGCCACGCCGAGCCGTCGTTCTTCTGGATCGTGAACGTGACGGTCAGCGTGTCGCCCGCTTGGAAGGTGCCTTTCGAGCCGGTCGCGCCGCTCACTCCCGTGATCGCGATCACGACGCCGGGTGCATCCTGCGACGGATCGAGGATCGTCGCCGTGTCGCCCGCGCCGCCCAGCGGACCGGGCGGACCTTGCGGACCGGGGTCGCCGTCGTCGCCCGCGCAGCCGAAGGCGAGGCCCGCGATTCCCAGCGATGCGATGAACAAGCCGCGACGGAGCTTCGATCCGACACGGTTCCCGCTGCTTCTCATGGACTTTCCTCCGAGGGTGCCGGCGGGTTGGCAAGTCGGGGGCCTCGGGCGACGCCGAGAGCGGACGTTCGATGCGGCGTCGTCGCGGTGGGAAGCGGTCCGCAGCGACGAGGAAGGGTTCCCGCGCTGCAGACGGACTCGTTTCTCGAGCCTGGTCCAATTCTTGGACGGACGGCGGTCCGCGGCTTGTCCGCGACCGTTCGTTTTTGTGGCTTTTTTGTTGGCATCACTCTTGTTCGTGATGGGTGCGCTATTCCATTCACTGCGTCCGCGCGCGGCCCTTGT
>Ga0105347_1000659_pt1 | contig 15980 bp, 11 predicted proteins | sample EasRivMeERMLT890_FD_89677 | JGI IMG/M metagenome (GOLD analysis project Ga0105347, IMG submission 89677) | Soil microbial communities from meander-bound floodplain in the East River, Colorado, USA - East River MetaG ERMLT890 | ecosystem: Environmental > Terrestrial > Soil > Floodplain | place... | reverse complement strand
CCCTGGCGTCAGGCGACGCGGAACGGGCGCGCGTGCGCACCCGGATCGTTTCGCATTTTCATATCGAAACCTTCACGTCCCGGCTGCTCGGGTCGATTCGCGAGGCTTTGTAAGCCGTGACCGACTGGCGACTCCTTGCGCTCCTGCCGGGCCTGGCCCTGGCCGCGTGGCTTCTCACGCTTCTCTCCGAGCGGCTTGCCGTTGTGTTTCACCTGGTGGACGCACCGGGTGGACCGCTGAAGATTCACGAGCGCGCCACGCCGCGCTTCGGCGGCTTTGCCGTGATCGCGTCTTTGTGGCTGGCGTTTCTCGCAGGGCATGCGACCGGTGTGATGACCTTCACCACCGCGCAGCTGGCCGTGGCGAGCCTTCTGTTCGCACTGGGCACCTGGGACGACTTCGCGCCGCGAAGCGCGCTGGCGCGGCTCTTGCTGCAGGTGATGATCTTCGCGATTGCGTGGAACCTCGGAGTGCGCGTGACGCCGAGCGGCACCGGCTGGCTCGATCTCGGGTTGTCACTGGTACTTTTCATCGTGGTGATCAACGCGGTCAATTTCTACGACGGCATGGACGGTCTGCTGGCGCTGGGCGCCCTGTGCGCGCTGGCGGTCTGGTCGGCTGTGGCGGCGGAGCTGTACATGGCGTGGCTTCCGGCTGCGCAGTGTGCCGCCGTGCTGGCGGGCTTTTTGCCGCGTAATTGGCAGCCGGCTCGCACGTTTCTGGGCGACAGCGGCAGCCTGGTGGTGGGCTATCTCTTCTATCTGGTCTTCACCGCACCGGGTGGCTCCACCTGGTGGCCCGGGTTCTGGGTGTGTGCCGTCCCGGTGTGCGACGCAGTGGCCGCCACACTCGACCGTCTGCAGCGTCATGGCAACGTGTTCGAAGGCGATCGGGATCACGTGTACGATATACTTGGGCGCTTCGGGCTTTCGGCTTCTCAAGTGTCGCTCATTCTCGGGTTGCTCGCCGCGATCACGGCGCGCGGCACGCAATTCGTGGTGGGCGCTCCCGTGGCCGAAAGTGCGGTGATCACAGTGGCCCTTTACTTTCTGCTCACGCTCGGCATTCTACTCCTGCGCCGCCGCTTCCGTCTCGGGAACGGCGAGCGTCACGGAGTGTAGGAGGGACCTGTCCATGACAACATCAGGGTTGTTCACCGATCCAGTGTGCGGCATGACCGTGAAGCCGGAGAGCCCGCACCCTCCGGCTCGCGCCCCCTGGATGTGGTCACTGTGTCGGGCACAGATGCGCTCGAAAAGGGGATCGATCTGGTGATCGACAAGGCGGCCCGCAGTACGGCAGACTAGTTCTGGTCTCTATGGGTCTGGCGAGTGCTGAATACTATTCTCCAGCCTTGAAGAAAATTCTCAATACGGGTCCAGGCAGCCGGTGGGAATCAGTCCTTAACCATCTATGAGTCAACGGGTAGAGTATCGAATCTGTCCAGGCATGTGTTTTGATTGAGAGGCCTCGACCGTTCAGTAGTAGCATAGCCCTTTCTTCTAGCGAGGAGTGAAAAGAAATGAAGCAATCCATGGTCTGGGTGGCAGCCCTTACGGCATTGGCGGCCGTCGCCGCCTGTGGACAAAGCAAACAAGAATCTCAAAGTCCGCCTTCAACCCAGCAGTCGGATACCGAGCCAAGGACAGTCCAAGCCACCAAAGGACACACTCATTCCAAGACAGAAATGCACGGCGGCACATCGGCCATGACTCAGGCGCATCACTTTGAGGTGGTGTATCTCGCGGACGGTATCCGACTTTATGTCTATGATAGCGCACAGGAGCCTGTTTCCACCGGCAGCATCGAGGGAGAAGTCAGGCTTCAGTACGCAGATGGCGAAGTTAAACCCATGGCTCTGACCCATGTGCCGGCGGAGGAAATCAAGGTGGGCATGATGTCGCTCACGGCAAGGGATTATCTGTTCGCCAGGATCGACCTCTCCAAGTCCGCACCGAGCTCATTTGACGTGAGATTCGCTCTTACCAATCTACCGGGACGGGGCGAAGCCCAGGCGGAGTTTATGCGGTCGTTTGACGGCCTGACCGAGCACCCCTATATGTGCCCTATGCACGCCGATGTCTGGGGAGAGTCGGCCGAGTCTGAGTGCCCCCTTTGTGGCATGCATACAGACATGATGCGTCCCACCAAGCCCTAGAGAAAAACAACCAGAGCCTGGAATCGGCTCGTATCAGCGGAGACTCAAGAAATGCCGATTGGCCTGGACCCCGTCTGTGGCATGAACGTCAAGGCGGAGAGTCCGCACCGGTTCACGCACGACGGAATCGAATACCTGTTTTGCAGTGCTGGTTGTCGCACGAAATTCGCGGCCGATCCGAGTCGTTTTCTCTCTACCGCCCCGACGGCGACAGCGACACCGACGCTGGTTTCGCAAACGCCGGACCCGCTGGCGATTCATACTTGTCCCATGCATCCGGAGGTTCACCAGATGGGGCCGGGCAACTGCCCGAAATGCGGCATGGCGCTGGAGCCTTCCGGCGTTCCGATAAGCGCTGCAAAAGCCGAGTGGGTGTGCCCCATGCACCCCGAAGTGGTCTCCGCGGAGCCGGGCAACTGCCCGAAATGTGGCATGGCCCTGGAGCCGCGGTTTGTCGCCATGGATGAGGCTGAAAACCCCGAACTGGTAGACATGCGCCGCCGGTTCTGGATCAGCGTCGGGCTTACGCTGCCGATGGTGGCACTGGCCATGGCCGAAATGATACCCGGTCGGCCTCTGGCCAGCCTGGTCTCGCCCGCCCTCAGGCCATGGCTGGAATTGCTGCTCGCGACCCCGGTGATCTTGTGGGGCGGATGGCCGTTTTTCGTGAGGGCATGGCAGTCCGTCGTGAACCGCAGTCTGAACATGTTCACGCTGATCGGGCTGGGCGTGGGCGTGGCCTACGTGTACAGCCTGGTGGCGACCTTGGGATCCGATCTCTTCCCGGCCACATTTCGGGGCATCCACGGCGAAGTGGCTCAGTACTTCGAGGCGGCCTCCGTCATTACCACGCTGGTACTTCTGGGCCAGGTTCTGGAGTTGCGAGCCCGCAGTCAGACGGGAGCCGCCATCCGGGCCCTTTTGGGCCTGGCACCCAATACGGCGCTGCGCATTCGCGCCGACGGCCGCGAAGAGGAAGTCCCGATCGCTCACCTTCACGTGGGCGACCGCCTTCGCATTCGACCCGGCGAAAAGGTGCCCGTGGATGGAGTGGTGGTTGACGGGTCGAGTTCAGTGGATGAGTCGATGCTCACAGGCGAGCCGATTCCAGTGGCCAAATCCCGCGGCGACCATGTAACGGGCGCCACCGTCAACGGCACCGGATCGCTGGTTATGCAGGCCGAGCGCGTGGGCGCAGACACTCTGCTCTCGCAAATCGTGCACATGGTGGCTGAGGCTCAGCGCACCCGGGCGCCCATTCAGAAGCTTGCGGACCTCGTGGCGTCTTACTTCGTGCCCGCGGTGATGGCCATCGCTGTCATTACGTTCGTGGCCTGGAGTTGGCTGGGGCCTGAACCGCGCCTGGCCTACGCCCTGGTCAATGCCGTAGCCGTGCTGATCATCGCCTGCCCGTGCGCGCTGGGACTGGCCACGCCCATGTCGATCATGGTGGCCATGGGCAAAGCGGCACGACTCGGCGTGCTGTTCAGAAATGCAGAAGCCATCGAGATCCTGCGCAAGGTGGACACGCTCGTCATCGATAAGACCGGCACCCTCACCGAAGGCAAGCCACGCGTGGTGAGTCTGCATGCGGTCGAAGGGATCACGGAAAGCAAACTCTTGAATGTGGCGGCCAGTCTAGAGCGGTCGAGTGAGCACCCACTTGCCTCGGCCGTGGTGGCCGAGGCCGCACGCCGCGGTCTGATACTGGGATCCGTGTCCGACTTTCAGTCGCACACGGGCAAAGGTGTGGCAGGCAAGGTGAACGACATCGAGGCGGCCGTGGGCAACCTGCGTTTCATGGACGAGCTCGGAATCCCGTCCTTCGAATTGAAGGATCGCGTCGAAGCCCTGAGGGGCGAAGGTCAGACCGTCCTCTTCGTGGGTGCGGGCGGTACGCTGGCAGGCATCATCGGGGTGGCCGACCCCGTCAAGGAAACCTCGCGTGCGGCAGTAGCCGGGCTACGAAAAGAGGGACTTCACATCGCCATGCTCACCGGTGACAGCCGCGTCGCGGCCGAAGCAGTGGCCCGGGGCGTACAGATCGACGAAGTGGTGGCTGAGGTGTTGCCACAGGAAAAGGCGGAAGCCGTGAAGCGATTTCAGGCGGACGGGCGGATCGTGGCCATGGCGGGCGATGGAATCAACGATGCTCCCGCGCTGGCGCAGGCGCATGTCGGCATCGCCATGGGAACGGGAACCGACGTGGCCATGCAGTCGGCCGGAGTCACACTGGTAAAAGGCGACCTGTCCGGCATTCTGCGCGCCCGTCGCTTAAGCGAGGCCACCGTGCGCAACATCCGGCAGAATCTGTTCTTCGCCTTCGTGTACAATGCGGTGGGAGTGCCCGTGGCGGCGGGCGTGCTGTATCCGTTCTTCGGGATACTGCTGTCGCCCATGATCGCGGCGGCCGCCATGAGCTTCAGTTCGGTATCGGTGATCGCCAACGCCCTCAGGCTCAGGCGAGCCTCGGTTTAGTCTTCCGATTCAGGTTGGGCACCGGATGGAGCCTCGGGATCTTTGATGCCGTAGTCGGTCTTAACGCGTCGGATCGAGGCCAGCGATGAATCGATCCACTGGAACACGGAATCCTGCGCCGTGCCTTCGATGCTCGAATTCCAATGCATGACCCGGTAGGACCAAAGCGGCATCCCGCCCCCTTCGATTTCTTCTCTCATGTCACTCAACTGGTCTTCCGGCCTATGGGGTCCGCCGAAAGGAAATCGGCTGGACAGCACGAGGTGCTTGCGAGCCTCCCGGATGTCGTTGTCGATCATGCCGCGAATTCCGGGAATCTTGTAGTACCAAGGATATCGGGAGGCATTGCTGTGGCAATCGTAGCAACTTCTTTTGAGGATGGGCTCAATTCCCAGGTACGTGCCAGAGATCGAGGTATAGACGCTGTCCAGCGCATCGGTGAAGGCCTCCACTTGGGCCGTGACGTCGGCCTGGGCTGCCGTCGTGTCGAAAGTCGGTTCGGGTTGGAGTTTCTCGTCATGCGCCCGAGCCTGAGGTTGAGAAAGGGCCAGCACAAGGAGCAGGGAAACCAGGCCGTGCACGCACTTCAGGAGTAAAATCGACCCGCTAAACAATGCTTGCTTGCCGTGCCTGGCCAACGTGCTCACTATCGCCCCCCTCGTCTGAAGATTTGGTCTTGGCGGACTGAAGTCATCGAGAATCTCCGTCGTACCTAACGGGCTTGAACTTCAAACACTTCGTCGCCTTAGATCCACAGCACTCGGCGCCACTCCTAAGTATAGGGAAAAAACACCCCGGTGGTTCGGTGGGCTAGGTCGGCTTCTGGAAAGCACCTAATGTTTTTTTGATGAGTAATGAACAGGGCTCCCCGATCGAGGGGTGCCTCCCCTAAACGGTAGCCTCCTCGGCAAGCATACCAATGAGATAAGCCATTGTGCAACCATCAATTGCGCAGGCACTACGGCAAGCCTGGCCCAACATAACCCAACCCAAGGTCATCGAGCCGCGCGGAACCGCATTTACAGGGGGACCTCCAGCAAAGCGCCGGCCAGCCGGGCTGACCGGCGTTTTTCGAGAAGCACGTCAGGCGAAGACTGCAAGTCCACTTGAACAGTCCCATCAGATGACCGCGACCACCGTTCGTGGCGGGGTCCATGGGCATCTTCCCTATTCATTTTGTATGTGCCGAGTGGGCTTTCTCCGATGGGTCATCCATGGCCTTCATATCCTTCATCATCGGACACTGCGCCATGGACATCTGGCCCGATTGCATGTGCTGCATCATGTGCGTCATCATTTTCTGGTGCTGGGCTTCCATCTTCCCGGTCATAGAGGTCTGATGTTCCACCATGTGCGTGACGACGGCGGCTAACAAGTCTAACCGTTCGTTCGCCGGCGCGCTGTTCATTCGAGCCACCTGCGAAGTGAGATCGGCGTCCTGTGCCTTCATGGTTGCCATCATCTGCTGCTTCTGTTCCATCATCTTCTGGCAGCTCTCCATCATCTCTTTCCCTTCCGGAGTCGTGCCTGATTGAGACTGGACTGGAGACCACATGGTCAAGAGCAATGCCAGGGACGTAGCTGACAAGATGGCGAGACTCTTATTCTTTTGGTTTGTCATGTTCCGCCGCATTCCTTTCGTGTTTTGTGCTTGTTTGACGTTGGCGTCAGGTCGATAGCCTGTGTGAATATCGGCTGAGCTGCGATCTCTACAGATGCGGACACCCACAGTGCGCCGTCGGGGACCGATTCGCCATGGGTACAACGCTACCGGTATCCCCAAAGCACAGACCTGCCACCTGGGCGCATTTCAACATCATTGTCCCAGCATAACGGGAGGTAGCTGGTCGCACTATCGCCCAAAGGATTGAAAACGGAACTAGTCCCTTGGCAATTCCGCCGTCGCCATTTCTCTCCGGGGCACCGAAGCCAAGGGGTAGGGTCACGGGATCCCGAGCCTAGCGTCTAACCTTTCAGTCTGCTAGCCTCCGACTTCTAAGGAGTATTGTGAACCCAGTAGTGAATATTATTCGTCAGTAGTGGATACTATTCTGCAATTTGGATCTAGTCTCTGGTCAGGGAAGGGCCAAGCCCATTTGCCGGGCTCTAAGCATAAGCCATTGATAAACAATGAGTTCAATTCGCAATCACCGCGCTCTCAGCCAGACCATGCTCGGATTGTCGCCAGGTACACACCGGCACCTCATTTGCCATAGAGGGCTTCAACGATGAAGATGAAAGGAATTGGCAAAGCTGGAGTGCTCTTGGCGCTCGCGAGTGTCGTGGGATGGGAGTCACCCGCTCGCTCACAGCCCCTGGAAGAGGACTCCGTCCTTACGCTGGAGGAAGCCGTGGGTGCCGCGAAACTAGCGAACTCCCGGCTGAAATCGCTGGGTTCCATGCAGCAAGCGTTTGAGCAGCGGTCGGCGCAGGAAGGCGCGCTGCCCAATCCGATGTTCACGTATCGCGGCATGAACGAAACCGACCCGTTCAGTTTTAACACGGACGAGAAGCGGTTCGAACTCGAACAGCAATTCCCCTGGTTCGGCAAGAGGGGGCTCAGGGGCAAGGTCGCCGCGAAGGATGCGGAGGCCATGGGGTTCGAGTACGAAGCCATGATGCGCGAGGTCGTGGCGATGGTGAAGGAGACTTACTTCGAGCTATACGCCGTGCAGCGGGCTCTGTCGATCACGCACGCCGAAGAAAGTCTGCTCAAGCAGATGGAAGCGGTCGCCCTATCCAGGTACAGCGTCGGTGAAGTCACCCAGCAGGACGTGCTGAAAGCGCAGTCCGAAATATCGATGCTAAAAATCCGTTGGTACGAGCTCGAACGGCAGGTCGTGTCGTTGCAAGCTGCACTTAACCAGTTGATGAACCGGCGCGTCGATTTGCCGCTCGGTGTGGCGGTTACCGAACCGGCGCTCGAATTCGAGTTCAAAGTGGAGGAGTTGACTGCACTGGCCGAAGAGGTTCGGCCTGAAGTCGCACAAGCGCGGGTCCAGATCGAACGCGACGAGTTTCGGCGAGACCTTATGAGCAAGGAGTATTGGCCCGACTATCGCCTTGGGCTGGAGTACCGTTCGCTTCGCAACAGCCCCGACATGCTGATGTTCAGCATCGGGTTCGACGTGCCGCTTTGGCGCTCGAAATATAAAGCCGGAGCGCGAGAGGCGGAAAGAATGGTAGAGTCGGGCCAGGCAGCCCTGGAAGCGGCCCGGCGTCAGGTTGCTTTCGACGTGCAATCGGCGCACTTCAAGTGGATTGCTGCGCTCCGCACGGTTGACCTCTACCGCACGGCACTGATTCCGCAGGCCGAGGCGCGGATGGCTGCCAGCGAAGCCGGCTACCGCACGGGCCAGGTGGGGTTTCTCGAGCTCCTGGAGAGCGAACGATTTTTGTTGGATGCGCGCGTGATGGCAGCCATGGCGGATGGCGAACTGGGTGCATCGCTGGCCCGCCTGGAACGCGCCGTGGGTACGGATTTGAATCCGGGCGCAACAGAGACTGCCGTTCCTCCACCCGGGCAGGACGAGTAGAGGAACTCTATGATACACGAACCGGAGCAGTCACCTCTCGCAGGTCCGGCACGTCAGGCCAGACCGCGGAGGCGTGCGCGAATGGCCGCCTTCATCGCCGCCGCCATGCTGTCAGTGCTTGCGATTGGCTACGTGGTCGTCCGCATGCTTGGTCCCGAGCGCACAGTCGACAAAGTGGAGACCAGGGTCACGCGTTACCAATGCCCGATGCATCCCACCATCATTCGCGACCAGCCTGGATCCTGTCCCATCTGTGGCATGGATCTTGTCCCCATGATCGAGCCGGAATCCCGGAGTGCAGGATCCACCGTCTTGGGTATGGCAGCCGTCTCGATCGAGCCCGAGCACCGGCGACGGATGGGGTTGCGACTGGGGCGAATCGAAAATCGCGAGCTCTCGCTCGAGGTGCGGACCTCGGCCCGAATCCTGGTCGACGAGACCCGACAACACCGCGTGACGGCCAAGATCGAAGGGTGGGTGGAGAAACTGTACGTGGCCACCACGGGCCAACACGTAAGGCAAGGCGAGCCGCTGCTCACGATCTACAGTCCCGAATTGGTGTCCGCGCAGGAAGAGTATCTCTCATCCCTGGAAATGCAGACTCGCCTGGACGCCGGTGATCCCGATGCCAGCGCCGGCGGCCACCGTCTCGCCGCGGCAGGGAGGCGGCGGCTGGAGCTGTGGGATATCAGTGAGGAACAGATCCTGCAGCTGGAGAAAACGGGACACGTGGAAAAGTATCTCACGTTGTATGCACCCGCCAGCGGCTGGGTGATCGAGCGAATGGTGCTTCCGGGCCAGAAAGTGATGTCCTCTGACCCGCTCCTGGTGATCGCCGATCTGACGCACGTCTGGGCTGATGCGGACATCTATCAATCCGATCTTCCCCGCATCCAGGTGGGTATGCCCGTGGAGCTTTCTCTGCCTGCGCGGCCGGACAAAATCATCCGGGGCAAGGTGACGTTTCTCTCTCCGACTCTCGACCCTGACACTCGGACTATGCGCGCGCGACTAGAAGTCGATAACTCGGAACTGCTCCTGAAACCTGAGATGTACGCCACCGCCCGGCTGCAGCACGAGCTAGGCCCACGATTGGCCGCACCCGCATCCGCGATCATTTTCACCGGGACCCGGACCCTGGTCTTTCGCGAAGGGGCAGACCGGCGACTCTTTCCAGCGGAAGTCACCCTGGGCGAACGCAGCGGTGATTATTACGAAGTGCTGTCCGGCCTGGACGAAGGAGATTCGGTGGTGGTATCGGCCAACTTTCTGCTGGACAGCGAATCCTCCATCAAAGCCGCGGTTGAAGCGCTGGCGGGCGCCGGACCGGGCGAGCCGCCCTCAGAACACACGGGACACTGATGGCGAAGTTGCTCACATGGGCCTGCTGACCTGGCATGAGCGCACCCGTTTCTGAGCCGGACTTTGTGACCGAGGTGCAGCATGGCATCATCGGTCGGGTCATCGAGTTTTGCGCTCTGCATCGCTGGCTCGTGATCTTCTTCTTTGTCGCAGCCGTGTTCTATTCTCTCCACACCATGAGAAACATCAGGCTGGACGCTATCCCGGACCTTTCGGATACGCAGGTCATCGTCTACACGCGATGGGATCGCAGCCCTGACATCGTCGAAGACCAGGTCACCTATCCGATCATCACGGCGCTTCTGGGTGCGCCCAAAGTCAAGGCCATTCGCGGTTTCAGCGACTTCGGGTTCTCCTACGTGTACGCCATCTTCGAGGACGGTACCGACATCTACTGGGCGCGCAGCAGGGTCCTGGAGTATCTGTCCAAGATACGCGGTGGCCTCCCGACGGGCGTGACGCCCGAGCTGGGACCCGACGCCACGGGCGTGGGCTGGGTGTTTCAGTACGCCCTGGTGGACACGCTCGGCAAACATGATCTGGCCCAGCTGCGAACCTACCAGGACTGGTACTTACGGTACGCCCTGCAAAGCGTGCCGGGCGTCTCGGAGGTGGCGGGGATCGGCGGCTTCCAGAAGCAATACCAGGTAACCATCGATCCGGCGCTGATGCAGAGTTACCAGGTTTCGCTGATGGACGTCGCGGAGGCCATCAAGCGAAGCAACAATGAGGTCGGTGGGCGGCTGATGGAGTGGTCGGGTAAGGAGTTCATGGTGCGTGGCAAAGGCTACGTCCGCTCCACAGCTGATCTGGAGGAGGTCGTGGTCAAGGCCGCCATGGGCACGCCCGTCCGTCTCAAGGACGTGGCTACCGTGGTCCTGGGGCCGCAGATTCGCCGCGGAATCTCGGACCTGGACGGACTCGGAGATGTTGTCGGCGGGATCGTCGTCATGCGCCACGGCGAAAACGCGCTCAACGTCATCGAACGCGTGAAAGACAAGCTGGAAGGCATGAGATCCTCGTTGCCTGAGGGGGTCGAGGTGGTCACGGTGTATGATCGCTCGCACCTGATCCAGGAGTCCATCGACAACCTCAAGCACGAACTGGTGCTGGTGTCGATCATCGTCAGTCTGGTCATCCTGTTTTTCCTTTGGCATTTCCCCTCAGCCCTGGTGCCGATCATCACGATTCCGGTCTCGGTGCTTCTGTCCTTCATCCCGATGTACTTCATGGGCATCACGGCGAACATCATGAGCCTGGCCGGTATCATCCTTTCCATCGGCGTGCTCGTGGACGGGGCTGTGGTGGAAGTGGAAAACGCCTACAAGAAAATCGAACTGTGGCAGGAACAGGGGCGACCGGGCAGCTTCCACGACGTGCGGCTGGGGGCGCTGAAGGAAGTGGGGCCGGCGGTGTTTTTCTCCCTGGCCGTGATCGCCGTTTCCTTCCTTCCGGTCTTCACGCTGGTGGGCCAGGAAGGCCGCTTATTTACGCCGCTGGCGTGGACCAAGACGCTAGCCATGGCGCTGGCAGCGTTTCTGGCCATCACGCTCGACCCCGCCGTGCGGATGCTGTTTGCACGCATCGAGCCTTTCGTTTTCCGCCCACGGCTCCTGGCGAAGCTGGCGACTTCGGTGATGGTGGGCCGCTATGTTTCGGAAGAGAAGCATCCGGTCAGCCGGGTGCTGTTCCGTCTGTACGAAAGGCCCTGTCGGTGGGTGCTGGACCATCCCAGGACCACCCTTGCTCTTGCCGCCCTGGTGGTGGCCAGTGCCGTGCCCGTGTATTTCAAGCTGGGCCGCGAATTCATGCCGCCTCTGTATGAAGGCACCATTCTCTACATGCCCACGACCGTGCCGGGGTTGTCCGTCACCGAAGCACAGCGCCTGATGGAAGAGGAAGACAGGATCCTGCGCTCATTCCCAGAGGTGATCCGCGTTTTCGGAAAGTCCGGTCGGGCGGACACGCCCACCGATCCGGCGCCGTTCTCCATGATGGAGACCACGGTGATGCTCAAGCCCATGAACGAATGGCGGCACAAGGATCGGTGGTACTCCGATTGGGCGCCGGGCTGGCTCGAGAGTGTCCTGGGCGCGGTCTGGCCCCAGCACATTTCGTACGAAGAACTGATCGCCGAGCTGGACCGCGCGCTGCAGATACCAGGCAATGTCAACGCCTGGACCATGCCCATCAAGGGGCGCATCGACATGCTATCCACTGGAGTACGCACCCCCATCGGGATCAAGATTCTGGGCGCCGACCTGAACAAGATTCAAGTGGCAGGCGAAGCCATCGAAGCCGCCCTGCGCCGCGTGCCGGGAACCCGCAGCGTGTTCGCCGAGCGGGCCGCCGGCGGCTATTTCGTCGATATCGATCCCAGGCGCGATCAACTGGCCCGCTACGGGTTGACCCTGGACGACCTGCAAATGGTCATCATGACGGCCCTGGGGGGCGAGACCATTTCCACCACGGTGGAGGGGCGCGAACGCTACACCATCAATCTCCGCTACCCGCGCGATCTGCGGGCCGAGCTGGATCAGCTGCACCGCGTACTGGTGCCGGTCATGGGCGGTGCACAGGTGCCGATGGGCGAACTGACCACGATCTCACTCTCCTCGGGCCCCGCCATGATCCGCAACGAAAACGGCATGATGGCTGGTTATGTCTTTGTCGACATCGCCGACCGGGATGTGGGCAGCTACGTGGAAGAAGCCAAGGCCGCGGTCGCCCATGAGGTCCAGATACCGACCGGGTATTCTCTGATCTGGAGCGGCCAATGGGAGAACATGGTGCGTGTTCGTGAGCGCCTGAAGATCATCGTCCCCGTCACCATTCTGCTGATTTGGATTCTTCTGTACCTGAATACCAAGAGTGCGTTCAAGACCTTTGTCGTCATGCTGGCCGTTCCCTTCTCGGTGGTCGCCGCCTCATTAATCCAATATCTCCTCGACTATAACGTATCGATCGCCACGTGGGTCGGCATGATCGCCCTCATGGGCCTGGACGCCGAGACCGGCGTGTTCATGCTTTTGTTTCTCGATCTGTCGTACGACGACGCCCGGCGCCGGGGCCTTCTGCGCAACATGGCGGAACTCAAGGAGGCCATCATCCACGGCGCCGTGAAACGGATTCGGCCCAAGCTGATGACGGTGGCCTGCGCCTCCATGGGCCTGGTGCCCGTGCTGTGGAGCGCCGGCACCGGAGCGGACATGATGAAACGAGTGGTAGCTCCGCTCGTGGGCGGGCTGCTGACCAGTTTTGTCATGGAGCTTCTCGTGTATCCCGCGATCTACCTGCTCTGGAAGTGGCACAAGGAAGTAAAGCATGCCGCTTCCGCCCCTGCGTCCTTGGTAGAGGAAGCATGACGACGTGGAAGTCCCCGGCGGGACTCTTCATGGTACAGGATCCCCTCCGATGTGTACGTGTTCAGGCGCGGGTCGCCTCGCCGACATGGGCGCGACATGGAGATTATTCCACACGTGCGGAGACTAGGATCGACGCGGCGTCGCTCTTGCCGGAGTCCGCACGGGGTAAGCCATTGTCACACCGGGCACATAGGTTGGCGCTCATACCCGGTACCTGATTTGCAAACGGCGAAACGAAACCGAACAGGGGGAATACGATGAAACAGCTGATCTTTGGAATCACCTGCGGGCTGGCTCTCGGCCTGGCGACGGAGGTCCGCGCCCAGCACGGCTGCGGCATGGGCTCGAGTGGACACGATCACGGGTCAAGCTCAGGCGGGCACGATCACGCGTCGAGCGCGGAGGCCCTCAGTCAGTCGCGCGCGCGGTCCGAGGCCCACGGGGGCTGTTCGGCCATGACCAAGGCGCATGGCTTCGAAGTGGTGTATCTGGCCGAAGGCATCCGGTTGTACGTCTATGACGGCCAGCAGAACCCCATCTCGGCGCGGGGCGTCGAAGGACTGGTCACGCTCTCCGGGAGTGACGGCCGGGGCGAAACCCTGACGTTCGCCTACGCGGGAGCGCATTCGATCGGTGATGACTCAGCCCTCGTGCTGCGCGATCATCTGTTCGCCGCTTTGGATCTGTCCAAGGCAAAGCCGAAAGATCTCCGTGCCAGTTTCAGGTTGGCCAACCTGCCTCAGTCCGGAGAGAGGGAAGCGTCATTCCAGCAGACGTTCGTCGGAGTCACACAGCGCCCCTTCATGTGTCCCATGCATCCGGATGTCTGGGGTGACTCGGCCCGGTCCAAGTGCCCCCTGTGTGGAATGTGGACAACGGACAAGCGCCCCACGGCGGCCCAGTCACAGAAACTGGAAACGGAAGACACGGCCGATCACGAGCACGGGGGCTGATCGTGCTCCATCAGGACGTCTGATCGCGCCACGGTGCATGGCGCGCCCGGAGGCCGACCGTAGTCGGGCCCTGTCAACCGTAGTGCCGCAGTCGACAGCAAGGGAGTGTACAGTGCGCGAGATCGTCGCACCCCCTCACACGAGTCCCGGCTCTCTTGCCGGAAGCACGGGCCACAGCCAGGCGTCGAAAACACGTCACCTTGGGCAGCGAGACCACAGAGTCTACATCGCCAGCTGCGTGGCTGTGATCACCTGGGGTCACTACCTGTTCCCCGTAGAGTACCACAATCACTATGGTGTACGGAGAGGGAGATCGACACGAAACGGGAGTGCAGGCCGGTGACTCCTGGACAGCGCGCATTCGATGGTTGATCGGTTTGCCGCAGGGTGACTGGCATCACCATTCGCCCCGATGAAGCGGACACGGCCGTGCTTCGAGAGGTGCACAAGTCCGTCAGCGAGGACATGCAGAAGCGGTTGCGGGCGTCCGGCGACACCGTGTACCTGATGGAGGAGCGATTTGCCAAGTCGCTCAACGTGGCCATCAGCTCTGTCCTCGATACCACCGACTGGGTGCCGGTGAAGTGGCAGCGCGTGCGCCACAGACCCCACGTCGCAGGACTCACCAGCCTCTCCCGGGTGGCCTTCGATGCGAGCGGCCAGACCGCTCTCGTGTACGGGCTGTGGGGGACAGGGACCCTCGGTAGCGGGTACGCGCGTGCCGTGGTCTTGCGGAAAGACAGAGGCACATGGGAAATCGTAGCCTCACATGCCCTTGGGAATCCGTGATGCCGGCAGATGATTGGGCGTCGATCTTGCGGATTCGACAATAGTCTTCATTCGACCTGGAAGCTTGTCGAGTATATTCATCAGGGGGCATGAGTTCGAGCTCTCAACGCCCCGGGAAAGGTAGCATGGCAGCTTCTTCGGAAGGCCGCGGCACTCTGACCAACCGCAGCCGGTTGGTCATCCTCCTGGCAGCCACACTGGTGACGGTGGGGATCCACTACGGCTGGCTGTTACGTCCCTTTGGCGACGCACACTGGTTGCATGCCATTCACGGACGGTTCTGCTACATCCCCATTGTCATAGCGGCGGCCTGGTTCGGGATTCGCGGAGGCTTGATGCAGGCCGCGGTCATTTCGGCGCTGGTGCTGCCGTATATTCTCGGGTCCAGCCAGGGCACGCACGATCTCGCCGCGGAGTGGGTAGAGATCTTCTTCTACTTCGCCATCGCGATCCTCGTGGGACTCCTGGTGGAGCGCGAGCTGGTTTCGCGCCGCCGGGAGCAGGACGCGCAGCTCCAGGTGGAGCGTTCCCAGAGGCTTTCGCTCGCCGGGCAGATCGCCGCGGGTGTGGCGCACGAAATCAAGAACCCCCTGGCCTCCATCAAGGGCGCGGCGGACATCCTCACCGACGAATGCTCATCGCCGGGAGATCGCGCCGAGTTCGCGCAGCTCCTGCAGGATGAAATTCGGCGCATCGATGGCACGGTGAAGGACTTCCTGGAGTTTGCACGCCCAAGGGAGGCCACGCTCGAAACCATGAATCTGTCTCGGGCGCTGAAGATACCGATCCGCCAGATGGAAGCACAGGCGCGGGAGAAAGGCGTGGTCATCGAGTCCCACATCGAGCCGGATCTTGCCGTGCTCGGTGATTCGGGGAAACTGCATCAACTTGTGCTCAATCTGATTCTCAACGCACTTCAGGCGTCCACGGCGGGAAGCGCCATCCACGTGTCGTTGACCGGCCGGGATGCCGGCTCGGTGAGGCTCGAGGTGAGCGATCGGGGCGCGGGTGTGGCGCCGGAGCACCTGGAACACATCTTCGAGCCCTTCTTTACTACGCGCACCTCCGGCACGGGCCTGGGATTGCCCATTGCCAAGGAAATCGCGGAGCGCCACAGCGGCCGCATGGAGGTGAAGAGCCGGCCCGGCGAGGGCACGTCAGTGATTGTGGAATTGCCCCGGCTGGAGCGCCGTCACGGCCAATGAACATCCTCCTCGTGGACGATGATCGCTCCCTGCGGCGCGTGCTCGAGTTCAAGCTGCAAAAACAGGGATTCGCTGTCACTGCCGTGGGCGACGCCCAGGCGGCCTTGCGCGAGCTGGAAGCGGGCGAGTTCTCT
>Ga0105347_1000658_pt1 | contig 15993 bp, 16 predicted proteins | sample EasRivMeERMLT890_FD_89677 | JGI IMG/M metagenome (GOLD analysis project Ga0105347, IMG submission 89677) | Soil microbial communities from meander-bound floodplain in the East River, Colorado, USA - East River MetaG ERMLT890 | ecosystem: Environmental > Terrestrial > Soil > Floodplain | place... | reverse complement strand
CGTCTGGCCGCCCGGTCCCGAATTCGGGACCTGGCTCTGACGACCAACGGCGTGCTTCTCGCCGACCACGCGCGGCAGCTCCACGACGCCGGCCTTCATAGGCTGACCGTCAGCCTCGACACGCTCCGGCACGAGCGCTTCGATCTCCTCGAACTGCAGCATGTCCTCGCGCGGCAGCCACACGTAGTCCTGCTCCGGCATGCAGTAGGCGCATCGGAGGTTGCAGCGGTCCGTCACCGACACGCGGAGATTGCGAAGCGGGCGTCCAAAAGTGTCCTGGATCACTGGCTCCTTACGGTAACGCAAAACGAGGCCACGAAGGCCACGAAGACGAATTGGCCACAAAGGTCACAAAGGTCACTATGTTTTTGTTTTCGCTTAGAGCCCTTTGTGTTCTTTGTGGTTAATCCGTCTTTGTGGCTTGCCGTTACAGGACCGAAAGTCGCGTCCGGTCGGGCGGAAGGTATGGGCGGGCGGTGCGCTGTCCTTCAAAGCCGGCGCTCCAGAGTCCCGGAATCCTGGTGTCGCACCGCGGGCACGCGCCATTGGCTGTCAGCCGGTACTCCTGAATCAGATAGCCATATCGCGAAATCAGCCGTTCGCCGCAGCCGGCGCAGTGGGTGTGTTCCAGCTCGCCGACCCGGCCAGGCTGATTTCCCGCGTACACGTAACGAAGCCCGGCCTCCCGCGCGATTCGTGCGGCTCTCTGCAGCATGTCAGGCGTCGTGTCTGCCGGGTCCGTCATCCTGTAGTCCTTGTGGAACGCGGTGACGTGCCATGGGATGTCCGGCGAGACGCTCGCGACAAATTGTGTGAGGCCGCGCAGCTCGTCATCGCTGTCGTTGAATCCCGCGATCAGCAGCGTCACGATCTCGACCCACACCCCCGCATCGTGCAGCCAGCGGACCGTATCGAGGATCGGCTGCAGGCGCCCGCCGAGGTCTCGGTAGCGGCGATCGTCAAAGCTCTTGAGATCCACCTTGTACGCGTCGATGTGGGGGCGAAGGTACTCGAGCGCGCGTGGTGTCCCGTTGCCGTTGGAGACGAATGCGGTCGAAAGCCCGTGCCCGCGAGCTTCCTTGAAAATTGCGACAGCCCATTCGATCGTGATGAGCGGCTCGTTATACGTCGAGACGACGAGCTTGGCGCCCTGGCGAAGCGCGTCCTCCACGAGAGAGGCGGGCGTGATGTCTCGCGGCGGTGCGCCGGCGTGCGGATCGCGCAGCGCCTGCGAGGTGACCCAGTTCTGACAGTAGCTGCAGTGGAGGTCGCAACCGAGCATCCCAAAGCTATACGCCAGCGCACCTGGATATACGTGGAAGAACGGCTTCTTTTCGACCGGATCGCATTGCACGCCACCGACGTAGCCCCACGGCACACGCAGCCGCCCGTGCTCGTTGAAGCGCACCTTGCAGACGCCGACTGCGCCTTCAGGGATAGGGCACTGGTGGCCGCATGCGTGGCACCGCAGACGTGACTTGCCCGCCGAAGCACCCTGAGCCCCACCGTGCGAAGGCGGGTCGAGCGTTTCGACGAGCTCGGGCGCGGCCTCACATGTCCGCGCGGCAAGGACGTCTTGAAGGGTGGACACTGATCTCATCGTACGGCATCCCAAGGCCGACCTAAAGGTCGGCCTCTACGACATCACCATTCGCCGACCTCTCCGTCATGACGTAGAGGCGGGTCTTTAGACCCGCCTGGCAACGACGCCACGACGTAGAGGCGGGTCTTTAGACCCGACCCGCCTGGCAACGACGCCATGACGTAGAGGCGGGTCTTTAGACCCGACCCGCCTGGCAACGACGCCATGACGTAGAGGCGGGTCTTTAGACCCGCCTTGTGAATTGAGCCTGGCAACGACGCCATGACGGAGAGGCGGGTCTTTAGATCCGCCGGGCAACGACGCCATGACGTAGAGGCGGGTCTTTAGACCCGCCTTGTGAATTGAGACAATCCGAACATGCCGACCGATACGGTAGAGAAACCCTCCATCCCGCGCCCCGTCTGGTTCCTCGGCTGGACGAGTCTCTTCACCGATGCCGCCACGGAAATGATCTATCCGCTGCTGCCGGTCTACCTGTCGCGCGTGCTCGGGGCGAGCGCGGTGTCGCTCGGCATCATCGAAGGCGTTGCCGAGGCGGTCAACAGCGTTCTGAAGGTCATCTCAGGGTACTGGTCGGACCGCCGCTCACGACGCCGGCCGATCGTGATTGCCGGGTACGCCCTGTCGTCGATCTCACGTCCGCTGATTGCGCTGACGATGACGTGGCCCCAGGTGCTGCTGATTCGCGCACTCGACCGGACGGGGAAGGGAATTCGGGGAGCGCCCCGCGATGCGCTGCTGGCGCGCTTCGCGACGCCCTCCACGCGCGGCCGCATCTTCGGCTTCCACGAGGCCATGGATCACGTCGGCGCCATCGTCGGCCCCGTCATGGCAACAGCGGTCCTCTTCTTCGTCCCTGAAGGCTACAGGCTGGTGTTCGCGCTCACGGCGATTCCAGGCGCCATCGCGGTCACCCTGTTGTTCTTTGTCGACGAGAACGCGGCCGTCGACAAGGAGCTGCCGACTCAACCGTCCACAACCAGCCCACGAGCTGAGGCGTCGCGTCCCCTTCCGCCGCGCCTCATCGCCGTGATGGGTGTCCTGCTGGTGTTCAGCCTCGGCAACTCCGCGGACGCGTTTCTCCTGCTGCGTCTGTCCGACGCACTTGGCGGCGCGAAGTATGTCCCCTTGATGTGGGCGGGTATCCATGTCGTCAAAGCATCGCTCTCGACGTGGGGAGGGACGTTGTCGGATCGGTTTGGTCGCAAGCAGCTGATCGTCTCCGGCTGGATCGTTTACGCACTCGTCTATCTCGGCTTCGCGATGTCGACGAGCGCGTCGGCATTCATCGCGTGGTTCCTGTTCTACGGTGTCTATTTCGCATTCGCCGAGGGTCCGGCAAAGGCCTTGATTACTGATCTCACGCCACCCGAGCGGCGGGGGACTGCTTTCGGGTTTTACAACGCCACGATCGGGGTGGGCGCACTGATTGCGAGCGTGCTGTTCGGGTACCTGTACGAGCACTTCGGTTCGTCGACGGCATTCACCACCGGCGCGGCGCTCGCCGGCGTGGCCGCTGTCATGCTGCTCTTCGTGCCGACGCGCCCGCTCAGCCATGCCGAGTGAAGGTACAATTGCAGATTCCGATGAAGACAATTCTCGTGACCAATGACGACGGCGTGCATTCCGATGGGATCAAGGCGCTGGCCGAGGCGCTGATGCACCGGGGCGACGTCACCGTCGTGGCGCCGATGCAGGAGGCGAGCGCGATCGGCCACGCGCTCACCCTGCGGCGGCCGCTGCGGATTGAGACGATCGCGCCAAAGACCTTCGGCATCGACGGCACCCCAACCGATTGCGTCAACCTGGCGATCTCGCACGTGCTGAAGACAAAACCGGATCTGATCGTCTCCGGCATCAACAAGGGATGGAATCTCGGAGACGACGTGACCTATTCGGGCACCGTCTCCGGCGCGCTCGAGGGCGCGCTGCTCGGCATTCCGGCGATTGCCGTGTCCACGCAGAATCGCCGCAACGCCGATTTCGAGTTCGGTCCCGCGGCAAAGGCAGCGGCGACCGTGGCGGCGCTCGTGCTCGAGCGGGGCATGCCGAAGTTCACGTTCCTCAACATCAACGTGCCGTACGGACCGAACAAGGGGTTCCGCGTCACGGTACAGGCCAAACGGAATCACATCACCGTGGTGGACGAGCGCATCGACCCTCGAGGCCGTCACTACTATTGGATCGAAGAAGGGCAGAACGAGTGGGAGCCGCACGATCGCTCCGACTACCAGGCGGTTCGCGACGGCTACATCTCGATCACGCCGCTGCAGCCCGACATGACTGCGCACGAGGGCTTGAAGTACCTGGAGGAACTGCCGCTCGATACGCGCGCGACCGCCAGCCCGTAGCCAGTCGTAGAGGCGGACCTTCAGCGACCGCCAGCCCGTAGCCAGTCCCAGTCGTAGAGGCGGACCTTCCCGCCTCCGCCAAGGCTACGGCGAGGCTAGCCGAAGCCGACAGGCGAAGGCTGCAGGTCCGCCTGGTACGCTGCGCATGTGCCAGCACATGGCCGAAGGATCTGATACGCTAGTCGGTGCGTCGGGGCGTGGCTCAGCCTGGTAGAGCACTCGGTTCGGGACCGAGGGGTCGAAGGTTCAAATCCTTTCGCCCCGACCAGTTTCCTCTCATTCGTTTACGATCTCGCCACATGCTCGCCACATGTATGTAGCCGATGCGAAGCGCCTGACGCTCGCTGGCGCCAGGAAGATGATGGCGGCAGCGGTCGGGATCGCGGAAGCGGAGCGCATTCCGATCGCCGTGGCGATTGCCGATGCCGGCGGCCACCTGCTCATGTTGGAGCGGATGGACGGCGGGCGCTTCCACACGGTGCATTCCTCCACCACCAAGGCCGTCTGCGCCGCGTCGAACAAGCGGCCGACCACTTCCAAGGGCGCGCAGGCCCAGCCGCTCGACACCGCCCATGCCATCGGGCTCGCGCTCGCCGCCGGCCCTGAGCGCTGGACCGCCATGGAAGGCGGCTACCCGATCATCGTGGACGGCGAGTGCATCGGGGGCATCGGGGTGTCGGGCGGGAACTGGGAGTTCGACGACCGCGTGGCGCGCGCGGCGGTGGATGCGATCGGCGCCAGTTTTCAGATCGACTGATAGCCCCAGTCACGGGCCGCCGTTGGTACCCGCAAGCCCGCGACTGGGTGACAGTGTTTGCTGTGGGGCGCTCAGCGCGCCGAGGACCGCTATGCGAACCGCAACGAGAGTCGCGTGTGAGGCCGCATAACGGTCCAACTGCATGGCATTCGAACCGGTGAGGGTTGGCTGTCTCGGCATGGGATGGTGGTCGGACGTGCTGGCCGACGTCGTCACGCGGTCGGGCGCGATCCGGATCGTCGCCTGCTACACGCGCTCCGATCAGAAGCGCGAGGCGTTCGCGGCGAAATACGGCTGCCGGCCCGCCCCGACCTACGAGGCGATGCTCGAGGATCCGGACGTCGAGGCGGTGATCAACACCACCCCGAACAACGCCCACCTCGAGACGACGCGGGCTGCGGCCCGCGCAGGCAAGCATGTCTTCCTCGACAAGCCGATTGCCAATACCGTCGCCGATGCTCGCGCGCTGACCGACGCCTGCCGGGCGGCGGGGGTCGTGCTGGCGCTCGGCTATCAACGCCGCCGCGAGAGCCACTTCCGCTGGATCCGCGCGCAGATCGACCGCGGAATGTTCGGGACCCTCGTGAACGCCGAGGCCAACATCAGCCGCGACCGCCTGGGACAGATCGACCTGACCTCCTGGCGGTATACCGCGGCGGGCATGCCGGGAGGCGTGATGCTGCAGATCGGCATCCACTACACTGACGTGCTCGAGTACTTGATGGGTCCGATCACCGCCGTGAGCGGCAGGCTGGCGCAGCTCGTCCTGCCCGGGGACAACCCCGATGTCGCCAGCCTGATGCTCGAGCACGAGAGCGGGGCGCTCTCGACGCTGAACGCCAGCTACGCCTCCGCTTCGGAGTACTATCTGCTCAATGTCTACGGCAAGCAGGCGACCGCCTATTACGACCTCCACCAGGGCCTTCGCGTCCTCGAGCGCGGGGCGAAGGGCGCACGGCCGGTGGCCTGTGCGGCCAGTGATCCCATCGCGTTGGAGCTCGACGAGTTTGCCGCCGCCGTGCGCGGACGGGGCGAGCCCGAGATGAACGGCGAAAAGGGCACCGCTTCGCTCGCCGTCATCCTCGCCGGGATCCAGTCGGCGCGCGAGGGACGGCGCGTCGAGGTCGCCGAGGTGCTCGCGGCAGTGGCGTGCTGAGGCCATGCTGAGCAGGGCTGTCTCGCGCACGGCAAGCGGTCTGGCGATCGCGGGCGCCTTGTCCGCGCTCGTCGCGTGCGGGCCTGCGGTCGAGCGGCCCTATCCGGCGGAGCCGATCGAGATGACCGTGCTGTTCGGGGGATCGAGCGCCACCATCGCGCAGATCCTCGCCGACGCCATGTCCACCGAACTCGGCGTCCCAATTGCCGCGGTGAGCCGCACCGGCGCCGGCGGGGCCGTGGGGTACTCCCACGTCAGGTCGACGCCGCCCGACGGCTACAACCTCGTCTGGAACTCGAATTCTATCAGCACGGTCTTTCACAGCGGCAACATCGACTTCGACTACCGGGCCTTCGAGCCGGTGGCGCGCGTCGGCATGGAGGTGCCGGCGCTGGCGGTACGGAGCGATTCCGGCTGGGTCACGCTCCGGGACTTCGCCGCCGCGGCCAGAACGAAGCGAATGCGCGTGGGCATCTCCGGCCGGGGCTCGTTCGTGCATCTCGTCTCGGTGGCGCTGTTCGACAAACTGGGGATCGAGGTCACCTACGTGCCGTACGGCCAGGGCACGGCGCCCGCGGAGCTCCTCGGAGGGCGCGTGGACGCGGCGCTGCAATGGCCCTCGCAGTTCAAGGCCCAGGCCGATGCAAACGAGCTGCGTGTGATCGCCGTGACGAGCCCAGAGCGCATCCCGGTGATGCCCGACGTGCCGACCGCGAAAGAGCAAGGTTATGACGTCGAACTGGTGATGTGGCGCGGGCTCGCGGTGCCCAAGGGAACCCCGAAAGACGTGATTGTGAAGCTCGAGGACGCAGTACGAACCGTCGTCACCGGCCCACGGTTCAAGGAACTCAGCGCCAGCCTCGGATTCGAGCCGGGGTTCCTGCCCGCAGCCGACTTCGGCGCGCTCGTGGCCGACGACGACATCGCGATCGCCGGGCTGATGAAGCAGCTCGGGCTCGCTCAGCCAGGACAGTAGCCAGGTGCGCGTCGACCGCATCCTGGGACTCGTCCTGCTGTTCGTGGCGTTGGTCTGGTTGTGGCTCGCGTTCACGTATATCCCCGGCGCGCGTGGGGCCGGGGAGACAGGCCCGCGCGCCTTTCCGGTGCTGCTCGGCGTCGTGCTCACCGGTCTCGGGGTCGCGCTGGCACTGAATCCGGGCCCCGCCGGCGAAGCGGTTGCGCCGGTCACACGCCGCGAGGCGGTGATCGTCGCCGGCACAATCGGGGTGCTGGTGCTCTACGCCTTCCTGCTCGAACGGGTGGGCTTCCTGATCGCGACGCCCGTCGCGATCGCGCTCACGATGTGGGGTCTGGTGCGCGTGCGAAGTGCCACGCGAATCGTGGCCCTGGCGATCGGGTTCACCGTCGGCTGCTGGGCGATCTTCGACGCGCTCCTGGGCACGCCGCTGCCGCGCGGTTCATGGGTCCTCTGGCTGCGCTGACGCCGGAGGCCATCGCAGCCACCGCCACCGGGGCCATCGTCGGCCTGGTGTTCTCCGCCATCCCCGGGCTCACCTTCTCGACGGCGCTGGCGCTGATGATGCCGTTCACCTTCGGCCTCGATACCGTGCCCGCGATCGGCATGCTGCTCGGCATCTACTCCGGCGGCATGACCGGCGGCGCGGTGGCGTCCATTCTTCTCGGCATTCCCGGCAACCCGTCGGCCGCGGCGACCGTCTTCGACGGCTACCAGATGGCCTTGAAGGGCCAAGCCAGCCTGGCGCTCGGCGCCTCCGTCGTCGCCTCGGCGTTCGGCGGCCTCTTCAGCCTGATCGTCATGATGCTGCTGATCGAGCAGGTAGCTGCGGTGGCGATCAGATTCGGGCCGGCCGAGATCTTCGCGCTCGTGCTCTTCGGGCTCTCGACGATCTGCGGACTGGCGGAGCGGTCGCTGCTGCGCGGCCTCGTCGCGGGCGTGCTCGGGCTGATGATGATGACGATCGGCCTCGACGAGCTGGACGGCGTCGGGCGCCTCACCTTCGGCACGATACAGCTGCAGCAGGGCATCAACGTGCTCGTCGCGATGATCGCGCTCTTCGCCGTGCCGCAGGTCATCAAGACCTTCATCGACCACGGCACCTCCGCGGACAGCGCGCCCGGCGGGAACGTGATCACAGAGCAGGTGCGCGGAATTCTTCCGGTGCGACCGCTCCTGCCGTATTGGTGGCTCATGGTGCGCAGTTCCATGATCGGCACGGTCGTCGGTGCTATCCCGGGCCTCGGCGGTCCAGTTGCCGCGTTCCTGGCGTACGATCACGCGCGCCGGTTCAGCCGTACACCCGAGAACTACGGCAAAGGGGAGCTCGGGGGCGTGGTCGCACCGGAGGCGGCGAACAATGCCGTCATGGGCGGCGCGCTGATTCCGCTCCTGAGCCTCGGCATCCCTGCGGATGCGGCCACGGCGATCATCCTCGGCGGGCTGCTCGTGCACGGCCTGCAGCCGGGCCCGCTCCTGTTTCAGACCAGCCTCGACATCATCTACGCGATGTACGTGACGATCGTGGTGTCCTGGGTGGTCATCCTGCTCGTGCAGGTTGCGGGGATCCGCATCTTCGTGCACGTGCTCCGCGTGCCGCGGCACCTGCTCGGCGTGTGCATCCTCGTGCTCTGCGGGATCGGGTCGTATGCGCTGCGGAACGCCATCTTCGACGTGTACCTGATGGCGGTCGTGGGCCTGCTCGGGTACGCGCTGGTGCGCGTGCGCATCCCGCTCGCGCCGGTGCTGCTCGGCCTGGTGCTCGGCCGGACGCTCGAGCAGCAGTACCGCACGGCGCTGATTCTGAGCGAGGGAAGCCACGGCATCTTCGTACAGAGCCCCGTGGCGGCGTTTTTCCTGGCGCTGACCCTCTTCGTGGTGGGTTGGCAGATCTGGTCGGCGCTGCGGCGTCGGCCCGAAGGCGAGGTCGGATGACGGCGATGCAGGCGCGTGTGGTGCGGTTTGCGACCCCTGGCGGGCCGGAGGTGTTGAAGCTCGAGACGATGGCGCTGCCGGAACCAGCGCCTGGCGAGGTGCTGGTCCGCCACACGACGATCGGCCTCAACTACCAGGATACCTATCACCGCTCCGGCTTCTATCCGCTGCCCCTGCCGAGCGGAATCGGCACGGAGGCGGCCGGCGTGGTCGAGCGCGTCGGCCCTGGCGTGGCCGAGCTGCAGGCGGGCGATCGGATCGTATACGCCGGCGGGACGCCCGGCGCGTACGCCAGCCATCGAGTCGTGCCGGCGGCGCGTGTGGTGAAGATCCCGGACGGCATATCCGACGAGGTCGCGGCGGCCGTGATGCTGAAGGGCATGACCGTCGAGTACCTCCTCAACCGCTGCTACGCCGTAAAGCCCCGCCAGTTCGTGCTGTTCTACGCGGCCGCCGGGGGCGTTGGGACGATCGCAGGGCAGTGGGGGCGGCACCTCGGAGCGACGATGATCGGCGTTGCTGGCGGCGCCGAGAAGTGCCGCCTCGCCCGCGAGCATGGCTACGCGGAGGTCATCGATCGCACGCGCGAGGACGTTGTCGAGCGCGTGAAGGCAATCACGGGCGGCGCGGGTGTGCCGGTCGTCTACGATTCGGTGGGGAAGGCGACGTTCGAAGCGTCGATCAAAAGCCTGGCGCCGAGGGGACTCTTCGTGTCGTTCGGTACGACAACGGGGGCACCGCCGCCGGTCGAGGCCGGGCTGCTCCAGAAGCAGGGTTCGCTCTACTTCACGCGCCCGACGCTCGTGACCTACACCGCCGCGCGCGAGGAGCTCGTCGCTTCGGCGGCGGCGGTGTTCGACATGGTGATGCGGGGTGCGATCTCGGTGCGTATCGGCGCGCGGTATCCGCTCGCCGACGCCGCCAGGGCGCACGCCGATCTGGAGGGCGGCAGGACCGTCGGGTCCTCGATCCTGATACCGGGGAAGGACGATTGACGCGAACTGACGGACGCTCAACTCGTCAGTCAGACGGGTGTCGTGAACGTACACGAAGCCGCGTTTCTCAGGGATGACTACCAGCGATGCCACGGTACGAATCTCCAGAACCTTGACGTCGCCGCCGTGAAGGCCGGCTTGGGCGATGAGGCGGCGCTCGCCACCGGGCCACATGGTCAGGTGGACTTCGGCCTGGTCGGCACCGAACTCCATCGACAGCCACGCGCGCGGCGCGTCAGCCGTCGAGCGGCTGCCTGCCTCTTCAATCATGCGCCGAAGGTTCTCGCGGTTCTCCTCGCTCAGGTACTCGACTCGCCAGCGGATCATCATCGTGGTGCACACTGACCGAGACGACTCAGTTCGGCTCATCAGCGCCCGCGAAGTGACCCCGGCAGAACGCCGTGTCTATGAACAAGAAGGCAAGTGACCGAAAGACGACGACATGAGGGCCGAGTACGACCTCCGAGGGGGCGTGCGCGGCAAGTACTATGAGCGCTACAGGCAGGGCACCAATGTGGTCTTGTTAGAGCCAGACGTCGCGGAGGTGTTTCGCGATTCCGCGACTGTCAACGAAGCCCTGAGGCGGTATCTTTCTGAACACGGGACGCCTCCGATTGTAGGCGAGGCGGGTTGACCAAGGGCTCTATGAAGACACCTGAACTGCGGCCCGGTGTCTTGGCGAAGTTGCGCGCGGTTCGCGACGAGCTGAACGAAGAGCTTGCGGGGAAGTCCTTCGTCGAACAGCAACGGTACATCCGCGACCAACTGAAGACGAAGCGCCGGCCCGCGCCGCGTGGTCGTGCGCGTCAGCGCCGAAGCGCGTGACGCTTGGCGGCTGGCGGAGAGCCGGCTAATCGTTATGCTGACGTTATGCAGTGACGAATTGCTTCCGAATCAGGCCCGGGAGTTGATTCTCAGTCTCGGTTCGGGACCGAGGGGTCGAAGGTTCAAATCCTTTCGCCCCGACCATTTCTTCCCAATAAACGTTCGGTTCTTCTCGGTCCTGCCGTTGCCGAACGTCCTTATCGGTCGGTGTTGAGCACAATCTGAGCCCATCGATCTAGGCCCCGGTGTAGAGCCGCAAGCCGGAGTGTCATTTCCCGTTCCATTTTGGTCGCCCAGTCGGTCTGGCGGCCCACCGTGGTCCCCTTGGTATTCCTCAATAGATCTCTTTCGATCACCTTGGACGAGACCCAGAAGTACATCGACCGACTCGTGGCGCACACCGAGCGGGAGAACGCCGACATCATGGCGACCTTTGAGCGGCCGACGACTCCCACGACCATTGCGACTCCTCAACAGGCGATGGTCGGCGGAACGGTCACCGCGTTTCCGGCGAAAACCGCCCGCTAACGCGGCTTGACGCTCGGGCGCTTTATCGGCGGATTCTGAGGCGCGACCCCACCAAGTTGATCCGCCGCGATGCGCACTTCTTCGGCGAGGTCAGCGAACCGCTTGCGAAGTTCTTTTATCAGTCGCTCAATGTGGGCGAAATGGTCCTCGACGGCCTTGAGGCGACTGACGGGGGAGTTTTTCACGACGGGATTATTAGCGAAGGGTGAAGGGCGCGTCTGTCTAGAACCGCACACTCCTCGGCGGAGAGCCGCTAGTTGGGTGGCCCGGAGCACGGACCAATCTCACATTTACGATCTGTGGCCCCACTGCAATGCGGATCGGCGAGCCACGACGCGACCGAAACCGATCGGAAATCATCTGCCGTCAAAGTTGTTTGTCGTCGAAGCGCAAACCGGGCCAGAGGATACACTGGTCTCCAAGGACTTTCCCGTGCTTCCCGCAACTGACGCTGAAACCGAGCGTGTCGTCGTCTACATGCGCTTTCAAGCCCCAGAACGAACAGTTCAACTCGTTCAGAAGGTCTACTCAGAGAACGTGTTGCATGTGCGCCATGACGTGTGGGATGTCCATACGGATGTGGACCGTTGGTGGGTGATCACTGAGCCGATGAATCTCTACTCGCAGGACCAGTTCCCGAACATAGATCTGGCTGTGACGTTCCACATCGGACTGTGTCTGAGGATTCCGCGTACCGAACGACAGAAGTTGTCCGCATTTCCCGTGGAACCATTTGCCGAGTGCTATCGACATCTTCACGACATGTCTGACGCGCTCGCGCAAGCGCAAGAGGTCGCGGATTATCAGACCATCGGTGTGCGATCACGCGAGGCGCTACTCGCGTTCATCTCCGCAGCGCAAACGGTTATCCCGTGGACATCCGCAGAGGAACCACCGAAGAAGGCTGATCTGAAGGCGTGGGGCGACCACATCTGTAACGTTGCGCTGCCGGGCGCGTCTCACGAGCAGCGACGACACTTGTACAAGACGCTGCTGGAAAGCGCGTGGAAGTTCACCAACTGGTTGACTCACGCCAAGTTTTCGCACTGGCACGACGCAGAAGCGGCTATTGAAATTACGCAGAATGCGATTGGCCTCTGCATATCAGCCGTGATTCGTTTCATCCGGGGCGTGCCCGATCACTGTCCTGCTTGTGGTTCTCAACGGCTGTCACCCGAACGAGGCCATCGCTCCGACGATCCGGATACACAATGGGAGCGGCCGACATGCGACAAGTGTGGTTGGGTTGGCGAGCCAGTGCCGATTGAGCCTCACGGTGCCGCAGATCAAAAAGCGGCATCCTCTCCACCTGAGGGCGACTGCATCAACCCGACTGTACCGCTGCGACGGCTTACCCGTCCGAAGTCGAAGATCTAGCCCGAGAAGCCGACCCTCTGGCTCAAGACGTATCATCCGGACAACTATGGCAAGTTCTGACCGCAGTGATGCCCTTTCGTAAGCTCCCCCGTTCGGTTCACAGTTCCTAGGTAGACTGCTCCGCGTCAGGAGCGGTCATGCGGAAGTCGAAATTCAGCGAGACCCAGATCGTCGCGATCCTGAAGGACGCCGAGAGCGGCGTGCCGGTAGCAGATCTCCTGCGCAAGCACGGGGTCAGCAAGGCGACGTTCTTTAAGTGGCGAAGTAAGTACGGCGGGGCGTCGGTGTCCGACGTGAAGCGACTGCGCGAGCTCGAGGCCGAGAACGCCAAGCTGAAACGGATGTACGCGGACCTGGCGCTGGAGAACGCCGCCATCAAGGATGTCCTGAACCGAAAGCTATAAGGCCGTCCGCGAAGCGGCAGATCGCTGAGGTCCTGGTGCGGGAGCACCAGCTGTCCGTCCAGCGAGCCTGCCGCGTGGTGAGGCTTTCGCGCACGGCGTACTACCAGCCTCCGCTGCCAGCGAGCCGGCGAGATGCCGCGGTGATCGCGGCGCTGACGGACGCGGTGGCGCGCTATCCGCGCTGGGGCTTCTGGAAGCTTTTCGATCGGCTTCGGGTCGAAGGCCGGCCGTGGAACCACAAGCACGTGCACCGCGTGTACTGCGCGCTGCGGCTCAATTTGCCGCGACGGACGACCCGGCGGGTGCCGCGGCGGATTCGCCAGCCGCTCACCGCGCCGCCGGTGCTGAACCAGACCTGGGCGCTCGATTTCATGACCGAGACGCTCTACGACGGCCGTCGCGTACGGCTGCTGACGATCATCGATGAAGGCAACCGTGAGGGACTGGAGATCGCGATGGGCCTGTCGCTGCCGAGTCGTCGCGTGGTGCGCATCCTCAACGAACTGGTCGCGCTCCACGGCCGGCCGTCCGCCGTCCGCGTCGACAATGGCCCCGAATTCACCGCGCAGCCTTTCGTCGACTGGTGCGCTGAGCACGCCGTGGCGACGCATTACATCCAGCCGGGGAAGCCGGACCAGAACGCGTACATCGAGCGCTTCAATCGGAGCTATCGAACCGAGGTGCTGAACGCGCACCTCTTTGAATCCATCGCGGAGCTGCGCGCCCTCACCGACGCCTGGCTTCGGATCTACAACGCTGAGCGGCCCCATGACAGCCTCGGGCGGGTGCCGCCGCTGACGTTTCTCCCGAGGCCTTCATCAGCGGAAAAGTCTCCTATCGAACTGTCCGCTTGACGGGGGAGCTTACGCTTTTCCTTCGATCTGCACCTTCCACGATCTGGACTCTTCACCGCGACGAGAAGATCGCTGCTGCGGAGGTTCGCTTCGTGCCGAAGGGTGTCGAGCCGCGCCATCCAGTTGGTCGGATTCATGAAAGACGGAATCCGTCGTTGCCGCATACGCTCGCAGCGTGCGGCTATTTCGTGACACCTCGCTGACTGCCCACTTGGAACGCATCAAAGAACTCGCCAAGGATCTCGCCCTCCTGCGCGAAGGCGACCCCGCCCGTCACACCATCGCCGACCGCATCACACAAGAAGCGAATGCCGTGCTCCGTGCGCTGAAGCAGCCTGAGCCTTAAGCACAGACGAGGCGTTTGATCGCATCGTTAAGACCGACGCTGCGGGACTGCCAGTACCTGCCGACAAAGTGGATCACCGACGACGAGGTCAAGAAGATCCCGGCTGAAACCAAGTACCACAGCGGAAACTGCGCCCTCATCAAAGTAAGGCGTCCGATCATCCGACGGCGTCGGCCTAGAACTTCTGTCAGTCTCAGTTTGCACCGTGGATTGACCGCCAGCAATCTAGGCAGTAGCCATCGGGATCCGTGGAAAAACTAGAGTGGGACGCCGCCAGATTACGCCCGATCTGTTCGCCCATGCTGTACGGCTTCCTGCATTGCACGCAGTGGCCGTCGCGCAGTGTGATCGTCGTATCGTCTATAGACGTACCGCGTGGCGCTGGCCGTGCTGGCGGTGGCGTTCTATCCTCGCGGAGTTTCTTTGGATCCCACATCCCAATCACCTCTGAGCGAAGGTCGTAGCGGAGCACGCGGGCGACGAGCAGCGCGTTATGGCGCGTCTAGCCGAGGGCGCGAGCCCTTCTGATAGCCGCGCCAGAAACGACGAAGCGCCCTAAACGCCCCCACCCTTCCACTTCTCGGTGCGCTCAAATGGTTTCCCGCACCCTAGGCAGAAATAGAAGATGCGTGTCAGCGTTTGTTCCTTCTTGATGATCCGAACCGCCTCGCAATGCGGACAGCGGACGGCAGGTGACGGGGGTTCGGCTGGCGACATGATGGATACCCGGGAGGAGCATACCAAGGTGTGGTCCTTCCGCAGCGCGACGGTTGGATCTTTATTTACTTTGCCGTCACAAAGAGTTCGATCTGGGGAACCAACACAACCAAATAGTCAGCATCAGTTTTGGCGCGCCGAGATCCAAGACTACAAAAAGTCTTGGATGAACTGGACAAGGTGTAGTTCACACGCGAAACGGCGACCTACGATAAGGTGAGCCGTTAACGATGTTCGATACTGCACAGCCAGGAATTGTCCTTACGTGCGGCATTGAACATGCTGCCCGATTATTCGCAGGCTATTCTGTGAACCCAGCGGTGACAACGGCGCGCAAGGCCGCGTCGTCGCAGCAGGCGTAACGCATTCTTCGTGGACACCCATTCATGACAGTCGTGGCGGTCAACTCTCCGAGCTTTTCCCCGATGGCAACGGCCTGTCCGTTCTGTGTGTCCGGCATCGTCACCGAGAGCACCCGCACAGCCACGCAGATCCAATACGTCTGCGGCGAGTGTCATCGGCGCTGGTTCGAAGCGGCGGAAAGACCGTGGTATCCCAGCGCCGCGACGAAGATATCGGAGGCCCTGTAACATCCCTGCCCACTGCGTTCGCATACGCGAACTGGCGGACTATCGAAACGCGGGAACGGTGCTACTGTCATCCTTGTGGGTCCGCCAGGATGGCTCGTCGGACCGGTTGCGGCAGTCGCCGCGCTCCTCTTCGTTGGATTCCAGTTCGGACTGGCGGCCTCGGGCGTCGGTCTGCTCATGGCGGCCGTGGCCGCGTTTTGGTTCGGCGCGGGCATAGCCGCGCTGATCGATCCAAAGCGGCAAAAGCAAAACGCGATGATTGTCGCCCTCTCAATCGTGGTGTGTTTATCAGCCTATCTGGGCATGGTCGCATCTCGGCCCGCCCCACCCGGCACGTCGCATGGCGGACCGAACGTGTATCCGCCGCAATCCCAAAGCACGGCACCTTGAGCGCGCCATGCGTTTCGCACACTAGCCGCGTCCTGTTTATATAGCCGAATCACCGACACCGAGCGAGTGAGGGGCTCCGGGTTTTTCGGGCCACATTGAGGGCGAGTGCTGCGGCATAATCCGGCCCGTCGGGCCAGGAGAGTGTGCCGTGAAGAGAAAGCGCTTTTCCGTCGAGCAGATCACCGCCGT
>Ga0105347_1000657_pt1 | contig 16006 bp, 12 predicted proteins | sample EasRivMeERMLT890_FD_89677 | JGI IMG/M metagenome (GOLD analysis project Ga0105347, IMG submission 89677) | Soil microbial communities from meander-bound floodplain in the East River, Colorado, USA - East River MetaG ERMLT890 | ecosystem: Environmental > Terrestrial > Soil > Floodplain | place... | reverse complement strand
TGGATTGGTAATGGCTTGGCGACGAGCGATTTGACCAACGAGACGCTCCCCGCTTTCGGTAAATGCTACTACGGACGGGGTGGTCCGGCTGCCTTCCGAGTTGGCGAGCACATTAGGGTCGCCGGTTTCCATGATCGCCACACAGGAGTTGGTCGTGCCAAGGTCAATTCCGATAACTTTTGCCATTTTGCTTACTCCTCAGAAACTCTTTCAAATCTTCAACCGACTTGGGTTATTTAATCATCGGCTTGGTCGTTTTCAACCTCAGTTTCCGCGTTTTTTTTCTCTTGTGATATCGATGCTTTAGACACGGTTACCAAGGCTGGTCGCAAAAGTCGGTCGCGCATCAAGTAACCTCTTTGATGCGCTTCGACAACGGTGTTAGGCGAATGTTCGGGGCTTTCCACCTGGGCAAGCGCTTCATGTTGGGCTGGATCAAAGGCCAGGCCAACAGCGGCGACCGGTTTGACTCCATGCTTAGCTAAGGTATCGAGGAACCCTTTGAGCACCATGTCCACGCCTTCAACCAGGAGCTTGCCGTTACCGCCGCTGGAAGCATGGCCAATCGCCCGTTCAAGATTATCAATCACCGGCAGTAGGTCTTTGACGAGGGTTTCGTTGGCATAGCGGACGCTTTCCTCGCGATCGCGGGCGGTTCGTTTTTTGAAGTTGTCCATTTCAGCGACTTGCCGGATATATCGATCATAGTTGTTTTTCGCTTCTTCTTCTTTGGCATTCAGCTGACGCCGCAGATCGACGATCTCGCCGTCTCGTTCTGTAACTTTGTCTTGGTCTTGGCTAACCCCTTGATCCGTTTGGTGGTCATCGATTTGCCCGGCAATTTTGCTATTTTCATCTGCCATGTTTAGTGCTGACTCCCCAATTATGGTTGCGGAAACGTAACCACGATAGCCACCCCTGTCAAGTTTCTCCGCTTTAAAAACACTTGATAAATTAAATAGTTGTCCTGTTGCAGAAAAAATGCTATGAAGTCGGGTGACGGTTGCACGATAACTTCCCTGTTCATGCGCTCGAGCCAAACAACCCAGGCTATTGTACTGCGTGCCCGGCCCTACGGCGAGTCAGATAAAATAGTTTCATTCTTAACCGAGGATTTTGGTAAACTGACGGGCATCGCCAAGGGTGCGCTGCGTTCCCGGCGGCGGTTTGTCAATTCTTTGGAGCCATTTTCACTGGTGAACCTGCGCTTCCAAGACCGCACCCATGATAATCTCGTCTTTCTCATCGGTGCGGATCTTCTGTTCGGCTTGCGTCGGTTGGCCTCAAGCTTGGAACGAATTTCCTATGCTGCTTATCTAGTGGAGATCACCGATGGCTTGATTAGCGAGCGTGAAGAAAATTTGGCGGTTTTCCAACATTTACGGGATGGATTGCGGTACTTGGAAGAAATCGGCAGTTCGCTCAGGTTTCTGACCTCTTACGAACTTAAGTTGCTCCACTTGGCTGGGTATCGTCCGGCGTTGGATGTTTGTCAGTGCTGCAGGCAAGCGCGCAGTCCAGTACAGTTAGAACAATGGCACTTTAGCCCCGCCGATGGCGGCGTGTTGTGCGATTCTTGTTCGCGGCGGCGCTGCGAAGTGTTACCATTGAGCCATCTCGCTGCCAACATGCTTTCGACGCTGCAAACCGTGTCTCATGATCTTGGCAATCGGGTTTTACTACCAACGTCCGTCATCAGAGAGATGCGCGCGGTTTTGCTGCGCTTTATTCAGTATCAGATGGATCGAGAGATCAAATCCGCCGCGTTCTTAAATCAGTTTTCTGCACTTGAAAACCCCGTTAGCTTAAGAATTTAAGGTCGCATAGGCAACCGCGAGGATCTACTCCCATGGCCGTAAAAAATCGCCTTACCTACTCATTTAGCGCTGGTAAAGCTGAGGGACATACGCAGATGCGCGAGATCCTTGGTGGCAAAGGCGCCGGGCTCCATGAAATGACGCGCATCGGTATCCCGGTGCCGCCAGGCTTTACGATTCCAACCTCGGTGTGCAGCTATTTTTATGCCCATCGCCGGCGCTATCCAGAGGGGCTAGAAAAAGCCGTCGCCAGTTCCGTAAGAAAAATTGAAAAAACTCTCGCTCGACGTTTTGGCGATTCAGTGAATCCGCTGTTACTTTCAGTGCGTTCGGGGGCGCGCGAATCCATGCCTGGTATGATGGATACGGTGCTCAATCTCGGGCTCAATGACCGCACCGTAGAAGGTTTAGCGGTGCACTCGCGGAATCGACGATTCGCTTACGATTCCTATCGGCGCTTTGTCCAGATGTATGCCGATGTGGTGATGGGAATAAAATCTAATGACAAAGATGCCGTCGACCCTTTAACGCAAATTCTCGAAAGCAAGAAAGCTCGTCGCGGCATCCACCATGATACTGAACTTTCGGCCGATGATTTACGCGATCTGGTGACAGAGTACAAGCGCGAGATCGAATCAAGACTTGGAAAGGAGTTTCCCGTAGATCCGTATGAGCAACTGTGGGGCGCCATCGACGCGGTCTTCGGCTCGTGGAACAATGATCGGGCCATCGCCTATCGCGAACTTTACCGTATCCCGCATCATTGGGGCACGGCGATCAACGTGCAGGCGATGGTGTTCGGCAACCTCGGCGATGACTGCGCGACCGGCGTAACCTTTACCCGCGATCCTGCGAGCGGAGAAAATAGCTTCTACGGGGAGTTTCTGGTCAATGCCCAGGGTGAAGATGTCGTCGCTGGCATACGCACACCCAGACCGATAGCGGATCTCAAACAGGTTATGCCAAAGGCTTTCGGCGCGCTCCGGCGCATTTGCCAGCGTCTCGAAAGGCATTTTCGCGACGTGCAGGACATCGAGTTCACTATTGAAAACGAGAAGTTGTGGCTGTTGCAAACCCGCACCGGCAAGCGTACCGGCTTCGCTGCGCTGCGTATCGCCGTCGATATGGTCAGCGAACGGATCATAAACCAGCGAGAAGCGTTACTACGGGTTGAACCGGATCAACTCAATCAGCTGCTGCGGCCGATCTTCGATCATCAAGCTACGGAGCGCGCACATCAGGAGAAGCGTCTCCTCGGTCGCGGTTTGCCCGCCGGACCGGGGGCTGCCACCGGGCGAATCGTATTTCACGCCGAGGATGCGGTGGCGTGGAATCAGCGCGGCGAGCGCGTTATCCTTTGCCGCGTTGAAACCAGTCCGGACGATATTCGCGGGATGGACGCGGCACAGGGCGTGTTAACTGCTAGGGGGGGGATGACTTCCCACGCCGCATTGGTCGCCCGCCAGATGGGTAAAGTCTGCATCGCCGGCTGTGAAGCTTTACAAATAAACTATGCGCTACGCACACTGGAAGTAGGGCAAACCGAGCTGAAAGAAGGCGATTGGATTTCCATCGATGGTAACACCGGTGAAGTCTTCCACGGTGAGATTCAAACTCTGCCTTCGGAGATTCTTCAGGTTCTCCTGACCCGCTCACTGGAACCGCGGCAATCGAAAATCTACCGACATTTCACCAAACTCATGAAGTGGGCGGACCAAAACCGCAAGCTCGGTGTGCGAACCAATGCGGATCAGCCCGATCAAGCGGCCATCGCCAAGGCCTTTGGCAGCGAAGGCATTGGCTTATGCCGCACTGAACATATGTTTTTCCAAGGTGACCGGATCCAGGCCGTGCGCGAAATGATTCTTGCCGACGATGAGACCGGCCGGCGCCGCGCATTAGCGAAACTGCTACCGATGCAGCGGCAAGACTTCAAAGGTATCCTTAAAATCATGGGTAAGCTGCCGGTGACCATTCGCACGCTTGATCCGCCGCTCCATGAGTTTCTGCCCAAATCCGATGCAGAAATCCGGGAGCTTGCTCAAGTTATGGGTGTTGAAGTGGATACCTTGCGTAACAAGGTCAATGTGCTCCAAGAATTCAATCCGATGTTGGGCCATCGGGGTTGTCGCTTGGGCATTTCCTATCCCGAAATTACCGAAATGCAGTCGCAAGCGATCTTTGAGGCAGCCTGTGAACTGCGGCGCGAAGGCAAGAATCCATTCCCCGAGGTCATGATTCCGCTGGTTGGCTCGCGTCAAGAATTACATTAACAGCGGGTTATCGTAGACCGAGTCGCCAAACAGACCATGCAAGCATATGGCGTCAAAGTTCACTATTCGATCGGCACGATGATCGAACTACCGCGCGCTTGCATGGTTGCCGATGAAATTGCTGAAGAAGCGGAGTTTTTTTCTTTTGGCACCAATGATTTAACTCAAACTTGCTTAGGTCTATCACGTGACGATGCCGGCAAATTCCTACCCAGCTACGTTCTACAAGGTCTGCTGCCTGACGATCCCTTTGTCAGTATCGATCGGGACGGTGTCGGTGCGCTCATGCGCATTGCTATCGCCAAAGGCCGCCAGCGCCGCAAGGGATTAGAAATGGGTATTTGCGGTGAACATGGTGGAGAACCGCGTTCAATAGAATTCTGTCACCAAATCGGTTTGAATTACGTCAGTTGCTCACCGTACCGCGTGGCGATCGCTAAATTAGCTGCCGCTCAGGCTGCACTACGTAAATAATGAATATTTATCGATAACTTATGTGTTCAGTGTGAACTTTAAGAATTTAATCTTATTGTGATACGCTGGACATTTTATTGACAGAATTTTGGGGATCAACGATAATTTGGTACTCAGCTTACCAAATTATGGAACCACGCATTGCGGAACTCCTCGTCAAAGGAGGTATTGTCTCCCGCGAACAACTATCTGAAGCGCAAAAAGGAGAGAAGGAAAACAACTCCACTATCGCCAAGGAAATCGTTCGACTAGGCTTGACCACCGAAGACACTCTCGCAGAATTCTTGGCTAAGCAATTTGGTATCGAGTGCGTTGAACTGGTCCCAGCCGACATCGACGACTCAGTCTTTTCCGTCGTACCCCCGCAGATTGTTCAAAAGCACCAGCTCATTCCCTACAAGCTGATTGGCTCGACATTAACCGTTGCTATCGCTGATCCGACCGATCTAGTCGCTATCAACGAGGTTAAGTTTGTCACCGGTTACGGTGTCCGGGCCGTGATCGCCACCCCCACTGGAATAAGGAAGGTTCTAGAGCATCGTTTTGGCGGGGTGAGCTACGACGATGTGCTAAAAAAATTCGGTGACGGCGAGATGGAGGTCGTCCAAGAAAACGACGACGTCAATCTGCAAGAGCTGCAGCAAGCCACCATGGATGCACCGGTGGTCACACTGGTCAACGCGATCTTAGCGGATGCGGCCAAGCGCCGCTGCAGCGACATTCATATCGAGCCCTACGAGAAAGTGTTTCGCGTACGTTTCCGCATTGACGGTGTGCTCCAAGAAATCATGAGTCCACCGTTGCGGCTTAAGAATGCCTTGGTATCCCGTCTGAAAGTCATGGCGGGACTCGACATCGCCGAACGCCGTTTGACCCAAGACGGTCGCATCAAACTCAAAATGGGTACCGGCGGTGAGTTGGATATCCGCGTGTCAATTTTGCCCACTCTTTTTGGCGAGAAAGTCGTCATGCGCTTGTTGGACAAGTCCAACTTGCAGCTCGACATGGCCAAGCTCGGCTTCGATCCGCAAAATTTGAAAGACTTTCAAGATGCGATTCATAAGCCTTACGGCATGATCCTGATCACCGGACCGACCGGTAGCGGTAAATCGACGACACTTTACTCTGCTTTATCTGAGCTCAACAAACCGGACGTTAATATTTCCACCGCGGAAGATCCTGTCGAGTACAATCTGATGGGTATCAATCAGGTACAGGTCCGAGAGCAGATAGGCCTGAATTTCGCCGCGGCCTTACGATCATTCCTACGTCAGGACCCGGGTATTCTGATGGTCGGTGAAATCCGCGATTTGGAAACGGCACAGATCGCTATTAAAGCAGCGCTCACCGGCCATCTAGTTTTGAGCACGCTACACACCAACGATTGTCCCGCCACCGTCGATCGACTCATCAATATGGGTGTCGAAACTTTTCTATTGACCTCTTCGATCAATCTTATTCTTGCGCAACGATTAGTTAGAAAAATCTGCGATAAGTGCAAAGCGCCAATTGAGATCAAACCGGAAGTTTTGATTAATCTTGGAATCGATGCCGCCGATATCAGTTCGGGGTTTCCGACTTTTCACGGTAAGGGTTGCGCGAACTGCAGTGGCACCGGCTATCGGGGCCGCTTAGCTGTTTACGAAGTGATGGTGATGCACGAAGCAATTAAGGAATTGATCAATAAGGGCGTATCGTCGATGGAGCTCAAACGCGAAGCGGTGAAATTAGGCATGAGCACTCTACGCATGAGTGCTTTACAGAAAGTTCGCGATGGATTTACCACTGTGGACGAAACCATTCGCGTAACCGATACGGATAAAGGGTTTGGATCGGTGTTCTCGCTGGGGTTTTAAGGCGGTATGACCGAATGATTACCGCTAGGCATTCAGAGATCAGCTGCGATTGAATTTGACAAAAGTCGGGGCGAATTGACCTATGGCTATATTTGTTTGGGAAGGGCGAACCGCCCAGGGGCGAATCGTCAAAGGCGACACTCTCGACGCACCGAATCTCGAAGCCGCATTGGCGCGCTTGCGCGAGCAACGGATACGGCCGATTGCTAACAAGGTTCGGGAGAAGGGCGCAGGGCTTGATAAAGAATTAAATATCCCTGGCTTTGGCCCCACTGTATCGACTAAAGAAGTCTCTGTAGCTACCCGCCAGCTGGCGACCATGATCGATGCCGGCCTGCCGATTGTGCAGTGCCTCGACATTCTTGCTGAACAGTCCGATAACAAGTTGCTACGTACTACAATTAACACAGTACGACGGGATGTCGAGGGTGGCTGTACGCTTGCAGACGCGTTGCGGAAACACCCAAAGATCTTTGATGACCTTTACGTTAACATGGTGGAAGCGGGAGAGGCAGGCGGTATTCTCAACACCATCCTCAATCGAATCGCACTATTTATAGAGAAAGCGAGTAGGCTAAAAAAGAAGGTCAAAGGAGCAATGATCTACCCCGTAGCTATCGTCATGGTGGCGATCATTGTAGTCGCTGTGTTGATGATATTTGTCATTCCAGTCTTCGCCGAACTCTATGGCAGTATGGGAAAGGCACTGCCGGCGCCGACACAGATTTGTATCAACATCAGTAACATTTTCGTCGCCTATTGGTGGCTTATGTTGGCGAGCGGTATCGGCGTCGCAATGGCCATCAAGTTCTATTACAAGACACCTCATGGGCACATGAACATCGACCGGCTACTTTTGCGGCTGCCGGTGATTGGCGACTTACTCAGAAAGGTTGCCGTAGCTCGGTTTACTCAAAATATGGCGCTGTTATTGAGTTCTGGAGTACCAATCCTGGACGGTTTAGCGATCACGGCCAGAACTGCCGGCAATAAAGTTGTCGAGAAAGCCATCATGGAGAGCCGGGCGAGCATCAGTAAAGGTAACACCGTCGCTGATCCATTGCGGGAAAGTAAGATTTTTCCGCCGTTGGTTTGCCAGATGGTTGCCGTAGGCGAAAGCACCGGTGGGCTAGATGTGATGCTCCGGAAAGTCGCGGAACTGTATGAAGAAGAAGTCGATGACGCTGTTAACAATTTAACAGCGATGATGGAACCGGCGATTATGGTGGTGTTAGGCGTAATCCTCGGCGGCTTGGTCGTTGCCATGTATTTGCCGATCTTCCAAATGGGCTCACTGGTTGGCAACTAACAGACTGACAGGTCCCTCACATTGTTGTGATGCGACCGAGGTAAACTGAATTTGAGTGATGAACGAAAAGATCTGCATGAAAAAATCAGATGGCTACTCCTGCTACGGGTAGTTATCCTTAGCGTTTTTCTCGGGGCGACGGCGCTCTTTCATTTCTTGCAAGCGGAGTCAGACATCCGTTTTCTTGTCAGTCTCTCTGTACCGCTAATCCTTGCCTACGCGATCTCGATCGCTTCGGCGCTGTTCTTGCCGCGTTTGAATCATCTGCGCGGATTCGCTCATGCCCAGGTCACTTTCGACGTTTTTCTAATCACGGGGATTATTTGGATCACCGGAGATAGCTCCAGCCCCTTTTCTTTTCTCTATAACCTAGCCGTGATCAACGCGGCTATATTATTGTTCTACCGAGGCGCGTATATCGCCGCGGGATGTTCAAGCCTCTGTTATGCTGCGCTGCTCTTTTGGGCGCAACATTGGTGGCAAAATGGCAATGGTGTAGCGGTATCTGGGCCGTCAATAGTTACTATGGTAATCAATATCGGCAGTTTCTTCGTGATCGCCGGCCTGAGCGGATTTCTCGCCGCCAAGCTTGGCGAAACTCAGAAGCTGTTGAAAGAAAAACAGATTGACTTCCAAGAGCTTGATGCGTTCAAAGAAGCGCTCTTGCAGGGTATTGGCAGCGGTGTTGCCATTACCGATAGTCAGGGCCGCATTAACTATTTTAATCAGCAAGCGCAGAGTTTGATTTCGCTTGCTGAAGCTGCGGTCATGGGCAAGCGACTCGATCAAATTATCCTAGGCTTGCGATATGATTTTCAACGCGGAGATCGTAGTGGTGCCGTGTATAGCGAAGAACTTCCGTTACCCGGCTCGCAGGGAAGCCAAAAACAAATCCGTCTGACTCTCGCTCCACTCAGCGATTCCAACCAACAGCTGCTAGGGTATGTCGCTATTTTCGAGGATGTCACAAAACAGAAACAGACCGAAGAAAAAGTTCGCATCGAGGAAGAACTGCGCAGATCACGGGAAATCAAATTACCGGCATCTACTAAAGGTCTCGATGCGGTGCCTTTTCGCTTCGAAGGAGTCGTTGGCAAAAGCGGAGGCATCGAAAAAATCTACCAACTCATTCAAAAGGTCGCGGCCGGCAGCACCAACGTCTTGATCTCCGGTGAAAGTGGCACTGGAAAAGAACTGGTGGCTAGGGCGATTCATTTAAACGGACCGCGGCAAGGTAAGCCTTTCGTCGCCGTCAATTGCGGCGCCATCCCAGAAACTTTGATTGAGAGCGAATTATTCGGTCACGTACGCGGGGCCTTTACCGGCGCCGTGGCGGATCACAATGGGTTATTCAAACAAGCGGATCAGGGAACCATATTTCTCGATGAAGTGGGTGAATTGCCGCTGCACCTCCAAGTCAAACTATTACGCGTGCTGCAAGAGAAAAGTTTCACGCCGGTTGGTGCTAACAAACCGGTTAAGGTAGACGTGCGCGTGATCTCGGCGACAAACCGGGATCTGCGGAAGGAATTGGAAGAAGGAAGATTCCGCGAGGACCTTTATTACCGGCTCAACGTAGTCCATATGGTATTGCCCCCCCTGCGCAGCCGCAAAGAAGATATCCCATCCCTTGCTCACTACTTCCTGCGGAAATTCGCGGCTTCCCTTGACAAGAACGTCGAGGAAATATCCAGCAGTACGCTGATGCAGCTGATGAACCATACGTATCCTGGAAATGTCCGGGAGTTGGAAAACATCATAGAGCACGCCGTAGCGGTGACCAATAAGAATATCCTCACAGAAGAGGATCTGCCGCTTCAAGTAAAAGGTGTACCAAGCGCCGATGATACCGATGCGTCTGACCGAAATACACTCGGTGGTGCTGAGGTATTTTTCAATAAGGGGCTGTCGTTAGATGTCGAGCTAGAGACCCATGAAAAATATATACTGCTGGGAGCGTTAAAACGCGCCAATGGCGTTCAGAAAAAGGCCGCGGAAATCCTCGGAATCAACTATCGCTCCCTGCGTCATCGCTTGGAAAAATACGAGCTTCTCGGCGCAAAAAATCATTCTTTTTCTGAACAGTCAAATGATTAAGAGTAACAAAATTTGTCAAACTGCCAATTAGCACATTCCATAAACATTAAACTCTGCCATTATTTTTCACTTTCTTAGAAATCACTTGATTTGCATGAAAATTTATAACTGTTTGAATTAACATACCTTTGTGAACCGAGTGGATAGGTTGTCCATAATTCTTTCTAACTCCGCCACTGAAACCGCCTTGCCAAAGTTTGGCCTTCCGATTGCTGTAGTGATGTTTCAACATTTTTAGTGTCATAAAGCTTATTCTCAAGGAGGTGGCTATCGACGGCATAGAAGCCCTGACTGTGGAGTGTTTCCAAAAGGAAAGAGTTTAGAAGTAGTAAATTATAACGAAAAGGAGTCTGTAGAGATGAAGAAGTTACGTATGCAGAGTGAATCCGGTTTTACCTTGATCGAGTTGTTGGTGGTGGTCGCGATCATCGGTATTTTAGCGGCGATCGCTATTCCGCAGTTCGCGGCTTACAGAAAGCGTGGTCATGAGGCACAGGTTAAGTCAGATTTGAGAAATGCCGCGGTTTCTCAAGAAGCCTACTTTGCGGCCAATTCAACTTATCTTGCTGCTACGATGGCGAGTGGTACCCCTCCTGGTTTTAATGCGACCACCGGTGTCACAGTTATTGCGGCCGTCGTTGCTAATAGCAATGCCTTCACCCTGACCGCCCAGCATGCAAATTGCAGCAACAACACTTGGACCTTTTCTAGCTCAACCGGTCAGATCACCGGCGCCGCCTGTCCGTAAGCTGCTCGATTTTCGACCTGCCCATAATCAAGGGGGGCTCATCTGAGCCCCCCTTGTTGCATTTCTTCCTTACTCAAGAATTGTGTGATTCATAACCGAAGAGACAGCTAATTGATGCCTGTCAAATCATTACGTGTCGAATTCCTTCCCTTGCTCCTGTTGGTGGTTTTCGTCATAGTTTTTTGTCAGGATTTAGTTTTTTGGGGTGAAGTACCTTCTTATCGTGATTTGACCAATTACTTTTATCCGCTTCGTTACGGCCTGTACGAAAGTTACCGCGCCGGACAGCTGCCGCTATGGGACCGTCATTTCGCTCAAGGCTTTCCAAATCTTGCTGGTCTTCAATCAGGTGCGTTCTATCCTCTACATTTAGTGTTCTTGGCACTGTCTTTTTTCCAATCTATTCGCGCACTGTTTATTTTTCATTTTCTTATTGCCGCGATTGGCACTTATTGTCTTATGCGCAACTGGAACTATACTCGCGACTTGGCGATCGTGGGTGCCTTGCTGTTCACAATAGGTGGTGTAATTGTTTCGCTTACTAATCTGCTGAATCATTTTCAAAGCGCAGTCTGGCTACCTTGGCTAATTTTGGTCTGGGAACGCCTGTTGATTACTCCGCGCTGGAATTCATTTCTTTGCTTTATATTCGTCGCTGCGCTGCAATTGCTTGCAGGCTCTCCGGAACTGTATGCCATGACTATGGGCTTAGCGGTACTGCATGCATTCTGGATTCGTGACTCACGGTCAGACGTATCCTACGGCAGAATCATCGGTCTCGTTGTGGCCGGTAACGTTGTCCTGCTAGCGGTCATCATGGCGCAAGCTCTACCGACTCTCGAACTTCTGATACACTCACGAAGGGGCCTATCAATTCCTCAGTCTGAAGCGCTTATGTGGTCCTTCCAGCCATCAAGCCTCTTGAATCTGTTCTTTCTAGACAAGGAAATTGAGCCCGAGATCTCGGCCGGGATACGATTCTACTTTACGCGAAAAGTTCCATTTCTACTCAGCAGTTACTTGGGAATAACGGTGCTATTCGGAGTTGCGCTTTGGTTTTACTACGGGGGTCGACGAGAAAAACTTATCTTGACGGGTCTTAGTTTAGGCACTTTAGCGCTGGCATTAGGTAGTAACGCGCTTCTTTACCCCTTTCTACTTAAACAATTTCCGATATTCACAACAGTTCGTTTTCCGGAGAAACTATTCTTTTTAACCAACGCCTTGCTTTTATTCATGGCGATGCGGGGATTGCAGGCTATTTCACTCGACCGAAACAAAACAAGTATAGGGCCACAAATTGTCATGGGCGTCATCTGCGTACTATGGGCAAGCGCGTATATCATCTCAGTTGCTAATACGGAGATCGTATCTGACTTCATTGCACTAGCAAGTGATATACCGCCGCTTTCGGAAGCGCATTCTCAAGCCACAGCCGCGGTATTAGCCAATCTACAACGACAACTACTGCTCTCGCTAGCTCTAGCCTTTCTCTTGATTCTAAGGAAAACTCAGAATCTTAAACCAAGTTTTTGTTCAATCCTTCTTGTCTTGGTTGTCTTCGTTGATTTGACATGGGCGCATCGAAGCCTCCTGTTCTCCCTTCACCCCAGTAAAGTAAACGCGAGCCCACCGGTACTGCAGCCTTCAGAAAGTGGTTTAACAAGATTGTTTTTTTATCCTTCTCCCCGCGATCTTCACCCAGCGTTTTTTACCGTATGGGGACGACCCAATTATGCAAATGGGGTAGCGTTGTCGTATCAAAATTATTTGCCAAACGTCGGTGTTCTCAGCGGTATCGAATACTTTCAGGAAATTGACGCGCTACTCCGTAGACCTTATTCGGAATTTCTAACTGTGGCGAACAGCATGAAATTCGAGAATCAAATCAAGTTATTGCGGACGTTTAATGTTGAATACATCGTAAGTTTTCGCGAGCTACCACAGCAGGGAGTGCGACTTATTCGTCGCTTTCCAGAGTATTTCTCGTGGCTCTATAGAGTGGATAACACATTGCCGCGTGTCGTAATCGTGGCGAAGTCATCTGTCGAAAAAGATCCAGCCAAAACATTGCAACGCTTAGCATCTGCAGATTTTGATCCTGATAAAGAAGTAATTTTGAGTGAATTTGTGAAGCCCCGCCCATTAGCGATATTGAAAGCACAAGCGATGATCACGAGCTATAAGAATAGCCGGGTGACAATTCAAGCAACGACTAATGAATCTGGCATTCTCGTACTCGCAGATTCTCATTACCCCGGATGGAAAGTTTATGTTGACGGTAACGAAACAACGCTCTTGAGGGCCAATCACTTTTACCGAGCCGTAGAAGTCTCGAAGGGTGATCATACGGTGGAATTCATCTACGATCCCCTATCATTTAGAGTTGGTACAATAGTGTCATCAACTACTCTTGTCATACTCGGATTTGTATCAGTAATAGTGTTTCTAAGACGATGCCCTCGTACTGCTTGTCTAACCTGAAATGGCCGGCGCACCACGGAATTTTTAATCCGTCCGGTTTGTTGGAGCGGTGGCTCTCGGCAGTATTCTACCGTTTGCTAAAGAATAGTTTTTTGGATTGAGTTGGCAGAGATTTGGATTTGCCGTTTGATAAACACGAGATCCTAGCTCAAGTGACGGTCAGGCGCTTTAATATTGAGTCGTTGCCGATGACGTGAAATTCCATGTAATCGATCAGCCCACGAGCGACAACAAAATAACGTTGCAACTGTTCGGCCGAGGATTGTTGCACCGGCGCAAGGCTTTTTGTCGCGCGAAATGATTGAACCTCTTGGACTAAACCGCGCAACGCCGGCGGCAGTACGTCCCACACGCCGGTTGCCTGGCAGATAGACACGAGATTCTGATGTTCGAGCTTGCGCGGCAGGCTGCCGTGATTCTCAACGAGCGCGGCTTTGATGGCTTTTTCAACGGCTTCCGCTAGTTTGTCGAACTGTACCGGGTTGGATTTTGGGTCAGGGGTATTATCCGACACCAACTTAATATGGTCTCGTGCTTCTCGTAACCACGGCTCCGCGAATAATCCCATTAATGCCTCCTCAAACGATCAACAAGCTAGTATGATAAGTTTCAAGCGAATATTTTACAAGTAATTGTTCACTTGGCGTCAGGGATGCACGAAACAGCGCCATTTAGGATTCGCGTGGCTTGTGACCGCAGGGCGCCCTTCGATCTAGGATATATAGGAACATTCTGACCGTTCAACCGAATCCATGCCGCAAAAAAAAGCCCCCGAGCTTTCGCTCAGGGGCTTACAATTTTACTTCCTGATTGAATTTTTATCGTTACGCCGCGGAGCGTGATCGCGCGAGCTCAACCAACGGTCGGTATTTCTTGTTTAGCTCCATCCAGTGAGCAGCTCGCTTGTGCGCTTTATCGAGCTCGGCTTCGGGAAAAGTGACGAAGGGTACCCTGGTCGGCCCGACTTTACAGTAGTCCGCGAATTCCGCCGGTCGCTTGTTGCCAGCTCCCGGAACGGGCTTGCCGGCGCCGATGCCACCCAAGTCTTCAATCACTTCCATCATCTTGGCCACGTCGCCTTTGCGGGCTTGTTCCAATAGGTAGAGGATCGGCCATGGTCCCATCCATACTTCTGTGGACCAGCAACCGGCGGCGCCCATAGCGTAGTAAGGGTAGAGCTGTGTCTGATTGACGAACACGCTAATCTTTCCCCGGGCAATCTTTTGTAAATTCATGAACGCTTGAGTGGTGCGATGGCTGTCTTTCATGCCGATAATGTTTGATTTCTTAACCAGTTCCCTAAAAGCCGCCACCGGAATCGTGAATTTATGATTGCCGGGGTTGTGGTAAATCACAATGTTCAATGTCGGGAAAAGGTCGGCGATATCATGATAGAACTTCACCGCGTCTTGGACATGCAAGGTTTCGTAATAAGGTACGCCTAGTAAAACACCTTCCGCACCCAGATCTTTCACAAAGTTCATTTTCTGGATGACTTCGCGAGGATTGGGACTAGTTACACCAATAAACAGCGGCACACGTTTTTTAACGGCATCGACTGTGGCAACGGCCAAGGTCTTAAATTCTTCGACCAGTAAGTTATAGCATTCGCCGTAGGTGCCGGTGGTGGCGATATTGTTGACGCCGTCTTTGATGATCCGGTCGACGCCTTCTTTAAGGTTATCCACCGCAATTGTTTGAGTGGCGCGTATATCGGTTGCATCCGCCGTGGCGAATGCGGGCATCATGCCCAATACACCGTTAAGCTCGTTGGCTGTGATCATGGTATTTCCTCCTGAGACTATTGTAGATTTACGTTCTTTGCGGCGACACTTTTATGAAGCCGCGCCTTGGTTACTTTCCGCTTTGTTAACAGTTGTTCAAACGAATTGTCAAACGACTTATCACCACCGGCTTTTCATTCTCTATAGAGTTACTTCTCAGTCGCTTGCATTGATTATTTGATCGGTTCGATCTGATATCCCGTAAGTTTCGGCGGGTATTCACCAACGAAAGAATTGAACCACCCGCCGGAATCGAACAGGCGACGTGCTGATTATGAAAAATACTAGCCACTTAGAGGACATAACTCAACCGGAAAAAAGCAACAAAAACAAGCCAGATGAACCGGGAACGACGCAGTATTTATGGTATCGACAAGTTCGTGTGGAAACAACTGGGAAACATGGCGGCGCAACCCTTGTTGGACTCGATCGATCTGCGCAAAAAAGTGTTGCCCTAAAAGAATTTTGAACCGACTTTTCAGTACTACGTCTGTCTCCAATTTCGAAAAATGACACGTCTTTCTATGAGCCGGAGCTAGTTCTGATCCTCTCCAAGATAGACTATTTGACCGGGACTAAGTTCAGGCGATTATTCGGCCGGCCGGTGATTCGTGCCGACGGTTTGTTTTGCGTGTTTTCCCCCGACGAAGTAATAGATTTGACGGGAACCCCTTTCGATATCGCTGGGATGAGACCTATGCTGCTAGGACACATCGTTCACGAGCACTGTTATGTATCACATTTCGTGGACGCGGATGCGCAGCCGTGGGTGATAGTTTGCCGGAATGGCAAAATGTGATCGCTTTGCCATACCGCTGTGGCTTCGGCATCACCAAGAAAACGGTGCAGGGAAGGAATTTTTGATTTTTTCAATTAACGATCGTCGATTCGTCGAAGCGACAGTTTGGCATCAAATCCAAGTTTATTGGCACCGGTGATTTTACATTGTTGAAGTTTCCGATAGTTTGAGGAGAACCATCAATCGTTGGAGGAATCAATCAATGGCAAACAATCAATTTGTTGATTCGTTGATACGAGATATTGTTGCCCCGGGTGTGCAGAATCTCATGCAAAGCCCATTTTTCTCAGAGTTGAGGGAAGGAAAATTGTCGATGAGACGGCTTCAGGGGTGGGCGATTCAGCACTACATCCATAACAAAGCGT
>Ga0105347_1000648_pt1 | contig 16114 bp, 26 predicted proteins | sample EasRivMeERMLT890_FD_89677 | JGI IMG/M metagenome (GOLD analysis project Ga0105347, IMG submission 89677) | Soil microbial communities from meander-bound floodplain in the East River, Colorado, USA - East River MetaG ERMLT890 | ecosystem: Environmental > Terrestrial > Soil > Floodplain | place... | reverse complement strand
CGCGTTCCTAGGTGCGAATCGACAACCTCGTTCGTGAGGAATAGCTGAGTCGCCACCTAGCTTCTCCACCACGGACGCCACGGACGCCACGACGGCGCCGGTGCGTTGAGGTCGCGCACCGGCCAGCCGTCGAGGCGGAAGACGAGCCGGCGCCAGGCCGGCGTCTGCAAGGTGTCGAACCGCTGCGCGTGGTCGCGCACCAGGCGCTCGAGCTCGTCGACGCGGACGGCGAGCGACGCGATATGTCGCTCGGCTTCGGCGATCGAGCGGACGCGGACGTCGAGCTCGACGTCCATCGGCGAGCCCCGCTAGGCGGCCCGGTAGAAGCCTGCGGCGGCGATCTGCGCGGTGATGTCCGAGCCGTCCGGCGTCACGACGAAGTCGTGTTGCGTCATCGGGATTATGTCGGTCGCCGTCTGCGAGCCGACCGGGTCGTAGCCGGTGACGACGTCGTTCCAGCCGTCGCCGGCGCCGACGGCCGTCCACGTCTGATCGGGAATGTCGAGGTCGACGCGGTTGTTCGTGTCGTCGGGCGCGAAGGCGGTGAGGTCTGCTCCGGCGAGAACCTTCTGCGCGTAGCCGCTGTTCGTGACGAAGTTCGTCGCGCCGGCGACGAGTGCCGAGAAGGTGTCCGCGTTGTTGAGCGTGTCGTCGGCCTCGACGCCGGACGTCGCCAGGACGGCGACGACGAGCTCGGCGCCGGCCGGCGTGTTCGTGTCGACGTTGATGTAGAACTGTGCCGCTCGACCCTTCGCGATGTTGAAGACAAAGTCGGCCACTAGCTCGCCCTCTCGGTTCGGTAGTAGTTGTCGACCCGGTAGCCCGAAGGGTTCTGCGCGTCGGGCGAATCCTCGCCGTCATGCTCGGCGGCGATGTGCGCGAGCGCGTCTGGCGAGCTCGACATACGCTCGCCGCAATGAGCGCAGAAGGTTCCCGGCGGCTCGACGATCTTGAAGACGAGGTCGGCCTTGCCCTTCGCGGTCTTGACCGTGAACTCGCCACCGCCGACGCCGAGCCAGCCGTCGGCAATCCCGCGCTCGACGAGCCTCGGCGAGAAGTGGTGCGCGCCGCCGACGTCGGGAGCCTCGAGGATCGTTAGGTGCGTGACGGTCGGATTACCGTCGTCGTCGAGCTCGAGCTCGCCGGCGTCGTCCTTCGCATATTCCTTTCGCAGCAGCATCGTCGAGGCCTATCGGCGCTCGCCGGCGGAACGCGCCGGCGGATTGGAGACGGCCTCGGCGAGCTGCGCGTTGAGCATCCGAATCGCCTCGTCGACGTCGACGTCGACGCCGACGACGAGCTCATCGCCTTCGTCCCACGAGCGGATCGTGGCGCGGCCGTCTTCCTCGGCGACTTGAACGGCGCGGCTCGTGAGGAGCGTGAGCCTCATGCCCTTCTCGACGCCGTGCTCGTTCTCGAGCTCGGCCGCCGGCGGCTTGCGCGATCGTGTCTTCGTCTCGGTCGTCATGGGGCGCGAACCTCCTGTCTATAGGTCGGTGGGAAGGCCGGCAGCGATCGCCGGCCCCCCACCCTAGAGCTGCTACTAGACGACGCCCTCGCGCGTCGCGGCAGCCTCGTCGGCGTCGGCGTAGAACCGACCATCGGCCCCGATGTGCGGGTCGGTGTTCGGCATATGCTCGCCGGCGCCGGCGGCGAGCACCTGAGCGATCGGGACGTCGGGGCGATTCGTCCGCACGGGTGCGTCGTCCGCCTTCGCGTCCATCGCGTTCGGCACCGAAGTCTCGTCGGCTTCGGCCGGCGTCTCGTTCGTGATCGTGACACCAGCACCGTCGGCGACGACCTTCTCGAACTGCTCGTCGCCGTCCGCGGCCGCTGCCTTCGACTTGGCGCTTGCCTTGCTTTCTGCCATGTCTCGTTGTCTCCCTTCGGGGGTTGAGCTTCGAGCTCGGCGCCTTCGTAGTCAACGCCGAGCTCGAGCCCGGTTGCGGAGAGCTCGCCGGCTTACGCCTGCGTGCCCTTCTTGACGGCGGCGGTGTTCATGAGCTTGCCGTCGGTGCGGTGGTAGGCCCGGAAGCCGACCTGACCGTTCGCGGCGTAGAGCTCGTTGAGGCGCTGGAACGCGATGCCGTTGACGTCGCGAATCCAGTAGAACGAGAAGTCGCCGAACAGGACCGAGATGAGGCCGGTCGTCGCGGCCGCCATGTCGGGGTCGACGTAGACGGGACGGCCGAGCAGCGTGTCCGGCGCGCCGGCCACGAGGCCCGGCTGCCAGAGGTATTGCCCGGTCGCGCCGCCTTCCTTGAGCTTGCGGACGAGCTTGATCGTCGAGTCCTTGAACACCCACGAGGCGTTGCGCCGGTACGGCGACAACAGGGAGTGGTAGAGGTCGATGAGCTCGTCCGCGGTGATCGCGGCCGCGCCGGCGAACGAGACGCCGGCCGAGGCCTGAGTCGCGACGCCGGTCGGCTTGCCGGAGCCGTCGCCGACGACGTAGGCGGTGTTCTCGAGGATGCCGATGCGGAGCCCGAACTCCTGCCGGATGTAGGCCTCGAGGTCGAAGGCGCTGTCCTCGAGGAGCTCCTCCGAGACGAGGATGATCGTCGCGGCCTTGTATGCCGAAAGCGACGCCTGTCCGAAGACTTCGTCGCTCGGAGTGAAGGCCGCGTTCTCCGCCGTCCACGCTGCGGTGCCGTGCGACGTGACGCTCGGAATCTGCATCGTCTCGCCCGAGTCGGTCGTGATGACTCGGCTGATCTGACGCATGACACCGAACTCGCGGAGCGCGTTGACGAGCTCGTTACGGAAGTCCGTCGGGACGAGGTTGAGCCCCGCGCCGGCGGACGCCTTCGAGAGCACGCGGTATTCCTCGTGGGTCACGGCGCTCGAGTCGGCCGCCGTGATCCAGTTGTAAAACGCGACGCGATACTCGGCCTCGTCCTGCGGCCGGACGCCGGAGCGCCGCTCGCGGAACTCGGCCAGCGTCTTCGGGGGCTCGGGCTCGCCGCCGTCACCGCCGTCGCCGCCGTCGTCCGGGTCGTCGGCGTTGATCGTGCGGCCGCCGGCCGGCGTGACGCCGAGCAGCTTCTCCATCCGGCGAGCTCGGCGCTCGAGCTCGTCGGCCGCCGTCTCGCGGCGATCGAACTCCTGCGCCTCCTCGGCGGTGAGGTCGCGGCTGTCGGCCTCGGCCGTCACCGTGATCGTCCGCATTTCCTCGATGAGCCCGGCTCGCTCCTCGAGGAGCTGGTTGATATTCGAGCGATCCATGTCGTCCCTTCCTACGTTGAGGTTGTGACCCCGAGCGCGCGGAGCCGTCGACGTCGAGCTGCGAGGCGGAACGGGATCGTCTCCGCGTCACCCTCGGCGTCGGCGAACGTGAGCGTCACGACCTTCCCAGGAATCGCGGCCCGCAGCTCCGGCTCTTGGGAAGTAGCCCGAAGTGCTCGCTCCGCGATCCACGGCGAGACGGTGTCGATGGTCGAGAAGACGGCGTCGATCGTCCGGCGCTCGTCGTCGGTCGCGGCCACTTCGCCGCGGTGAATCTTCCAGGCGAGCTCGACGAGCTCGTCGCGGTGAACCTCGCCGGCGACGTCGACGAGCTCGACCCCGCAGGCGAGGGAGCGCATCGCGGCGGCCGTGCCGCCGTAGGCGCGCCGGCGATCGGCCGGCGTGACGTCGAGCAGCTTCGCGAACTTCGTGATCGTCCGCAGGATGTAGCCGTCGGGGTGCTTCGACCACTTCTGACCGGGCGCCTGCTCGAGCGGGTACATGGCGCCGGCGTCGTCGACGCGGTCCATCTCGAAGCCGAAACTCATGTCGGTCACGACGCGGTTCTTGACGAGCGCGCGAAGGTCGCGCGCCGGCTGCGTCGGAACTAGGTGCGCGCGGACGGCGAGGCCGGTCGCGTCTTCCTTGAGCGCGAGCGAGCCCGGGCCCGAGCGGACGGTCGAGCGCGCCATTGGCTGCGCCTCGTTGTGATTGAGGCCGAGGAACGCGACGTCGGCGCCGCCGGCGAGAGCAGAGCGAAACGCGCCGCGCTTGATCTGCTCGCGGAAGCCGCCGAGGTCGTCGCTCACCGTGTCGAAGACGGCGGCGTGACCCTCGAAGACGAGCTCGTCGTCGTCCTCGGTGAGCTCGACGTCGTCGAGCGCGGCCGACCGGCGCTCGGCCGGCGGGAGTGCGATCGCGGCGAGGTCTTCGGTCGTGAGCTCGAGCTCGGGCATCGCCGAGCCTATCGGCCGTCGGCGGCGCTTAGGCCGGAACGAGCGAGCCGGGAGTGACGGCGCCGGCTCCGTTCGCGCCGGCGGCGCCGGCCCCGTCGGGTTCGTCTGTCGGCGCCGGCTCGGGCTCGCGCGGCTCGAGCTCGAGGTCGTCGCCGGCGACGCGCCGGTTCTCGGCCTCGCGAATCTCGGCGACGGTGAGCGCCGGCACGCCGTCGGGAGTCACTATCGCGTGCATCTTCTCGTAGAACGCCGCGCGATCGAGCGGCGCGCCGCGCAGGAACGAGTCGACGAGGAACTCGGGATAGAGGTCGAGGCCTTCGGGGAAGATGTCGCGGTCGAAGGTGAAGCCCTGCTCGAGCCGCGTGATCCAGCGCAGGAGCGACATGACGACGAAGTCGAGGTTCGCCGACTGGACGTTCGCGTAGGTGATCGAGCTCGAGGAGCGATCGCCGCCGACTTTCTCGGGCGCCACTTGGAAGATGCGCGCGATGCGGTTGACCCCGAAGCGGCTTTGCTCGATGAACTGTTGGTCGACGAGCGGCATCGTCATCGGCTTCCACTTGACGCCGTCCTCGAGCACCGCCGTCCGGCCGAAGTTGCGTAGGCCGCGGTGCATGGCCTCCCATCGGCGCTTGAGCTTTCTCGCGCCGTGCTCGTCGAGAATCTTGTCCGTCTCGAGCACGCCGCCAGGGTTCGCCGCGTTCGCGAACCAGCGCGAGCCCCATTCGGCGCGAGCCGACTCGGCGCCGAGCGTCTCGCGGAATATGGCGATCGGCGACAGGCCGCGGATGCCGTCGTAGCCGAACGCCGGGATGTGCAGGATTTCGCGCGACGTGAGCGTGCGCGGATGCCCGTCGATCGAGAAGTGCTTAGCGCCGCGCGCGTCGAGCTCGACCGTCACCTTGCCCGGCGGGATTTGCCAGAGCTCGCCGACGACCGGCCGGCCGTTGAGGTTCGCCTTGATCTTCTCGGCGAAGTAGTTGCCCCATAGGTTCAGGTTCGCGAGGCTCGACTCGACGAAGGCGTCCGGCTGCGTCGACGGGTTCGGCCGGTCGTGGAGGAGCTTGTATTGCGGCGAGGTCTTCGCGCGCTCGCGGTTGCGGCCGGTGCCGCGGTAGACGACGAGCGGCATCGACATCACCGACGACGCGATGAGCTGGACGCAGGCCCATACCGTCTCGAGCTCGAGCGCGGTGCGCTGGTTGATCGTCACGCCGGACGCCGACTTCGTGCCGCCGAAGGCGTCCCACATCCAATCCGGGGGCTCGGCGAGCGTCGCGCGCTGCTCGGCGTATTCGTCGTCGACGAGAGCTCGCAGGACGCTCATCGAACCATGTCCACGCCGGCGAGGAGTAGCAGCGCGCCGGCGACGGTGAGCGCGACGCCGGCGCCGGCGACGAGCGCCAGGCCGACGACGACGAGCACGAAGCCGGCGACGAGGCCGAGGATCGCAAAGGTGCGTGCGCGAGGATTCACTCGTCGAGTCTGTCGTCTTCGAGGTCGTAGTCGCCGTCTTCGGCCATGTCGGCGACGATGTCCTCGAAGCCGTCGTCGCCGCCGATGACGAGGAGGTCGCGATCGTTGTAGGCCGAGACGCCGACGTTCCCGCGCGCGAGCGCGTGCTCCATGACGACGGCGACGGTCGCGTCGATCGGCCGGCTCGAGCGGAGCTTCGAGAGCTTGTAGCCGCGCTCGGTCTTGACGGCGGCGGTCGCCTGGACGTGGCGCTCGAGCACGTCGCCGCCGGCGTCTTCGGCCGTGAGCACGCGGCGCTCGCGGACGTCCGAGTAGAAGTGCTGCGTCGCGTCGTACATATCCGCCGAGCCCTGTTGCATCGGCGCGACGCGGACGCCGCGCTTCGAGAGGCGCGTCGCCGTGTCCTCGAAGAATCGAGGGTCGTAGACGAGCGCCTCGATCGCGTAGATGGTCGCGAGCTCGCCGGCGACGAAGTCCTCGATCAACTCGAGGTCGATGCGGCCGCCGGGCACGAAGACGTCGTGCGGGATGTCCTGGCGCGTCGACCACACTCGGCAGCGGTGCACGACGCGGCCGTCCTCGAGGCGGTGCCCCCACGCGACGGCGGTCGTGTCGTAGGTGATCGAGGCGTCGACGCCGACGTAGATGCGAGCTCGAGCGGGGATCGCGATGCCGGAGCGGGTGAGCTTCCAGTCCTCGTCGAGAATCCAGCGGTCTTTGGCGGCGGTCCACATATTCAGGTGCAGGCGACAGAAGTCGTTGACGGTGAGGCCGCCGGCGCCGGTCTGCGCGAGCTTCCATTGGCGCTCGAGGTACTCGAGCGTGACGTGCTCGGCGGGGTTGCACTCGAGCCAGAGCTCGCGATTCTCGATGTCCGAGCCCTCGGGCGCGCCGTACCACGAGAACAGGAGGCCGGCGTCGCGATCGCGGCCGACGAACAGGGCGCCGTGTTTGCCGTAGCGGTGCGCGTCGGGGAGCTTGAGCGCGGCGTCGTAGAGCTCGCCGAGGAGGGTCGCCTTGTCGAAGCCGGCGGTCGTGATCGTCATGACGAGCGGGTCGCGCCGGAGCGCCTGGCCGGTCGTCATCGCGCGGTAGAGCTCGAGCTGCCCTTCGGTGCGGAAGGCGTGGAGCTCGTCGAGCACGACCGCGTGCGGGTTGAGGCCGTGCGCGGTGTAGCCGTCGGCCGACACCTTGCGGATCGAGCCCGACGTGCGCGGGTAGCGGATGACCGTTTGCTTCGCGTCGAAGAATCGGTCGAGGTCGGAGGCCTTCGACTGGACCATCGAGCGCGCCTGGCCGAAGACGACTTCGGCTTGATCGCGCGCCGAGGCGCCGAGGAAGACGTCGGCCTCGGGCTCGCCGTCGGGACCGGCGAGATACAGCGCGCCGGCGGCGAGCTCGGTCGACTTGTAGTTCTTGCGCGGCCGGCCGTCGACCGACGTCGAGTAGATGCGCCGGCCGTCCGCGCCGAGCTCGAGGAGCTCGTCCCACCGGCTCGACTGGAAGGCCTCGAGCTCGAGCGGCCTGCCGGCGAAGACGCCTTTCGTGTGCCTGCAATAGCGCGAGGCGAATCGCGCGTAATGCGGCCCGTCGGTGCGGCGCGGCTTGCGGAACGGGCGCGAGCTCGAGCGCGAGCGCGTCTTCGTCGTCACGAGGTCGTGCCGGCGGCGATCGGGCCGAAGATGCGGCCGGGCTCGAGGAGCCCTTGCCGGTGAGCGGCGGCGAGGTTCACCGTCGCGCGGATGCGGAGCTCGTGCTGCGCCTGCGCGCAAACCCACAGGACGCCGGCGACGGGCCGGCCTTCGTCGACGAGCACCGGCTTCGCCTCGAGCTCGGCGACTCGAGCTCGAGCTTCGGCGACGGTCTTGACGCGAGGCCGGCGTGCCGGCTTTTTGCCAGCATTTCGCCGGCTCTTTCCCTTGCTCATGCCTTGCCTCCCTCGATCGCGCGCAGCCGTCGCGAGCTCCCGATTTCGTCTTCCATTTCGCCGGCGGGATCGGTCGCGCCGTAGACGTCGAGCCGAGCTCGAGCGGCCGGAGTGAGGCCGAACTGCTCGCCTAGTCGGAGCTGCATCGCGACGGCTTCGTTCAGCATCGCGACGGCGGGGTGCCTGACGACTTGCTTCCTCGAGCCGAGGACGATCGTGCCTTCCTTCGCGATGAGAGCTCGAGCTCGAGCGGCGAGGTCGACTTGGACGCAGAGGTTCTCGAGCATGAGCGCGTCGACGGCGTCTAGTAGGCGCGCGCGCCGGAGCATCGGGACGAGGTAGCGCCAGGACGCGGCGCCGGCCGAGCCGAGCGTCTTCGGCACGTTCCACGTCGTTGAGCTCGCCGGCGCGATCGACGTCGTCTCGGCGCGCGAGCGGAGCTTCCGCTTGCCGGGGTTGCCGGCGCGGCGCTTCGCCTCGGTCGGTGTCGGCGGTCGGCCTCTCAGAGCTTGCCCTTCGTGAGCTCGACGAGCTCCTCGAAGTGATCCTCGTCGTCGAGGCGCTGCTCGAGGTCGGTCGCGGCGGCGAGCTCGGAGACGAGCCCCTTGTCCTCGCCGTCGCCGAGGCGCTGGACGATCGACAGCTTCACTCCGGCGAGGATTCGGCGCACGTTCTCGCGGTCTTTCTTCTTCACGAGCTCACCTTCCAGGCGCCGTAGACGGCGCGACGGGATCGGCGCCAGGCTACCGCGATCCGCTCGGCGCGACAACCAGCCTCGTCGGCTCGAGCTCGAACGCCGTGATCGACGAGCTCGGGCAGGAGGTCGTAGACGTTGCCGTCAGCGCGCTTGCGGGAGCTCGGCCAGCGGTATTGCCGCTCGAGGTCGACGGCGCCGCGGATGCGCGCGCCGAGGCCGTAGCCGTCGGTGACGGCGAGCACGAACGGCGGCCAGTCGGCGCCGGCCAGGAGCTCGAACAGGGTGTCGAGCTCGAGCCACGGACAGCCCTCGTCGTCGAGGTCGACGAAGTCGAACGGGCCGTCGGTGAGAAGGTTCGCGCGGAGGTAGTCGACGGCCGAGCTCGTGTGCTCGACGTCGTGCGCGGGATCGGCGTCGACGGTGACGACGCGCTCGAACTGTCGGCGATACCACCACGAGAGGCCGCCGGCGCCGGCGAACAGCTCGAGCGCCGAGCGTCGGTGTTCGCATTGGTCGATCGCGAGGAGCCGGTAGCCGAGCTTCCCCGATTCGATTCCGCCGAGGAATCCGCCATAGATGCCGGCGGCCTTCTTCGCCTGGAACGGGTCGAGCGGCTTCGCTCGAGGCAGGCCGGCGCGGACGCGGTCGAGCGATCGCGGCGTCTCGTCGAGGAGTGCGGTGAGGTCGCCGACGTCGAGCTCGACGAGCATTTCGTCGACGAGCTTGCGGTAGAGCTCGGGCTCGTCGACGCCGCGGCGATTGAGCGCCTGCGCCAGTAGCCGGGCCCGGGCATCGTCGAGGTCGACGACGACGCACGGCGCGGTCGCGAGCTCGAGCTCGCGCAGGAGCTCGAGCCGATGATTTCCCGACAGCACTTCGTAGCGCAAAGCTTCCGCCGAATCTTTGCGGCGGACGACGAGGTTCTCGACGAGGCCGTAGCGGTCGAGCGACCGCTTGACCTTGCGGCGCATCGCCGGCGTGAGCCTGTTCGCGTTCCACGGCGCCGGCTCGAGCTCGTCGAGCGCGATGTCTACGACGTCGAGCGCCATGCTCCGAAGACGAGGTCGTCGTGCTCGTCGAGCGCCAGGCGCTCGAGCTCGGCGCCGGCGGCCTTCGCTGCCTTCGAGACGCGAGCGGTGAGCGCGCGCTTCGTGGCGCCGACGATCGCGAAGACTCGAGCGCGCGGCGCGCCGTCGACGTCCGGGCTTGCCATGAGCGCCTCGAGGTCGAAGTCGACGTCGTCGAGGTCGACGTAGTCGAGCTTCGCGATGAAGCCGCCGGCGCCGAGCTCGAGCACCTTGTCGAAGACGTGGCCGTACCACCACGACATCGCGGCCGCGTCCTCGCCGCCGACGAGCGCGCCGTGCCGATCGGCGGCGAGCGCGGCCTCGAGCTTGAAGCCGAGTTTCCATGTGGAAACGAGCGGATAGGCGTCGTCTCGCGGGACGCGCTCGGGCAGAGCCTCGAGGCGCGCGAGCGCGACGTCGAGCGACTCCGGCGTCTCGGGCAGGAGCTCCTCGAGCTCGGCCGTCGAGCCGAGCTCGGCGATGACATCGGCGACGAGCTGCGCGTAGGCGATCGGGTCATTCACGCCGCCGCGATTGAGCGTCGCGGCGAGCAGCCGAGCTCGAGCGTCGTCGACGTCGACGACCACGCACGGCGCCTCGTCGAAGCCGAGCTCGGCCAGGAGCTCGAGCCGGTGATTGCCGGAGAGAACCTCGAAGGCGCCGCGGCGCGTCGGGTGCTTTCTGACGACGAGGTTCGCGACGAGGCCGAAGCGTTCGATCGAGCGGCGCGTCTTGCGGATGAGCTCGGCGCCGGGCCGGTTGCTATTCCACTCGGCGACGCGCAGCTTGCCGAGCGGGATCGCGCGAACGTCCACGGCGCGGGATTGTAAGCCCTTGTGCCGGACGGCGATGCGCCGCGTCGAGCTCGGCGCGCGGTGGCGGGAGACGGCCGGAGAACGCGACGACGGCCCCTTTCGAGGCCGTCGTCGGTGTGCTAGCGGAGCTAGATGACGTTGCCGTCGTAGGTCGTGACGCCTTTCTCGTCGACGCGCTCGAGCACGTCGGCGATGCGCTTGAGCTCGTCGGCGATCGTCGCGAGCGCGAGCATGATCGCGTCGAGGCCGACGGCGCCGGCGGTCGGGATGCCGGCCGGCGCCTGTTCGTCGACGCCGCCGATCGGGTCAACGGGATCGCGCGGCTCGAGGCCGGCGCCCCATTCGGCCGGGTGGTCGCCGGTGTCGCCAGGCCAACCGCTCATGCGAACGAGACGACGTCGGACTCAGGCGTAAAGAGGTCGCCGCGCGCCGAGCGGTAGACCCAGGCCGAACAGTCGGTGCCGACGAAGTCGCCGGCCAGGCTGTACGGCTGCCCGTCCGGCGCGACCCACGCCGCGCCGCCGAGCCTGACGTCGCCGGCGCAGGACGTCACGAGCGCAACGAACCAGTAGCGATTGGTATGCGCCCGATGCAGCGGCTCGGTGACGGTGAAAGTCGCCGTGCCGACGCCCGGCGCCGAGTAGACGACGCTGACGAGCTCGAGGTCGTATCTCGGTGGCTTCGCGGTCGAGGCCGGCGATGCGGCGACGAGCGCGAGCGCGGCGATCGCCGCGATGATGGTCGTGCGGATCATGCTGCTCCCTTCGTGTCGGGCTCGTCGTCGACGAGCCGAAGATGCCGGCGCTCGAGACGCGCCGACGGCGTGAGGTCGAGCTCGAGGCCGCCGCCGATCGTGCCGGCGACGACGGTGACGTCGTCGGGCTCGAGGCCAGAGACGGTGCCGAGCTTGAGCTCGATATGCGGCGTCGAGAAGTCGACGTCGGTGAGCGTCTTGCGCGCGTAGCCGCGGCCGGAGACTTCGGCGTCGCTCCATGCGCCGAAGTAGGCGGCGCCGGCCGACTCGGCGAGCGACGGCCTCGAGGTCGGAGTCGGGAAGTCGACGAGCCGGCCGATGTCGACGGGCTCGCCGGCGGGGAGGTTGCACCACCACGCGAGCGCCGCGTCGACGGCTCGGCCGACGACGAGGTAGATGATCGCGAGCGCCGCGAAGGCGCCGGCGATCGCGAGCCAAGTCTCGCCGCGGGTCATAGCCGGCCGTCCTTTCTCGCGAGCTCGAGCTCGCGCTTGACCGCGCGCCGGATGACGGCGGCGATTGACCGATCCTCGGCCAGCGCCAGGCGTTCGATGTCGCCGGCGTCGGCCTCGTCGAAGTTGACGCGCAGCCCCACGGTGAGGCCGGCGCGCGTGTCGGTGTTCGTCGTCATGACTCTCCTCTCGTCAGAACAGGCGAGCGCCGGCGACCGCTTGCGGGTCCGGGCGTTCGTAGATTTCCTTGCCGTCGAGAAGGTGGCCGGCGCTGTTCGGGCCCGGGCCTCCCCATTGCTTGAACCACAGCGGCACGCCGGCGTCGGCGAGGTCGTCGCGAATCAGACGCAGCCACTCGACGCACTCGGCCTTCGGCACCCAACCGCCAGCGGGATCGGGACCGACGAGCGCGCGCTCGCGCCATTCGCGGCGAAGGTGAGCTCCGCTCTCGCCGCCGACGATGACCCAACCGATGCCGTCGAGCCGGCCGTGTAGGTCGAGCTCCTCGAGCAGCGGCTCGGCCGACAGGAACCGCAGCGCCGCCGGCGTCTTCACGAGCTGCGGGATGCGGACGTCCGCCCAGGCCTGCGACTCGACCGACGTGCCGAGCCAGACATTCGGCAGAGGCTCGGGCTGGACTTTCGCGACGATCGCCGCCATGCGACCGGGCCGCTTCGTGAGTACCTGAAACGTGTGCCACGAAGCGCGCGCCATGACGTCGAAGACGGCCTCGACGTAGTCGGCGTCGACGCCGTCTTGGAATAGGTCGCTCATGCTGTTCACGAAGACGAACCGCGGCTTCCGCCAGGCGAGCGGCGCCTCGAGTAGGTCCGGGTGCAGGGTGAGGCCGAAGCCCGGGCCGCTGCGCTCGAGGTCGCCGTCGACTTGGTAGCGCGGGTTGCCCATCCGCTTGAGCCGGCCGGCGAGCTCGAGCGCGTAGCAGCGATCGCAGCCGGCCGAGACGCGCCGGCAGCCGGTGACGGGATTCCACGTCGACGTCGTCCACGAGATGCCGGTGTCGAGTGACGGGCTCACGGTGTCATCGCCTCGACGATTTCGCGGCCGGCGTCGGTGAGCTCCCACGTCGGCGCGCTCGCGCGCTGGACGCGAGCGTCGACGTAGCCCTGTCGCTTGAGCGATCGGAGCCGCCGGCGAACGTCCGGTGCCGGCATCGCGAGCACGAGCCCGAACGAGCCTTCGTAGAGCGGACCGGGGCGCAGAGCTCGCAGGACGCGGAGCTCGTGGCCGGTCATGACGTCACCGCGTCGCGGCCGACGAAGTCGAGCTCGCCTTGCGCGGTCGGCCTCGAGCGCCGGCTCGGCTCGGACGGCTGCTCGTCGAGCCCGGCGGCGATGAGCGGCCTCGCGGCCGGCAGAGCGAGTACGGCGTCGTCCCATCGCAGCGCGTGAGCTGACGTCGCCTTGTGGCCCGACGGCCGGCGACAGTAGACGCCGACGCCGGCGCCGCACGTCGGGCAGACGACCGAGCGCGCGTCGAGCTCGGGCTCGCCGGCCTCGGCGTACAGGCGGCCCCACTCGGCGCCGCTCATCGGCCGGCGGCTCACTAGGCCACCCTCCGATCGACGTCGTAGTAGCGGTGCAAGATGCCCTCGCCGACGTCGGCGCGGCGCGAGGTCGCGACGAGGCGATCGCCGAGGTAGGTGTCGGCCTCGTCGTGGCCGTCCTCGAGCACGAGTGTCCGTGCGGCGACGAGCGCGGCGTCGAAGGTGTCGGCCTCGGCTTCGTCGTCGCCGGCGAGGATGAGGTAGGGATGCGCGTCGCCGATGCGGCGCGCGAGCTCGATCGAGCCCTCGCGGATGTTGTAGCCGGTGGTCATGTCGCTCCTCTCGTTCGTCGGGGGTTCTGACCCACGGCGGGACAGAATGGTAGAGGTCGGGTCGGCGTGCTCGAGCTTCACGAGCGCGCCTCGCGGATGCGCGCGGCGAGCTCGCGGCCGGCCGGGGTCGTCCAGTCGGCGACGCCGCGCGGCCAGTAGCCGCCGGCCTGCCGATACCGCTCAGCCTTGACGCTGAACTCGGTGTCGCTCATCCGGTGCGTGCCGGTGACGAGCTCGTGCTCGAGCTCGGCGAGGTCGCGGCGATCGGCGCCGCCTGGGCAGGTCGGGCTCAGGGTGTCGACGGTGACGAAGCGCGGGTGCCCGTTCGGAGAGCCGGTCGAGCTCCACGCGATGCGAGCGCCGCACTTGGCGCAGTTGCCGGCCACGCCGCCGTGGATGCCGGTGCTCTTGTCGAGCTCGTGACCGGCGAGCTCGGGCCGCTGAGCGGCGTCGTAGTCGGGGTCTTCCCAATCGGCCGGCTCGTCGACGGGCACGCTGCGGAGGCCGACGGCGATCGCCTCGAGCGCCGCTGCGCGCTGCGGCGAGAAGTCGACGGGCCGGCCGCAGCGGCGGCAGCCGGCATCGTGCTCGACGTCGATCGCCGGCGCCTCGCACGCGCAGTAGCCTGCGGCCGCGGCGGTCGTCTCGGTGGGATCGGCGACGTGCATGACGTTCCGGCGTGAGCGCCGGACTTCGCTGCCGTCGGCGAGCTCGATCGTGACGAGGTCGTCGACCCACTCGACGAGCGTGCCCTCGACGTGAGGCTGCCCGGCGCCGGTGCGCCAGGACTCGACGCGATCGCCGAGCTTGAGCGCCTGGACGCCGCGGCCTTCGGGCCTCGGTTGACCGACGAGCACGACGTCGCCGACGGCGGCGTCGACTTCGTCCTCGACGCGAGACGCGCACGTCGGGCAGACGGTGAGCGTGCGGCCCTCGGGGTCGTCGACTTGGCGCAGGATGTCGCCCGACCCGCAGAGCTCGCAATGAGCCTCGTCGTCGATCCAGGCGTCGGGGGCGTGATTCGAGAACCGAGGCGAGCGGTCCCGCGGTGCCGAGCCAGGCGCGCGCTTGACGCCGGCGAGCACGAGCTCGACGGTGACGTTGTCGGTGTCGCGGTCGACGGTCGTGCGGGTGACGCCGGCGTCCTCGAGCGCCTCGAGCTGACGGCCGACGCGGTTGCGGCCGACGCGGTGCCGGCGGTTGACGTGATTCTCGAACGAGCCCCACGAGGCCGGTCCGAGGCGCCGGATGCCGTAGAGGTACTCGATCGCGGTGAGCTGGATGTCGCCGAGCTTCGCGCCGCGGCTGCGGAGCTTGCGAGCCGCGAGCCGCCGGAGCTGCTGGAACGAGGCGAGCTCGCGGACGGCGTCGAGGATGTGCTCGCCTTCGCCGTCGGCGACGAGCTTTGCGACTTCGCGATCGGCGACGACGTGATCGACGAGGCGAGCCTCGAAGTCGGTGCCGAAGTAGCTGCGCGCGTCGTCGAGTGTTGAGTAGGTCACGGTGCTCCTCTCTCTAGAACGGGATGTCGTCGCCGGTTCCGTACTCGGCGATCTTGGCTTCGGTGATCCGCTCGCGAATCGCAGCGGCCTTGAGCTCGAGCTCGACGATCGCCTTCGCGGCGGCCGGCGTGACGAGCTCGCCGAAGCCGGTGAAGTAGTCGAGCGCGTCGTGCTCGTCGCCGGCGGCGATCGCGGCGACGAAGTCCTCGGCGAGCCGGCGAGCGTTCTCGCGTGCCGTGCGGCGCGGCGCGAGCGCGGCGGCGCGCTGTGCGTCAGTCGCTTCGACCGCGTCGCCGACGGGCATCCGGCCGAGGTCGACGCTGCCGTCGCGCCGGCGAGGGATGTCGGAGTCGGCGACGCGGCGGGTCTGAACCTTGCCGCCACCGGAGGGATGGAAGTCGTGAACGATCGCGGCGACGATCGAGCGGTAGCGCCGGTCGATCGTCCGCTCGAGCTTCTCGAGCTCGTTCGTGCGGCGAGTGTTCCAGGCCTTGAGAGCGGCTTCGCGGTTGATTGGCACGCCCTAAGTGTAAGCCCGGAATGGGTTGCTATGGGGGAGGCCGATCCATTTCAAGCCACGGGCGAGGTCTAGGTTTCTCCTAGACCTTCGGGGGGGATTTTCCGGCGTCGCCGGTAGGCTCGCGATGCCGCCGAGCTCGACTCGTCGCGAACTCGGCAGCTCGCTCCGGCGAGCTCGGCGGCGACGTCAGGCGGCGAGCTCGAGCAGGCGCCGGCGCGCCTTGAGGTTGACGCGCACGAGTGCGTTGTCGATCGCCTTGACGTCGACGTCGAGCTCGGCCGCGATGTCGGCATAGGTGCGGCCGGCGCGGACGCCGGCGAGCGCCTGCGACTCGAGCGCGGTGAGGCCGTGCTCAGCCATGTCGACGAGCTCGCGGAGCTCGAGGCGCTGCTCGACGAGCTCGGCGACGTCGGCGCGGCGATCGTGCTCGAGCTCGACGAGGTCGACGAGCTCGTCCTCGACGACGTAGGCGCCACGGCGCGACTGATTCAGCGGCGCGTGTCGGAGCGTGAGCGCCAGGCGGACGGCGGTTTGCAGGCGCCGGCGGATGACGAGCGCCGCGAAGTTCTGGAACGAGGCGCCGCGATCGGGGTCGTAGCCGCGGATCGCGGCGAGCAGGCCGAGCATCGCCTCTTGCTCGACGTCGTCGCGGTCGCCGCCGGCGATGAAGTAGCCGCGCGTGAGCGCGAGCGCGAAGGGGCGCCAGGCCTCGAGCTCGCGGTCGACGTCCACGGCGGAATCGTAGGACCGCCGGCGGCCGGAGCTCGAGCGCCTGGCGCGAGAGAACTAGGCGCCGTCGTCTACGGGCTCGACGCGCTCTTTGCCCGTCTCGGCTTCGCCCTTCTCCGTCTCGGTGTTGTCCGGCAGCTCGCGCTCGACCGCGACGT
>Ga0105347_1000646_pt1 | contig 16152 bp, 19 predicted proteins | sample EasRivMeERMLT890_FD_89677 | JGI IMG/M metagenome (GOLD analysis project Ga0105347, IMG submission 89677) | Soil microbial communities from meander-bound floodplain in the East River, Colorado, USA - East River MetaG ERMLT890 | ecosystem: Environmental > Terrestrial > Soil > Floodplain | place... | reverse complement strand
GCGGGCGGGATGCGCGGCGCAGGACGCGCAGCGAAAGCAAACAGGCCGATTTGGTGCTGTCGGATTGCATCTGCTTCACGGACTCGTGCTGACGGCACGAGGTGCGTTGGAACGAGGCGCTCGAGGAGTTCGAGCGCGAGCTGGCATTGGAGGACGCAGGTCACGTCTACGCCCGTGAGTGTGGCGCAAATACCTGGTATGCGTGCGGCGCACTTCGCCTTCGCCGGGGTCTCCGCGACCAAGCGGCAGCGGCATTTCACCAGGCATTGAAACGTGTGCCCTCTCATCCGATGGCCACTGTTGGTCTTGCGGCCGTGTCATCGGCGCTCGAGGCGCAAACGATCCGCCAGGATGCAAAGACCGTGGACGCGGCGGTGGTGAGCGCCGCGGTCCTCGCCCTCGAGGGGAAGCATCTCGAAGCCGCGGGCGTGTGCGGCGAGGCGCTCGCCCACGCAGATCCCGGTTCAGCCGGATGGCTTCTCGCCGTGGAACCACTGCTCTACCCGACCGCTCATCGAGATACATGGGCGACGACGCTCGCCATCCTTCGCGATCGAGCTGCCTGACGCAATTCAGATCCTTTCAGATCCTTTCACGCCGTTCATCACGACTTCGCGGGGGTGCCGGATCGACCATACGGCCCAAGGAGGATCGTTTTATGAACACGATCGAAACACGTCGATACAAAATGCTCGTGAAGGTTCGTGACTTTGGGAGAGCACACGGGGACCTCTTTCCGACATCGAGTCCGGGAGGGAAAGCGTTCGCGGCGGTCGAGGCCGCGGTGACCGAGTTGGGCCGGCATGCGGTGATGAAGATGTCATCGCAGGGGGCGGCGCGCGATGGGGAGAGAGACGAGAGGCAGCACGGACGGCGGTTCGCGATCAGATAGACGCGATCAGCCGGACGGCCGATCTGATGGCCGAGGACAAACCGGATGTGGCCGAGCGGTTCCGGATGCCCAAGGCACGCAACGACCAGGCGTTGCTCACTGCAGGGCGCCTGTTCGTGCGCGAGAGCGAGGCAGTCGAAGCCGAGTTTCTCGCGCACGGGATGCCGTTCACCTTCCGGGCGGATCTGAACACTGCGGTCCAACGGTTCGAACACGCGCTGCACGATCGCGACGCGGGGAGGGCCGGACAGACGGCGGCACAAGCGGGCATCAGCGCCGCGCTTGAATCGGGCACCGCTGCCGTGGAGAGCCTGGACGTCATCATCGCCAACCGCCTCCGCGGCGATGCGGTGACGAGGGCCGTGTGGGAGCGGGAGCGGCGGGTGAAGTATCCGAAGAGCGCAGCGAACGTCGTCGCGGCGCCCACTCCGGCACCCGCGGCTACCTCAGACGTCGAGGAAGGGGTTACATCATGACCACACACCACGATGTCCATGTCGTCGCGGAGCCCGATAGCACCGGTTGGAGGGTGAAGCAGGGCGGCCGGACGCTCTCACATCACCGCACCCAAATGGGTGCGGTGAAGGCCGCCACGCGCGAGGCGAGGCGCGATCGCGTCGACCTCGTCACGCACCGGCGCGACGGGAGGATTCGTTCGAAGGATAGCTACGGGAACGAAGGATCGACGCGGGATACCGAACACTGATGATTGCGGAGCGAGGAGGCCAGACCGCGGGTGTGGGTCTGGCCTCCACTGGCGTAGGAGTCATTTTTCACAGTGCCAATCCCTCTGCGATTGGCCGGTAGTAGGTTCGTCGTAGACCTGCCGCCGAACCACCTTGGCCCAGGCTGCAGGCAACGAACCGGGACAGACGCCGCATTAATTCGGGCCTGACAGCACAAGCGACGCCGATTTAATGCGGCCGACGGGCTAGTTCCGCCAAATTTTGACACTGCCTAGAGTACCGCGCCCTCAGACAGCGAACCCCCATCGACGCAGCGCTTTGCAGCGATAGCGAGGGTGTAACGTCGAAGTCTGGGCTGCCCTAACTTCTCCGCGGAGGGAGCCCATTTTCAACCAGCGCAAAGATGTTGCCGTTGTCCGGTGGGCAACGTAGGATTGGCTCCCCGCAGCTAGAGAGGCGCCCATGCCGAGAGAGAACCGTGTTCTCGCCCTGGTGTCCATCGTCGTGGTGGTCCTCATCGTGTCAGCCGCGTTGGTGTGTGGCTGGCTTGGGATCATCGACAGGAACGCGGCCTTCGGCGGCATTATCACCGGCTTTACCGGGCTGATCGCGGCGCTCGCGTACTTCGAGAATTTTCAGCTCCGCGACTTCTTCCGCTGGTTGTCCCGGAAACCGATTTTCGTTCGCCTCGTCCAGTTCATCGTCGTCTTCGCGGCGCTCGATTTCGCGGTGTCCGTCGTTCTCGCGACTGCGTGGAACATCTTCGACTTCTTCGAGCAAGGAAAAGCGATCACTCATCATCCGCTTTACCGATTTCTCGATCATCTCGATCAGATTTACACGCCGTGGGTCCATCTCACTATGCTTCCGATGGTTGTCGTGCTGCTGTGCAGCGTGCGCCGCGCGAATCAGCAGAACGACGATTTTCAGCGTTTGCTGGATTTGAACCAGTTCGATCTAGCGGAGCTGCGGGAAAACGAACGCAGGCGCGCGGAAGCCGCGGTCGCCATAGCGACCCAACTGGCGATAGCGTTCGTGGCGCAATCGCCGACACCAATTGAACCGGAACAAGCAACACCAAACGACGCCGAGAGCACGGATGGCGTAAAGGTTTCCGATGACAAGAGTGCCAAGAGAAGACGCGCAAATCGTCGTCGACGCCGTTAAGCGAAACCTCCTGGTCGCGCTGGAAAAGCAAGGCTGGTCACTGCCGCTGTGGCCAACCAGCATCCGTACCGCGTGGCTGTTCGTCCAGGTTGGTGCGATGATGCGGCCCATATTCTTTGAGCCGTACCACCGCGATTACGAGCAGATGCTCAGGACCCTTGAAGTGCCGTTGTGGAACGCCTCAGAAGCGAACCGCCTTGCTGAGGCGGTGAGAAAGGCCAGACGCCTCCGCAGCAAGGATCGGACGCGCGAAGTCGAAGTCATCCAGAAACAGCTGGAGAAGTGTACAAGTTTGGTCGGTTTCGTGTACGCCAACGGGGAGCCCGAAGTACACCTCGTGCCTTCGCTGGTTGCACATCCGTATGTAAACAGGCTTTCGGTCCGGGGCTGCCTCGAGGAACATTGCCGCAAAGCTCTTACATGGCGCAGCGCGGCTGCCATCAGGCTTGAGCACGCTGGGCGCAGGCTCGGCGTGTTGCTGCTTTGCGATACGGCCGGTGGCGGGTTTACGATAGCGGACAAGAGGCGGATCGCCTTCGCGGCATCGCTCACTAGTCCCTTCGTAGATGAAGGGCTACGCTGCGGCATTTTCGCCGTAGCCGCCCAAAGTCAGCTGCAGACAACGTAAATGGCACCACAGATTTCACAACGCGATTGGATAGTGTGGTCTGACGATGTCGATTCGTACGAGCGCGCGTGGCGCTCCAGATTGTCACCTGCCCGCCCGTGGCTACTTGAACAAGTGTTGATTCTGGCGGAGCAGTTGTGCATGGCTCTTCTCCGCATCGGGATTGACAACGGCAACGTCGTACGTGGACAGCCTTTTGTTCAACAGCGTCCAACGAACGTCGTTGTGCTGGCGGAATATAGACGCCCTGTTCGTTTGCGCCGAATTGCTGGGGAGATTCGTACTCCTCGCAAGTCGGATTCTCCATCTAGCTCGGTCGCCTCGTCTTAGCGCAGCGCGAACTCGCCAACCCACTGACGCCCCGCGACCGAGCAACAACTAGCCGCGTTTGCGAGAACTCCGAGTCATTCCCCGTTCGGTCGCTGCGGTGTACCGTTTCTTATTTGATCGATTGCATCCGCCGGGCAAAAACGACCCAACGTCTCAAGGCCTGCCATTGGTACCGGAAGCAACAGCCCCTTGAGCGCACAACACGGCCCGCGGTGGGGACGAGGAATCGGCCCAACTCGATGGAGGCTGTGCGAACGAGTCGATCCGGATCGTGTTTAACCACTCTGTAATCCTCAACAGCTTTCGGGTCTCAAGTTTTGGAGGCGCCGATCTGGGCCTCGTCCCGGTTGGAGCAATCACGGTCCCCATCATCAGCACCGGCAGCCTTCCCGGCCTTGATTTGGGGACCGAAGAAGTCTTCCCCACGAATAACTCCCGATCTCGCTCAACAGGCGTTCGGTAAGCTGTGCTATACAAGCGCGGCTGCGCCGGACCAACGTGGCGGATGTACGGTATTGCCAGCTCCGACAGACACCGCACTAGTTCACCGCGCGTCATGACGGGCGGATCAACGTGGCTGACGCTAGGTATTGTCAGTTATGGCAAACCGCCCGGTAGCGGTACGTGGGGTAGTCCTGACTTCGTCGATGGTCTCGATGAACGAGTCAAACGCAGCGATGACCACAACGGAAGCGACGCTCGCCGCCAGCGCCACATGGACTTTTCGTCTGCGAATCCGCCTTCACAAGACGAACCAATTGAGGCTGAGCGGCGCGGAGCAGGCGATCGCCGGCGGCCAGGGCCTCAACATCATCAGTGTGGCCGGCTGGCCGAAGGCTATGGCGATTGAGAACGCAGAGTGGCTGGTGTTCGCAGGGACGGCGCCAGATCATGATTCTGCGTGGGAGGGTGGGCGTCTACTGGTTGGCCGCTTGCTCCGAACGTTTGCTCGACTCGGAATCGCGGCAGAACTGGGACCGGAACTCCTAGGTCCATCAAGCGACTTTGTTTCCAAGATGATCGCTCTGGTCGGCCGCCCTTTGCTCGATGACCTCCCCGGCTTGATGGTGTATCCAACGGTCCCTCCGCCGATGTTCTCTGTCGTCGGAGGCGTTGACCTGATCCAGGGACACGCACCGTGGCGATTCGAACAAACACTCCACGCCGCCGGTCGAACGTTGGAACCACCAACGGATCGGGAGCGACTAGCGTTCGATTTGTTTGGCGCATCGCGCTTCGAGAACTCTGCAAGCGCTCGCCTTTTCACCCTCGTGATGGCTGTCGAAGCGATGTTGTCTCCGCCGGATCGATCCGCAGCAGCATCGGCTCATGTCAGGCGGCTGATTGCGATGACTGAGGACGAGCAGTCTCTCGCCACCAGCGAGCGGGCCTCGCTGCTCGGCAGCCTCCGGTGGTTGGAGAAAGAATCGATCACCAAAGCAGGGAGGCTGCTGATGGCCGAGCGGCTACCCGCGCGCCATTACGGGGACCAATCGGCCGAGCAAGTGTGGGCAAAGGCGTACGATTTGCGGAGCGGCCTCGCCCACGGCCGTCATGTAATTCGCACGGACGTTGACTATTGCGCGGCACAGATGTTTCAAATCGTGGGTGATCTGCTCAGCGGGTCGCTTCTCGACTTCGAGCCTCAATCCCCGTCGGCCTGACCGCGTGCGGCCGACTCCTATCCGACACAGGAAACATCCCTCGCCGTGAGCCAAAGGATTACATCCTATGTCTGATGAGGGCAGTCCAAAGTCTTCGTTCGAGCTGGCGATGGAGCGTCTTCGCAAGAAGGATGCGGAGGAAGGCGTCACCCACACGGCCGATGACCGACCTGCAGAAAAGCGCCATCGCCGAAGTGAGGAGCTTTTTTGGGCCCTCGAACCCTCTGTTCAGATAGCTCTAGACTTGTCAGCCGTGGCTACACCGGTTCGAGTCGTACGCTTGCACTGTCCCACCTGCTACAGAGGTCATTGGACATGGACAACGACTATCGTGGAACGGCGCTGCTTGGCTTGCCGGAGCAGCCGTACCGGCAGCGACGGTATCGATGTCCGCGATGCGGCGCCGTCTCTGCCAGATTCTGGGTCGTGATCAAGAGTCCGCGGTTGGTCCCCGCGCGTGGCTCTATGACGTGATGCGGCGATACTTTGTGCCTGACGGCACGCGATCCCAGGCGGATTAGGGCCTCGAAGCAACTGCTGTAGCCGCCCGGAGCCCGCCGGCTGACAGTCGCTGCGCGTTTATAAGCACTGACATCCACAGCCCGTTGTCGCGGCATTAGTGCGGCGACGCGTGATCGTGCGCTGTGCGCGGTAGAGTGAGATCCTCTCACGCCTCCACTCGCTGTCGTTCTTTTCCTGTTCCGTCACGCCTCGCGGAGGCGCGATCTCCAGCCGCCAGGACCAGCGCTGCGGCAGGTCCTTGCCGGGCACCGCCATGCTAAAACGCGGACTGTTGTCGAACGCGTGGAGACTCAATTCACGATGCGTCGTGTGATGTCGTAGCCGTCGTTGCCACTGGTTGTGACGCCGCGGACATCCAGCCGAAATGTAGGGCGGAGAGGATTTCGTACGGTCCGAGACGGGCGCCGACGCTGAGGGCCATCTCATTGCGGCTTCAACAATGCCTGCCAGTTCACGACAATCCTGAGCGGTTCGGAAATCTCCTGTTCATTCCCTGGTATAAACAGAAAACGCTGACCGTCCGGGGAGACTTCTAAGGGGTCGACGAGGCCGAGGCCCAGGGATTTTTGAATCGGCGTGCGAAAAAGTGCTTGAGGGATGCCCGGCTTGAAGGCCGCAGTCGAGTCAATCGGGACCGACATCAGAATACGGTCGTTGGAGACATAGAAGAGTTCCTTGCCGTCGCGGCGCCACCGCGGCCAATACCCACCCTCTGACGAAACGCGCATTTTCGCGCCTGGGCCGGGGAAAGGACGCATACCGCCTCCGGCTATCTGGTCGCGCCGTAGACACCGGCGACCAGTCCGTGACGCGTTAGTGCAGTAACTGAGGGCGCGTGAGAAAGCGCCAGGGTTGCGCAGTGTGTCGCCTTGTCGTCCTCTTGCATCGAATGTTTCGCGGTTTATTGATCAAACCAAAGTCGCGTAAACTCCGCGGTTCCGTTCACAAGGCAGCTCGAGAGCCCAAATACCCAAGGCTTTGACAAAGCTCATCACAAGCAGGTGCTTGTTGATCGCCTCCGGCGGACGGCTACAGCGCCGACGGCGAGCAACCCTGTCGCGAGCAGGACGACCGTAGCGGGCTCGGGTACGGCCGTGACCGACACGTTGTCGATATGTACGACGAGGCCTGGAACGGGGTCGGGTCCAGCGTGCCCTAGCCCTACGTCTATTGCAGCAATCTCGCTGCCGACGCCGTCCGAGAAGGGTATCTCGCCTATGAACACCCCATTGACAAAGCCGGACACAGTTCTGTTCTGGAAATCGTAGAGCGCGCTAAGGTGCGCCCACTCCCCGAAGGTGTAAGGCGTTGATGCCCGACACAAGTTTGGGTCAGCGCATGCAGCCCGAGCAAAGGCGAGGCCGTCACCGATGTTCACGCCAATCACGGCCATCGGGAAGAACGCAGGATCGTCGAGGCCGATCCCGACGGCGCACGAGCCCGGATCGTCGAAGAACCCGCTCGCGCACGCACTTACAGGACCGGCCACGTTGATGTCATAAGAAAGTCGGATGAGCGCTGTGCCGCTTGCGAGCGGGTCATAGTTCAGATTCTGCTCATAAAAACCTACGCTCCCAAACGGGGGGAAAGGCTCCAACTGCGCCCCATCGAGTCGCAGGCTCTGGACTCCGCTCCGGGGAAGCTCGGTCGAGATTGTGGCGGCATTGACGCTGATGCTGTCGAATACATACCACCCCCCCTGCCCTTGCAGGAGGCCCGGTGCGAACGTGGGGGGTTCGAAACCGGTGGCGAACAAGATTGGGCTTGCCTGAGCTAAGCTTGTCACTCCAACCATCAGACCAACATTGAGCACCGCCAGAATGGCTCTGTGTGTTCTTCTCGCCATGGCAGGAACTCCTCTCAATCTGTAGCGGAAGGCTTACCAGCCTGTGCGTGTCGCGAAACATCGAAGAAGTTCAGCGAGCGCTCACTTGGGTCCGGAGGCTCGAGCGGGCGGCTAAGACGGCGGGGATGGTAGCACATATGCAGGCTGATTCCGTCGCATCTGGAGTCCCTCCTTGGAGATGATCGAGACGCTCGCGCCATTTCTGGGCAAGAGTCCCCGCGCCGTCAAGCGCTTCATGAACCTGTATCGGCTAATGCGGGGACGCCGACGCGGCGCTGCGCTCGATGCGTTTCTCGCCGGCGGTGACGGGACGCCAGCGCTCTTTCCTGCCTATCAGTTCTGGCTCGCGCTTGACACGGGAGTGCGCGCTGAGGACGTTGCCCTGTATCGGACTGCGCTCAATCGAGACGCGCTCGCTGCCATCCTGCCGGACGCACTGCTGGACGCCACCGCCGTGGCGACCCTCGATGATCTTGAGAAGCACGTGCTCGCGACGCTTCGTGAGTCGCTCGACGCTAAGACCGCGGCGCGACACGCCACCGCATTGCAGGCGGTGTTGGATGCGCTGCCGGGCGATGCCGGTCGGCAGGCTCTGCTGCTGGCAGAGACGGAAGTGCAGCGTTTCTCGCTGCCTGCACGAGGAGGTTTTCGGCAGTCAGGAGGTCGGGACACCCCACGCCCCGCCGTCGTCTCCCCGCCGACGCCTCCCAGGCCAACGCAGCAGAATGCCCCAACTAACGAGTAAGTCGCGAAGGAAACCGGAGGACAGCCGTTTTGGCGTCAGCGTCCGAGAGTGCATCGCCAGAGTCGGCTGCACACACCAATGCGCAGCGTAGCGGGTCTTGAGGGGCAGCGGTCTCTCAGACGACTGGTAGATCGTCTTCGTCACTAACCGTCTCCCCGTCAGCAGACTTCTCTGCGTCGCTCAGACCAATCAAACGTCTTATCCAAGCGCGCAGTTCATTCTCTCGATTTGGTGATGCGAGCGCCCGTGCTTCTGCGTTTGATGTCGTGCGCGAATGCGGACGGTCGCATTCGCGCCGTTTTTAGCTGCACCAGCGTTACCGCGTCTGCAACCGCCGTCGCCGCCATAATTTCCGCGATGCGCAGCGGAGGCTGCGGGGCTGGAAGGAAGGGATGGAAATACGCCACAAAGACGTGTGATTCCTGCTGAGTTCTCTCCGGCGGCAGATATGGAATCGTCCTATGTCGCTCTTACATACCCGAGTCTGATCCATCTCACGCACCCGTGAATCTTGTGTGTAAGAGCCATGTTTTCAACGCGACGCGCCCTCCTGGTCTGAGCGGATTCGAGGATCACCAATTGCAGATGCAGAGGTGCTCGCGAACTCGAAGCCTTCGGGGGAAACCACGAAAGTAATGTTTTCAGCGTGTACGGCTATCGCGCGTCACTCGTTGATCGAGGCCGCGGATGACACTCGTCGTCCGCGGCCGGATTCGCGTGACGTTCGCATTGGTCGTGGGGAGTGCCTGGGCGTGATCGCATCTAGGTCGCCTCATCAGATTCCGCGACGATCGTCCGCACGCTACGCCGACCAGATTTCAATCATCCGATGGTGGCTCAATCGGAGCCATAAGATCGCAATCGACGTTAACAACCGAAGGGAGATTCTCATGCACGCCAGGATCGTTCGCAGCGGATTCGTGGTCTTCGCGCTGGGCGCTTTTTTGAGCACAGCCTCCTCCGCGTATGCCGAAATGCTTAAGTTCAAAGCCACTATGGACGCAGCCCAAGAGGTGACGCCGAACGACAGCAAGGGCAGGGGGACGGCCGACCTCACGTACGACACCGAGAGCAAGAGTTTGACCTGGACGATCACCTTCGACGGTCTCACCGGCCCGGCGACGGCCGCGCACTTTCACGGTCCCGCCGAACCGGGTAAGAATGCAGGGGTCGCACTGCTGATCGGACAGAAACCCACCAGTCCTGCCAAGGGCAGCGCCATGCTTACGGATGCGCAGGCTGCCGATCTTATGGCTGGCCGCTGGTACGTCAACGTGCACACGGCTGCCAACGGCGGCGGCGAAATCCGCGGGCAAGTCACCAAGTGATCGCGCCGGCATAGGCGAAGGGTGCACGCCAACGATCGAAGGTCCGCTGCGCCCGCGCGCAGCGGGCCTTTGTGTTCTGCGCATGGCGCGAGCTGTGCTCCGCAAAGCCCCCCTCGCGGTCTCGCTAGCTCAGCAGTGGCAGATCTCAGAGAGAAGAGTCATTCACCGCGTCGGTCGACCCGCCCGCTACTCGCGCATTCTGCACACAGATACAAAGTCTGCTGTTGACACCCCGCCCTTCACGCGGCGAGGATGAGCCCCTCCGAAAGAAACATGTCCGCTCGATCAACACCGCCTGCGGTGCGCAATGTGTTGCGCGTGGCGCTCCTTGTGTCGTGCATGAACGCGGGCACACACGCGCAAGCGCCCAGTCCTGATGAGGTGCTTCGTCAGCTCGTGCAGTCTGCTGACGACTCGTGTCAGTACGCGAGAGACGGCGCGTGTGACGAACCAACCTTGTGCGCCCCAGGCACGGATGTAACGGACTGCAGATCACCTTTGTCTTCCGGGTTTTCCGACGACTTTGCGGAGCAAGAGACGTCGAGTTTCGCCGCCTCCGTTGTCAGCGCGTCTGTGACCCTGCTATTCGGGGCCTTGATGCTGGTTTGGATGAGACACAAATTCGTCGTGGGCAACGCGTCACGTCTCGTGCCGTCGGTAACGATGGTCCATCGGTCTGGCGACACAAGCGTCGGGCGTGCCCAGGCGGTTCGAGACACGGTTCACGACGCATTTGCGAACGTCTGCAAAGCGGAAGGGATTCGCGCGGAGCTCTTCAAGTCTCCGCCGCTTGAGAGCGACATCTGGACGAGAGTAGAGATCGACCAGCCCACCCCTGGTCGCCCTGGCTACTCGAGCCGGGCCGCCGCCGTTATCACCATCGTCCCGCGGGAGTTCCACCGTTTTGATCCCGAGATGGTCCTCACATTCGCGACCAACGAAGGCCGCGAAAAAAAGTACGATCACATCATCGAGCTCGGTCCCGAGGCGATCCGGAGTACGTGTGTGTACCTCGCCGGCCAGACAACCCGCCTCTGGGTGAAGCCGCAACGTGCGCGGAAATGGCCGCTTCAACTCTGGCGTCCGCGGAACAAATTGACCGGCGTCAAGGAACTGCGGTGGCTCACCGGCATCGCGACGGCTATTCGGGGCTTCTGGTGGTGGATCACCCGCGATGAGCGGGGACGCATGCTCAGCGTGTCGACCGGCAAGCCCCGGGACGAGCCGCGGCGCCTTATTCGTCTCGACTCGTGGCAGGCGGTGATCCGCGACATCGCCGGCAAGACTCCGGAAATCCGGCAGGAGATTCTGCAGTCCCTCAAAGGCGAGGCTGAAGGGGGCGGACGCGCGTCTCCGGGAATCGCCATGGGTCAAAGCGCGCGGATTGGCGATGAGGACATCTCCTACCACGGGATAGATGGCCGGGTGGAGAGACGGCAGATCGTGGCGCAACTTGGCCGCGGCATCGTGTTCGTGCACGTGTATTCGTACGGGAACGATCTGTACGTGGGCTGGGATGCGCACGTGAATGCGGGCATGTGGGCGCATAAGTCGGTGGGCATCGGCGTCGATCCTGAATCCGGTCGGCTGACTCGCGCCCTCGCCGTGTCAACTTCGTGGCACTCCCCGAACGAATACGACGTCACAGACGCCAACTTCCTCCTCGAATGGGTGCATGTGGTGCTGATCCGCATCATCAAGGACGTGATGCGTGTCCACGAAATCGACCAGGAGATTGATTTCGAGATCGTGCGGGAGAGTCGCCAGAGTGCGCTGGATCGCAAGGAGCCAACCGCGGCGCGCGGCAAGAGCAAGGGGTTGCTGAACCGTCTGCGACGAACGTCCTGAGCCCCTAAGCGTGTACCTTGCCCGCTTTTCCGACGGTGCCGATGATTTCGTTCAGGGTCTGGTACGCCTGCGCTACCTCGCGCCATTGCACGGCGACAACTGGAATGAGTGCGCGGAGCGGCTCACCGGTGTCGTGGGTGGACTGGTCGAACTGGAATCCGCACGTGTCGCGCTACGGGTGAACCTCCCCACTCGGGGCGCGCCCGAAGCCGTGTACTCCGTGCTTGCGCCCGCCTCCAAGGAACCGGCGTTGCGCCATGTCCTTGCGGCATTCACACGTCTCGACCGCATCAGCCCGGGCTCGATCGCCCTTCCGCCTGCCCGTGAAAGCTTCGACGAATGGGCCTTCTCCTTCCCTCCCCTGCAGGCCAACGTCAACAGCTGCGGCATGCGCGCGGGCAGCATCTGGTTCGCGTGCAACTTCAGGGTGCGATCTCTGTTGACTCGTGTCCTCAGAGAAGCGGCGGCGCTCGGCTATTCGTTCGGCTATCAGGTTCAGGTACAGCGATTCTCCGCGCGCAGGGATCAGATCAGGGAGGCACGGATCAACGCTGAGCACGCCGCTGATCTGCCGGGCATTTCCCCAGAACTCGTCGAAGCCCAGAAGGCCCTCGCAGCGGGGTTGAGCACGGCGATCGCGGTCCACGAAGAATTTGTCGGAGTCGCTGATCCGGAAGCCGCCCAGTGGCTGACTGCCTTTATTCGCCGTTCGTTTCGCGCGGGCTTCCCCGACCTCCGTGTCGATCCGCCGGACCTCTCGTTGAAAAAAGATCGCTACTCCGATGTGGTGGCCGCTGGTGTTTTTCGCAGTGCAAGCGAGGATTTCAGCATCGATGAGCTCTGCTCAAGCGCCCTGCAGCCGAAAGAAATCCTGGATGTGTTGACGTGGTGGCCGTCCGCCCTTGATTTTCCGCTTCCTGCCGCTGACGAGGGGGTGCTTGACAGGCCAATCGCGACGACGGGTCCGCTGCCGCCCCAGCCGTCCGATATGCCCGGAAACTACATCTTCATCAGCTATCAGCATGGAGACTCAGAGAAAGTGCTTCCGCTGATCCAGCTACTGCAGGGCTGGGATGTGCCGGTGTGGTACGACCGCAACATTCCTGGCGCCGTTGAATGGGACGCGTGGCTCGAAGATCGCCTTTCAGCGGCGTCGCTGGTGTTGTTGTGTCTCAGTCCGGGAGCGGTGGGGTCGCGCTACGTGCGAAGAGAAGTCAAATACGCAGACGCACTCGGCAAACCCGTGCTGGCCGTCAAGCTGGAAGACACCGAGCTTGCTCACGGTTTCGCCATGCTCCTCACGCAATACCAGATGCTGGACACACGAACGCCCGGATTTGCCTACGATCTCGAGCGCTCGGTTCATCTGCATCTCAAGAGCGCGAGGTAGTTCAGATCACGATGTTCGAATTCCTGGGGATTATCGTTACTAACTGTTGAACCTCGGCCTTGACGTTGACACGTGGCGGCGGTAGGCTCCCCCTCGTCCATCACCTCAACGGGACGCGTGTCGGCCGTCGAAGTCGACACACGCCAGTCACGTCGCTAGCAGGCCTGCTCTTGGAGGAACGCGATGTCACTTTGCCCTTCCTGTGGCTCTGAATCCGCTACTGGGAACAAGTTCTGCGGTTCCTGCGGCGCCGTGCTGCCAGCTCGCGCGCCCGAGCCTCATTCCTCCAGGGCAATCCCCGAGGCTTCGGCGTGGACACCAGGCTCACAATCACAGACGCCGCAGCGTGAACGAGCCGGGATTAACGCCGGCGTCGTCGCTGCCGGCGCAGTCGGCGTGCTCCTCATTCTTGGTGGGATCGCATGGTTCATGTGGCCAGCAGGATCGAGCGCGGGGCCGGATCCGAAGTTACTTGTCTCCCGCCTGACGTCCGAGCTACCGGCGTACATCAAGCTGACCAGTTTCCAGGTGACCACCGTAGATCGTGGCAACGAAGCAACCCCTGTCATCCGAACACGATTCCAGGCCCGGCTCGTGGCCAAGGCTGACACGTTTGTTGAGTCGAGGAAAGACGGGGACATTGTCTTTCTTGCCCCTCGGCTGTCAACGGGTGCTATTCAACCAGTAACAGGCAGCGCGCTCTCCAGACTGAACGCCGGCGAGTGGCAGACTGAATTCACACTCGAAGACAACGCCATCGCTCGCTTCGGCACGCCGCGCGAGTTCTATACAGGGACGCGAGTCCTGGTCGAGGGTTCCGCCGAAGAACTCGCGTACCGCGATGAACAGCGACGCGGCTCCGAGGAGGCGAAAGCCCTCGAAGCACAACGGCTCGAGGCGCAGCTCGCCGCCGAGGAACGGCGACGGGAGGAAGCACGACTCCAGGTCGAGCGAGCTCGTGCCGCCGCCGCGGAAGCCGAACGGGAGCGGCGCCAGAGCGAAAGACAGCTTGCTGAAGCGGATGCACTGCGGGCCCGGCAGGCAGAAGATCGCAAGGCTGCCGAGGCAGCGCAGCTCGAAGAGCGCAAGCGCCAGGCCGTCGAAGCAGCCACGATGGTCGAGATTCCGGCCGGGACTGAGCTCGACGTGCGGCTGACGAGCCGACTCAACTCGGGGACGGCTTCGGTTGAGGATCGCTTTGAAGCCGTGACAGTGGAGGCGTTCAGCCTGAACGAGCGTACCGTTATTCCCGCAGGCTCGGTTCTTCGAGGCATCGTGTCGTCAGTGCAACCAGCAACTCGGACAAACCGCACCTCGAATCTCACGATCAGCTTCGACCAACTCACCATCGACTCGAGGTCGTACCAGATTCGTGGAAGCGTCCAGGAGATAAAGGGACGTGGTCTCAAGGGAGAGACCGGCCGCATCGCCGTGGGCAGCGCGATAGGTGCAATCCTCGGCGGCATTCTGGGCGGAGGGAAGGGCGCGATCGCTGGCGTTCTGATGGGCGGTGGCGGCACGGTGGCCGCGACGGAGGGAAAGCAGGTTGACGTTCCTGAGAGCTCGATACTCCGCGTCCGGTTCGACGCGCCTGTGCGCGTCAGGTGACCTTGGCGAACTCTGAATCCATCCATCGACTGACATCCGTGGAGCCGATCTCGGGCTTCCAGGTCAAATAGGGTCGCCCCTCAAACCGCTCGCACCATAACTAGCTGAATCCACTCAGCTTGCGGTATCTGATGATCGCTGACGGCGTTATGATAGCGGTCTCCAGGTTGAATCGGTTTGATGAATCACCCACTGAAGTTCGACAAGTACGAGGTCATCAGGCGGCTGGGTCGCGGCGGCATGGGGACCGTCTATCTGGCTCGCGATCCGGACCTCAATCGCTCCGTCGCCATCAAGGTGCTGCGTGACGCGTTGCTTGACGAGGAGCTGCTCCAGCGGTTCCTGCGTGAAGCGAGAGCAGCCGCAGGCCTGCGCCATGAAAACCTTGTCACCGTGTACGAAGTCGGCCAGCACGATCACCAGCCGTTCATGGCGATGGAGTATGTCGATGGCAGATCGTTCGAGGAAATCATCAAAGGCCGGCAACCGCTGACGCTTGCTGAAAAACTGTTCCACATCGAACAGGTGTGCGCCGGTCTCTATCACGCTCATTGCGCCGGGATCGTTCATCGGGATATCAAGCCAGCCAACCTAATGGTCGATCATCACGGTGTGGTCCGCATCGTGGATTTCGGAATCGCGCGAGTCGAAGGATCCGGGATGACCATGGACGGCGCGATGATGGGGACGCTCAACTACATGTCGCCGGAGCAGCTCCTCGGGCTCCCGGTTGACTACCGCAGCGACATGTTCGCCGTCGGGGCGGTCGCGTATGAGCTGCTCTCGTTTCAGCAGGCATTCAGCCGGACCTTGGACAACGCGCCCGGGTACGGACGTTCGCAGGAGGATCCCGTCCCGCTGGCCGAACTCTGCGCGAACATGCCAATCGGCCTGGAATCGATCGTCATGCGCGCGCTGGCCAGGCAGCCTGAGGATCGGTTCTCCAGCCTCGAAGAAACACGTGTCGCGCTCCGAGAGGTTCGCCGCGCGATAGATCCGCAGCTCGAGCTCGAACCGGTCGCGACCCGCTTGATCAGCAGAGCATCCAACGCACCGGAGTCGTCGTCCTCCGCGCGCAAGGCGCTGCTCGAACGCCGCTCACTCCAAATCGCGACGCACAAGAATGCGGCTCGCCGGTCGTACGCAGCGCAGGATCTCGAGGGCGCGATCGCCGCCTGCGAGGACGCGCTGATGCTCGATCCCGCCGATCGGGAAGCGCTGCAGCTGCTCGGCGAGCTTCAGCGGGCGAAAGAGCAGCGGGATCGGGAGTCACGGGAAAGACACGATCGGGAACGGATGGTTCGAAAGCAGCTTGTCGACGCCGAACTGAAGTTCTCGCAGGGTGATATCGCCGGCACGCTCGGACTGATTCAACAGACACTCGCTGTCGATTCGGACAATTCAACCGCGCTTGACCTGCTGTCGCGCGTCGAAGGCGTGGGAACGAGCGCGAATCCAGTCGCGTCGACGGTGCTGCGCCGTGACGTCCGAGTCGAAT
>Ga0105347_1000645_pt1 | contig 16163 bp, 20 predicted proteins | sample EasRivMeERMLT890_FD_89677 | JGI IMG/M metagenome (GOLD analysis project Ga0105347, IMG submission 89677) | Soil microbial communities from meander-bound floodplain in the East River, Colorado, USA - East River MetaG ERMLT890 | ecosystem: Environmental > Terrestrial > Soil > Floodplain | place... | reverse complement strand
CTAAGTGAAAGTGCGCCTGACTTCGCTGTCCCCCGCGCGCGCGGTTGCCGCGTGGGCGCACATGCGCTCACCCGCGCTAGGATCGCCTGAGAGCGATGTAAGCGGGCCGGGTGGACTCCGGTGCCACTCCGAGATTTGGGCGCCTTAGCGTTGGTTTTAGAGCGTGTAAATTTAGAGGCTGTGCAATTGTGAAACTAGAGCGTTTGATATTGAAAGCGCAATGTTCAGTGACCATGTGCGATGATTGCACTGACATTAGCCGTCCGCTATTATGGGGAGTGCATGTGTGGGTATTGGATGCATGCGCCAGAGGGTTAGTTACCGGGACCATAGCCGCCATATTCATTGGGTATTTGTAAGTGAATTACAGCAGGGAACGGGCCATCCGGGGAGCCGTCCCGCACTTTTCGTTTAGCACGCAGGCAAGGCGTTTACAGCGAGCGCAGCGAGCGTGCCTTGACGCGGGCATAAAATGAAAAGTTGGGACGGTGAACCAACGGGCCATATCCCGCCTGCGCTAGAGTCTCCGCGCTCCCCGAATGCTACCGGGTCATTCGGTCCGCGTGTGGTCAATTGGGCAAAACGCAGATTGAAACTGCGCCTTGACTCTTGGCAGCAATATGCTCTGTATCGTGCGCTTGAACACGATGCAGATATGAACCTACTTGCGCGAACTGTACTGCTTTCAGTGGCGCGGCAGAATGGTAAAAGCGTTATCGTGCGATCCTTCGTTGGTTGGCTACTGGATGAAGGGCACAAATGGGACACGTTTCGCAAATGGGATTTCATTCTACTTGCAGCGCATGATGCCAAGCAGGCGCGCATTCCGTATGACTTCATCAGGCGCGATGTTCTGACCTACGCTGAGATTAGCGGGTGGGGCCACACAGCACGCCGCCAAGGCGTTGCAAGAGCGCGAGCGACACAATACACAGGAATTGAATTGAATGGCGTTAGGGTGGATGTAGCAACGTCCCAACCCGGTAGCGCGCGCGGTATTTCACCGGGTCTGATTTGCTTTGACGAAGTGCTAACGCAAACCACATTTGCAACGTATGAAGTGCTGTCACCGGCGCAAGTTGCAATCCCCAATTCACAGATGCTAATGACATCTACGGCGGGGTATGCGGATAGCGTTTTGCTTCGCGCGATGCACGATAAGTTGTATCGACAGCACACAAACGCAGAGCAGCACGACCCGTCATTTATGGGTCTCTGGTGGCGTGCTGACGATGATGATACTGGCTTGGATTGGGAGCAATTAGAGAAGGCTAATCCGTCCCTTGCTGGTGGTAACAGGCTATCGCGACAGTTGATTACAAGTGAGTACGGCATCCTCCCTAAAGGCTCGTGGGTTAGGGAGCGCCTGAACCGTTGGCATGATGAACGGGTGGACGCACCATTTTCAATTGCCGCATGGGGAGCATGCAGACTCAAAACGCCATTGCATCCGGGCGAAGTTGCTGGTAATTATGTGGTTGCAGTTGACGTGCTTTCTACATGGTTTGAAGGAAGCATAATTGTAAGTGGCTTACGTAAGGACGGCAGGGTTGGAATTGAAGTGCATAGGCATTTGCTTGCGCGCACTGATCGCCCGTTGACTGCGCCTGACTTTACTAGTGAGATTGCTAAGATTGCTGCTAAGGTGAAAGTAGATGCAGTGGTTTATGCTGCGTCATCTGCGCTTGCGCCAGCGTTGGAGAGGCACGCTGTAGAGACTGGCTTACCGTATCAGGCGATAACTGCTGCGCGTATGCTTATGGCTTGTGCTGACTTTGCAGAGGCGGTTACAGCAAAGCGCATTGCACATGATGACCCGTTCCTAGACTCGCAGGTTGCCAGTGCTCAAAGGCGGTTTGTAGGTAATGAAGGTGCTTGGCGTTGGACGATTTCTAACGTCCCAATTACGGGAGTGATTGGCGCAACTTTGGCAGTTGCCATTGCTGCTAAGTCAGTGAAGCCTGTGCAGGTATTTTTGTAAGTTGCTTACAGGTTTCTAAACTGATATACTTTCACTATGGGAAAGCGGAAGCACAACCGTTCAGTTGAAACCTCCAACCGTAATATTGTGCCTGTTCCCGTGCCTACCAACCCTGAAAGCAGGATGGTAGGCACTATGCTTTCTAGCCTCGCAATCCCTTCAACTGCGTTTCCGTTGACGGTAGTTGAAGCGGCAGGCGTTAGCGCAGTGCGTAGATGTGTAACGTTGATTGCAAATGCAATTGCCGGGCAGCGTTGGACAGAATGGGACGGAGAACCCGCAACTAGGCTCCCCGTCGTTTCACGTATCGTGAAGCGACCAGCAGCGAGCATGACACGTCGCGAATGGGTCTGGCGTGTCATTGCAAGTATGTGCCTTACAGACGTTCAATATATCTACATGGTTGGCGGTGTAGATGATGAAGGCGTCCCCGGTTCACTTATCCCGCTTCCGAAAGAGGCAATTCAAGCCTCCGGTTTCGTTGATCCTTGGGGAGTGTTCCCGCCAACTGCCTACACAATTAGCGGTGTCGCGGGGACGGTTTCAGGCGAGGCGGTTATACCAGTGCGCTCTGCATTCTGGCCCGGAGTGCCAGCACACTTGCAGGGCATTCTGCAAATGGCGCGCAATTCGCTAATGTCTGCATGGGCATCCGATGCTTATGTGTCGCGGTACTGGCAGGCAGGCGGTACGCCTGTTACGCAGATTACAACGGAACAGGATTTGGATAACGCACAGGCAGAATTGATTGCGGAGCGTTGGCGCACAAGGCGCGCACAAGGCCCGGATTACCCTGCTGTGTTGGGCAAAGGCGCGCATGCTGATCCTTGGGGAGCAGATGTAAGTCAAGCACTTGCAACGGAAGCACGCCAGCAGATTAGCGCAGAGGTTGCAACCCTCTTTGGCGTTGAGTCACATTACGTCAATGTCAATCCGCCCGGTTCATCCATGACATACAGCAACATTCAGGATGAAGCGCTTTCACTTGACCGTTTCACTTTGAGTGGTTATTACGATCCTATTCAGGATTTGATTTCGGACCTGTTGCCAGACGAACGGCACATGCTAATTGATATGACGCGATTGACTCGCGCGAGTCAGGAAAGCCGCTTCCGCGCTTGGGCAATTGCCACGGGCAACAAACCTTGGATGATGCCTAGCGAAGTGCGGACGGAGGAAGGTCTAGCACCTTCGGACGATATTGACACTGTGGAGGATGCAAGCGTTGCTGGCGCTGAGTCCGCTGCGGAGTCATTCGGGAACCGCGAACCGGAACCGGAGAGGGTTGACCCTGCCGCAGTTGAGGAAAATGTAAGTGCCTGACATTCGGACCACTTCCCTTGGAAGCATTCAGGTTAGGGACGTTGACGGCACTCCGGGACGCTTTGAGGGTATGGCGCTTCCGTTCAATGAAACGATTACCGTTTCATATGGACGGGAGCGTTTTGTCCGGGGAGCGTTTGCAGAGGCAGTTGCGGCAATCAATTCTGGCGAGCGTATTGCATACCTGAACAGGCACGGCGCAGACGGTGGCGTACCTGTTGGCGTCATCAATCGCGCACAGGAACGCACAGATGGGTTGTGGTTTTCTGGTGATTTTATGGACGTTCCAGAAACGCCGCAGGCACGCAGCGCAGTTCTATCTGGATTGAATGGCGTTAGCGTTGAATTTGTACCCGGTAAGCATCGACGCAAGGGCGATGTTATCGAGCATTTCGCGGGTGTCAGACTCGCAGCAGTTGCAGGCAGTTATGCGCCAGCATATCGCACGGCGCGACTAGCACTTAGGAGCGTGGCACACGCCACAGAAGGGAACCGGAAGGTGCCTAACCTTACCGTTGCTGCGCTTACAGAGCGACGCGACACGATTACTTCGCAGATTGCCGCAACGCGCAGCATCGCAGAGTCAGAGGATCGCTCCCTTGACGATAGCGAGACTCGCGACGTTGACACGCTTACTGCGCGTCTGACGAACATTGACGCGCTGATCGTTGAGGCGCGTGCAGATGAGCAGCGTAGGGACGCAGAACGGCGTGCCCTGCCCGCGCAGCGCGCGAGTGGTCCCGGTAGCCAGTCTGCAGTTATCACGCGCTCTGAGAGCGTTTACGGGCCGCATACGGACGTTAGCTATTTTGCGGACCTGATGACCGCGAACCGCGATGCTGCGGCAAGTGAGCGCCTGCACCGGCACAAGGCGCTTATTCTTGATCTGGCGCAGCAGATGAACCGTGCAGTTGACTCTAGCGATATCGCCAGTGCGTACCCGGTGCAGAATTATCCGGACCTGTATGTTTCTGACATTTCGTATACCGGGCCGCTTTCTGCGTTCTTCGCAACTACGCCAATTACTGCACCTAACCCTATTGCCGTCCCGACTTTTGGCGCGGTGACTGGTGATACTGATGTGCAGACGGCAGAGAATGCACCCGTTGCGAATGTTGACGTTACGACCGGACCGCTTGCACTGACTCCCAAGACTATTGGCGGTGAGACAATTGTCTCCCGTCAGGCAGTGGATGGTGCCTCTCCGGGCACGGACGTTATCATCGGGAACCAACTGCGCGAACTGCTTATGCGCGATACAGAGCGTGAAATCGCGCTTGTGCTTGAAGCGCTCCCGTCAAGCGGTGCCATTGCTGATACTGCTGGCGTTGGCGGTGCCGGTGCGGACCTGCATAACGGTATTGCTAAGGCGCTTGGTGCGTATTACGCTGGCGCTGCTGCTGGTGGCGTTGGTGCCCGCATGCTCCCCGCAGAAGGCGTTTTCGTCAATGCTACGGATTGGGGAAACCTGACCGGCGCAGTTGACGCAAGCGGGCGTTCTCTGCTTACCTACGTCAACCCGGTCAATGCCCTTGGGCAGATGGGCGGATCGCCCGGTTTCCAGAGTGCAGTTATTGGCGGTGTCCCGGTTACGCCTGCTTGGGCGCTGCTTGCGGCAACTAATGAAATTGTCGCGCGGCGCAATGATGCGCGACAGTGGAAGTCCGCCATCCTTGATATTCGCCTTACGGAGCGCGAAGGCCCGCAGTCTATCGTGTTCGCTATCTGGCAGTATTTTGCCTTTGCGGTTCTCCAGCCTAAGGGAGTCCGCCGCATTACTTACACCAACGTTTAGTTGTAAGTGAATTACAAAGGGAGCAAGCGAAATGACAAAGGATAAGCGCGATAACGAGGCGGAGGAACTTGCGGTTTCTGCTGAAATTCAGGAGGAAGCAGGAAGCGAAACGCCAACCTCTAGCGACGTTGGGAAGCAGACGCTTACCAAGGCTGATATTGGTTATGATGTGACGAAGGAAGGCACTCCGCCGGATGATGTGGCGCTTGAAACGCCGCAGCATCCCGACGACCCGTCCGCACACACTGAGTCAGAGTATAACAAGTAAAATGCCTAGTCTGACCGGCGCCCAAATTCTTGCATTTGTTGGAGTGAAAACGCCAACAGAGCAGGATATCGAATGGTCAGACATGGTAGCGGAAGCGTTGCTTGAAGGTCTAACCATTAGGCTGAATGGCGCGCTTCCGCCTACACCTTCCAGAGAACTTGACGTTGCTTTGCTTATTGGTGGTGCAGAAGCCTATAAGCGCAGAGAAGCAACGTTTGGCTTGACTGGTTATGCTGACCTAGAAGGCAATGCAATTCGCGTTGCGCGTGATTATCTTGACAGCATCCGCCCGATGATTGATAGATATTCAGCGGGTCCGGGCATCGGATGACGCTACTTACTAGCAGGCAATTGCTACTGGATACGTTGAACGCAGCAGGCGTAAATGCGTTCTATGGTATGGGCAGATTTACCGCGCCTTGTGCGCGCATTTTCCCTGCTGAACCGTGGGTGGATGCAAGCGGTTTGGCAAATGGAAGGCGTACACAGCGTTGGGAGATTTGGGCGGTTGCCGGTAAGTCAGACAGTGAAGCGACATTCGATGAACTAGAAGCATTGGTGCAGCAATGCAACGATGCTGTAAGTAACTTACAAGGCTGGTCCCAACCAGTTTGGCGAAGGCCCGCAAATACTGAAATGGGCGGCACTCGATACTTTTCCTGTCGCGGTGTAGTTGAAACAACACAAGAGGTTTGAAGTGGCAACGATCCTGTTTATGAAAACTGCGTTGTTCACGATGACGACAACGCCGCCCGGTACGTCTGCGCCATTTCAGGGTGACGCGGCAGATGTTCACGTTGAAGTTAGTGCAGGTGATGTTGTCGAGTATCCTACACTTGACGGCAATGTTGCTTCTAATAGCGAGCCTGAAAGTTACGCGCTGGTCATGCGCGCTGGTCAGGATTATTCCTCTACGGGCCTTGCTCGCTTCCTTTGGGACCATGCAGGCGAGACTGCGGATATTGTGCTAAACGCGCATGGTCAGACTGCAAGCGCTGGACCCGATACGCCTGCCGTTACTGGTCAAGTGAAACTGGTGCCAGTTACCTACGGTGGCGAGGTTGGCACTTTCGCGGAATTTGAAATTACCTTGCCGTTTCTTGCGAAGCCTGTTCTGGATACTGTCGCTGTTGTTGCTCGCTCTGCTGCTAAGTCAGAGAAATAAATGAGTAAGGGTATGAAAGTGGAAGGTGCCAAAGAGGCAGTTTCCGCTTTCAACAAAGTGGAAGATAGGTTGCAAGACTTATCAGAAGCACACAGGGCAGAGGCAGAAATGCTTTTGCCTGATGTGCAATCTGCTACCCGTTCTGACTCTGGCACGCTGCGTTCAGGATGGCGCACAGATGGTGAAGCCACGCAGGCGCATTTTTTGAATGATGTAGAGTACGCAGGCGTGCAGGAATTTGGTTGGGCAGAGCATAATATTGAACCAACCAACGCAATTGAAAATGCCTTTGCGGGAAACACAGAGCGAACAGAGGCACACTATGCGGAAGCAATCAGAGACATTGCAGAGCGAACAGGTTTCAACACGCATTGACCTAACCGCAATTGCGGCAGAGCATCCTGTAAACGCTAAGTCTGCCGTGCTTGATTTGAACACTTTTGATGCAACACAATTGACGTTGCTTGAAGTGTTGGATATGGCGGAAACGGTTGATGTTGACCCTGCCGAAATGGGCGACATTCTCAAAGGCACTACCTCAAAGCGCATGCGCCTTATGTATGCAATGGCATGGTGCATTGCAAGGCGTGCTGATCCTTCATTGACATTTGCGGAAGTCTGCAAGTGGAAACTTGAAGTGATTGGGGAAGTGAAACCAGAGACAGCGGAGCGCGCTGCAAAGCGTGCTGCTATCGTTGTGGGTGCCGCAAGTGTAAGTGGCTTACCTCCAACAGAGGCAGGCAATTTGACGATTGCTGAACTGTCTGCGTATAAGGATCGCCAGACCCGTACCAATCGCGCCACAAGGCGTACAAGGCGCGCAGGCTAATGGGAAAAGGCGTTGAACTAGTTGTACGCATTGTTGGCGAAACTGCCGGACTGAGTAAGGCGCTGGACGGCGCAGGCGGTGAAGTCAAAGGCTTTGGTTCCAGCATGCTTGGGACCGCTGCTAAAGTCTCTGTGGTTGCTGGTGCCGCGCTTGCTGCTGGTGCCGCCATTGCGGGCATGACGAAAGCAGCAGCAGAGGACCGCGACGAGCAGAACAAACTAGAAGCAGCAATCAAGGCAGCGGGTGCCGCAACTGCAACTAGCACTGCGCAAGTTGAAGCAGCAATTTCAGCGGGTCAGGATCGCGCGTTTAGTGATAGTCAAACGCGCGAGGGATTGCAGTCACTAGTTACCGCTACTGGCGACGTTGGCAAAGCAACTGAATTGCTGACACAGGCGCAGGATATTGCGCGCTTTGCAAACGTTGATTTGGCAACTGCAAGTGAAGCAGTTGCAAAGGCGTATGCGGGTCAGGATGGGAAACTTCAAAAACTAATCCCCGGTATGGAAAAAGGCGCTACTGCTGCTGAAACGATTGGTAACGCAAGTGAAATTGCAGCGGGTCAGGCGGACCTGTATTCTAAGTCTGCTGCGGGAATGCAGGATAAAGCGGGAGATGCATTTGGGGAACTTTCCGAGACGATAGGTGAAGTGTTTTTGCCTATCCTTGACGCTGTGCTACCAATTGTAATTCAGATGATAAAACTGTTTGGACAATTGGTAAAAGCAGTGCTTCCGCTGCTGGTGCCTATTCTGAAACTGGTTGGTAAGTACCTTACATTTGTGGGCAATAATCTTGCTACTGTTGTCGGTTGGCTAATCAAACTAATTGATTGGGTTACTAAGGCAATTGGCAAGTTGGGTGATTTCCTCGAAAGCATCAATCCGCTAAAGGATTTCAAACTGCCTAGTTTGCCGTTCCTCAATTCAACGTCAACGCCTGCCGGTGCAAGTGCAGGAACCTTTGCAACTGGCGGAAGCACCAGCAGTGGCGGGATTACCTTCAACATTTATGGTGATCCTGCTGTGATTGAAGCGAAGATTACAAAGGCACTGCGCGACTATGCAAGGCGCAATGGTTCAGCAGCAGTGTTCGGGCGATGACCCTACCGCCTCTGCCTGCAATTGGTTCCGCGCGGGTTGAGATTTATGGCGCTGTCGGGCCTAAATGGGACTCTGCCGCGTGGGACGAACAAGACTGGTCTAGCCTTGGGTGGATTGACGTGACACCGCAGAGTGTCGTTTGCAAAGCCTCTTGGGGAGCAGATGACCCCGTTGGAGTCTTGACCGTACCTGCTGCGGGTTCGTGGACTGTAAACACATACGACCCGTTGCGTAAACTTGACCCGTCAAATGGTTCATCTGATTATGCAACTGCAATCAGACCGGGCAGACCGCTTCGCCTTTCATATATCAATGGGATTGGTGAAAGGAAGATTGTCCGTCAAGGCTTGATTGATGAAGTTGAATATGATGTATCCGAAAAACGCGGATCGCTGCGCGGTACGGATATGGTGCAATTGCTTGTCAACGCAACGGTAGCAGCGGGTCAGTTGCTCAAAAAGAAGAATTCGCCAGTGCTGCTTGCAGCGCCTATGACCCTGCGTGCACGCGCGCAATACTTTATTGACATGGTTGGATTGACTGCGCTTGTGCCAGTTGAAGCAACGCCAGCGGGCGAAACTGATCCGCCTGTAGGCCCGGTTATCAAGGACGAGGCGTCTGCATGGGAACACATCCTTTCGGGCGCTCTGGATGCCTTGTGCGCTGTCTGGATGGATCGTGCGGGCGTGCTGCGCTTCCGGTCATTTGGCAATCCACGGGATACAGGCTTTCAGGCAGGTGGTGCAGACGGTATCCCGATTTCAACCCTTAGCACTTCCGGTTCGCTGCAAGGCGTTTACACTCGCATTGTTGCATTTGACGATGGAGCGCCAACCGTCCCGGTAAGTGTAAGTGACTTACCTAAGCGCGAGGTTTACGGGGACATTTCATATAAGCGGGATCATCCTGTCCCGGATGCTACCGTTTGGGTGAATTCAGTGCTTGCTGATCGCGCAGGCGCTTCACTTCAATATTCACCGGGAACCTTGTATCCACAGACGGAAGCGGCACTAGAGAGCATTCTCGATTTGGGAATGATTGATATTGCGCACTTGTTGGTTGAAAGCATCCAGCCAACAATTGACGTTAGTGCGCGAGTGCTTGGCGGTTCAATCACAGGCGATACCGGAACAGGATGGACGGCGCAACTGCTTACATACATTCCCGCGAAAGAATGGGAGGATGCAGAAACGCCCGAACCGCCTGAACCGCCTGTTATCCCGCCAGTCAATACGCAACAGGTAACGCGCACTTATGATTGCTTGAAGGATGCAAGGCTTGCACTTTCAGGTTCGCTTGAAGGCGGAAATGGTTTAGATACAACCATTCCCATTGGCTATATCAATGGGACGAAAAACCGCGCGGTACTTGGTTTTCAGTCTATTCCGTGGACGAAGGTTGTATCAGTTGATAAGGCGGAATTGCTGCTAACTGTAGGTTCCGAAAGTTGCGGTGCTTTTGGTTCATCGCCAAAGATTAGCGTTGCGCGATTGACTGGAAGTTTTACAGAAGGCACATATGATGTAGCCTGCGGTTTTGGCTCATCGAATGCAGTTGTGTATCCGGGACCAAGTGTAACTTCAAGCGGTAAAGTTACTGCGTCCATGCCTGCAAGCAGTGGCAGTAAAAAGACAATTGTTATAACTGAAATTGCGCGTGCTTGGTTTGGCGGTCAGAAGCAAAATGGTTTGAAGTTGAATTCAGCAGGCGAGGATAGCGGAAGTTACACAACGTCGATTTATAGCAGGCATCATGGAACCGTCGGGAACCGTCCGCAATTGCGCCTTACGTTGACGGTGGAAGTATGAGCCTCCAAACGTTGAAGCGGTTACTTGCGTTTGTTGCGCTGATCCTTGCAGTTGCATCCTTTGCCGGTATGGGTCCATCGCTGCTTGCAGTGGCTATCATTTGCCTAGCATTGGCAATTGCACTTTAGGGAGGAATGTAAATGGGTGACATTGCAGCGCAGCGTCCAGCAGCGGGAGCGCCTATTGAGAGCGCTTGGGGAGGACAAGTGCATGATGCGATTGAGGGTATTCAGTCGGGGAAGGTAACTATTACGGGTATTACGTCATCCACTGGCGTTACTGTAACTGTTACCTTCGCGCGTGCCTTTTCTGCTCCGCCGGTTATTACTGTTGGTAGTCCTTCAACGCAAGTTGGCGTTGGCTTGCTGAATATTACCGCTACTACTTTTCAGATGCGCGCTGTGCGTTGGGACGGTTCTTCCTCTGCATACACCGGAGAATACTTCTGGCTTGCAATTGGAACGTTGGCGTAAGCGTTATGCAATTTGCTGAATTGAAAGTAACCCTAATTGGTTGGCTGCCTAGAGGGTTTGCAGTTTGGCTAGGCTTACGTAAACTGTCTCCGCGCGATAGAAAGCCAACCCGCGCAAATCAAAGCAACGTGCCTGTAATTGATACAGGTGCTTCATTTCGTCCAGACTGGCGAAAGCAAAACCCATCCAGTGATCCTAAGGAACCGTATGGTTCTGAGTCTGGTAGTGCAGGCGAGGAGCATGGTTGGGGAAACTGTACGATGGTTTCCGCTGCGCTTGCTTATGCGTATCACGTCAAGGATAAAAGTGGTCCGCACGGCGGAGATATGCGCCATAACCAATCTGACCTTTCAGGCGGAACGGATTTGTATGACGCTCGTACCGCTTGGGATAACTTCGGAAACCAATCCCTGACAATCAAAAGCGGTCAAGGATGGTCCGCAGTGAAAGCAGCGCATAACGAAAAGCGCGCAATCATCATCCAAGGTGAAGGCAATGTGCCCGGTACGGAGTCCTTCGATGGAGGGCATGCCTGCATCATTGGAATTGAAACCAACAGTGAAGGCAAGTGGTTATGGGGCGATCCGCTCGCTAGTGGTTGGCAGTGGGTTTCGCCAGGTTCAATTGAAGATTGGGCAAAGAGACTTTCTAGCGGCGTTCTATTCGCTGTAAGCAAGGTGGTTGAAAACCCTCCGCCCGAACCGCCTGAGGAGCCTGACAAGCCACCCGCATACGTGTTCCCGCCTGATCCCGGATATGGGGAAGGCTATGCAAAGGGACGCCTTGACGGTTCAAATACCGCGCTAGATATGGTGTTTGCATCGTGGATGCAATCAAGCGTTAGAGGCGGGTATTGGGATAGAAGCGATTGGAATAAGGCTACATGGTCGCAACTGCCTATCCCGATTGCAGAGGTTGCAAGAGCCTCCAAGCCTGCCGTATGGGATGGGCATAACTGGACGGGTGCCATTTGGCTAAATTGACAATTATACAGTAGCTACTGTATACTATGCATAACCTCCGGGTGTCGCTCTGGCACAGTCTCCGCCCGGAGGTAACTTACTTACATTCAGAGAGTGCCAGTAAGAGAGTAATGTGCCGCTACATAGTGAACCAGTAACTAACCCTATTGCGTTGGAGTATTATCAACGCATCGGGCACAAGATTTCCGATGGTGGCATGCACGATTTGCATGATTGCCCATTGTGCCAAGGGGAAATAAGGCTTACGTCTGGATGGTTGGAGGATGAGCCTAGTCGATTGGCTAGGCTTTTTGCGACCCGTGGTAAGTGTCGTGCTTGCTACATTTTTGATCGCAAGGAACCGTGCACACATGGTCCGGTATGAAAGGCGACCCGTTTAGTAATCTGGATCGCACCGGGCATGCGCGCATTGGTTACAACAAACGCAAAATGGCGTATGACCATTTGGCTTATCCTTCGCCAGTGTTTCAAGGTGGCGGAAATGTAAGTGCCTTACGTGCTTACCAAGCGTTTCACCCGGACGCAGCGATTTACACTGTTACCTATCGCGGGCGTACTGTTTGGATGACCAGCAAGCAGCAAGCGATTTGGCACGCGGTGCAGAAGTATTGGCGCAGAGGCACCCGCGACACACTCGCGCGGATTGCTGCTGAGGCGCATTGTTCACGCGCTACTGTTTCACGTTTCCTGAGAAGGCTTGACCTATGGCGTTTCATCGACCTTGCGACAATGCGCGGTCGGGGCGGAGGAACCTATGTGTTTACCCGCACATGGGAGGAAACCCGCAAGTGGACTATGAGCGCGCGCGCAAGAGTCCGCCTACTATTGGCACAGCGGATCAGGCGACAGCAACTAGAAAGCATCCAACCAGCGTTGGACGCAGCGCGAAAGGCATTGCGTCCAATTCCCCTTCCGCAATGGTGGACGCGAGCGAGTCAACCGTCCATCTGGATTGGTAGTACGGATGCAACTTTACCCTTGACAAAGTAGAAAGGATGGTGTAGATTAGAGGGTTCGGACGGTTCCACCGGCACACCGCAGTTCGCGGTGCGTTTTTTGCTGTCCGCAAAAATAGCGCTTGACATCTAATTGTAAATGGCTTACAGTAAGGGAGTCAGAGAAACAAGCCAGAGCGAAAGCGAGAAACACAAATGGAACTGAGCATCATCAAGCGGACCGAGACCACCACCACCGTTCTCGTTGTCCTCGCTGACAGCAAGGATGCAGCGATTGACGCAGCGGTCGAACTGACCCGCTACCCGATTATTCGCCGGGTCCGCGATTGGAAGAACGGTTCCTACACGATCACCACTGAGGCCCCCGCTAAGTAAAGGTTTCGCAACCTACTTGACAAGCCTTACCGCAAGGTGTAAGGTACTTACATAAGAGAACAGAGACAGTGCCAAGCGAACCACAAAGGCTAGCACGCACTGTCTCCGATAGGAGATAGAGACTGTGGCAACGAACGCACCGGACCTGAACCTGCTCCCCGACGCTCCCACGGAGGACGCGCTTACGGGCGATGTGGTCATCAGCAATGAGTCCACGAAAGAGGCTAAGGCGCTTGCTCTGAAAGAGCAGGAAATTGTTATCAAGCGCAACTGGCAGAAGGCTACCGAAAAGGTCGGTAACGTCTACCGCGCGCTTACCATCATTCACACGTTTGACCTCTGGAAGCAGCACACAGACGAGAAGGGCAAGCGCAAGTATTCCGCTTTCGATAAGTACCTCTTTGGCGAATTCGGTTGGGAACTGTCCCGCGTCCGTGCCCTGCAGATTATCAAGGCGACCCGCGCTGAGATGATTGAGGCGGGTGAACTGCCTGCGGAGTCCGCTACTCCCCGCACCCGGACCGCGCCTGAGGTTACTGCGGAGCGCGCTGCGAAGGTCACTGCGGATCAGTTTGAGAAGGCGCTCACTGCCTTTGCGGGCCGCGTCGATAGCATCGACGATGGCGACCCGGACCGCGCGTTTATCGTGAACATCTACAATGAGATTGCGGAGATTGTCAATCCTGCGATCCTGAACCTTCGGGACTTCGTTGCTGCTGCTGCTGCGGACAGCGAGACTCCCACGGAGCAGGCACCGGCAGAGTAAGTAACTTACAATCGAGCAGGGCGACCCGTAAAGGGTCGCCTTGCCTCGTTTGCGTAGAAGGTGGATAAAGTGACCGTGCCGCAAGTTACCTTCCGTGCGCTGCATCGTGCAGCGGTAGAACAGGGTTTCAAGGTGCGCCTGTATATCTTTGAAGGCGGGGAAACCGTAGAGATTGCAGACGGCAAAAGCGGCGCACAGATTGTGCGCACAACGTATGAGTATGGCGACGACAAGAGCGCCAGCGTACAAGCAGCGGAGCGCATGATTGAAATGCACTTGCTCTCTGCAAGCGATTTTGAAGGCTAGAGACTGTGCCTGCATTGACGCCTGCTAACGATCTGGTGCGCTCGCGCAATGTGACTGCATCGGAAGTTGGCGCGCTGCTAGACAAGCATCCGTATACGTCCCCAACGAAAATTTATGATCGCCTGATGACGCCAATTGCAGACTCGCACAGGCAATCAGAGGCAATGTCGATTGGTTCCTATATGGAACCCTACGTTGCAAAGTACGCAGCGCAAAAGTTGGGCGTGCGAATTCGCGCAGCAACGCGCAGCATTGAATACAAGCCAACGCACGGCAACCTGCCAACGTCCCTATGCGCAACGCCTGATTACTACGTGCTTGGAAAAAGCATGCTGCTTGAAATAAAGGTTTCAAGCATCATGTATGGATGGTCAGATGATGACCTACACCCCCATTACGAGTGGCAGGCGCGCGCGCAAATGGCGTGCACTAACCGCGATGTGTGCATCGTATGCGCACTGGTTGGTAGCACATTCTATAGCGTCCCTGTTGTAAGGGACTTACAAAAAGAACGGAGGATGCTAGAGGCGGTTGACCAATTTTGGTACAAGCACGTTATGGCAGGCGTGCGACCCATTCAGGTAGAACAGACGCGGCTAAGTTCCGCAAAAGTCACAAAGAGGTAAGAGACTGTGGCAACGCCCATTTACGGCGCAACGGTTGAAGATATCGTCCCGGTGCTTTCTGCGGGTATCTACCCTGCAACGTTTGAGGGTATCGAGGAAGCCAACAACGACAGCGGTACATATTGGCTGTGGCGCTTCATTGCTACCAATGGTGATGAGCGCGTGGAGATTACCGCCACATCATCCCCGCGCATTACGCCTCGCACAAAGGCGAGCAAGTGGCTTGCGGGTATGGGTGTCGCAATCGAGGTTGGTACGGACATTGACTTTAGCGCGTTGAACGGAATGCCCGTGCAACTGGTTATCGTTATCAATGACGCGGGTTACTCGCGCATTGAGTCCGTTCTCCCGTACCCGCAGACGAAGCCCAAGGGCAAGTAACGCGCTAGGATCAATTCTAAGCGGTGTAAACTAGCGGGGTGCCCTTGCACCCCGCTTTTCCATTTACAGGGCTTGAAGGGGTGTTCTAGCGTGCTACGGTTGATTGTGCAGGGCAAGCCCGCCAGCCAAGGAAGCATGACGGCGGTCTATAACGAGCGTTTGGGAATATCGCGAGTCAGGCACGCCAACGCACCAGCGCTTAGCGCTTGGCGTTCAGCGATCCGCAAGGAAGCGAAATTGCAAGGCGCGGTAAAATGGACGGGACCAGTAGGCATGCGTATTTCATTTGGCATCAAACCGCCAATTGATACAAGGCATGGATACCCAAAAACGCCTGATCTGGATAAGTTGGTTCGCGGCGTACTGGATGCACTCACTGGCGTTTGCTATGTAGATGACTCGCAAGTAACGACCATTGAATGTGAAAAGGTTTGGCGTCCATTTAGTACGATTGAGATTTGGCACAATGCGAAACAGACTACCAGCGCGCAAACGTCCATCTGGACGAAAAATGCCCAAGGGTTGGGAACTGACACGTAGAAGGGTAATCGCTAGAGATAATGGCCTATGCCATTTGTGCGGCCATGCTGGCGCGAATAGTGCTGACCATATCATCCCGCACAGTAAAGGCGGATCAGATGAAATGGCTAATCTCAAAGCAGCGCACAAAGCCTGCAACGAAAAGAAGAATGGTTCGCTGATGAAGCCTATACCTAGAGAAAGCAGGTTTGGCTAATGAGTAAGCCACTTACATTTGGAAGCACTGTTAGATGTAATCACTGTAAGGGCACTGGCATACGTAAGGGTAGTAAAGCGAAGTGCACATCATGTAGCGGATCAGGCTACCATGAAGTTGAAATGTGTATGCACTCTTGCGGATGCAGTCAGGTAGCATCGCAGCAATTGGTGTTCGTTTGCATTGATTGCTTCCAATTGAAATGTGAAAGTGCAGATTGAAATTGAATTGGAATTATATTGAAAGCGCAATGTGTGGCGTTTTTTTGAAATTACGATCTACACAGGCG
>Ga0105347_1000644_pt1 | contig 16168 bp, 15 predicted proteins | sample EasRivMeERMLT890_FD_89677 | JGI IMG/M metagenome (GOLD analysis project Ga0105347, IMG submission 89677) | Soil microbial communities from meander-bound floodplain in the East River, Colorado, USA - East River MetaG ERMLT890 | ecosystem: Environmental > Terrestrial > Soil > Floodplain | place... | reverse complement strand
CGGGAGTTCGGGCATGGCTTAACCATGCGGAAAATAGTGAGCCTTTTAAGACCAATTACGAAAGATTCGTCCGTCGGTATCCGGATGGGCTCAAGCCATATATTGAAGGGGTTCCAATTATTGGGTAAGAACCATTAAAAAATTGCCATCAACGAAGATGGTCCAAAATGTGGCCAATATTATGACCGGAAAAGTCATGGAGAATTACCGCTAGTTTCCAGCAACCCGCGTTAGCAGATCAGCCAGTCGGTATCCCGCCAGAACCATTCTTCTATCAGCAATTCGGCTTGCACTAACAACGTATCCCGCAGGAAGCACAGGAGCCGCTGCCACCATCGTGCAATTCCCAACCCTCGGACTCTCAATCGGTCTCCCGTTACGGTAAGCAATCTTCGTCGCAATCTCGAAGCTCTCTTTCGCCCAGGCTTCAACGCCAGTACTCCCATGTTCGGTGAGCTGGCTCCGCTCAAACTCCTGGCGGTTTCGGAGCGCCGTGGCCTCGTTTCGTAGCCGTGTCAAATTCCCGCCTGAGGTAATCACGCGATCCCAAAACCTGTGCAGCTCCATCGGTTGAATAAACAAGGGGCAAGAAAAAAGGTTCTGGACAACTGGCGGCGAACCGCAGTAAACAGGGCCGATATGAGTATTAAAACCATCGTCGTTTTACTGGTTGGCTTGGCTCTGACTTCTGCATCTCTCGCCCAGGCGCAACAGCAGGCAAGGGTATCTAAGATCGGGGTGCTCGGGCCTGGGACCACTTCCGTCTTAGCCTCCTCACGCGCGGTATTTCCGAGAGCGCTCCGTGAACTCGGCTATGTCGAGGGCAAGAACATATCTATTGAGTATCGATATGCTGATAACAAGCTCGAAAGACTTCCCGCCCTAGCTGATGAACTGGTCCGTCTCAAAGTTGACGTGATCATGACGAACGCAACAACCGCTGCAATCGCCGCCAAGAATGCTACCAAAACTATCCCCATCATTTTTCTAGGCGTGTCAGACCCTGTGGCGGCAGGGCTGATTGACAGCCTGGCCCGCCCTGGGGGGAACCTCACGGGGTTGACCAACGTTGCAGCGGTGTTGGCTGGCAAACGATTGGAGTTGCTCAAGGAAACCGTTCCCAAGCTCTCCCGCGTTGCGGTGCTGTGGAATCCACGGGACCCAGGCTCTACGCTAAATTGGAAAGAAAGCCAACTCCCTGGACGAGAATTGGGTCTACAACTTCATTCCGTGGAGGTAGGCAGTGTCGATGAATACGAGAACGCATTCAAAGCGGCAGTTAAGGCACGTAGTGGAGCTGTCGCCGTGAGCCCTTTGGCCGGTTCTCATCACAACCGGATAGTGGAACTAGCAGTAAAAAATCGACTGCCGGCGATATACGTTCTGAGAGACATTGTTGAACGTGGTGGTTTGATGTCCTATGGACCCGAGGAAACCGAGATTGTTAGACGCGTCGCCGTTTTTGTGGACAAGATTTTGAAGGGTGCCAAGCCCGCCGATCTACCTGTTGAGCAGCCGAAGAAGTTCGAGCTTGTGATTAGTCTCAAGGCAGCCAAGCAAATCGGCCTCACCATGCCGCCGAATGTGCTGGCGAGGGCAGACAGGGTGATCAAGTGAGGACGCACAGTGGCAGAAGCAGATAGAAGGACCTGCCACCATGGAAGAACTTATTGTGTCAAGCCTTGCGCAGACTGACGCACTGGCGAAGCTACTGATTGAGAAGGGGCTGATTACCCGAGAGTTCATGCAAAGGATTTCGGAGGTACGGGCAACCTATCAGACGTTATTAAATCTCACGCCGCAATGATCAATCGAATACGGGTCCGCCCATTGCTTATCTGTGTGTTTATCTTTCTTCAATTCCTGGGCATTCCAGCACTGGGTAGGGCCACAACGATTGTCGCGGTAAGAACACCGACTGATATTTACTTAGGTGTCGATAGCAAAGTGACCGGGGTTCGTCCAGACGGCACTGTTTACTATGAAGCGAAATGTAAGATAGGACAAGTTGGAAAAATATTCTTTGCGGGCGCTGGACCGTATGAGTACGAGCCTACGGGGCTAAACATTCGATTATTGTTGATCGAAGCGCAACGACCTGGAGCCAGTGTAGTTCAGACAGTTGAGAGATTCGAGACACTCTATGCAGACGCGCTGACGAGAACATCAAGGACCGCTCAGAAAGAGAGCCCCATGGTGTACAACAAATACTTTCTAAACAGACACGTTTACGTGTACTTTTTTGCGTTTGAGAATGAAACCCCGCAATATTTCTCGAGAATCTTCACGATTCAAAGTTCTAACGGCCCTGTCACAGTCGACACGGAGCAACGTAACTGTCCGCCAGGCTGCCCAGGCAGTGAGCCTACGATCCTTGGAATTGGTTATGCTGATGTAATGAAGGAGCTGTCATCTAATGCATTGAAAACACGGCCACCGATTCCAGTCATAACTGAAGTCATTGAAGCGAGCATAAGGGAGGACCCTGACCAAAAGTCTGGTGGCCCGATAGATATTCTACATTTGAGCAAAGACGGCGCGAGATGGGTACAGAAAAAAAAGGAATGCCCCGAAATCCAGCCCTAGTCTAGCAGGCTGCTGAAAAAGCCTCATATGCTTCGTTGAGCTCAATCGCCTCGCTCCAGTTGGCTTATGGCGTATGGCTTATAGCGTATGGTTCGTAGGGTCCAACTATATGCCATAAGCTATCAGCCATATGCGAACTACGCGCGCCTTGCCTCTGAGTCTTTTTGAGCAGCCTGCAAACAGAGTTTTTCAGCAACCTGCCAGAGAGAAATGAACATCGGCAAAATACTTATTTGGGAATCCTCTAATCTGCTCCGCCTGGTTTTCGTGACAAAGGTTTTTTGCTACCCAACCCATGTATCGGAGTATTTGGCCTACAACTTGCCCGCGCGCCAGTAAGTAACTCACTTCCCCCGGACCATTTCTTCGGCATGCCGGCGCGTTCGGTCGGTAATCCTCAGGCCGCCCAGCATGCGCGCTACTTCTTCGATGCGTTCGCCTTCTTTCAGCTTATCCACTGTCGTGGAGGTCCGATCTTTGACGACTTCCTTGCGCACGATGTGGTGCGATTCCGCCAGCGCCGCGATCTGCGGCAGATGGGTTACACAGAGAATCTGATGGGAGCCGGCGACCTGTTTCAGTTTTTTTCCGACGATCTCGGCGACCGCGCCGCCGATGCCGGCATCGACTTCATCGAAGAGCAACGTCGGACTTTCTCCGGCGGTGAGCGCCAGCGACTTGATCGCGAGCATGAGGCGGGAAAGCTCGCCGCCGGAGGCGATTCTGGCCAGCGGTTTTGGCGGTTCGCCGCGGTTGGGCGAGAAGTAAAATTCCACCTGGTCGATTCCCAGAGCGGTGATTTTTTTACCCCCAATCACAAACGGTGGCGCGTCCTCATCCTCCGGCAGATCGAGAAAACGTACTTCAAAAAGGGTGTCGGGCATTCCCAGCTGTTTTGCCTCCTTCTCCATCTCTTTCTTGAAGCGCTTGGCGACCCGCTGCCGCTTGATCGATAAAGCGCCCGCGGCTTCCCAAGCCGCCTGGCGCGCGCTCTCAAAAGATTTTTCCAAAGCCGGGATCTCTTCCTCACCGCGGTCGAGAGCCTGAAGCTCTCTTTCCGCCTGAGCTTGCATGCCGAGGATCTCTTCCACCGCGCCGCTGTATTTCCTTTTAAGGCGGTGAATTTCCGCCAGCCGGTCCTCGAGCTGTTCCAGCGCGCCGGGCTCGAAATGAACTCGTTCAGCGTAGCGTCGGAGCCCGGCATTGGCTTCTTCCAACTGGGCCAGCGCGGACTCGAGGAGCTCGACGGTGGGCCGCAAGCCGTCATCGATGCTGGCTAGCTCGCGCAGCTTGCTGCCGTACCTGCCAAGCCGGCTCACCAGCGCGTTTTCCCCCTCGTAGAGAAGCTCTTCCCCCTCGAGGCAACCTTGGTAAAGCTTTTCAGCGTGCATCAGAATATTTTTCTTGCCCTGCAGCTCCTCTTCCTCTCCCGGCCTCAAGCGCGCTTTGGCGATCTCCTCCGCCTGGGCGGTGAGCAGTTCCTTTTCCTTCTTGCCGGTGTCCAGGATTTCTCGCGCTTTGAGGAGATGCTGCGCCGCCGCTACCAGCGAGTGAAACTTTTGACTCATCGCGTCGGCTTCCGGCGCCATCCCTCCGAAGGCGTCAAGCAAACCCGCGTGGGTTTCCGGCCTCAACAGAGTGTGGTGCTCGTGTTGACCGTAGATATGAACCATCGAATGGCCGATGTCCGACAACAAATTGAGCGGGGAGAGACTGCCCCCCAAATAGATCCGATTCTTGCCGGAACGGCTCATGACTCGTTTGATAATGAGCTCGTCGTCGATCCCGTATCCCGCGCCTTGGAGCTTTTGCTTGACCCATTCCGGCACGTCTTCGAACAATGCTTCAACGGTCGCCTCTTCCTCGTTGTGCCTGATGACATCGGAGGTCACGCGCCCTCCGGAGATCAGGCCCAGGGCATTGAGTATGATCGACTTACCGGCTCCGGTCTCGCCGGTCAGAACATTTAATCCCGGCCCCAGCTCCAGCGCCACCTGGTCAATGACCGCGAAATTTTTGATGCGAAGCTCACGCAGCATATCGCAGCCGGTTTAGCGCTCACCCCACTTCAGTTTTCCACGCAGGATTTCGTAGTAGCTTCGTGAGGGAATCTTGATCAAAGAGACCGGCAGGCCATAGTCCCGCGCCTCGACCTTGTCGCCGTTGTTGAGCCGAACTCCCTGCTGCCCGTCGGGGCTCAGGATCACGGTGTCACCAAAAGAGCGCAGGGTCACGCGGACCGCCGCTTTGCTGGGCACCACGATGGGCCGGTTGGTCAACGTGTGCGGACAGATGGGACTGAGGATGATCGCCCCGAGAGCGGGCTCCAGTATGGGCCCTCCCGCAGCGAGAGAATAGGCCGTCGATCCGGTGGGCGTGGAGATAATCAAGCCATCGGCGCGATAGGTGCAGAGGTAATCATCCCCCACGTAGGTCTCCAGGTCGATGATGCGACTGCGCGCGCCTTTGGTAATCACCGCGTCGTTGAGCACGCGAAATTTATGCAGTTTGCGTTTCCGGCTGTGAACGCGGATCTCCAGAGTCATGCGTTTTTCAACTTCGTAGTCCCCGTCCAGCGTCTTGATTAGAATGGACTCTAGCTCGTCCACCGCTACTTCCGTGATAAAACCCAACCCCCCCATATTCACCCCCAGAATCGGCACGTCGGGACGCTCCACCAACGGGGCGATATTCAACAGTGTGCCGTCGCCCCCCAACGAGACGATCAGCTCGGCCTTGGCCGCCATTTCCTTCTTGGTGCAAGAGATTCCCCCGCTGCGCGCAATGCCATTCTCCACCAAGACTTTTTTTCCCCGCTGCTTGAGCCACGGCACCAACCAGCGGACCATATCGGCGGCCTTTGGTTCTTCATACTTGGCAACTAGACCCACGGTGCGAATCATCGAAGCGCTTTCTCCTGCGCGACATTAACACAACAAAAAAAACAAAGTCTATGAGAGGCGCGTGCCTCAGTAAGCCCGCGCTGGAGTTTGCGCAGCAGATTTTTGTTCGACCCGCAACGAAGTTAGAACAGGCAATCGCCCCTTGGATCGGCTCCAAGGCAATCGGGATGCTTGCTCTAGCTTCACACCACCAGGTTTCTCAGCCGCGAGCTCAAGCTGTCTACTAACATGACCAGCGCGATCAGAACAATGACAATGGCGGCTGCCTCTTGATACTGAAACGTCCGAAAACTCGTGCTCATCAAGTAACCAATGCCTCCGGCACCGATCAGACCCAAAACCGACGCCGCGCGAATATTGGTTTCCAGCCGATAGAGAGTGAAGGAGATCAGATCCGGCAAAATCTGCGGCAACACGGCAAAGGAAAGAATCTGCGCGTAGCCGGCTCCCGTGGCACGGATCGCTTCGACGATCCCCTCGTCAATATTCTCCACCGACTCCGAAAGGAGTTTGCCAAGCACGGTTGCCGTATGAATCGCCAGTGCCAAAGTGCCGGCAAAGGCGCCGAGACCCACCGCCGAGACGAAAACCAAGCCCAGCGCCAGGTCTGGAATCGTGCGCAGGAAGTTCAGCACGGTCCGCAGGGCATGATAGACCAACGGATGCGGCGTAGTATTGCGGGCGGCAAGAAAGCCAAGGGGAAAGGCAACGAACAACGCTAAGAAAGTCCCCGCCAAGGCCATCTGAACCGTCTCCAGGGTAGCCCCCAGAATGGTTTGTGGAAACGTATTATTCCACCAGCGCTGCTTGCTGCGCGCTTGAGATTCACTCAGCGGCACGGGCAGCAACAACGCCGTCAACGAGAGGTTTTCGGGGAAATAGTAACTCTTCGCATCGGTCATTTTCGAAAAATCCGGCGGCAGCATGCGGCCTAACGTCGAGGCGATTTGCGGGATCCCTTGAATCAATTCTCCGGGCCTGACCTTGGCCCCTTGAAACGACCAAAACAAAAGCAGCAGGAAGAGACCGAGAAAGACAAAGAACCGCGCCCCGCGCTTTGGCGCCGGCGGGGCTTCCAGAAAGATATCATCAACTACTTTTCGTCCGCTTTCCCGAGCCAAGGTACACCCCCAGTAAGCTTGTTTGGCAAATTTTCCTAATCCGCCCGTCCCGCCGGCTGTTCTTTCCATTGGGCACAGGTGCACTCCGCCGAGTCAACGCCAACCCATCTCCGCTGCTAAGTCGTAGGACCGCGCCTCTAGTCCCTTCTGTGGTAAACCGAATCGACAATGGCATCGGTGAGATTTGGCGTAGGGCCGTCAAAGAAAACCTGGCCTTGTCGCAAACCTATCACCCGGTCCGCATACTCCCGGGTTAGTTCCAGTGTGTGAAGACTGACCAGCGCAGTTATTCCGTCCTCCCGGCACACCCGTTTCAAAATATCCAAAACCACCCGCGACAGTTTGGGATCGAGACTGGAAACCGGCTCGTCGGCCAGGATGATCGCCGGTTCCTGCATCAAGGTTCGCGCAATGGCCACCCGCTGTTGTTCTCCTCCGCTCAGCTGATCCGCCCGTTTATAGGCATGATCGAGCAGACCGACTCGCTTGAGGTTCGTCAAGGCCTGCCGTTTTTCCTCCCGCGAAAATATCCTCAGCATGCTTCGAAGTCCGGGCCGGTAGCCCAACCCCCCCGATAGCACGTTTTCGATAACCGAAAGGCGCTTGACGATATTGAACTGTTGGAACACCATGCCGACCTTCCGGCGCAGCAAACGGAGTTCATGGGCGCCGAGACTTAGCACATCGGCCTTCGCACCGTCGGCGCCCAATCCCGCCAGCGCGCGGGGAATCATGATGGCACCGGAACTCGGATCGATGAGCCGATTGATGCAGCGGAGCAAGGTCGATTTACCCGCGCCGCTGGGACCGATGATACCGACAAACTCACCTTGCTCGATCTGGAGATTGATACCCCGTAGTACCTCCGTGTGGTTACCGTAGGATTTGTGCAGACCCTGGATCTCGAGGATGGTCACGGCTGTTTCTTTTTGAGCGCTTGCTTGAGTTGGATGCCGGCGACGGCAAAGGCCTCACGAACGCTATCGTAATCCTTATCCGTCGCCGGCACGAAACCGTCGATCTGATAGAGGTCCCGCAACATCTGCTTGCCCTTCGGATCATGGCTCAGTGCCAAAAAGGTCTCTTCGATCTTCTTGGCGAGGCCCTCGTCGAGGTTGCCGTTGATCACCAAGTTGTCCGCCGGGATCGGTTCGGAAAAAGCGATGGCGTGGATTTTCTTCACGTCGTCCGGGTTCTTCAAATAGCGCATCCAGGCGGTGTCCTGGCCGTGGGGGGAATTTGCATAGGTTGCACCGGCGTCGACTTTACCATTGAACACCGCCAGCACCGTGGCATCGTGGCCGCCGGAGTAAAGAATCTTTTTGAAATCTCGCACCGGATCGATTCCCCGCTCACTCAACATCTTGCGCGGAAACACATTCGCCGAGGTCGAGAGCGGATCGCCAAAAGCAAACGTTTTCCCGCGCAGGTCTTCCAACGTTTTGATGCCGCTATCCGCCCGCGTAATAATAGCGGCGTAATAGAACGGTGAACCTTTACGCTCCGACTTGAGGACGACCTTGACATTCGCTTCACTCTTAGCCAGCACGTAGGAGGCCGGCGTCAAAAAGGCGACATCGAGTTTGTTGCCCCGCAGCGCCTCCACGACTCCGGTATAGTCCGTGGCGACGAAAGGTTGCACCTCGATACCCAAGCGATTCTGCAGAATATCAACGATCGGCTGCGCATTCTGGATCACCTCCTGAGCGTTTTCGGCGGGTACGAAACCGACGCGAAGAACTTTGGGCGAACTCGAAGATTTTCCACAACCGGCGAGGGCGAGGAACAGGAGCAGCCATAACAGTGATTTCACGGACCGAGTCATCTTACAGCTCATAGATACTGAAAGGACGGTGGCGGCGCAAACACTTTGATTTTTGTTGACGGAGACGGCGGAGGGATTGGCCGGCCGGTTAGCGCTCTTTGATCTCTGCGAGCAACTGCTCGGCCTTCTGTTTGTGCTTGGTGTCGTCGGAGAACTGGTTGGGCAGCTCTCGAACAGAGAGGAGCGAGGTCCGAGCCAAGGACCAATTCTCCACGGCCATGTAACTCCTGGCGAGCTCCAACCGGCTTGCGATAACCGTGGGGTTGAGCGTCACCGCCTTCTTTAGGTAGTCAATGGATTTTTCCAAGCTACCGGCGGGAATCGAACGCCCATAAACTACCGAGGCGAACATCCGGCTCGTCTTGCCGATCTCCGCCATCTTGCGGTGCCAAACCCCATAGACATGGTAGGCAAAGCCGTTTTGCGGATCGAGGGCGATGGCCTTCTCAATGGCGCCGCGAATCTCGCCCGCAATGTCGATCTGCTTGCCCACCGGCGATAAGATCGCCATACTTCCTAAGGAGGCGGCGACGTAAAAGTGCCCCCAGGTCGATTTTGGGTCCACTTTGATGGCTTTGCGCGCGTACTCCTCCGCCTTCCGATACTCTTTCAATTTCCTTTCCTGCGCGCCCTGCGACGACTCGGGAATCATGTCGCCAATATCTATGTGAGCTCGGGATAGCTTGGCGAGAGCCTCAACATTCTGCCCATCCAGCTGAATGATTTTCTGCAGCTCTCCGGCGGCTTCTTGCGGCTTGAAAAGGGCGTAAAGTCGCTCGGCACTCTTGTGCAGTTGCGCGATATCGGCATCCCCGTTGCTGCTGCAGCATGCCGTTTTAGCGCCCTCCGCTGGGACTGGATCGGCACTATGCGCTATCCTGGGCTGGAGCAGGAAAGGCATCAAGAAGAGTAGATAGGACACCAGCAACCACTGATTCATGGGTTATTGCAGGGACATCGGCTGTCCCGCCTCATCAACGGCTACGTAGACGACTTCTGCCTCGGTCACTTTGATGTGCCCCCGTGGCTCTGTGCTTCTTTCCGCTTCCACTACCACTTGAACGGTCACCGAGGTCCTGCCTTCGCGCAGCACACACGTATAGAAGCTCACCACGTCGCCAACGTAGACCGGAGCTATAAAACCAACTTCGCGCATGGCCCGGGTGACGAAATTTCTTGGCGCTTGCCGAGCAGCCGCGATCGCACCCGCCAGATCGATGTGACTCAAGATAACCCCACCGAAGATGGTCCCACGGGCATTGGTGTCCCGCGGGAGCATGGTGATCCGCAAGGTCGGTTCTCGAACATCAGCCATCAGCAGTCTCTGGACGCGCAGTGAACGATGCCCAAATAGGCTCGGTGCTATCTCGCCGCCAGGAACAATTCTTAGAGATAGGTTAACCAGTTGGTGTACTTCTCGTCTTTGCCTTTGATAACATCAAAAAAAGTTTGTTGAATATCAGCGGTGACCGGACCGCGACAGCCCGCACCGATCTGGCGGTCGTCCACTTCGCGGATCGGTGTCAGCTCGGCGGCCGTCCCGGTAAAAAACGCTTCATCCGCCGTATAGAGCTCGTCACGGGTAAAGCGCTCTTCGACGAGTGGGTAGCCTTTGTCGCCAGCCAGGGTGACGATGGAGTCTCGGGTAATGCCCGGCAGGATGGACGTCAGCGGCGTCGTTTTCACTTTGCGATTGCGGACGATGAAGATGTTCTCGCCGCTGGCCTCCGAGACGTAACCTTCGACATCGAGCATAATCGCTTCGTCGTAGCCGGCTTTCTTTACTTCGGTCTTGGCCAGTACGGAGTTGATATAATTTCCCGACGCTTTGCTCTTCGTCATCATGACGTTCACGTGGTGGCGCGTATACGAGGAGACCTTTGCGCGGATACCATTCTTGATTCCTTCATCCCCCAGATAAGCGCCCCAAGGCCAAACCGCAATGCAAACGTTGACGGGATTTTTTGGGGCGTAGAGTCCCATTTCACCTAAACCCACCAGGGCCAGGGGCCGGATGTAGCATTCCTTGAGCTTGTTCGCCCGGATCACTTCCAAGGTGGCGAGTCGGAGTTGTTCGACACTATAAGGCAGGGGGAAGCCCAGAATCTTGCCCGAGTCGGCAAAGCGGCGCATATGCTCATCTAAACGAAATACGGCGGAGCGGCCATCGGCCAAAGCGTAGCAACGAATTCCCTCAAAGTAAGCCGTGCCGTAGTGAAGCGCATGGGCCAAAACGTGGACTTTCGCTTCTTCCCAGGGGATCAGCTCTCCATCCAACCAAATCTTTTCAGTCTTGAGTGACATGTCCTCTCACTTGCGAGGCTTTCGATTTTTTTTCCCGAATGCGATTTATTCTACGTGCCCGCCGGAGCCTCATCAAGGGGCACAGAAAAAAAGGCCACCCGGCTGCCCGCGGTGGCCTCCAACGGTTTACCGGCAACTTCATAACCCTTTTTTCAAGGGCGGGGCGGGTTTAAATCCTACCGTTCGACTGGCTTTGATGCTGATGACCGCGCCGGTCTGGGGATTTCTTCCCTTGCGTGCTTTGCGTGAACGTACGGTAAAAGTCCCGAATCCGGGAACTTGAAAACGTTTGCTCCTTTTGATCGCCTTAGAGACACCCTCAAAGGTTGCGTCCACGGCCTCTCCTGCGGCTCGTTTGCTGATCTTGGCGCTCTTAGCCACCGCGTCGATGAGATCGCCTTTTGTCATGTGCGTTCACCTCCTTCTGGCGAGTTGGTATGAAATCGATCGTTGTCTTCAGTAGCGTCCGGTGATGCAAAAACAAGGGGAGATAATTCCGAATTCAGCCGGAAATGTCAACAGCTATCGCGCTGCACCAAGCGTTCATGGAGTAGGCCATACCGCACGCCTTGATCGCTGACGATGACTTGCTCCGCACGAAACCGGCTCATGATTCTTTCGATTAAATAGGCGCCCGCGAGAATGACATCCGCGCGCTCGGGCTCCAAGCCGGGAATCAGCCTGCGCTCCGCGATGGTTTTGCTTTGGAAGAGCGCCGTTTGGCGCCGAACCTCGCCCAGCGTCAAGCCGCTGCCATGGACCTCGCCGTGGACGTAGCGAAGCAGTTTTTTTTCCACGGCGGAAAGGGTCGTAAAAGTCCCGGCGATTCCCACCAGAGTCAGAGGGAAGGCGACGGTCAGCCAAGAATTCGGTAAACCTGTCAGCTCTCTCTCGATCGCTCCGGCCATGGTCGCGCACTCTTGAGCCTGCACCGGATCGGAATGAAGAAATTGCTCGGTGAGCCGGACGGATCCCAGATCGATACTGATGGCCTGAATCACGCCGTCCTGGTTGCCGCGAATAAATTCCGTGCTGCCGCCGCCGACATCGACGACCAGCAATTCCTGACCCGCGAGCGAGAGACCTTGCTGAACCGCCAGAAACGCGTAGCCCGCCTCCTCCTCGCCCGAGAGCACACGAACCTCAAACCCGAGCTGTCGCTTGAAGTGGTCACGGACTTCGGCACTGTTCCGCGCATCTCTAAGAGCACTGGTGCCCACCGCTACGATATCCTCGACCCCCAGGTTTTTGCAGCGCTCCAAATAGCGCTGCAAAGTCAGCAGGCTTCTTGCTTCTCCTGCCGAGCCGATGTGCCGGGACTGATGAACACCCTGTCCCAGACGGGTGATTTCAGCGAGGTCGTCCAGGACAGCGAATGTGCCATCGTCCTTGAGCTCGGCGATCAAACAGAGAATCGTGTTGGTACCGATATCGATGAACGCACAGCGCCGGGAGCTCATCACATGACGGCCGGGTGCGGGTTGGGCGATGAAACCGGCGGGCTGGAGGCTGCCGTCGCTTCGTTCTGGCTTGCCCATGCGGCCATATCCGCCAGGGCCCGGCGCGCCATCATTTCTTTTTTGAGACTTTTTCGAAACGGTTCCGCAAGCGGCGGCAGCAGGCCGAAATTCACGTTCATGGGTTGAAAACGTTTGCGCTCCGGGTCTGTTATGTATCGCAAGAGCGCGCCCAGGGAGGTGGTGGCCGGCGGCACAACGGTTGGCTTCTCGGCGATCAGCCGCGCCGCATTGATGCCCGCCAAAAGACCGGTAGCCGCCGATTCGATATAACCTTCAACGCCGGTCATTTGCCCCGAAAAGAACAAATCTGGCCGTTGGCGCCATTGCAATGTGGGCAGCAGATGCTTGGGGGAATCGATGAACGTGTTGCGGTGCAAACTGCCGAGTCGAACGAATTCGGCCTTTTCCAATCCCGGAATCATGGCGAAAACTCGGCGCTGCTCCGGATAGGTCATCTTGGTCTGGAAACCGACGAGATTATAGAGCGTCTTTTCTTGATTTTCCTGTCTTAGTTGAACCACCGCGTAGGGCCGCTGGCCGCTGCGCGGATCGGTCAAACCCACCGCTCTCATGGGACCGAATGCCAATGTTTCCTTGCCGCGGTCCGCGATCTCTTCAATGGGCATGCAACCTTCGAAGGGCACGAACCGTTCGAAGCTGTGGCTCGGCATTCGCTCGGCAGCCAACAAGGCGTCGACGAAGCGAGTGTACTCGTCCCGCGTCAACGGCAGATTCAGGTAGTCGTCGTCACCCTTCGCGTACCGCGAAGCTCGAAAGGCCACCGCCATGCCAATCGATTCCGCGGTAACAATCGGCGAAATCGCGTCGTAAAAATAAAGATGCTCGGATCCAAGCAGGGTCGCGAGCTGTTGCGACAGCGCCGGCGAAGTGAGGGGTCCCGTGGCCAAGATGACAATTCCCTCGGGGATATCTCTCAGCTCTTGTCGAAAGATCCTGACGTTCGGTAGCGCTTCGACGGCCCGGGTGAGTGCGCCGGCAAACAACTCCCGATCCACCGCCAATGCGGATCCAGCCGGCACGCGATTGTCCTCGGCCACGCGAATCACCAGGGAATCCAATCGTCGCATTTCTTCTTTGAGGACTCCCGCGGGAGCGGTCAAAAGATTGGAGCGAAGAGAATTGCTGCAAACCAATTCACCCAGGTTCCCCGTCGCATGGGCCTCGGTCATTCGCTGCGGCCGCATTTCGTAGAGCTCAACCGCCATGCCTCGGCGCGCCAGCTGGTATGCCGCCTCCGCGCCTGCCAGCCCGCCGCCGACTATCCGGACGATGCTTTTCAAGGTTCTACTCGGCGACTGGGATCGAATAGCCGCATTCTTTCTTACGGCAGCGCCGCGTGCGTCCGGCCCGTTTCGTCACTTTTTCGACAAGGATGGGATCGCCGCAATCCGGACAGGGACCCACCACGGGCTTGTCCCAGGAAGCAAATTTGCATTGCGGATAACGGTCGCAGCCATAGAAAACTTTTCCCCAGCGCGATTTCCGCTCTTTGACGTTGCCTTCGCCGCAGTCGGGACACTTGATGCCCAGATCCACAGGCTTTTCCAGCGGGCGAATGCTTTTACATTCCGGATACCCGCTACAACCCAAAAACTTGCCGTACTTTCCCCAACGCAACAGCATCGGCCGGCCACATTGCTCGCAGGTCTCGTCAACGGGCTGCTCCTCCACCACCAGAATCTGGCCGTTTTCATCGCGCCTAAAATTCTTCGTGCTTTTGCATTCCGGGTATTGCGGACAGGCCAAGAACTCGCCGTTGCGCCCCCATTTGATGACCATCATGGCGCCGCACTTGTCGCACGGAATGTCGGTCGGCACCTCTTGCCGCTTGACGTCGCGCATCTCGGTTTCCGCTTTCTTGAGATCGCGCGCAAAAGGGGTATAGAAGCGCTTCATCGCCTTCGTCCACTTCTCTTTCCCCTCTTCAATCTTGTCCAGTTCGTCTTCCATACCGGCGGTGAACTCAACGTTCAAAATATCCGGGAAGCTCTCCACCAGAAGATCGGTGACCAAGAATCCCAGATCCGTCGGTGCCAACGACCGCCGCTCGTCCTGCAGCACGTATTCGCGGTCCAAAATGTTTGAGATGATGGCGGCATAGGTGGACGGACGGCCAATCCCATTTTCATCGAGTTCCTTGATCAGGGAGGCCTGGGTGTAACGCGGCAGCGGTTGGGTAAAATGCTGCCGCGGATCCATGGAGAGCAACTTGAGCGCATCGCCCTTTTGCAGGTCCGGCAGCACGCCGTCAGTATCCTGAGAATCCTCTTCGGCGTCATCTTCGCCGTTGGCATTCTCTTTGGGGGCGCGCTCATCGCGTCCTTCAATATAAACCTTCATGAAGCCGTCGAACTTGATCTGCTGCCCGGTGGCGCGAAAGAGCGCTGCTCTCACCGGAATTTCAAAGGCGGTCTGATCGAAGACCGCCGGCACCATCTGGCTCGCGACGAAGCGGTCCCAAATCAAAGAATAAAGCTGAAACGCGTCGCGCCGCAGGTAGCGGCGCACGCGCTCCGGAGTGTAGTCCAAAGACGTCGGGCGAATCGCCTCGTGAGCGTCCTGGGCGCCTTTCTTGGAGCGGTAGGAATTGGGCTTATTGGGAACATAGTCTTTGCCATACTGCCCGACGATAAATTGTCGAACGGCATTCAATGCATCATTCGAAATGCGCGTCGAATCCGTTCGCATGTAAGTAATCAATCCCACCGAACCTTCATCGCCCAGCTCGATCCCTTCGTACAATTGCTGGGCCAGCTGCATCGTCCGCCTGGGCTGGAAACCCAGCTTGCGCGCCGCCTCCTGTTGCAGCTTGCTGGTGACAAAGGGCGGCGTCGGATAGCGGCGGCGCTCCTTTTTCTCTACGTCGCCGATGATCCACGACGCGCCGTCCAGAGATTTGAGGATGGTTTGGACGGCGGACTCATTCTCCAGGCGAAACTTCTTGTTGTCGACTTTCTGACCTTGCCACTGCACCAGCCGGGCTTTGAATGACGGCGGCAGGCGCCCTTCCAACAGCGCCGTAAGCGACCAGTACTCCTGGGACACAAAGGCGCGGATCTCCTTCTCGCGCTCACAGACCAAACGCACGGCCACGGATTGAACCCGCCCGGCGCTTAGTCCTCGGCGGACTTTGTTCCACAGGAGAGGGCTGATCTTGTAACCCACCAGGCGGTCCAAGATGCGGCGCGCGATCTGAGCGTCGAATTTGTTGCGATCCAGCTCTTGGGGATTGGCAATCGCCTCTTGCACGGCCTTCTTAGTGATTTCGTTGATCAACACCCGATGAACTCGCTTATGATTTTTGGCGACCTGGTCGGCGATGTGCCAGGCAATGGCCTCGCCTTCGCGGTCGGGGTCCGAGGCTAAATAAATATTCTCTTTGCCCTTGGCGGCTTTTTTGAGGTCGTCAATGACCTTCTTTTTCGCCTGTATGACATGAAAGTCCGGCGCGAAGTTTTTCTTGATGTCCACGCCCAGCTTGCTCTTGGGCAGGTCGACCACATGACCCACTGAGGCTCTAACCTGAAAATCGCGCCCCAAATATTTCTCCAAGGTCCTGGCCTTTGCTGGCGATTCCACGATGACTAAATTTTTTGCTGCCATAACACTCGATTCATTTGCCGAGAATTTTTAACGCTCCGCCGTGTATCTCTTTCCCGGGAGCTCGCGCAGAAAGCCTGCAAGCTCCAACTCCAAAAGAACCTCGGAAACCCGCGCCGAGGAAAGGCCGCTGGCTTCGATGACCTCGTCGATCTGCAAAGAGCGCTCTGCAAGCAACCCGAATATCCTGCGCATGTCCACGCTGGCGTGTTGCGGCAGCTCCCGCTGGGTTACCCTCGCCGCGCCGTCCTGGCGCTTCAACAGCTGCGGCGCGATCTCTTCAATGAT
>Ga0105347_1000636_pt1 | contig 16234 bp, 10 predicted proteins | sample EasRivMeERMLT890_FD_89677 | JGI IMG/M metagenome (GOLD analysis project Ga0105347, IMG submission 89677) | Soil microbial communities from meander-bound floodplain in the East River, Colorado, USA - East River MetaG ERMLT890 | ecosystem: Environmental > Terrestrial > Soil > Floodplain | place... | reverse complement strand
CTCGATGGCGAATGCGTCGCGCTCTTCCTTGAGTGCTCCGACCTCGCCTGGCACACGCGGAATTCGATCGCGCAAGCGCTTCATCTCCGCCGCATCCACGCTGAGAGACCGCGGCGGCCCGGCAGAGATCTCAGCTCGCGCGTCGTCGCGCGGACGGAGAGGGGAGGCGACACCGTTCCCTTCGAGCTCGATATCCACGATGGACCTCCATGGGTGCTCAACGCGGACATCCATCTCGCCGAGGACAAGTTCATTGTGCAGCCGTTCCGCAAGAAGCCGCTGGTCGGCGTGAATTCGCGCATCGCTGGAGAAGAAGTTGCGCGCAAGTCGGTCTACGAGCGCCGGCCGCACGAGACACTCGAGGATGAGAACGCGGTCGTTCACCAGCGCCTCCCTGATCTCCCGCAGTCGTCGCGGGAGCCGCGTGCTGGCCTCGATGCGACGCAGTTCTTCGACCAGCGCTTCCTCCGACACACTGGTCTTCCAGTACCTCTCGAGGGCGGCGGACTGCTTGAGATAGTCGATGACCTTCCGTTCGATGAGCCACCTTGGAACAGACTCTTCGAATGGCTTCGTCGCACCGACCTGATGGGAGTAGTAGACGCGTTCGATGGCTTCGTGCGCGGCAACGCGCTCTGCAAACGTGAGCTGCCGGGTCATCGCCGCAGGCTCGGTCGATTGAGCCATGGTGATGAAAACGCCCACGGCAGGCAGCAACAGCCATCCTGTCATATGGATTCCCGCACCCTCGGCCAGCATACCACGGAGCGTCAAAATCCAAGACCGGTCATCTCGGCGATCCATCAGAAAGGCGTGGGTGTGGGGGCCGTCCACGGGGAAGGCGGGACAGGCCGGAAGATCGGTGTGACATTGTAGAGGCGGAACTCCGCGGCTTCCGCGGGAAGGCCGAGAGAGTTCTAGGAGATTCGGGAGGTTGGTCGCCTGCTCTGGTTTAACAACGAGAGAGTCCGAGCCCCAGCGAAGAGCCCCGACCGCGCGATGGCGATCGGGGCTCTCGGTATCGGCAGCCCCATCAACTCGGGGCGGGCACCTTGGAATTCGAACCTATATAGATGATAGGAGGGCTCTCTTCTAGCCCCAAGGCATTCAAGCCACTGAAGACCCTTGACTTCCCTACCAACTCGCGCCCTCCTTGTCCCAACCATGTTCCCCCGATTTCGGGCTCCCGAGACGATGACGGCCGTCGAGCAAGCGGCCCTGCTGCGGGCCACGGCGGCGCATCCCGCACCTCGCGACCACGTCCTCTACTCGATGGCCCTCGGGACGGGCCTGCGGTTGTCGGAGCTGCTGGGACTCAACGTCGGCGACGTGTCCCCTGACGGCCGGGCGGCCAGACTACGGATCGTCCTCCAGGTGACGAAGGGCGGTCACCGCGGAGAGGTCTTCCTCCCGACCCGGCTCATCCCGAAGCTGCGGCTGTTCCTGGCGTGGAAGCGCGCGCACGGCGAATCCATCGAGTCGGACGCGCCGCTGTTCGTGTCCTCGCAGGGTCGTCGGCTGTCACCTCGAGCCGCTCAGTGGCGGTTCGCGTGGTGGCAGGAGCGAGCGGCGTTCGACCGCCGCTACAACTTCCACTGTCTGCGCCACAGCAGCGTAACCAACGTCTACCGAGCGACGAGGAACCTGTTCCTCGCGCAAAGATTCGCGCGGCATGCGAGTCCACTGACCACGATCGTGTACACTCATCCGGCCGACGAGGAGCTGTACGAGGGTGTGCGGGACCTACCGTGCTGACTTTCCGCACAATCAGACCTCGCTTGCCAAGCTCCACTTCCCCGGTAGCCGGCGCATGGGGTCGAACACAGCCTCGATCCGATTCTCGCGATCGATGAATACAATTGCGTCCAAACGCGAGGCCGCGAGAATCTTCGCCGAGAGCACGTCTTGCACGAGCTCTGCCTCCACGAGAGCATCAACCGCGTACAGACACAGCGCGCTTCGCTCGTATGAGCCAATGTTCGTCATGCTAGGCAACTTGTTTTCCAACGTCCTGTCGATAGCGTATTCCACGTTTGACCGGATGTCTCCGAGAACGGAGTCTCGCTTCCCGCCGATTGAGTATCCGCTTAAAAAGAGACTCATCCCGAACCTAGAGGGAAGATCAGATCGGAGATTGAATCCGGCAATCACTACATGCGGCTTCGATTGCCTGATCACCATTCCATCGGTTGACCCCGAGCGAATGTAGTCCGCCAGAATGCTCTCAAGCTTCTTAGGTGTCAGAGCTCCAAGAGGCCCCTCGATCATGGCGGAGTAGCCGGTCGCAGGTCTACCTTTCCTCGCGGCCAGCAGAGTCAGTCTCTCCTCCATTTTTCTGAGCGGACCGTAGACGCTCGCCGCAGGTTGAACCGAGTTATCGATGTCGAGGAAATAGCGGTGAAGGCCGGTCACCTCGATGCCCCAGCGTTCGCCATCGATCTCGAAGGCAAGATCAGGCGGGTCTTCGCCCCGTACCCACGAATGAGATCGGCCTGCCCAAGTGAACCATGCCCCCAACATAGCGGCGCAGAACTCTTCATCTGGCCTCAGGGCCACAAGTAGGGTCTCCGAGAAGTCAGCGAGAATCAAGGTGCCAAGAGTAGAGACCGCTCGAGTCGAATAGTTCGATGGTGGGACAACATCCTCCTCGCCTCGGCGAACGCTCTTCGGAATTCCACTTCGCTGCTTCGACTCTGGGCAAGCAGTTACTTCGCTTTTTCCTGAGCTTCCTCACTAGCGAATTTGGAGAATAGGAGCATTACACGACCTTCACCTAGCTCGTACTGGGTGTTCGGATCGTCCTCTTCGTCTGGGTCCGGACCAACGTTCACATACCCACCGAAAAAGCGTGCTCTGGTGCGTGGAAGGTCGTGGGGGGTGAATTGAAGGCGTACATACAAGTCCAGGATCTCACCTTCTGGCCTCTCCAAGAGAGCTACTGCCCGCTGCCCCGCAGCAAACAATTCTTTGCATAGAGGTATTGGCCATTGGGTAGGGTGTACTACCTCGATATCAATCCCGATGGTCGCACCATAGGGAAGATTGAACGCATGACACAATGCTCGACTGGCCGCGAATGGCCGTCCGCGTTTCCTGATCTGAAGGCGGATCTCGTTACCGGACATCGGCTGCGGAAGTAGCATGAAGGCCTTCGCGACTGTACGAGATTGCTCGAATTCGTCTGCAGACCCTTCATGAGGCCTAGGGGAGAGATGCCTCTGGAGATCCCTCCTGAGTTTGGTAGCGAGATCTGCGGGGGCATCAAATGTGTCCACAGTATGGTTCTCGCGCAAGCTTCGTTTGAAACTGGCGAGCTTCTCCAGAAGAATCGGTTCGAAGTCCATATCGGTGCGCCGAAGAGTAGAGGACTCCTCATCGCGGAGGTAGACGAGGATCTCTAGGTTGAGCTCGCGTGCTTTCTCGTACTCTCTTTGCGTGAATGACTTGCCAGTTGTCTCATCGATGGAGCCGAGTCTAAACCCCAGAATACCTAGGTAGATGTTGGACTGTTCAACCTCCGCTAGGCAGGTGTCGAGCGGTGCGGCGGACCGAGCACCGAACGCTTCCATACCTCTGACGTTTACATCGAATTCAGCGAGGAGATCCCATACGGCTCGCCGATGCTGAGCCAAATCCTTGAAGGTGGATGAGACGAATATTGTCTTACGCAAAGGCACGACCTCTGTTTGTGCTCATGGCATCCTTCTCGCCCCGGCGTTCGCGGCCCTACGGACACCCCGCCAGCGCCGCCGCATTCCTCCCCTGCACCACCCCGTTCATCGCCGTCCGTCCCGCTCGCCGCTGCCCTTGGTGGTTCACCGCGGCGAGGTAGTAGCGGGCGTCCCCAAGTGCAGGGTCGGGGAGCGGATCGGGGACCATCAGCTGCTCGCCGGGAACTGGTGGACGACCCGCGGGTACGATGCACTGGAGCGGCGTCGCTTGCGAAAGGTCCGCGACAGTGCTCACATCGCCGGCGTATACGCTGAACGAGTCGGCACCGACGAGGCCCTCGGGGCGTACGGGGACGTTGAAGGAGAGCGTCGAGGGGGGCTGGTAGGAGAGGATGATGTCGAGGAGGCTGGGGAGGCCGGATAACTTCACCATCGCGTAGCCGTTGCCGAACGTGATGGAGCCACAGGTCTTCCTCGATTGAACAACAAGGAGCAGATCACCGTTCACCTGATCAGCAGTCAAGTAGACTGGCCGAGTCATCTGCACGATGTCACCACCAAGGCACCCTGGCGTACATTCCGGAGGCCCGAAGTAGTGACACAACTCTCTAAACTCCGGCACCTGTGCGACGAGTTCCACCCCTGACGCAGTACGACGCTCGATCTCGAACATCTTCCCACTGTAGGCAAGGGGGAGGTTATTCTCTTCTGCGGTCGTCGGCCGCTCACGTATCTGGTATAAGGCTCCTGTTGCATCCATCCCACCACCAGAAGCCAGGGGCTCGTTGTTTGAAACAGCCAGCGCCATGCAGGCGAATGACGTAGCCACCGTTCTTGGGGCCGAATACCCACAGGCGTCGGGTCCTACCTCCTGGACTACGCTGGCAGTGATGCCCGGCAAGAGAGGGATGAACTGATCAGCGGCAAACTCCTGCGCCGCAACGAGTGACGTCGCTCCGATGAGAACACAAAGTCCGATGAGACACGACTCCTCGCGGAATCCCATGGTGCCTCCTGTTCAGAGAGTTAGCGATCAGAGAGCCATCCTCCTCGCCGCCGCGATCGCCGCCCTCACTCCCTTCGCAGCCCGCACCTTCTTGATTCTCGACCGCTGCCGAGGCTTCAGCCCACGAAGGGTGCCCATGTAGCGGCCCTGGAGCTTGAGGGCGGCGCGGTGGCTAGCGGTGATGCGGCGCTTGCGGCGAGCTGGTCCCGTTCCATTGCTAGAAACGGGCGCTCGCTTCGTGAGGACGGGCGTGATCCGCGTGAAGGCGCTTGCTAGCTGGCGGAACGACCTGCGGATGATGCGGAGTTCGCGGGAAATTGTGGCGACGTCGGACATTCAATGACCTCCACGGGGGGCCGGTTTGAGGGGGGAGGATACCACGGGTTGAGAGTCGTCACTTCTATCAGAGAACTAGGGGGGCTTGTTGACATCGACCGATCATGGTATAAGCGATCAGTCGCCACGCTAGGGTCCTTGAATGATCCAGTCTGTCTTCCTCCAGCGGACCGGCGTCCTCCATTCTTCTCTTCTCGACAAAGTTCCTGATTGTTCGTGTTTCAGCCGGCAATCGTTGTTGAGAAGAAGACCCGTTGCACCTCAAATGGAGCGACCAAAACCTAAGGAGTCTCTGCGATGCAGGCATTAGGTGAGCAATCCGAACCGACCTGTGGTTCTCATGATCCAGCTTGAGCGGAATCAAGGGAACTTTTCCGTGGGTGTCGTCTTTCTTGTCGTGACGGTCCTACTCACTTGTGCCTGTCAGCAAGAGCCTGAGCCCCCATCCGAGTCCGAGGTGAGGCAGCCTGCTAATGCTGGTCAATCAGAGGGAGAGATCCTCGAAAACCGTGCGGGGCGTTGGCGAGTCGTGCATCTGCCTATAGGGCCCTTTGGGGTCACCGATGAAAAGCATACTGACAATTTGGTTCAACCACTGATCGAGAGTCATCGTGACCTAGCCCTCTTTACCATCGGAAGGTCCTCATCGGAGGAGAGCGCATCGTACATGGCACATATGATGCAGCCAGTGCCTGGGCTCCCGGACAATCCCAGATACTCGGACAAGAAGTTCGACGGGATCAAGAAAGCGTTCGCTGAAGGCTGCATAGAGAGCGCCCGCTTGTATCGATCTGCATTCGCTGAGCTGTGGTCCAACTCACCACCTTTCGGGGAGTTCCCCGAGCCTGTCTTCAGCGCATCTAACGAATACGAACAAACGTGCCTTGTTTCCTTGGATCAAGTGCCAGAACCCATCCGTCAAGTTGTTGGTGTACTGTCCATTCAAATCATTGACGGTAATCACATCTATGAGTCTCCATTTTGCTCCGCGACAATAATCGACGACACCCACGTTCTCACGGCCCGTCATTGCTTTGTCAATCCTGATACTGGTAATGCGGAGTCTACTCTCGCTCTGTTACAGGCCGGTAGGGTTACTCTTACTACTCTTCAGAAACACAATGGGTTTCGTACATCGTCCATGCGCGGCACCGTAGCAACAGGTGTTTTCGGCGTCCCCGACGATCATGTGGTCATTTCGAGTGAGGATATCAAGTTCGAGCATGCCGCTATCTGTGACGGGATTCCAGATTCCAGTCTGCTGCCCCTCCCTCTATGGATAGTCGGCAGCAATGCCTTATTGGGCGACGTGCGCCGCTTGTCATATCCCTTGCTCTACGTACGAGGCTCTGCGCCAAAAGCGTGCGCAGCACTGGAAACAACGTCGCAGGGCTGTCTTTACCACTCATGCCAAACCGGCCCTACGACGTCCGGCGCCGGACTTCTCTATGTGGACGAACAGGATCGGGTCCATCTCATCGGCGTTCATAACGGCGCGATCGCCAGTGCGATCTCCTGTGAGGAGTCAGCACCTACGTCACTTCAACTGAACGTGGCGGCTCAGTTCTAGTCACTCGATGGAGGATAACGTTGTGAGACGCATCATATTCATCGTGAGCGGTCTAGTGCTTGTCGGCAGTTGGAGTCTTGCATATGAAGGGCCCAAGGGCGCAGTCATCCTGCTCGAGAGGTGTCCCGGCGATGAAGCTACGAAAATCACCTCACCCCACGAAGCTCTATTCCCGGCTCTTCTCACGCCGATTCTTACAGGAGTTGTGAGCCAGGGACTGAAGACTGCCGGAGAGAGACTGAAGGCCGAGGCGCAAGAAGCACAAATAGAAGTATTACATGCGGGTGATTACTTCTACCGGTACATGCCCGGTCCCACTCCCCAGTTGGATCTGAAACACCGCTGTGTCATCGTCGCCACGCGGGGCGCACTCAGGAGGGAAGACGCGCTGGCAAGCCTCACCAAGGAATACAAGGCAAAGAAAGCTGATGGGACGTGGATACCACATGACCCGAATTCTCCAGACACAAATCCCCTAGCAGTGGAGCTCGTAAAGGGCCTTGGTCTCGATGCAGAGAATCCTGACTCGCCAGGGGCGGTAGCTGTGTTCGATCTCGAACTGTCTATTGGCCGCGAGGAGGCCCGCTTGGTTCCTAGGTATGTTGCGGTCGATCACAGTGTGCGCGAAGCTCGGCATGACGACCGAGTGAGAACGTTCACATTCGAATTCACCATCTCAAGCCCCGTGAGCGTCTTCGGCAAGCCACTTCTCAAAGTCGATATCAGTTCACCGAAGCCTATAGTTTCCCCGACTTCCGTCGCCAGCGATTGGTTCGCTCTCCCAGAGCCCGGGGCTAAGGTAAAAACAAGACTCGAACACGTAGGCACTGCAACCAAGACAATCAAGGTGGAGGAATCTACTGCGAATCTCGCCCGAGAAGCTGCAGTTCAGCTGGGTGGAACGCCCACTGAGGATTGTCCCGCCTCTGGAGCAGTTCTCGAGCGATGGCGCGATGCATTTGCTCGCCTTGAAGTCGAGAAGTCCAATATTACTAAGGAAAACCCGAACCTCAAGGCCGTCAGTCTCTGGACACACATGGTGACGTTCTACGATAGCTGCAGGAAAAAACGCGCCGCGGAGGCAGAGCTCGATGCGAATGAGTTCAAGCAGGCTACAGATCTGCGACCCTTTGATCTCCAAGTAGCCATCAAGGAGTTTCGCAAGAGGCCGGCAGCCCAATTCTTTGGCTCGATGTTGGCTGATGACACCACGAGAGCGGGTATCACGAGCAGTGTGATCAATGCCCTCGATCCTGCTACTCGCGCCGCAGCAGCCAAGGCTGAGGAGGTTAAGCAGACAGAGGCTCTGGAGGCACTTGAGTCTGCCTTGGTAGCGGCCGAATCAGCAATAGCAGCCTACGAGGCTGCCGCCCCCGAGGCCAAGGCATCGGCCTTCATCGACATGGAGGCAAAGAAACGGACAGCGAATCGACTGGCCCAGAGGGTCGAACAACCACTTCCCTACCCTGAAGCCGGCACATGGTTCAAGTAACGACCGTGACTTTGAGCGTCCAGCGTTCGCGCCATATGGATCGGACCTGAGGTGTTTCTTGCCACAACGGTGGTAAATGGAGTATGAAGGGGCCGCCACCGTCCGCGACCCGAGACCGCTGACGCGGCTTCAACCCACGCAACGTTCCCAAGTAGCGACCCTGGAGCCTGGGGGGGCGGCACGGTGGCTCGCGGTGAGGCGACGCTTGCGGCGAGCTGGCCCCGTACCGTTGCTAGAGACGGGCGTTCGCTTCGCGAGGACGGGTGTTATCCGCCTGAACGAGCGGGCGAGCTGGCGGAATGACCTGCGGATGATGCGAAGTTCGCGAGAGAGTGTGGCGACGTCGGACATTCAATGACCTCCGGGTAAGGGATCGCGGGGGACACAGGATACCACTACCCCAACCCCGCTTACTCTGTCTTCCGCATGTCCCCGTACCGTTATCCGTTCCCCCACGTACGCGAATGAGCTGGTCCCACGGATTTCACCGTCAACCTTCGTGAGGCCGACCCGCGCTGTGGATTCTGCAGTCATTTTTCCTGCGGCGGGGGATTGTGCGCACTCTGCTATCAGGGTATAAAGGCCTTCAAATCGCGATCTTCGGATTACGGTCACCGTTCAGGCGCCAACTACTCCGGACGGAGCTAGGGTGAACAACTACATAGCATGGGCAGCACAGATACTTCTTTCGGTTGTTTTCATAGGGTTTGGTATCCGCAAAACGTTTCAGGCGATCGAGAAGCTTCACTCACGAATCGCATGAACCAAGGAGCGCTTACCCTCATTTGTCAGGCTGATTGGCATCGTTGAAATCGCAGGTGGTCTTGGTGTAACGGTCCCATACGCCACAGGTATTCTGCCAATTCTCACTCCACTGGCTGCATGTGGATTGGCAATGCTCATGATCCTTGGAGCTCGTCTACATATTAGACGTCGCGAATACGCGGAGATTTTGCGACACGAGCCTTGGATCTTTGTCTGTGCGATGTTTATCGCATGGGCGCGGTTCGATTGTCCCTGATAGGGTTAGGGGGGCCTTCTTGCTTCAACGCCAGTTCTGAGTCACCTAACTACCACCCAGCTTCCTGAGATTCTCCTCCGCCTCCCTGATCCCAGGCTCCAGCTCCAGCGCCCGCTGCCAATCTGCCCGGGCGCCATCCATGTCGCCCAGCCGCGCCTTCGCGATGCCGCGGTTGTTGTGCGCCTGCGCGTCGTTGGGATGCAGGTCGATCGCGGCGTCGAAGCTGGCGACGGCACCGTCCAGCCGACCCGCCGTCGTGAGGTCGATGCCGCGGTTGTACCAGGCGACGACGAGCTGCGGGGCCAGCTTGAGTGCGCGGTCGTAGCGGGCGAGGGCGTCGTCGAGCCTGTTTTCGCGAGACAGTGCGATGCCCTGATTCGACAGCAGATGCGCGATGACCTCGTCGTTCGTGAGATCGCGCAGGAACACGCCACGCTCAATGCTCGACTCCGAGATCCTGTTGCGACGGCGGTAGATGTCGTCGGGCAGCTCGCGGCCCTCCTCGAGGAGCTCGACGTTGCGCGGGCCATCCGGTAGCTCCACGCGCATGAACAGATGCACCGGAGTCGCGACGGCGTGAGCCGAGAGGCCCAGTCTCTCGGCTAGCGCCAGGTAGACGATGGCAAGCCCCATGCATGTGCCGCGACGATTCTCGAGGACGGCAGCGACCGAGGTGTTCTCCGGCGTCGTCAGATCCTGCAGCGCCGTGAAGCCATCGGGGCCGAAGAAGTGGCGGTTGAGGGCGGCCAGAAGCTGAGCCGGTGTGGTGGGTGACGCCGGGCGGATGCTGTCGGCTTCGGCGTCCACTTCAGCCAGGAGATGATCGATGTCCGCGGCTGAGAGTGGCGTCGTCTCGGCGTGGAGGGCGGCGGCCAGGATGTCCGGCTCGGGACGGGCGATTGCGACCGACGAGGGAGACTGCCGGGCGCAGGAGAGAAACAGACAACCGCAGGCAATCAGGAGACAAGTAGATCGGAGCACGGCCCCGATGATATCGCAGGCCAGCGCGGCGAGAACATGACCGATGTGACGGGCAGGTGACGAATCGTCAGCCGTGACCATTGCGATTCACTTTTCTCTTGCAACGGGGCAGCGACAGGAGTAGAAGGGGCTAAGCGTCGGTCGCTCCAATGCGCTTCGCACCGCCACCTCTGCCTGCGCGAACTAGAGAGCGACCATCGCAGGGACTGGGGGGTCCCGCGAAGCTACATGCGCCGCACGTGCGCGTGCGCGTGTCTACTGGGCGAGGGAGCCACCTGAGGCTCACTCGAGGGGCGGGTCGTCCGACCCGCGGGGGGGAAGTAAGAAATGAGCCACTTTTCTCAGTCATCCAAGCGCGGCAATCGTTCGTCCTACGGATGGGCAGTTGCAAACGGTTCATTAGCGCTTTGCGCGTTTCTCTTCTCATTCTTAGACGTTTACGCCGAGGAACCTAGGCCTGATGGGCATCCTGCTCTGAGCGTTGGTAGCTTTCTCGACCCCCGCAGTATTGATCCTCTAAGTGGGACCCTCCGTTTTGGCATTCCGCTTTTTTCGGCCCCCCTGTCTCCTGGACGCACCTACACACTCCACCTGAGCTACAGCGGCGTTTGGACTGGAAGCACCGTTAGTCCTACTAGGAACACTCCTGGACTGGGCTTCCAACTGCACATGGGAAGGGTCTTCAGGATAGGAAGCAATCAGATTACCGGGGAAGGCGGAGAATGGTATTACGATGATGGCAGTGGAGTTGCCCGTCGTTTCTTCAGGAGCAACGATAATGAGAACTCAGACGAGTATTACACTCTGGATACCAGTTCGATCAAAGCAGACGCTGACTACGATTCAGACAATCACCTGGCAGGCTGGATTCTCTGGATGCCAGACGGCACAAGACACGAGTTCTACCAAGTCGTCGATTACGCTGACGATTACTACCTGACTCGCATCCTTTCTCCGGTCGCTACAAATCCCCCTACGGAAGTAGTTCTTGAGTACAACGACCCTACATTGCGAAAGTGCATCTCGTCGATCCACGATAGTCATGGTCGAGACATCTACATCACATGTAGCGACCAGCACCCAAACGGAACGGCCCTTGAAGGCGTAGTACTAGCTGTAGACGTGCCAGCATTTGGAAATCAACGCGCCGTATACTCCTTTGAATACATCAAGCCGACCTTCTATTATCCCGAAAGCACGGCCGCTCAAAACCCACATCATCTCCTCACCGCTCTACAACTCAACGATTCACAGCATAGGATTGAGTTTGGCTACGGTTCACCTATTACGGGGAACATTCGATCAATCACGCTCCCCACCGGTGGGAGAATCGAATACGACTATTCTCTCTTTGAGCTCAACCACAGCTCCAATCCTTCCGCTAACGAAATTGAGATCCATTCTGTAACGACAAGACGCGTTGTCTCGAACACTACCGATACCTGGCAGTATGAGAGAAGTCGATATGATGATGCAGAGGTGGAGCATGGAGGAGTAGTAAAGACTTCAATATTAGATCCATTCGGCAATACTACTGAGTACTTCTTCATATCCAGACTGGCAGAGGGCCAAGGAGACCCTGAGGCACTTGAGGGTTCTCTCGAACGAGTGGATTTCTATCATGGACCGGGCAACCCGGCCAATCTCAAACGCTCCGTTTCGTACCAGCACGAGTGGGACCCAGCACCTAATGGTACGGGCCTCATCGCTGTGAACACACGCGTCAACGATGTTGAGACAACGTATGTTGATGATGGTGGCAAAGTTAGTCGCACGCACTTTTGGTCCTGGGACGGTCACAACTGGGGTAGACGCGAGGACTTTGGTTTCAACGAGCAAAGCTATCGTTGCTACAGAACTACTTACCATGAGTTCAGTGAAGCGTGGATTGTGTCCGCTCCTGAGTCAATCATGGTTCAGGACGGGGGTTGTCAGTCGGTCGATGACGTTGTGTCGTGGACAGAGTTCGAGTATGAGGAAGATGGTCGTATATCGGAACAACAGGAACACCTATTCACGCCCGACGGCTACCAGAGCGTGCAACTCCACCCCCACGACAGTGTTGTCACAGAGTTCGAGTATGATCCGTCTACAGGTGTGCTCGCTCGAACGACCAAGTCATCCACTGTGCCGAACACTCCAGCGTACGAGGTTGATTACACGTTTCAATGGGGTTACCCGGCCAGCACGAAGTTCGTGGGTATGAATTGGAAGACCGCGGATTCAGACATTGATCGGAATACTGGTCTTTCCTCCGTCGTTCGAGACTCCGCAGGCTACGCCACTTCCTATACCTACGACGCCCTTGGACGGCTCACGTCTATTGTTCCACCCGCTCCTGAAATTCCCTGGACTCTCACGTACCCGAACCCGAATGAAGTTCTGGCGGAACATGGGACTTCGGGGACCGCGAATTACATGTTGCAGAGAACTGTATTGGACTCTCTTGGGCGGGAGGTCAGAGTTGAGACGCTCTCGGAGACTGGAGCGACGGTCTATAGGAAGAAAGCTTATGTCGGCTCTACAAGCCTCGTGTCATTCGAGTCAGTATGGGCGCCAAGCTCAGATAGCAATCCCGCTGGCACATCGTTCCAATACACCCTCCCTACGGCCGCTGCACCATCGGCTCTCGTTCAAGATCCATTCGGAAGAGTGCAGAAGATCACACCCCCGGATGGCAAGGTCAGAGAGTTCTCCTATGTAGGTGTCGATCGGACAGTCACCGTCAAGGACATCAATAATGCAGGCCTGAGTGCGTTAACTGTTGAACACGGTGATGCCTTCGGAAGAACTGTCGAGGTCGTGCCGCCCAATATCGGAGCCAAAGCGAACTATGTATTCGACGTCTTGGATCGACTCGTCAGAGTGGAACTCACTGATCAGCTTACAAGCCTCCCTGTTCAAGCCCGTGTCTGGGAGTACGACACGCTCTCGCGCCTGAAGGAGAAATCCGAGCCAGAATCCGGGACGACAACGTACACGAAGTTCGACGCGCTAGGGAATCCACTCGAAGTGGTGCTGGAGGATGGCAGAACACACAAATACACCTATGATGCTGCTGGCAGGGTGACACGCGAAGAGACTAAGAGAAACTTCCCAGGGAGTGATTTCAGGCTGCTGAAGGAGACTGCTTACCAAAACACACCTACCGGCAGCCATGGGGTTGGGGCACTCTCCAACATTATTACGCTGAAGTCCTACGATGAAGTCGGACCGTCTCTCGTGGAAACGCAAGACCTTTACTACGATGGCCTCAACGGTCGAATGAACAAGGTGTCACAGAAATTTCCATTTTGGCTGGATAGCGCCGGACTGCAGGCGTTGATCGAGACTAACTATGAGTATTATGACACCGGGCAGCTGTATAAAGTGACATACCCTCATGATGTCACTTCCTCGAGGGTACCAACGAAAGTGGTGTACCACTACAACCACGGCCTCCTGACACAGGTCAGTTCAAATCGTCATTCGCCGAACACGAACGTAATGGAGTACCTAGTGACAGGTATCTCCTACGATTCAAGTGGTGCCCCGGCATCCATTACTCTGTCGAACGGTGTTCAGGAAACTCTTGACCGTGATCTGATGTCGCGACCGAAAAGGATCAAGTTCAAGAAGGGAGCGTCCACTCTCTTTGATTCGGGACTGTATGCCTACGACGGTGCATCCAACCTGGTATCCGTCGGGAGTGATGCATACGCATACGATCTGATCGGACGGCTTCAGTCCGCCACGATCATGTCCCCCGTAGGCCCTCCAACGTCCTATTCGCAGACCTACGCATATGATGCATTTGGCAACATGAAGTCTCGAACCAATGCAGCTGGACAGGCGGGTCTGCAGACGTTTCAGGTTGACCCAACCACCAACCGCTTGGGCGGCATCAGCGTTGCCGGAGTGACCCTGCCATATATACACAGCTCCAACGGGAGCGTTATCGCTGACGGACTCTTTACCTACACGTATGACAATGCTGAACGAGTGAAATCGCTCCAGACGAGCGAGGCAACCCCGCAGACAATTGAAACCTATGACTACGATGTGAGTGACTACAGAATTCGAGTCGCGAGCGGTGATCTGGCTCGCCAGTCTGTGTTCTTACGCTCGTCTGAGGGTAAAGTACTTAGTGAATACGCTCGCCCGAGTTCGGTGATACAGCCGCAGTGGAAAAACGACTATGTATACGCACTGGGTAGACACATAGCTGTTGTTGAGAACATCGAGCCGAACACTTCAACCGGGATTGTTACCTCTGCATCGACATTCATGACGAACTGTGGGGGCGGCGCGAGCAATTGCGCAAAGCTAAGCTGGCAAGCGGTAACCGGGTCTGACATATTTGGCTACGATGTCTACCGAGCCCCGGCCAGCGCGCCGAATAGCTATTCAAGGATTACTTCCAGTCCTGTTCAGGGCCTCAGCTACGTAGACACGCAGGTAGGTGCCAGTTCTACTTACTTCTACAAGCTAGTAACAGTTGACACGGCTGGTGTCGAAAGCACATCGACCTCCGCCCGGAAGATCAAGATAGGAGACCCCTATCCTCCGACGATTCCTGACAACCTCATAGGGGAGGCGGTTACATGTAGCCTGGTCTCTCTGACTTGGTCTGCAGCAACTGACTCTGATAACGACGTAATTGGATACAATGTTTATCGTCGCGTTGAAGGGACACCAACCTGGCCTCCAACCCCCCGTAATGGGAGTGTCCCAATCAATACCACTTCATTTGCAGATAGTCTTGCTCCGCTCAGGGGAGGTGGACCATTCGAGTACAAGGTGGAGGCACTCGATGCTGCTGGCTGGTCCAATTCCTCCATGACCACAGTAGTAATGCCACCTCTCGAAGAGTGCGGAGGAGGCGGAGCATTCATGCGTTGGCCGGAGGAATCCGAGTTCTTCTATTCGACTTATCGTGCGATTGGTCAGAGTCCGCCCGATACAAGCTTTAGGCTGCGGTTCGTGCACGTCGACCACCTCGGAACTCCTCGGCTTGTCACGAGCCAATCGGGAACTGTGGTCGCTACGATGAAGCTGTTTCCGTTCGGCGAGGAAGTCCCGGGGTCAAGCTCGACGGGGTTAGGACACCGTTTCACGGGTCACGAGAGAGATACAGGTTCCCTGCACGATTACATGCTCGCTCGAACGTACCAGTTCAATTCAGCAAGATTCTCTCAGGTCGATCCCGTGCTACGCGCGCTATCCAGCGACCCGCAAACATGGAATAGGTATTCCTACGCTAGGAACAAGCCCATGGAATACGCAGATCCTACAGGAACGTCGTTTCTCGGAAAACTTTTCTCTGGACGGCTATTCGGTGGCGGGTGGGCAGGCGAAGGAGTTGAGTTCAGAGTAACCCCAGAACCGCTACCTTATCTTCCCTTTATTGGGATTGCCACACCAGTGATTGGGATCGTAGATTATCTCTACGACGCGTGTTTTGGAAGGGCTGGATGTGAGGTAGTGACTGTTACAGCCACGGATCCTAGAACCGAGGAGCGTCATCGGCGGAAGGTTGCGGATAGGATCAAGAATCACTTCCTGAGGTTACAACAAGAGCGTGAGATAGAGGACTTCGAGAATCTACTCGTCGAGTTCTTTGCTGGATATAACGATCCCTGCGGAGACATGGTTCCGTCATGTGGCGTAGTGTTTCCGATATTTGGTTTCCGTGGCCCGGTGCGAGGGTTCACGACGCATGGGGTTAATCAAGCCATTACTAGAGGGATGACCCCAGCCGAGATCTTGAACACGGTGCGGAATCCAGCGAGAATTGTCCCGCAGTCTCAGGGAGTGGTGAAGTACATTGGCGAACATGGATTTGTAGTCTTGGACTCAGGTGGGCGAGTGATAACTGTGGTGCGCTATAAGGCGCCAAGTGCACCCTAGGAGTCTTGGTTGGACAAGAGCGAATTCCATAGGATGGGCAAGGATAGGTATTCATGCGCATTTGAGTTAGTCCGGCGTGTCATCAACGAACTCGATCCGAAGGACCTCGAACCTGGTCAGCCCGAGGGAACTCCTTCCGATGAGTATGATCTCGAAGTGGCGTCAATTACGTCCTTTCTTCTGCACAACGAGGGTGACATCGCAACTGACTATGAACTCTTACAGAGACATATCGACAAAGTGTGGCGTGAATACTTTAGTGAACCCT
>Ga0105347_1000634_pt1 | contig 16275 bp, 15 predicted proteins | sample EasRivMeERMLT890_FD_89677 | JGI IMG/M metagenome (GOLD analysis project Ga0105347, IMG submission 89677) | Soil microbial communities from meander-bound floodplain in the East River, Colorado, USA - East River MetaG ERMLT890 | ecosystem: Environmental > Terrestrial > Soil > Floodplain | place... | reverse complement strand
CGAGAGCCAGGCCCGTTGCAGAATCCGTTCCCCCGGATAGAGTGTGTGCCGCACGTCGCGCACCGAATCTGCGGCGGCCGCCTCGCCCTTTGCCTGGTAGTAGCGCTCGAGCAGGTACCAGCCGTGACGATTCTTCAACACATCAAGGTCGGCGTACTGTCGGAACAACCGGATCCCAAGGTCGGGAATGTGCTGAATGTAGGCCCTCTCGAGTAAGGCCACCGTGTTGATCGACACGGCCACAGCCACTCCCGCCAATAACCACCGCGCCGTGGTGCCCCGCAGGATGCGGTAGAGGAGCAGGAATTGCAGCGGCAGACCTGCGAAGCAGAACAGGTCCCAGTCACGTGGCATGCCCAGCTTGGCTTCGAACACCACGACCGTGGCCAGGCAACACAGGCCGGCGATGCACAGAAACGACGTCGAGCGACGCCCTTCGCGCCAATCGACTCCAGGCGCAAATTGCAGAACCAGGAGGAGCCCCCCCGACGGCAGGAGCATCGCGAGCAGATTGACCAGGTCGAGCAGATGAGGGATCGAGCCAAGCGAGTATCCCTCGACGCTGATGGGGCTTGATGCCAGAGGCACCACGGCCAGCCGCAGGAACCGTGAATGATCGAGGACCTTATAGACGGTGAAGGCTGAGATCGCGATCAGAGTTGAAAACGTCACGAGCACGCGAACGGGTCGGGCGGCCACCCAGCGCCACGCCCGGGAATCGCGCAGCCCAACCCACAGCACAGCCGGCAGAAGGCACAGTCCCAGGGCGTGCATGAACACAGCCGCCGCGAAGGCAACGTACACCCAGATCACGCTCAACCGGCCTTCGGAGGCGAGCAGTCCGAAGTAGCAGAACGCCGCCACGCAGAGTCCAAACCAGGCGTAATTTTCCACATACGCGAAGTGCATGAGGGCCCAGCCGCCTGTCATCGTGCCGGTCGCAAGCAGGAAAGCCCGGGCCGTGCGGCCAAACAGCCGGATCGCCACTGCAATTGCGAGACATGAGTGCAACAGCCCCGCCGCGATGGAAAGTGCGCGGTAGGATGCGAGTGCCGCCACATCGCTGGTGCCGGGCCATACGCTCGCGACCGCCCGATGGAGCATGATTTCGCCGAAGCTCTGTGGACGAAGTGTGAGTGATCCCGAAGCGAACTCATCCAGAATCAGATAGCCGTCGCCGAGGAAATATGTCTGCGCGCGCAGAAGCCAGTACAGGCCGCCGAGTACGAGTGCACAGGAGATCGCGGCCCGGAGCCAGAGGGATCGTTCGCGAATTGGTGTGGGTGGCTCAGGCGCGGATCTGCTGGCCCACATTCCCACCGCGACGAGCGTGACCGCTCCTGCCGCTAGCGAGAGTGCTCCGGGGTTGACGCTCCAGAACGAGAGTCCCCACAGACGGGCGCCGGGCCACGTTGAAGCCACTCCCCAGGCGACCATCGTCCCGAAGAATGCGACCCAGGCAGCGAGTCTCCCCACGTGGTTCGTTACTTCAGGAACAGGAGCCGCGAAGTGCGGTCCTCACCGAGTGCTTCCAGCTTGAGAAAGTAGACGCCGCTGGCCATGAGATGGCCGTCCTGATCGGTCCCCAACCAGGTGACCGTGTGCCTGCCGGACGAAAAGGGACCGTTGGCCAGCGTGCGGATGCGCCTGCCCAGCGCGTCGAAAACGCACAGCCTCACGGGCCCGGGGGAGTCCAGCGTAAACGAAATCGTCGTGGACGCGTTGAAGGGGTTTGGAGCGTGACTCAACTCAAGCCCCGTGTGCGGACGCGCGGACTCTTCCTGAGTTTCTGTGCTCGAGATCACTACGGAGCGTGACCAGGGGCCCGCGATTCCATCCGTGTTCACGGCGCGCAGGCGGAACTGATACCAGTGAAAATGCACGAGATTCTGATTGTTGAACACATACGTGGAATGCGATCCGGGCACGACGAACAGGCCGCAGTACACCTCTTTCGAAGACGAGCACGGGTCGCCCGTCACGTCGAGTTCATAGTGGTCCAGGTTGGTCTCGGAATTGGGGATCCAATACAACTCCACCGACCAGCTGAACTGGGACCTGGGGTAGGCGGAAAAGCCCTGTGGCGCTGCGGGAGGATCGGATGTCGGATCGGACGCGGGCGAGTCCTGGGCCTGCGCCAACATCAGGACCGCCAGTGTCGCAAGGGCGGTCCGAAGGAGGGAGTTCACACGTCTAAGATAATTCCTGAAATGTCCATTGCGCCACCCACCGCTTGGCTCTGTGAAAACTGTCGTAACTCGTTGCCCAATCACAGAATCGGCGCTTTGGTCTTGACCTTTGGGCCCTTCTGCTCGTAAAATATGCGGTCCGGCCGGTTGCAACTTCGGCCGGCCGGATTATCAGGAATCACACCATTGCATCATAAACGACGCGCCGGGTATGAAGAGGGCTCTCTGCCCTATGGACGCATCTGCGTCAAGCTGGGGCTCACTCCCAACATCCTCACCGCCATGTCTTTGAGTCTGGCGGCAGGAGCGGGCGTGCTCTACTGGCAACGCTGGTGGTTTTTGGGCATTCTCGCCATGTTGCTCTCTGCGTTCACCGACATGCTCGACGGCGCCACGGCCCGCGCGTCCAATTCGGGCACGCGCTTCGGCAGCGTGCTCGACCGCGTCTCCGATCGCTTCGGGGAATTTTTCATCCTCATGGGAATCCTGCTCTCCGGCGTGGTGGCACCGGCATGGGTACTCTTCGCTCAATTTGGAGTGCTCATCGCCTCGTACACGCGCTCGGCCGCCGAATCGGTGGGCGGACTCAAAACCGCCGCCGTGGGCGTGGCCGGCCGCCTCGAGAAGTTTGTGCTTCTCATCGCGGGCGCGACGGGCGAATGGCTTCTTCCCGGATATTCGCTCATGACGTACGGCGTGATCATCGTGGGAGGCGTGTCGATGACCACCGCGCTTCAGCGACTGAGGTATACGTATCGACAAACGCATTCGGAGGACGGGCAGTGATTTACGCTTTCGGCAACCCGGTGTACGACGAAATCACCACGCCGCGCGCATCTACCGACGGGCGTGTGCTGTCGGGTTGCTCCACCAATTTCGCCCTGGCGCTCTCCCGGCTGGGTGAGCAGGTCACCCTCGTGGGCACGATCGGCCGCGACTACCGCGACGCCTTCGAGCGCGATTTGAAGAAGGCCGGCATCGCCTTTGTCGTGGACGACGCCCCCGAAACCGGGGGGTTCCGCCTGAATTACTACGACGACAAAGGCAACCGCACGCTGGACGTTCTGGGACGGGCTTCGGCCATCGAGACCATCCCGGCCGGGGTGCGCGACGCCCGCGCAGTTCTCGTGGGTCCCATACTCGGGGAGACCGGCTTCGATTTCATCCGCCGGCTGAAGCAGGCCACGCGGGGCGCGTTCATGCTCGATCCACAGGGGATGCTGCGCCGCGAGAACGGCGACGCCATAGAACATGTGAAGACCAAAGGCATCGAAGAGATCGTGGGGCTGTTCGACATCGTGAAGCCCAACGAGCTTGAATGCAAAGTGCTCACCGGCATCGATCCGCGAGTGGACGCGGAAACGCCGGCGCGCATGATTCACTCCTGGGGACCGCGAATTGTGGTCATCACCCTCGCCGAAGAGGGCGCGGTGGTGTACGACGGCGAATCGTTCACGCGCATCCCGGCCTATCCGGCCGACTGCGTGGACGCCACCGGAGCGGGCGACACCTTTGCAGCGGGCTTCATGTACGGCCACCTGCGCGGGCTGCCGCCCGAAACCTGCGCGCTGTGGGGCACGGCCACGGCGAGCATCATGATCGAACACGTGGGTCCCGACTTTCCCATGACCCGCGACTCCGTGCACAAACGAGTCAACCAGCTGGCGGCCGCGCAGGGCGTGGCCGCTTCGTAAGAATATAAGGGAGCTACCTCATGGCTAAGAAAGTACGCGTAGGCATCATCGGCGTGGGTAATTGCGCCTCGTCGTTTGTGCAGGGCGTTCATTTCTACAAGAACGCCAAGGACACCGACCAGGTGCCCGGGCTCATGCACGTCAATCTCGGAGGCTACCACATCTCCGACATCGAGTTCTCCTGCGCCATCGACATCGACAAGAACAAGGTGGGCAAGGATCTGAGCGAGGCCATCTTCACGTCACCCAACAACACCTACCGCTTCGCCAAGGTGCCGAAGGTCGGCGTGCGGGTGGAGCGTGGCATGACGCACGATGGCCTGGGCTACTACCTGTCGCAGATCATCGAAAAGGCGCCGGGAGACACGGTGGACATCGTGAAGCTCCTGCGCGACACGCGCACCGACGTGGTGGTGAGCTACCTGCCCGTGGGCTCCGAAGAGGCCACCAAGTGGTACGTGGAACAGATCCTCGAGGCCGGCTGCGGCTTCGTGAATTGCATCCCGGTGTTCATCGCCAAGGAAGAGTACTGGCGTAAGCGGTTCGAGAAGGCGGGCGTGCCCGTGATCGGCGACGACATCAAGTCGCAGGTGGGCGCCACCATCGCGCATCGCGTGCTCACGCGTCTCTTCCACGAGCGCGGCGTAAAGCTCGAGCGCACCAGCCAGCTCAACGTGGGCGGCAACACCGACTTCCTCAACATGCTCGAACGCTCGCGTCTCGAGTCGAAGAAGATCTCCAAGACCAACGCGGTGACCAGTCAGCTTCCCTACGACATGGGCAAGGGCAACTGCCACATCGGCCCGTCCGACTACGTGGAGTGGCTCACCGACCGCAAGTGGGCCTACATCCGCATGGAAGGCACCACGTTTGGCAACGTACCTCTCAATATTGAATTGAAGCTTGAAGTGTGGGACTCCCCCAACTCGGCGGGCGTGGTGATCGACGCCGTGCGCTGCTGCAAGCTGGGCCTCGACAACGGACTTTCGGGCGCGCTCATCGGTCCGTCGTCGTACTTCAAGAAGTCGCCGCCGGTGCAGTACACCGACGAGGAAGCGCGGCGTCTCACCGAGGAGTTCATCGCCACCTACGGCGGCAAGACGGCGGCACGCCGCGCAGGCGAGCCGAGGGTGAAGGCCGCGTCCAACGGATCCGACGGGGCGGGCAAGCTCACGCTCGCGCGCGCCGCGGAAACGACGCGCACCAAGTCGCGCGTGACCAAGTTCACCCGCGCCACCGACAAGAAGACCCGGCGCACCACCACCACACGCAAGCCCGCCCGCGCCTGACAGGGCGCGGGCCTGAGGGGCCGGGTGCATGAGGCCCCTGCCGTCAGGGCGGCGCCGAAGCCACATGCGCAAGCACAAGGGGGTCCTGCTGACGGTGGAGGGCGTGGACGGGTCCGGCAAGTCCACGCAGATTCGCAACATCGGCCTTCTGCTCCGGCGGGAAGGCTACACCGTGACCCTGGTGCGCGAGCCCGGGGGCACGGACCTGTCCGAGCGCATCCGCAAGTGGCTCCTGACGCCGGGCCGGCAGCCGGTGTTCCCTCCCTCCGAGTTGTTTCTGTATCTGGCGGCGCGCGGTCAGGTGTTCGTGGAGGTGATCCGACCAGCGCTCGAGCGAGGCGAGGTGGTACTGTGCGACCGCTTCACCGACAGCACGCTGGCGTATCAGGGCTACGGCCGGGGACTCCCGGTGGCCTGGCTGCGCAAACTCAACGATCTCTGCACCGACTCCCGCAGGCCCGATCTCACCCTGTTTCTGGATGTGCCCGTGGCTCTCTCGGCCGCCCGGCGGGGACGCCGTCCGGATCGCATCGAAAGCGAGAAAACTCGCTTCTTCGAGCGCGTGCGCGAAGGCTACCGCGCGATCGCGCGCGCTGAGCCCAGGCGCTTCATCCGGATCGACGCGCGCGGCAACCGTGACGTGGTGTTCGGGCGGATTCGTTCGGCACTCGTGCGGGCCTTGAAGCTGCCCACGTGATGCGCACGCTCGCCTACGCCACACTGCTTCTGCTGGTCCTGGTGGGAGCGGTGATGCTCTTGTCGGGCGACCCTTTGCACAGGGCGCTGGTGGAGCTGTCCACGGCGAGTGCGCTGGTGCAGTCCCGGTCCGCGATTGTGGTTCCGGCGGACGAACTCAAGGAGAGTGGAGCGCTGGGCATGGTCTCCGTGCTCGACGACTACTCCACGTGGCACGACCGCCAAAGCGACACGCTCATTCGGCGCGAGGCGTCGGGACACTACGGCGGCTTCGGCATCGAGATTGTGAAGTACGGCGACACCACTCTCATCTGGCAGGTGTTTCCCGAGAGCCCCGCGCAGGCCTCCGGGTTGAGGATGGGCGACCGCCTCGTGCGCGCCGAAGCGGTGTCGTTGGTCGCCATCGGCCTCGATTCGGTGCACCGGGTGCTGCAATCCCTGCCGGGTCGGGAGGTGGAGCTGGCCGTGCTGCGACCGGGCCAAACCGAACTGTTGCCTCTGCGCTGCGAGCGCGACCTCATCGAAGTGGGAACGGTGCGCGCCTGGTCGGTGAAGGACGGCACGGCCTATCTCACGGTGGAAGCGTTCAACGGCGAAACGTCGGAGGCGTTGCGGCGCGCACTCGACACGTTGTCCCGGGCCGGGGCCTCTCGGTTCATACTCGATCTGCGCAGCAATCCCGGCGGCCTCCTGCAGGCGGCCGTGGAGTGTGCGGAGCTGTTCATGGCGACGTCCGGAACCGTGGGGAGCGTCTCGGAAGCCGGGCCCACCGAAACCATCACGGCCGACCCGGGCCCCTTCCCAACGCAGCCGCTGGTGATCCTGGTGGACGGATTCTCGGCGTCGGGATCGGAGCTTCTGGCAGGCTGTTTACAGGATTGGGATCGCGCGGTGCTGGTGGGCCGGCCCACCTACGGCAAAGGGTTCATTCAGAATCTGTTCCCGCTGTTCGACGAATCCTCCCTGCGGCTCACGATCGGCCGCTATCGCACACCCGCGGGGCGCACGTTTTATAAACCCGATTCCACGCGTGTTCCCGATTCCACACGGTACAAGTCGCTGGTTTCGGGGCGCACGATTGTAGGTGGCGGACAGATTTTCCCCGACCTCGAGGCCCTGGAGATGAACTGCCCGGACCACCTGCATGGCTGGGCCCACTCGCGCGGTTTGTTCGATTACGCGGTGGAGCTGCTCGGGTACGCCTCCCTTCCGCCGCTCGACACTCCCGTGCTCGACGCCTTCTGGGGCAGCCCGCACGACGACTACGACGACGGGCTCTCTGTTGAATTCGGAAAGCTCGCTCCCACGCGGTTGTCGGGTGACCCCGCGTGGCAGAAGGAACTCGGGCGCGTGCGCGAACTCGAACGCGCCTTCGATCGCGAGGCGGCCTCCGGCTGTCTCCTGTACGTGCTGGCGCGCCATCTTGCGCGCGGCGAGGCGCACGTGGACTTCCTCGCGCAGCCGCTTCTGGGGCTCGACCCTGCGCTGGAAGAGGCCATGCACGTGCTCTCCACGCCAGGACGCTACGAGCGGATCCTCCAGGGGAATGACTCCTCCGCCCAGCACGCACGCATGGAGCGCAATTGATCCTCGAACCGCTGGCTCTGGCACTGGTCGCGGGCTTCTTCGGATCGCTCGTGGGACTCGGCGGTGGCATCGTGATCGTGCCCGCCCTGGCGCTGGTCCTGGGGTTCCCCATGACCACAGCCATTCCCGCCGGGCAGGTGGCTGTGGTGGCCACAGCCCTGGGCGGTACGGGTCGGTATCTTCGCGAGGGACACGGCGACATCATGCTGGCGGTGCGCGCGGCCAGCGTCACCGTGCTGGGCGCGGTGGTGGGCGCACGCGTGGGCGTGCTCATTCCCGAACGCGTGCTGGAGCTGGGGTTTGCCGCAGTGATTTTCGTGGTGGGTGTGAACATGTTCCGCCAGAAGGCAGACGTTCCGGTGGACGGCCCTCCCCGTGTGGCGCATGCAGGCGGATTGCTGCTCCTCGGGGGCCTTCTGGCCGGAATGCTGGGCGTGGGCGGCGGGATTCTGAACGTGCCGGCGATCCGCCTGTGGCTTAAACGGACGCTGCCGGCCGCTGTGGCCACCAGTTCCATGATTGTGGCGTTCACGGGATCGGCCGGCGCGGCCGTGTACGTTGGCGCGGGACTCATGGACTGGCGCCTGGCCACGGCCTGCATCACAGGAGCCTTCGTGGGCGGCAATCTGGGTGCGCGAGTGGGCTCGCGACTCAAGCGCTCGACTTTGCAATGGGTGTTTCTGGTGGTGATCCTCTATGTGGGAGTGGAGATGACTGTGCGCGGCCTCGACCTTCCGTGGTGGCGATGAATTTCGCCACACTTTCGCGCGTTTGGACAGGGACCGGCATTGTAATTGTGGCCGGAATGTGGGTGGCCGTCCTGTGGGCGCCGGCATGGCTCGATCGCCTGGGCTGGGTGTTCCTGGCCACGCCGATCGCGCTGGCCACGCTCACCGTATGGCGGCACACGGAACGAGACCGGCTCACCATGCTTTGCCTGGGCCTGCTCATTCTGCTATTCTTGATCGCATGGTACGTATGACGATGTGTGGCGTCGCGGAAGGCTTGCGCCTCCCGTGAACGCCGTCATCATGGCCGGCGGCTTCGGCACCCGACTGCGACCGCTCACGGCCTCGATCCCGAAGCCCATGGTGCCCGTGGGCGACAAGCCGCTCATGCAGCACGTGGTGGAACATCTGGCGAAGCACGGCTTCACACAGCAGAACGCCCTCTTGTTCTTCCAGCCCGAAGTGATCCGCGACTATTTTCAGGACGGGTCGGCCTTCGGCGTACAGATGAAGTATCGGCGATCCGACGCCGACTACGGCACGGCCGGCTCGGTTCGCAACGCGCTCGATGTGCTCGACGAGCGCGTGGTCATCGTGTCGGGCGACGTGCTCACCGACATCGATCTGTCCGCGGCGGTGACGTTTCACCGGGAGCGCGGCGCGGCCGTCACCATGGTGCTGGTGCGCGTGCCCAATCCCACCGAGTTCGGCGTGGTGATCACGGCAGAAGATGGCCGCATCGAGCGCTTCCTCGAAAAACCAGCCTGGGGCCAGGTGATTTCCGACACCATCAACACGGGCATGTACATTGTAGAGCGCGACGTGATCGCTCGCCTCCCCGAGAAAGAGTTTGTGGACTTTTCGGGCGACTTGTTCCCGCGACTTTTGTCGGAGAAGGCGCCCCTGTACGGTCACATCGCATCGGGATACTGGCGCGACGTGGGCAGCCCCGACGCGTATCGCCAGGTGCACGACGACCTCTTCGGGGACCTGGTGAAACTGAATCTCCCGGGCGAGCGCCGCGAACACGCGAATGCCCGCCTGTACGCGCATGCCGACTCGTACATCGCCGACGACGCGGAGCTGGCCGGACTGGTGGTGGTGGGCAAAGGGTCGCGCATCGAAGCCGGCGCGAGAGTGGTGGACTCGATCGTGGGCGGCGGGTCGGTGGTGGGTTCGGAAGCCCGGATCCTCAAGTCGGTGCTGTGGGGCGGCGTAAGCGTGGGCGCAGGCTCCCAGTTGCGCCGGGCCATCGTGTGTGCATTCGCCCAGATCGGCGCCGGCTGTCAGATCGGTGAACAGGCCGTGATCTCCGAGCGCGTGATTCTTGGGCGCAACGTGGACGTGCGCCCCAACGTGCGCATCTGGCCCGGCAAGTCGGTGGAGGAAGGCGCCACCGTGTCCGATTCGCTGGTGTGGGGCGACCGGTTCAATCGCGAACTCTTCACCGACGCCAAAATCTCCGGCGTGTTCAATCGCGAAGTCACGCCCGAATTCGCGGTGCGCGTGGGAGGCGCCCTGGGCGCGCAGCTGGGCGCGGGCAAATCCATCCTCGCGAGCCGCGATCCGTCGCCCGCTTCGCGCCTGCTCATGCGGTCGATGCAGTCGGGGCTCTGTTCGGCGGGTGTGCACGTGGACGATCTCTCTGAAGTGCCCGTGCCTGTGGTGCGACACCGGCTGTCGGCGGGCGGATACGCAGGCGGCTTTCACCTCCGCCGCAACGTCGACCACACCGACTATGTCGATCTGTTCATCATGGATGCGCGCGGCCGCGACATGAGCCCGGGCCAGTGCAAGTCGGTGGAGCGGTTGTTCAACCGGGAAGACTTTTTCCGCGCCGACGTGGACAACACGGGGCGCATCGAATACCCGATCCGCGTGCTCGAGGGCTACCGGGAGAGTTTCCTGGCGGCGCTCGACACGCAGTCGCTCCGCAAGCGCGGCTTCCACATCGTGGTGGACTACCGCCGCGGCGGAGGCGGGATTCTCGCGGGACTTCTGCCCGGCCTGGGCATCGACACGGTCACGATCGATTCAGGCGGACAGGCGCCGGGCGCCACAACCTTCGCGGGCGCCGACTTCGAGCGTCTTGGCTCCGTGGTGCGCTCGCTGGGGTCCGACCTGGGCGTGGTCATTCATCCACACGCCGAAAAATTCAGCCTGCTCGACGAAAAGGGCTCGCCACTCGACCCGATCGAACTTCAGCGTGTGGTCGCCTTTCTGTTTTTCGCCCTCCACCCCTCGGGCATCGTGGCCACGCCGGTGACAGGCAGTTCGATGCTGGAAGAGTACGCTGCGAAGGGCAACGGCAAGGTGCGCCGGGTGCGCGGCGACCATCAGGCCATGATGGAAGCGGCCGACGCGGGCGCCGAACTGGTGATCGGCACGCGCGGCGGGTTCATCGCCCGCGCGTTCGGACCCGGAGCCGACGCCATGTTCGGGTGCATCTATCTCATGCAGATGCTGGCCCAGTACGGTGCGTCCTTGTCGCAGGTGCGGGGGCTCGTGGGCTTCCGGCCCTACGGCATGCGTTCGGCCCATTGCCCGTGGGAGAAGCGCGGACTGGTGATGCGCCACCTCGTGGAGTGGAGCCGCACTCAGCGGGCCGACCTGCGCGACGGCGTGCGAATCTTCGAAGACGATGGCTGGTTCTGGGTGGGTCCCGACCCCTTTCTCGCGCAGTTCAATCTGGTGGCCGAAGGTACGCAGGCGGAGTTCGTGGCCGAAAAGCTTCACGTGCAGGCGGAACAGATCTCGCGGTGGCAGGCGGACCCCGCCTCCTGATTCGCTTCATGGTGCCGGACCGCCGGTCGGCCTCCGGGTTTCGCGTGCGCGGTTCGTATGCCTGATCCCTCTCCCTCACGGCAGTTCACGGCGCAGGGGACAACGCGCCTGGAGTTGTTGAAGGCCGCTTCGCACTATCTCCAGCTCTCCGGTGTGGAAGATTCTGCCGTTCACGCCGAGTTCCTTCTCGGACACATACTAACGCTCTCGCGCGCGGAGCTTCACTTAAACGGCGGCCACACGGTTGGGCCGGAGGCGGTCCACCAGTTCGAAGCCATGGTCACGCGTCGAGGGCACGGCGAACCCACACAGTACATCGCAGGCGAGACGGAATTCTACGGACTCCCGTTCACGTGCGACCGTCGGGCGCTGATTCCGCGGCCGGAGACGGAACTTCTGGTGGATGGCGTACTCCGCTTCGCGCAGGCAGCCGCCGGAAGCCCCTTTTCTATCTGCGACCTGGGCACAGGCTCAGGGTGCATCGGCGTAAGCGTAGCCGTCAATGCTCCTAACGTAACGGTGGTGGCCGTCGATCTCTACCCCGGCGCCCTCGATCTGGCGCGCCACAACGCGGCACGTCACGACGTGGTGAGTCGGATCGATTTCCGGCAGTCCGATTTGTTTGCCGGGGTGTCGGAGTCCTTCGATCTGATCGCGGCCAATCTCCCGTATGTTCCATCGGTGGACCGGACCGTGCTTCAAAGAGAGGTGCGGGACTGGGAGCCCGCGTCCGCACTCTTCGCCGGCACCGACGGACTGGAGTTTCTGGAGCCGGCCATACGCCAGTCACCTGACCATCTCCGGCCGGGCGGACATCTGTTGCTGGAAATCGGAGCGGGACAGCTGGCGCCCGTGCTGGGGCTGATCCACGCGACGGCCGGATTCAAGGAAATCACGCACCGGGCCGACTATCAGGGTCACCCGCGAGTGGTGACGGCAGAGAGAGTTTGAACTACGGCGTGGCCGGATGGGCCGCGAGTGTCACGAAACTTTGTGCGAGCTCGTAGTTCGCACGGCTCATCTCTCCCGCGGCCAGCGCAGTGGCATGAACTTCGGCGCAGGTGGAAGGCACGCCGCTCGCTCCGGTGGGGCAATCCATGGTGCCCGGCCGCGGAGAAGCGGCCAACACGGGATGTGCGGTCTCCACGAAGGCCACGCCCGAGACGATCACCATGCTCACTGTGATCAACCAGCCGATCCAGAATCCTCTGCGTCGCATCTCGCAAATCTCCTCAGGTGATTCCGCGTTCAACCACAATCTAGCACCCGGCCTCCCCAGCTTCCAGAGCTAAGTGGGGCTCCGTGGTGCACACAAAAAAGGGCGGCTCAGGGCCGCCCTCAAGACTCAAGCCCACCGTACTTAGTTGGTGGATTCCTTCTTCTCTTCGTTCTGCGTAGCCGACATCTCCATCGCCACCTTCTTCATGGGGCAGGCGTCGCCGACACACGGCTTTTCGGACGTCGCGCTGGCGAAGATCGCATCGGCCTGCTTGGCGTCGAGCGCCTGAGCCGACTTGATCATGGCCGTCCACTGCTCCTGCGTGTACGAACCGCACTGGCTGTTGGCCAGCTTGGCCGACAGCACGGAAGCGTCGGCTGTGCGACAGTCGATACCACAGTGAGCCAGCTTGGCCATGGTGGCTTCGGCGGTCATGACGCCTTCGGCGGTCTTGGCGCTGGGCGTGCACTGGGCACTGGCCGTCTTGGCGTTGTAGGTGCACTGGGCACCGGCGTGCTCGGCGTTAACCGCTGCCGTCTTGGAATCGCAGACACCGGCGGTGGTGGTCGTGGCTGTGGCAGCCGTGGCGTTGGTGGCTTCTACCTTGGCTTCGCCCTTGTCGGCTGAGGCCTTGGTAGCAGAGGCTGCGCAACACTTGTCACCGGCGTTCACGCTCTGGATGCCGTACACACCGCCGGCTACCAGGACGAGAACCGCGAGAACTCCCAGAAAACTCTTCATGCTCTTCACGTGGGCTCCTTGTGGATTGGTCTATTCTAAGTTCAGTTGAATTTCGATTTGACGGTTGGACTTGTCAGTACGATTCGCTCATCCGGTTTACCTACAGCCGGGATTTAAATTTATACACTCTACCTGCTTATTCGGCAGAAAAAATCGCAAAATCGAACGGGTTCGCGCAAGTGGCTAGATGACAATAGGATAGGTCAGCGCCCCCGAATCGCCTGCCACTCGTCTCGAAGCAGAGACATGGAGATCAGGTCGGAGTAGACCCCGTCCCTGTAAATCCGCTGCCGGAGCCGGCCCTCCTCCCTGAACCCCAGGGAGGCGTAGATCTTGTGCGCCCGAGGGTTGTGAGGCAGGACCGTGAGGTAGATCAGGTTGAAGTTCAACTGCTCAAATCCGTAGTCCACGAAGAGCGACATGGCCTCGCGCGCGTAGCCCTTGCCCCATTCTGCCTTGCGGCCGATCACCAGGCCCAGCTCCGCGTGCCGTTCCACGGACATGATCCTGAAGTAGTTGATCCCGCCCAGGTACGCGCCGGCCTTCGTTTCGATGGCGAAAGCAACTTCCTGAGTGCCTCCCTTCAGCCGCTCGTCGAGCCAGGCCTTTTCCATCGTGCGAGTCATCGGATAGCGGCCCACCAGGAGCGTACGGGTGACGTCGGGATCGTTCACCCACTCCATGACGTGCTCCAAATCACGCTCTTCGAACGGGCGCAGCCGCACCGTGTCGCCTTCGAGAATCACAGAAACCTCCGCAACAATTGGGGTCAGAGGCAAATTACTCCACGTGCTTCCTCGCGAGCCAGCCTAAACCTGGCTCCGGACCGCCGGCGATAAACTTTATGCTGATTCGAACCGATTGCGTATATAAAGGTACATCGGGTTTTGGCCGGTCACATTCACCCGACATCCAGCAGAGGAATCCCGTATGTGTGGCATCGTTGGCTATGTAGGACCCCGTAAAGCCGTCCCCATCCTCATGGAGGGCCTCCGGCGTTTGGAGTATCGCGGCTATGATTCGGCCGGGATCGCCCTCCAGGAAACCCACGGGCTCATCTACGAGAAGTCTGCCGGCAAGATCAGTGCTCTCGACAAGCACCTGGCAGGCCGTACGTTCGACTCAAGCTGCGGCATCGCCCACACCCGCTGGGCCACGCACGGCGAACCCAACGACAACAACGCCCACCCCCATTCCGACTGCACGGGCAAAATCGCCGTGGTGCACAACGGTATCATCGAAAACTTCCGCGCGCTGCGGGAGCTGCTCACCAAGAAGGGCCACAACTTCACCACCGACACCGACACCGAGGTGGTGGCGCACCTGGTGGAAGAGTACTACGAAGGCAACCTGGTGGAGGCGGTGCGCACGGCGCTGTCCCAGGTGGAAGGCACGTACGGCATTGCCGTGCTCTCGCAGGATTCGCCGGATGAGATCGTGGTGGCTCGCAATGGCTCACCCCTGGTGGTGGGCACGGGCGAGCACGAAAACCTCGTGGCCTCCGACGTGTCCGCTCTCCTGCAGCACACCAAGCAGGTGATCTATCTGAAAGACCATGAGCTGGCCCTGGTGACGCCCGAAGGCGTGTCGGTGTCCACCATCGAGAACATCAAGGTCACCCCCAAGGTGGAAGAGATCTCCTGGTCGCTCGAGCAGATCGAGAAGGGCGGCTATCCGCACTTCATGCTCAAGGAGATTTTCGAACAGCCCTCCACCATTCGCATGGCCACTCGCGGCCGGCTCAACCTCGACTCGGGCACGGCCCGCCTCAACGGCGTGGCGCGCAAACTCGAAGAACTGTCGCGTGTGAACCGCGTGATCATCACGGCCTGCGGCACGTCCTGGCATGCCGGGCTGATCGGCGAGTACCTGCTGGAGGAAGTGGCGCGCATCCCTGTGGAAGTGGAGTACGCCAGCGAGTTCCGCTACCGGTCGCCCATCATTCAGGACGGGACGATCGTTCTGGGGATCAGCCAATCGGGCGAAACCGCCGATACCCTGGCGGCCCTGCGCGAGGCCAGGCTCAAGGGCGCCTCGGTGCTGGGCATCGTGAATGTGGTGGGGTCCACCATCGCGCGTGAAACCGACGCGGGCGTGTACATCCACGCCGGGCCGGAGATCGGCGTGGCGTCCACGAAGGCGTTCACGTCGCAGATCACCGTGCTTGCGCTGATCACTCTTTTGTTGGGCCGACAGCGCAGCATGTCACTGGAGGCGGGCCGCACCTTCCTCTCCGAACTCGACTCCATCCCCGATAAGGCGCAGCGGATCCTGGACCGCTCAGAGGAAATCCGCAAGCTCGCCGAAGCCTATTGTCATCACGACAACTTCCTCTACCTGGGCCGTGGCATCAACTTCCCGGTGGCCCTGGAGGGGGCGCTCAAACTCAAGGAAATCTCCTACATCCACGCCGAGGGCTATCCGGCCGCTGAGATGAAGCACGGGCCCATCGCGCTCATCGACGAGAACATGCCGGTGGTGGTGGTGGCGCTGAAAGACGCGGTGTACGAAAAGGTGATCAACAACATTCAGGAGATCAAGGCGCGCCGCGGGCGCGTGATCGCGATCGTCACTGAGGGTGACGAGTACGCCTGCCGGCTGGCCGATCACTGCATCGAGATCCCGCACGTGCCGGGTCCGCTCACGCCGCTTCTGTCGATTCTGCCCCTGCAGTTGTTCGCCTATCACATGGCCGTGCTGCGGGGCCGCGACGTGGACCAGCCTCGAAACCTCGCCAAGAGTGTGACGGTGGAGTAGGAACCGGGGTCAGAGCACTTTTTCGGTTCAAAAAAGGGGCCAGCACGCTTTTTGGAGAAATCCAGAACTTGTGCTGGCCCCTTTTCCTTGCCCCCCGCGCCGCGGCCTGTCATATACTCCACAGGGCTGGAACGACGGCTGGATGCTCACTTTAGAAGAAGAACGAAAGTCACTGTTGGATGCCGCGGGTCGGCACGGGTTTCTCATATTCTGGGGAGCCCCGCACTCCTACAGCGGCCCCACTCTCTACTGGAATCGTCACCGCCAGCCTGAGATGGAGACCTTTCTCAACCTCGCCAAAGCCGAGAAAGTGTCCACGCTCTTCCTCGACTGGGACCAGCTGCGCGACCAGGACTTAGACTGGGCGCGCAACGCCTCCGACTCCGACTACGACAAGCGCCCTGCCGTGGACGTTGAGTTGCTGACTCAGCACGTGGGTGAGGTGGGCCGCATCACGGTGGGCTACTTCAAAGACGGCGTGTGCCACATCTACGAGCGCGTCACACCCTGGTTCGAAGAACTGCTTCGCCTGGAAGAATCTTCGCGCGAACGCGATAGCTAGTAGCTAGGGTCAGACCCCAGTCGTCACTT